>Ga0126311_10001634_pt1 | contig 10953 bp, 5 predicted proteins | sample Plot61_FD_92539 | JGI IMG/M metagenome (GOLD analysis project Ga0126311, IMG submission 92539) | Serpentine soil microbial communities from UC McLaughlin Reserve, CA, USA - Plot61 | ecosystem: Environmental > Terrestrial > Soil > Grasslands | place: USA: UC McLaughlin Reserve, Lake County... | reverse complement strand
CTGTTGTCCTCCGACCGACGAAGGCGCTTCGGGCGAAAGGCTCATGCCCTGATGCGCGCCGCCCGCGCCGCCGCCGTTGCCGCCGTTACCGTTGCCGCCCGAACCTCCCCCGCCCTGCTGCGGCCTCGGAGTCCCGCGGCCCATGTTCTGGCCTTCGTTGTAGCCGGAGAGCGAGGGGTCGCTCAGGAATCTTAACAACCACTCGGGGTCAACGCGCGCGCCCTCGGTCATCAGTCCGGGCGGGAGCTGTTCGGGGCCGAGTTGTACGTCGCCGAGCGTGCCGCCCTGCTGATAGAACGTGAGGCCCGAGAGCGTTGACTTCTGCCCGACCTGCACGTTGTGACAGCCCATGCAGTTGTACTTCTTTATCACCCACCAGCCGTCCTGAATCGCCTTCTGCTGGTCGGTCGGGGTGTAGAAGTACGACGTGGGCACGTTCGCGCCCTCCGTGCCGACGCTGCCCAAAAGGAACGTCGTCAGCGCAGTCCGCCACTCGTCCTTCAGGAACGGCTTCGGCATGCGCAGGTGTTCGCGCGGGTCTTTCTCCTTCTCGTAGTCGTATATGCCCGGCTCCCTGAGCTTGTGGTCGAAGAAGCCCTTGTGGTTGTACCAGGGCTTCGGCTTCGGCTTTCTCGCGGTCGCGGTGTTGGGGCCGGACGTGTTCGCGTTCGAGTTCGACGCGTGTGCGCCGGACGCGCCCTCGCCCGCTTCGAGCGCGTGCGGCTCGTGTCCCTCCTCGGCCATGTGCGTCAGCCGCGCGAAGTCGAGACGTTCGAGCGGCGTCGCGCCCTCGGCCGTCAGCTCCTTGCCGATGCGCTGCTCCTCCTCGAAGCCGCGCATCTCGTGGCAGCCCGCGCAGCCGTACTGCTTGATAAGGTTCTTCCCCTTCTCGGCCATCGCGGGGTTGTCCATGAAGGACGCCTCGGGGTAGTTGACCGGCTGCGAGAGCGAGAAGAGGTACGTGGCGATGTCGCGCGAGTCCTGCTCGGACAGGCGGAAGTTCGGCATCACCGTCATGTTCTGCACCTGAAGCTCCGCGCCGTCGTTGGGGCAGCGCGAGTGCGCCGCCGTGTCGAAGACGAACTCCTTGCCGTTCTTCCTGTAATCCTCGGGCGTAAGGTCGCGCTTCTCCTTCGGGCAGTACGGGGCCCAGCGCTCGCGCGGGTTGTGAATCCAGCGCACGAGGTAGTCGTAGTTCTCCTTCTGCCCGACGCGCGTCAGGTTGGCCGCGAACTCGCCGCCGACCTTCTGGTCGCCCTCGCCGATTGAGTGACACGCGAGGCAGCCGCGCGTCTTGAACATCTCCTCGCCCTTCGCCTTGTCGCCGGGCTGCTGCGCGGGGAGCTTGCCGTCGAAGGAGTTCTGCCAGAGGTAGGCCGCGATGGCCTTGCGCTCGTCGTCCTGCATGGAGGCCGGGACGATGTTGCCGCGCTTCTCGTCCTGCTTGCCCGACAGGTACCAGAACGTCGGCATCTTCGTGCCGGGGCGGAACGCCTGCGGGTCTTTAAGCCACTCGGGAATCCACTCCTTGCGGAGCTTCAGGCGCACGTCCTTCAGGTTCGGCCCGACCTTCTTCTGATCCTGCATCAGGTAACGGGCCTGCGTGTTTAGCTGGTCGATCTTCGATTCGAGCTGGCTGTTGGTGACGACTAGACTCTCGGCGCGCGCGAGCAGTTCCTGCGCGCGCGTGTCCGAGACTCCGGGCGCGCTACTCTCGGCGCGCGCGACCTTCGCCTCGTGCTCGTTCGAAGCTATCTCGTCTTCGAGCTGCTTGACGAGGTTGCGCGTGTTGGCGAGCCCGTCCGTCTCGCGGTCGTAACCTTCGTACCTGTGACAGCCGACGCAGCCCCGCTGGTAGAAGAGGTCTTTGCCCTCGGTCAGCTTCTCTGCGCCCTGAAGCACGCGGTCGTTCGTGTGGCACTGGTTGCAGCCCGCCTCCGTGTTCTCCTTCGAGAAGAGCGGGTGGAGCCAGAACTTGTTCTCGCCGTGCGCCTTCTCTATGTCGGTCGTCGCGCGGCCGTTGCCCCAGTGGCAGCTCGAACAGCCGAAGCGCTCGGGGTCGTGCGTCTTCAGAAGCTCCGGGTTCGGGTGGCTGACGAACGCGCGCGCGAACATGTCGGGCCTGCGGCCGCGGCCCGCGGGCATCATGTCCACGGGGCGTATGGTTATCGGCGAACGTATGCCGAGGTGGCAAGACTCGCAGCGGTCAACGAGCTGGTCGCCGTTGACGTTTATCTGCTTCATGCCGAAGTCGAAGTTCTTCAGGCCGTCGCGCGTGAGCCTCACCTGCTGCTCGGTCGCTTCGGTGACGTTGTTCTTCAGGTACTCGTCGCGCTGCCTCTCCAGGTCGCCCGCGGGCTTGAGCGCCTCGCCCTTCTCGGCGAGCAGCTTGCCCTTCTCGTCCTTGAGGGAGACGTAGCGCTCCTGCAACTGGTCGAAGTCCTGCGCCTCGTTCTTCCAGTTCTTGCCCGTGTCGTCCGCGGGGACTTTGACGAGGGACTTCTGCTTCCGCATGCTTTCGAGGTCGCGGCGCGCACGCTCCTTGCCGCGCTCGCCCGCCGTCTCGACGTTGTAGCTCGCGACCGTGATGCGCCCGCGGCGGTTCTGGAACTCCTCCGAAATCTGTTCGAGCTGCGCGTCTATGAAGCCGACCTTCTTGTCTATCTCGGAGGACTTCGGGCGCGCCTGCTCGCGCGCGGCCTTCGCCGCCACGTCGAGGCGCTTGTACTCGTCGCTCGCCCTGACCTCCTCTTCGGAGTGGAAGCCGCGCTTCTGCAATCGCGCGAGGTACCTGTCCATGCGCTTCGAGTAGGACTGCTGGTAGCCCTTCCAGGGGCGGCGGCCCGAGACCTCGTCGTAGAGCGCCCAGACGAGCACGCCCGTCAGCAGCAGCGCGCATATCAGGAGGATGTTGCTGGTCGAGCTGGACGTGATGGGGTCGGGCGCGGGCCTGTCTGCTTCCGCCTCGCGCCTCGCCAGCTTGTCGGTGTCAGGAGTCTCAGCCACGAATCAAATCCTCCGCACGAACGCCTCGGCGTTCAGACGTTGAACCACGGGGTGACCCAGATGTACTTAATCGTGAACACCAAGCGCAGTATCAGCTTTATGGGGAACAGCCAGAGCACGGATATGGCGAAGAACTGGAACGTCAGGTACTGAAGTATGCTCGTGCGCGCGAGCAGCTTCGACTCGAACGGGTCGGCCTTCGTCAACCAGTCCTTCAGAAGCCCCGGCTTGGTCAGGTACTTGAGCCGGAACGGCCCGCGCAGCATCAGCCAGTGGAAGAAGAGTCCGCCGGCGACGAAGATGAGCCCGACGACGAGCGCGCCGAAGACGGCCTTCGCGGGGTAGGAGTTCATGAACGGCAGCCCCCACCCGGCGACTATCTCGTGCAAATCGCGGTTGCGGTCGAAGACGACGGCGTTGTGATCCCACGTCTGCCCCGGCCAGAACCAAATCCACCCCGGCCCGCGTATGAACGTCCCGATGATAATCAGGATGATCCACATGAAGAAGCCCCACATGAACATCGAGATCGCGAAGCGCCGCTGCTTCCAGGTGTAGTAGCCGTTCCCCAGCGGGTTCGAATCGACGTACGGGAAGACCATCAGCCCGACGACGAGGAGGCCCGGCATCACCACGCCCGCAATCCACGGGTCGAAGTAGACGAGCATCTCCTGAAGCCCGAGGAAGTACCAGGGCGCTTTGGAGGGGTTCATCGTCAGGTTGGGGTTGGCGGGCTCTTCGAGCGGCGCGTTGATGAGGATTGACCAGACGAAGAGCACGACCGTGACGATTATCGCCGCTATGAACTCTACGCGGACGAGGTAGGGCCAGACGTGAATCTCGCGCGCCCAGCCCGGCCGCCACGGCAGAGTCTTTCGGTGGTGCGTCTTGGCGAGCGCCGGGTCTTCTTCGAGCCGGTCGATGAGGCGGTCGTTGTCCTTGCTCTGCCGTATGCCGAGCCATGTGAAGAACACGACGAGCGGAATCATCCCCACGATGGGGACGTTGTCCGCCGCCGAGCTTATCTTCCAGAGCTGGCCCCAGTCCTCAATCAGGAGCGCGAAGACGCCGAGGGCCGCGAGCGCGCCGACCAGCCACAGCAGCCAGCGGTTACTCCGCGGCCGCTCAATTGCCATTGCCATGTCAGTCTCTCCGAGTGAAGCTGTTAGCTGTTTGCTTTTAGCTTAAACCCCTTGGCGACCTTTGCGACTACTTCGCGGCCTCTGGCGTTTTAGCTAACAGCCGACAGCCCCCTCACCTCTTAACCGCCTTCATCTCCGACTCAAGCATGACGGGCGCGGGGCCGGAGATGCCTCCGTCCTTGCGTATGCGCCAGAAGTGTACGGCCATGAAGAGCGACGCCACGAGCGGGATGCCTATGCAGTGCCAGATGTAAGAGCGAAGCAGCGCGTTCGCGTCGACAATCGAGCCGCCGAGCAGCCCGAAGCGCACGTCGTTGTAGGGCGTCATTCCCAACTGCGGCCCGAACGGGCCTTCGCTGCCGAACATCGGCGTCGAGCGCGCCATGTTCGTGCCGACCGTCACCGCCCAGAAGCCGAGCTGGTCGTCGGGCAGGAGGTATCCGGTGAACGAGAGCAGCAGCGTCAGCACCAGCAGCACGACGCCGACGCACCAGTTGAACTCGCGCGGGCGCTTATACGACCCCGTCAGCACGACGCGGAACATGTGCAGCCACGTCGTGATAATCATCAGGTGCGCCGCCCACCGGTGCATGTTGCGCAGCAGCATGCCGAAGGGCACGTCGTGTTCGAGGTACTGTATGTCGCGGAACGCCTGAACCTTCGTCGGGTGGTAGTAGAACATCAAAAGCACGCCCGTGAAGGTTAAGACGATGAAGAGGTAGAACGTGATGCCGCCCATGCCCCACGTGAACGGGTAGCGCGTCGCGTCGCGGTTTATCTTCGCGGGGTGCAGGTGGAGGAAGACGTTCGAGAGAATCGCGAGCGAGCGGTTGCGTGGGTCAGAGCGGTCGTGCGAGACGCGGAAGATGGACTTCCAAAGCTGCGTCTGCTGCGGGTCTTTGTAAGCCTTGGCCTCGGCCTCGGCGCGCTCGCGCAAGGCGACGGCCTGCACGCGCGCCTTGCCCATCAGCCCTCGGTCTTTCGTCGTCAGGCCGCGCTCACCGCCTTCGTCGCCGTCACCGTTCCCGGCGGGTCGTTCAGGCTCCATACGCTCGTCCCTCAAAAGCTATTGGCTTTTAGCTGTTGGCTGTCAGCTTCAAGCCGTAGACAAACAGGCTGGCTGCCGGTGCTTCTGCTTTAAGCTAATAGCCAACGGCTAATAGCTTAAAGCTCACACTCACACTCGCAGGAACGCGCTGTCTTCGTTGAAGTGGTTGGTGCCGCCCTTCTGCCAGTCGTAGAGCTTGCCCGTGTTTACGACTATCTGCCCTTCGGCGTCGAGCTTGACCTCGGCCCTGTCCATCGGGCGCGGCGCGGGGCCTTCGAAGTTGACGCCCTCGCTGTCGTAACCGCTGCCGTGGCAGGGGCACTTGAACTTGTTCTCGCTGGCCTTCCAGTCGGGCGTGCACCCGAGGTGCGTGCAGCGCGCGTAGATGACGAAGAGGCGCTCGGAGTTTCGCACGACCCAGATGCGGTGCTGCTGCTGCCACTTCGTGTCCACGCCGAGCGAGTAGTCGCCGGGGAAGCCTATGCGGAACGACGGCGACGGCTCGAACGTCGCGCGCGGGAGGAAGAAGCGCAGGAAGCTCAGGCCGAGCACGCCCGAGAAGCCCGCGACCGCCGCCCAGACGATGTGCCTTCGGAACTTGTTGATGGGCGGGTCGGGCTCGCTCGCGACTATCGGCCCCGCGGCGGGCGGCTTCGTAACCGGTCTCGCGGCCGCCTTCGTCACTCCCGCGTTGACCGCCGACGTGGGCGTCGAAGTCGTCTTGGACGCGCCCGTGGCCGGAGTCGCGCGGGCGGCGGCCGGAGTCGCGGCCGGGACTTCCTTTCCCGGCACGTCGCCCTGCGGCGCCGACTCCGAGACCGTGCCCGACGAGGCGGCGCGCGCCGAAGGCGGGACTACTGTCGAGGGTGTCGAGGGTGTCGAAGGTGTCTTCGACGCACGCGGCTTCTCGTCGGCCGCGTCGCCCTTCGCCACGTCGCCCCTCGACGCCGCGAGCAGGTCGTTCACGGACGCGCGCGTCGCGCCCCAAACGTCGTCCCCTTCTTTTCCCTTCCGGTCTTTTTGCGGTGCGCCGTCTTCGGCGCCCGCGGCGGGCGGAGTAGGATTGTCTTTCTGATCCACGCCGCGACCTCCCTTCATAGGAGCCCCGATTTTTTGGAGCTAGGCGGACGAGTCGGGGCTTACGGGTGCAGCCATGCGCGGACGGTACAGTTCACCGTTGCAGAGCTTGCGGCTCTACATCTTTGCGCCTGGATTCAAATGCTTATGCGTGACATGAAGTGCGCCGCGCCCACATTAAGACGTATAAATGGCTCGGCTTCGACGCCCTTTATAACCTTTCCGAACTCACGTTGGCAAGATTTATTTTATACTATGTCGTACGGAAAAATGCCCGCCGCGCCGCACGTAATCTTCTACACCAAACCGGGCTGCCACCTCTGCGACGAGGCGCGGCAAGAGATGGCGCGCGCCGCCTGCCGAGACCTCTTCACCTACGAAGAAGTGGACATAAACTCCGACCCCGAACTGCTCCGACGCTACGGCTGGGACATCCCCGTCGTCCTCATAGACGACACGCACGCCTTCAAGCACAGACTCACCGCCGGAGACTTCCGCCGCGCCATCGAGGCCGCGCAAAGAAGCCGGAACGAATGACAAGACCGTAGGGGCGGGGCGCGTCCCCGCCCCTACAGCTTTACGTGTCGCACGCTTCCCTGCCGCGCGGACGCCGACGGGACTTCACTTGAACCTGTTCCTGTACTCGTCCGAGGAGATGAACGCTTTGACCATCTCGGCGCGTCGGTAGTCGCCGTTGAACTGGTTGAGCTTCGAGAGCCAGAAGCTGAAGCCCGCGAAGTCTCGGTTCTGCTCGGGCGCGTCGTCGGGGTTTCGGCGCAGGTAGCCGAAGTATTCCATCAGGACGAAGGCGCTGTTGGTCTCGGCGCGGCGCAGTTCTGCGTCGTCGGCGAGCTTCCGAAGCACGGTCGCGCGCGTCTCCTGCCCGTTGGCGAGGCGCGCGGCGAGGTCTGCCTCCTCACCGGCCGTGATGACGACGCCCGCGTTCGTGTTGAGCGCGGAGACGTACTGCGCGGGCGTCTGCCCCGTCGGGTACTGCGCGACGAAGTCGTCGCGCGCGACGAACTCGTCAACGTACGTCTGCTTGTTGCGGTCGAGCAGAGCCTCCCAACCGTTCTGCCCGACGACGACGCCCGCGCCTATCTCCTGCGCGTCGCGTACGAAGTCGTTGAAGGTGACGGGCACGGGCTTGCCCGGAAGGTTGCCGAAGGCCGTCTTGTGTACGCGGTACGCGAAGAAGCCCGTCTCCTGGAACTCGATTGAGAGGAAGAAGGCCGCGCTGGTGTCTATGCGCTTCGCGTCGCGGCAGCCCGCGTTCGCGCCGCACGACTCGACGTTGTTCGTCCAGAAGGCCACGCCCGTCGCGTCGCCCTCGCGGTTGAGGAAGTCCCGGTAGTGCTGCCGCACGAAGAAGTCGGACACGTCAACGGGGTTCGTCGTGTTGTTCGGGTCGTCGAGGTCTGTGATGGTGAAGGTCGCGGTCGAGGGCGAGCCGAGCACGCCCGAGCCGCGTAGGTTCGAGAGCGTCAGGTTGAACTGCTCAACGCCCTCGGCCTTGAGGTCGTTCGTGATGAGCACCTGAAAGAGCTTCTGCGTCTCGCCCGGCGCGAAGTGGAGCGTGCCGCGCGCCGTCGTGTAGTCTGTGCGCTCGGCGGCCGTCAGGTCCGAGGTCGCGTAGTCCACGGAAAGCTCCTGCTGCGTGTCGCCTTCGCGCACGACCGTGACGACGTTGCTGCCCGCCTCCTCGCCGGAGTTGAAGTTCGACCTCTGGAAGTGAACCGTCGCGGGCGGCCCCGCCGGGGAAGGCGGGAGCGCCGCGCCGTTGTCCACGAGCTGGAATATCTGGCCCGAGTTGTAGCTCGCGACGTACAGGTTCGCCGACTCGTCCTCGCCGAAGGCCGAGATGTTTATGGAGGTGTCGAGCAGTAGCGAGCCCGAAGTCGGGCTGCCGTTGTGCCCGAGCTCCCAGATGCGGCCGCTGCAAAAGTCTCCGTAGAAGTAGAGCCCCTGCATGCGCGGGAACGTGAGTGCGCGGTAGACGTAGCCGCCCGTCACGGAGCAGTCGCCCGCGCCGTGGCCGTACTCGGCGATGGGGAGCGTCAGGCCCGTCGTGCTGCAAGGGTTCGGGTTGAAGCAGTGCGAGGCTTCCATGATTCGCCAGCCGTAGTTCTCGCCGCCGGGGCTGTCGGCGGGTTGGAAGTCTATCTCCTCGAACGAGCCCTGCCCCACGTCGGCGATGTAGAGGTCTGCGGTCAGGTGGTCGAAGGAGAAGCGCCAGGGGTTTCGAACGCCGAGCGCCCAAATCTCGGGGCGGAAGCCCGCGCGGTTGAAGAAGGGGTTCGAGGCGGGCGAGGTGTAGGTGTACGGCCTGCCCGTCTCAACGTCGATGCGCAGAATCTTGCCGAGCAGTTCGAGAGGGTTCTGCGCGCGGTTGCCGGGGTCGCCGCCGGAGCCGCCGTCGCCCATGCCTACGTAGAGATAGCCGTCGCGGCCGAAGGCGAGCTGCCCGCCGTTGTGGTTGGCGAAGGGCTGCGCGATGGTGATGATTATCTGCTCGCTCGCGGGGTCTGCCGTGTCGGGGTTGCCCGCGCTGCGGCGGAAGCGCGAGATGACCGTGTTGCCCGCGGGGTTGGTGTAGTTGACGTAGAAGTAGCCGCGCCGCGCGTAGTCGGGCGCGAAGGCGAGCCCGAGCAGGCCGCGCTCGCCGCCCGAGCTTATGCGCGTCGAGATGTCGAGGAACGGCGTCGAAACAAGCGCGCCGCTCTTGACGACGCGTATGCGCCCGTCCTGCTCCAGGACGAAGATGCGGCCGGAGCCGTCGCCCGCGTGCGTGATGCCGACGGGCGAAGTGAAGCCTCCCACGGGCGACGCGAGCGCGAGCGTCGGCAATTCCGCCGTTTGAAAGACCGGCGCGGACGAAGCGCGCGAGTTGTCGAACGAAAGCGTGAGGCCGCAGGCGAGCGCCGCGAACGCGAGCGCGGCGAAGACGACACGACGATTCATACCCCCCTCCCCTTCCTTGTGCGAACGGTTGATAAGAATTTATTCGCGGGGAGATTTATTTTCTACTCCGCCGAGAAGTGAACCGCGGCCGCGCCCTCTTCGATGGCGGAGTAAAGCTGTTCGCGCTCGCGCTCGTCCGACGACTGCCGGTAGGCGAGCAGGAGTTCTTTGAGCGACGCGAGCCCGCGGTAGAGTCCCGCGTCCTCGACCGGGGGAGTCAGGTACGAAACCAACCCGGCGTAGGAGCGCCGCCGGGCGATTGAGCCTTCCGAGGGGTTGTTGACGCTGTAAATATAGACGTGAGGAAGCTCTCCTATCAAACGGTCGGGCCAACATTCTTCGGAGAGCCCCACCTGTTTTCCGGGCATGAACTCCAACGCGCCGTGCGTGCCCGTGTGGACGACGGCGTCCGCGCCGAAGACTTTCTCGACGTACGCGTAGAGCGCCGCGAAGCCGTGGTGCGGCGCGCAGCCTTTAGACATGAGCATCTTCATCGGGTCGCCCTCGTAACCGAACGTCGGCTGCACGGCGACGAAGACGTTCCCGAGACGCACGCCCTGAATCAACAGGTCGCGCCCGAAAGAATTTATTCGACCGGGGGCCGCGCCCCACTCCTTCTCAATCTCCCCGACATAAGGGCACAGGCGCGCGTACTCGTCCGCGCTCATCCTGTACGCGACGTTCGCGACCGACCCGAAGCTCTCCGAGTTGCCGCCGAGAACCAGCCCGCGCAGCGCGTCCGCGCTCTCCGGGACTTCGACCGAATATCCGTCCGCCTTCAGCCTTTGAAGAATCTCGACGACGCTCGGGAACACGTCGAGGTCTGCGGCCGTGCCGACGTTCCCCTTGTTCGGCGGGAAGCAGAAGAGCACGAGCGCTATCTTCAACTCGCTCCGCTCGGCCGTCTGCAAACGATTCCAACGCCGCAAGCGTCGCGCGACGCGCGCGCAGCGCTCTTCGAGCGCGACCGGCTCCGCGCCGCCCTCCTCCATGCCGCCGTAGACGAACGGCTCGGTCGCGCCGTCAATCTCCGGTATCGCGACCTGCATTCCGGCCTGAACGGGATTCAGCCCCGTCCACGAGTCGCGCCACGATTCAATCGACTGCACGTCGAGCCCGACGGCCGAGCGCAGGGGCACGTTGAGACCTTTAAGAAACTCGACCGCGGCCTCGCTGTCGTTCATCGCGGGCCCGCCCACGAAGCTGAAGCCCGTGAGCGAGACTATCTGCCCGACGCGCGGCCCCGCGTCGCCGACGAAGAAGCGCGAGCACGCGTCGCGGTTGTCCATGAAGGTCGAGATGACGGGCAGCACCGCCAGACCCTCACGCTCGGCCGCGCGTATGAGCCCGTCGTAGTGACGCCGCGTGCCGCTCACGACGTTCGTCCGCATGAGCAGCAGGCCCACCGTGTTCGAAGGCGTGAGCGCGGGCGACTTCTCACGTCGCGCGCGTCGCTCGTGCCAGCGTCGGTAAGCTTCGAAGCTCTCGAAGACCGCGGGCGCGTCCGGGTGGTAGACGCCCAGGGCCGGGCAAGTCTCGGGCGGCGGCACTACGGCCTTCGCGAGCCGCGCGTCCGACCCGTAATGCTTCAGCGCGTAGAGCAGCATCGAAGAGACGTTGGCGGGCGTGGGTTGCAGGAAGTAGCAGAAGAGATAAAGGTAGTGCTTCACGTCGCGCAGGCGGCCCGCGCCCGGCACGAGCCGAAGCAGCGCGGGCATG
>Ga0126311_10001633_pt1 | contig 10956 bp, 6 predicted proteins | sample Plot61_FD_92539 | JGI IMG/M metagenome (GOLD analysis project Ga0126311, IMG submission 92539) | Serpentine soil microbial communities from UC McLaughlin Reserve, CA, USA - Plot61 | ecosystem: Environmental > Terrestrial > Soil > Grasslands | place: USA: UC McLaughlin Reserve, Lake County... | reverse complement strand
CGGCGTACCCTTCACAGTTGCAATCGGATCGGTGTAGCCGTCGTTGAACTGGTACGCGTTGTAATCGCCGATCGAAAGAACGGGGACTCCCGGATTGCCCGTCTGCAGGTCTTGCAGCAGATCTGCCAGGAACTCGCCCTGCGCCTTCCGCTTCGCGCGCACGCGTGGTCCATCCCCGCCGACGAGCTCGATATCGATGAACGACCGCGTGTGATTGACCACAACGAATACCTTGCGTGGGTTCAATGTCCCAGCATTGACAGTGGCTTCCAACACCAGCGGCGGTCGATCATTGAGCAACGCCGGATTACCGTCCGGATCGGTGAACGTGTTGCAGTTTGCAGGCTGGCCATTGCAGCCGGCCTTCTCGATCTGCGTGACGCTGTCGATCTGCACGCGCGATGTTTTGACCAGGAAACCAACATCCTGATCGGCGTCGCCGGCAGTACCGTCAGCTTCGACCAAACGCGCTTCGTAGTGAACTCCCGAAATGCTTTCGATCTCCGCTGCCAGTGCTTGCAGTCCGGAAAGCTCGAAGATCTCGATCGTGCCGATCACGTCCGGCAAGTGCAGCACGTCGCGAATGGCGAGCGCTGCTTTCTGTCGCTGTGTGGCGTTGTTGTTGAAGTTTTCGATGTTGTAGCCGGCAATAGTGAATTCTCCCGCTGCGGGCGTCGGCACGGGCACCGCACTCATGTTTGCTGACTTCGATGGTGTTGTTTCAGGCAGCACCTTGTAGTCGCCAAACGCGAAGTCCAATGGACCAGTAACGTTCGAGAGAGTCACGTTCGAAGTGACGGACACCACAGTTGAGCCAACCAGACCGTCGCTGTCGATCATGATCCGTTCCGGATTCTCGTCGAAGCGCGGGATGCAGCAATCGGGAACGCCCGTGGTCGGATCCGGAGGCACCGGCAACGAGATCTCAATGCCGGGTTCGCGCAACGGCCGTGCGACTCCCTGAAGCACAGTAAACGTCTCGCCAAACTCGTTCGTCGGCGCGACCGACACGAGCGTGTCGGCGTGCAGGCGCATTCCCTCGAGTGGCTCGAGCTGATCTGGCGCGCCCGCCGGATTGAGAATCGTTGTAGTAAGCACAACGGGCGCCGGGAGCGTGTTGCCGGAAGTCGTGACAGTCACGTCCCCGGGCAGCGTGCTCTCGAGCTGCGTCAGGTTGAAGAACTCTGTCGCAGTGCCAAGCACACCGACCGCATCGCCAACCGCAACTGCCGGAGAGCTCGAAGTGAAGACAAAGATTCCCTCTGAAGTCGTGGGATCCATGTCATAGTTAACTTCGCTATTTTGCAGGAAGAAACCGTTGGTCTTCCGGGCGGTAACGATCCCGCTCGTGCTGACGAACTGTCCGGAGTAAGGCGTCGTTGCGCCGCTGCCCTGGATGTCGTGAATGTTGAGTGAGATCGCAGTGCAACTGTTCGCCGGCGACGCAGTGTTGCGCGGACTAGGCGCAGTCACTGAGAAGTCGATGTTGTTGTTGTCGGAATCGAAGCAGCCGCCGCGTTTGCGAAGCGCTCCGGTCGTGTTGCTGGTTGCGCCAGTTGGCCCGGCGCCTTCGAAACAACTCGCCGTGCTGCCGTAGCCGACCAGGTCGACCATACATGACACGCATGAACCGCTGAGCGGCGTGACCGAGCTTGAGAGCGCGACCTTGCCGGCGCCTGCTGCCATCGCGATCGTGCCTGTCGCATCTGCTGCCGGCAGCGCAACACCACACGGAAGGCCGCTGCATCCAGTGCCATCAGCTTCCTTCACCAGGTAGTAGCCGCCTGGTGCAATCGTTCCGGTCAGCGGCGTGACTTGCCACGCGCCTGTGCCGGCCGCGGATTGATACTGCACGGACCAACCGGAAAGATTTACCGGAGTTACACCCTGGTTGAAGAGCTCGATGAAATCACTCTGCAACGGCGCGCCGGCATTACCACCGCCGCCGTACACCTGGCTGATCACGACATCACCGGGCGCGGGCGGGCAGTCGTCGTTATTAATTGTGCCGACGCCCTGGCCATCATTAATCGTCGCGCCGGTGACGTTCGTCACGTTAACGAAGAAAGTCTCACCAGGCTCGAATGTCATGTCGCCGTTGACTGTTACGTCGAACGTGTACGATGTCTGGTTCTCCGGGATCGTCTGAGCGAGCAGAGTCTTCGCGATGTAGTCGTTGTCGGCTGTAGTCGCGGTGTTGTCTTGCGTGGAGATGTCGAAGGTGACGCCGCCTGGACCAGCCGGTGCAGACAAGCTGACGGTGAACGAAGCGGTCGTCGTGCCGCTGTCACCTTCAGTGACTGTGGCATCGCCGGCAGAGATATTAGTCCCGCCGCCGCCGTGCGCTGTGACTGAAAGATCGTCAACGGCCAGCCCGTGATCGTTATTGGCGTGGTCGATGTCCCGCCAGCGCAGCCAGACTTCCTGGCCCGGCAGCAAGGTCAACGCGATCGTGGATGATTTCGCGGTGCGATTTGCCGCTGCGTTGCCGTCGAGAGCGGCACCGACTGTGGTGCCGAAGATCGGGCTGGTGAAATCCAGAGGATCGTGAGCGAGCCAGCCGGTGGCAGGGGTATTAATCGCAGTGATAACGCCCGCGTTCGCGACCTGGTATTCAAATTCTGCGGTTTGAGCGACAGATGGAGTGGCTGTGCTCGATCCGCCCGTGCGCCACTGCTCGCCGTTGTAATTAATGTCGAGCGACGTGATCGTGTTGCCGGTGTTATTTACAAACCTGACACCATATAGGATGGTTCCAGTACCGCCCGAACCGACGGAGCCGAGTGCGCGGTCAGTAACCGGATTCGTGCCCGCGACGCCGAAGCTGTAAAGCGCGCCAGTGTTCGAGGAGCCGGTGCCCGTGTTGTAAGTCACGCGCGACGAGTACCATCCCGCAATGGTCGTGTTGTCCGCCCAGACGAGGCCTGTTCCTGTGGAAGCAAGCGTGTCGAAGTTTTCTGTGAGCGGCGATTCTACGGTCGTGATGCTGCCGTTGTTCGTCAGCGCAGAAGAAGGCCATGCAATGAATGAAATCGCGATGAAAGATACCGAAAACAATGCCAGCAGCGATATGAAGGCCGGCACATTATTCAACTTCGCAACGAGCGCACGAATACTTCGTGTCGTGTGAAGGGGGCTGATCAGGCGCATAAAATCTTCCTTTAGTCTAAAGTTAACCAAACTCCGCACACATTATTTTGAGAGGAATACCGCAGGAACAGTGAGGCCAGCAGGTAACAAATGTGTGAGCCTTTTACCAGTTCTGTATGGACGGGTCAAGGCGACAGCGCTAAACTGAGTTTATGTGGAATGAAACGATCGAAACACGTGGGCGCACCACAAAAGACGGTACCCTAAAGCTCACTGTTAACGTGGGAGCCGCCGATACGGATGTTGAGGTTACGGTTCAAGTCAGGGCAATAGCTGCTTCGAATCATGTAGATGCGAACGGATGGCCGGTCGACTTCTTTGAACGAGTTGCTGGTTCGATGCCTGATTTACAACGCCCGCCTCAAGGGGAGTTCGAGGATCGACTTCCTTTTGAATGATCTTTCTCCCCGACACCAATGCCTGCATTACTTTGCTTCGACGGCGTGACGATCGTCTAGTCGCTCAACATGCATTGACCCTGGTAACCCATAATTCACGGGAATTCAGTCGCATTGCCGGGCTGAAGCTTGACGACTGGGAAGCCTAGTTGCTCAGCCTCTTACGCAGCAAAGATTCACGGCTTCGGTTGTTAACACAGCCGGCGGAAATGCATAATGCCTGTCACGGAGGAACCGCTTCTTACTTTGCTTATCCAGTCGATCGAACTGCGCGAAATTCGCCTGCCTCTCGTCCACTTTTTCGAAACAAGCTTTGGTCGTACCACTGAGCGCCGCATCATTCTGGCGCGTGTCATCGGCGCGGAAGGCGTCCAGGGCTGGGGCGAATGCACGGCCGGTGAAGGTCCGTTCTATAGCAACGAGTGGACGGAAACTGCCTGGACGACGCTGACGGAGTTTCTCGGTCCGATGATGTTGCGAAAAGAGTTTGAGAGCGCGGCTCAGGTGTTCAAACTGATGCAGCCTGTGCGTGGGCATCGCATGGCGAAGGCGGCGCTCGAGACAGCGTGCTGGGATCTCGAAGCAAAGAACGCGGGTGTTCCCTTGTGGAAACATCTCGGCGGCACTCGTTCCGAAATCGCGTGCGGTGTTTCAATCGGCATTCAAGACACGCCCGACGCGCTGCTTGAAAAGATTCGCAAGGAAGTTGACGCGGGTTACCAGCGCATCAAGATTAAGATCAAACCCGGTTGGGACCTTAAGATCATCGAACGTGTGCGGAAGGAGTTTCCGGACATCCGGCTGATGGGCGATGCGAACTCCGCTTACAAACTGTCCGACGTGCCGCTCTTGCAGCAATTGGACCAGTTCAATCTCATGATGCTGGAACAACCGCTCGGACACGACGACATCTTCGATCACTCCGTGTTGCAACGTCAGATTCAAACTCCTGTGTGTTTGGATGAGTCGATCCGATCGGCGGAAGACGCGACTCACGCGATTGCGCTCCAGTCGTGCCGGATAATCAACGTAAAGCTCGGGCGCGTTGGTGGTCATGCGCAGGGAAAGCGCGTCGAGCAGGTGGCGCGCGAGAACGAGACGCCCGTCTGGTGTGGAGGCATGCTCGAATCGGGAATCGGGCGCGCGCACAATATCGCGATGTCGACGCTTGCCGGTTTCACTTTGCCTGGCGACGTTTCGGCGAGCGCTCGCTACTGGGAAGAAGACATCATCGAGCCGCCTGTGACAGTTAGCCCGCGCGGCACGATCAAAGCGCCCGACGCGCCCGGCATTGGCTTCAACCTCAACCTAAAACGTATCGAGGCGCTGACAGTTCGCAAAGAGACAATTCAATGAGTGGGCAGATTGCACGTCAGATTCTCAATGCGTTGCAGACGCGGCAGGCCGAGGTCGAGGCGTTTATACAATCGCTGGTTGAAGTTGAATCGCCTTCGAGTGATGAGGAAGGCAGCCGCGCGGTAGTCGATGTGTTGGCCCAGGCTGCGAGCGGGCTCGCGTGCGTTGATGCCATCGAGCGCGTCGACGTGCCTGAGTTTGGCCAGCATCTCGTAATTAGAGCTTTTCAAAAGAACAACGCGCGACAGATCCTGATGGTCGGACATACAGACACGGTCCACTCTCGCGGCTCATTGAGTGAGCGCCCGTGGCGTCGTGAACACGGGAAGATCTATGGACCAGGCATCTTCGACATGAAAGCTAATTGCGCACTTGCGATCGAAGTGCTGCGTGCGCTCGTCGAATTGCAGGCGACGCCGGCGTTTGGAGTGACACTGATTTTGACGTGTGATGAAGAGGTTGGCAGTCAGTCCGGATGGCCGTTCATCGAGAAGGCGGCGAAAGCGCAACCGGCGCGTTGTGCGTTGGTGATGGAGCCGCCTGCATCGGGTGGTCGAGTAAAGACCAGCCGGAAGGGAACCGGCATTTTCGCGATCAAAGTCGAAGGGAGAGCCGCGCACGCGGGACTCGAGCCAGAAAAAGGCGCGAGTGCGATTCTCGAGCTCGCCCGCCAAACAGAACAACTTCACGCGATCAATCTTTCGGGATCGGGGATCACGTTGAATGTGGGCGTGGTCCAAGGAGGCACGCGGTCGAATGTCGTTGCCGCCGAAGCGCAGGGAGAGATCGACGTGCGCTTTTCAACTAAAGCGGAGTCGTTGGAGATCGAGCGCATACTCTCGAATCTCAAGCCGGTTGACGAACGCACGAAAGTGTTTGTTTCCGGCGGCATCAACCGGCCGCCGATGGAACGCACAGCCGCGGTTGTAGAACTGTTTGAAAAAGCGCGCGCGGTCGCAGCCGATCTCGATTTCGAGCTTGGTGAAGCGCAGGTCGGCGGCGCGTCTGACGGAAACTTTCTCGCCGCCATGGGTATTCCGGTGCTCGATGGTTTGGGAATCAGCGGCGACGGCGCACACGCTGTGCACGAACATATCGAAGCCGACGACATCGCGCGTCGAGGCGCCTTGATCGGCGGCCTCTTGATGTCGATTTAAGATGCTACTCGCAACCTGGAACGTAAACTCAGTTCTCGCCCGCTTGCCGCAAGTGATGCGCTGGCTCGATTCAGTGCAGCCCGACGTCGTCTGCATGCAGGAGACGAAGTGCACAGACGACAAGTTTCCCACACTGCTCTTTCAGGAACGCGGTTACCACTGCCAGCTCTTCGGGCAGCAATCGTACAACGGCGTCGCGATCCTGACGCGTGAGACATGCGACACGCGCCATCGTGGCTATCCTGGTGACGACGCAACCGCGCAGTCGCGACTAATCACGACAAGCGTCAACGGCATCGATATCGTCAACGTTTACATTCCGAACGGGCAGGCGGTTGGCTCGGAGAAGTATGCGTTCAAGCTCGCGTGGATGGAGCGGCTGCACGATTTCTTCGCGAGCCACTACGATAGCAAGACGCCGGTATTGTTGTGTGGAGACTTCAATGTCGCGCCAGACGAGCGAGACGTGCACGATGTGCGATTGTGGAATGGCCGCATCATGTTTAGCGAGGGCGAGCACGCCGCGTTGCAACGTATAAAAGACTGGGGCTTCACTGATGCGTTTCGCCTGCACACTGAAGCTGGCGGACATTTCACGTGGTGGGACTACCGCGCGGGCGCCTTCCGCCGCAACCTCGGGCTGCGGATCGATCACGTTTGGATCAGTGAGCCGCTAATTGCAAGAAGTGTTCGCACCTGGATCGATCTGGAGCCACGCAAGTGGGAGAAACCATCAGATCACGCGCCCGTCCTGGCGGAATTTTCTTAAGCCGCAAAAAGGCACAAAAAGCACAAATTGAATTTTTCTGTTTTGCGCTTTTTGTGCCTTTTTTGGCTAATTAGAAGTGAGCTCAGCGGTCTTCTCGGTGATGTCTTTCTGCGCCCACTCGTTATCGCGGCTCGCTTCGCCGGCCTTCGAGCGCTTCGCGGCCTTCATCTTCTGCACGAGATCCATGTGCGTTGAGAAATAAGGCAGGCTCTTGCCGACAATCTCCTGGACCGAGTTGAAGCCCTTATCCGCCATGAACTTCGCCACGCCTTCCTGCAGCTCGTCGATCATTTTCACGCCCTGAAGCATCACGCCTGTGCAGATTTGCACAGTGGACGATCCGAGCAGCATGAACTCGAGCGCGTCGTGCGACGTCTCGATACCACCGATACCACTAATCGAAACTCCCTCCGGGAGCCCGAGTGCGAGCTGACTCACCATTCGCAAAGCAATCGGCCGCACAGCCTGCGCCGAATAACCACCGGGAACACAGTGGCCTTCGACAGTCGGCATCGGACGCAGCGTTTCGAGATCGACGCCGATCACCGAGAGGATGGTATTGATCGCCGAGATCCCGACGGCACCGCCACGCACCGCCGCGAGCGCAGGCTCACGAATGTTTGTGATGTTGGGCGTCATCTTGGCCCAGACGGGAACTTTCGACACCTCAGTAACCCAGCTCGTTACTTCCTCCGTGAGATCCGGATGCTCGCCCATCTCCGATCCCATCCTGCGCTCAGTCATGCCGTGCGGGCATGAGAAGTTGAGCTCGAAACCGTCGACGCCGGTCTCCTGGACCATGCGCGTCAGCTCCTGCCAGCGACTCTTCTCATACTCCTCCATGATCGACGCGATCAAAATGTTGTTTGGATACTCTTTCTTGATCTGCCGAAACTCATCGAGCCAGACGTCGATCGGTCGATCGGAGATCAGCTCAATGTTTTCGAAACCGATCACTTCGCCTGTCGATCTGGAACGGAGTTTTCCGTAACGCGGAACAACATTCACGACCTTCGCCGATTCAAGGCTGACAGTTTTCGCGACAGCGCCGCCCCAGCCCGCGTCATACGACTTGGCGAGCACGCGAGCATTCGTTCCCGGAGGCCCCGAACCCAGGACGAACGGGTTGGGAAACTTCATGCCGTTGACGGTGATGGATAGGTCCATAAATGTTCTCCAGTTAATCGGCAACCAGTGAGCCGTATGTATCCGGACGGCGGTCGCGGAAGAATTGCCACGTGTTGCGCACTTCGCGAATCTTGTCGAGATCGAGATCTGCCACGACGAGCGCGTCCTTATCGCGCGGCGCTTCCGCCACAAACTGCCCCCGCGGATCGCAAAAGTAACTCTGCCCGTAAAACTCGCCGATGTCCCACGGCTGCTCGTGACCGATGCGATTGATCGCGCCGATAAAGTAGCCATTCGCGACTGCGTGTGCCGGTTGCTCGAGACGCCATAGATACTCAGACAATCCAGCTACGGTGGCCGACGGATTGAAAACAATCTCAGCGCCGTTGAGGCCGAGTGCGCGCGCGCCCTCGGGGAAGTGACGGTCGTAACAGATGTAGACGCCGATGCGAGCAAACGCTGTGTCGAAACACGGATAACCGAGGTTGCCGGGGCGGAAGTAAAACTTCTCCCAGAAGCCCGGGTTCACGTGTGGAATGTGGTTCTTACGATACTTGCCGAGATACTTGCCATCTGCATCGATCACGGCGGCGGTGTTGTAGTAAATGCCGGTGAGCTCTTCTTCGTAGATCGGCACGACGATCACCATGCCGTGCTCTTTTGCGACTTCCTGCATCAACCGCACGGTTGGACCATCAGGAATTCGCTCGACCGCTTCATACCAGCGCGTCTGTTGTTCAGCACAAAAATACGGCGTCGTGAAGATCTCCTGCATGCACACGATCTGCACGCCCTGCTTCGCAGCTTCCTCAATAAACTTCAGATGTTTCTCAATATTCAGCCGCTTGATCTCCTCGATCGGCAGATCCGTGGGCGCGGCGTTCGAACACTGTATCAATGCGCATTTAACCGTGCGAGACATTAAGCTGACTCTCCCTTCGAGCTCTTCATCAAAACGTAGTATATGCCGAATCCGAGGGCAAAAGTAACGAACCATGCATAAGTGTACAGGCTGTCGAAGAAGTCTGGATCGCTGACCTGGCCGCCCGGTGTCGTGGCCGCGCGCAGGAAACCGGGAACAACCGGAAGGATAGCGATACAGAGCGCTGCGATTGCTCGCCAGTTGAAGCCGTTGCTGTAGGAGTAAGGTCCGTTCGTCTCGAACAGACCCGCCAGGTCGAGTTGTTGTTTTCTGATCACCCAGTAATCACAGATAAGGATGCCCGCAATGGCGCCCATCAATCCTGAATAACCGATCAGCCACGTGAAGATGTAAGCACCCATCGACGCCATTAGCTTCCACGGCATCATCAGAACGCCAATCACCGCAGTTATGAGACCGCCCGTGACGTAAGAGATGAGCCGCGGATTCAAGTTTGAAAAATCGTTTGATGGCGAGACCACGTTCGCAGCCATGTTGGTTGTGAGTTGTGCTGCGAAGATCACTGCGGTGGCGAACAGAATGATCAGCACGCTGTCGAAACGCGCCATCAGGTCCACTGGATTCGGGATGGCGATGCCGTAGATCAAAAGCGTCGCGCTCGTTACGGCCACGCCAATGAATGCAAATGCTGTCATCGTCAAAGGGAGACCTAGTGCCTGGCCCACCATCTGCGATTTTTGCGAGCGTGCGTAGCGAGTGAAGTCAGGAATGTTCAGGCTCAGCGTGGCCCAATAACCGACCGAAGCAGTGAGTGCTCCGGGGAAGATGTGCCAAAACTCACCCTGTTGCTTTTGCAGCGCTGACGATTCTGTTAAGACACGACCCAGGCCGCCTGCGCGCCACGCCGCCCAGATCAGTAACACCAGACCGCCGCCGAGCAGAAGCGGTGCGGACCAGGTTTCGAGATACTTGATACCTTCGACGCCCTTCAGAATGATCCAGATTTGAATACTCCAAAACAGGAAGAAGGCGATCCAGGTGTGAAGCGCGACGCCCAGGATCATTGTGGAAAGAGATGTGTTCCACGCGGGAAACATCACGCCGAAGAGCGTGTCGATCGCGGTGCCGCCGATCCACGTCTGAATACCAAACCAACCACACGCAACGATGGCGCGCAGCATCGCCGGCACGTTTGCGCCCTTCGTACCAAAGGCAGCCCGGCTGAGCACTGGAAAGGACACACCATACTTCGTGCCTGCGTGCGCGTTAAGGATCATCGGAATGAGCACGACCGTGTTGCCCAGCAGGATCGTGATCATCGCCTGCCACCAGTTCATGCCGGCTTCGATGAAACCACCGGCGAGCGTGTACGTCGTGATAACCACGCTCATGCCGATCCAGAGTGCGGCAATATTCCAGGTGGACCAGGTTCTCTCTTTGATCGTTGTTGGTGCGAGATCGCGGTTCCATAATGGGCTGTGTGAGACGTCAGATTCCAGCTCCACAAAATCGCGTTGAGCGGCGGGGGATGTAGTTGTCATGTTGTTTTAGATATTCACGCACGTACCGCGCTTCAGGAATTGTCCATTGCCGGGTTTGCCTTTGAACTCTCCTTTATCGATCACAACCTTGCCGCGCGAAAGTACAGTCTCAACTGCGCCTTTGATCTTCTTGCCTTCGTAGGCGTTGTAGTCGCAGTTCATGTGCTGTGTCTTCACGCTCAACGTTTGTTCCTTATCAGGATCGAAGATCACGATATCAGCATCCGAGCCAACCGCGATCGTTCCCTTCTTCGGAAACAAGCCAAACATCTTTGCAGCGGCGGTGGAAGTTAGCTCGACGAAGCGATTGAGGCTGATACGATTCTCGACTACGCCGCCGTTGTAAATCAGTGGAACGCGATTCTCGACACCGGGAGCGCCGTTCGGAATCTTGGTGAAGTCGTTGCGGCCGAGTTCCTTCTGTTCCTTCATGCAGAACGGACAATGGTCGGTTGAGATGACCTGAAGATCATCCATCTTCAAGCCTTTCCACAGCTCATCCTGATTTGATTTCTCACGCAGTGGCGGCGTCATAACGTATTTGGCGCCGTCGAATCCGGGTTCGTCGTAGTTG
>Ga0126311_10001632_pt1 | contig 10959 bp, 10 predicted proteins | sample Plot61_FD_92539 | JGI IMG/M metagenome (GOLD analysis project Ga0126311, IMG submission 92539) | Serpentine soil microbial communities from UC McLaughlin Reserve, CA, USA - Plot61 | ecosystem: Environmental > Terrestrial > Soil > Grasslands | place: USA: UC McLaughlin Reserve, Lake County... | reverse complement strand
CTTTCGGGATCAGCCAGAAGCGTCGCCCGAAAACTCTCCGCGTCTGCCTCGTCCAGGCGTCCCAACACGTAATCATTGATGATGCCGTCTTCCATCAGTTCGACCTGCGAACAAAACTCTTCATCTGTAAACAACAATTCCTCGATCCCCTTAAGTTGTGTTTCGTCGGAAACTCGACCCAGGAGATACTCACGGACCGTCTCTTCATTCTTGAAGGATGAACCCATTACTCGCCGCCCCAAATTGGAGTGTAATTACCGAACGTTATGTAACGGACGTTCTTAGCCCATACATTCCTGGACGCAAATCTTCAATTTTTGCTTGCTCCGCATCACGCGCATGCGCAAGGCGGTCTGTGTCATTCTTAGGCCTTCGGAGATTTGCCGGTGGAGTTCAATCTTCCTATGCTTTGCTTCTGAAAAATAATCAAGCAGGAGATCCCGGGCGTCAGGCGAGAATTTTTCAAGGCATTTATCCAGACATTCTCTGGAGAAACTCGGCTCGTCCTGAGCCTTTGCGGCAATTGTCACCTCGTCAATATCCAGATGAATTCGCTCTTTTCGCAACGATTCTCGATAGACATTCTTGGCGATCCCGTAACAATACGCGATCTTGTTTTCGATCTTTTCTTCGGAGCTCTTCAAGATTACGCGGTTGATGGTTTCATCCGCGAGTTCATCAGCAAAGCTGCAGTGTCTAAGCGAAAAAAAGGTGCACAAGCGAAATCGCAGGCGCTCATACTCCTCACCCGCTCTCTCGTTGTTAGGACTAAGCCACGCGAGAAAGCTCATAAACTTTTCCCGGGTAACTTCATTTTTGAGGCTTGCGATGGGCAATTGTTGAGGCCTCGGTGTGGTGATGGGCGAATTCCGGCGATAGGATAACGCAATTATCAGCGGATAGACAGGACGATCATCAAAAGAACCCCAAGCTGGTAAGGGCTCGGGGCTCTGCGCGTTTCAGCAAACGGGAATGTTCGCCTAATTGTTTGGACGCTCGATGGGATTGGTTCGTCCGGGTGACTCTTCCAACTGGGGAGGTACCCCTTGATACGGCATCCGCTGTTTTGCCGTGCGTCGAGCTTCTGCTATTTTCACGATTGCTTGAATCACCTGTTGGTCATCATCGTCGATGCGCACAACCGCTGAGCGGTCTGCGAGGCCAGCAGGGCCCTGGCGACAAGCACACGGCTCAAATGAGGTGCCTGCTGTTCCCGCCGCAGGCATCGGCAATAATCCATAACCCGTTACATCTCCGCGTAAATCGAATCCCATGTGTCCATGAAAATCTTCAACTAAGACATAGAGGCAATTTCTTCCAACGCGGAACCCGCTATTGGTGGATCCGGACAAGGGTGTTCCATTCCAATTGCCCCACGCAGGCGCAACGACTTGATTCAATTGACTGTTAAGCCAAACTTGTATGGTGTCATCTGCTCGAACTTGGAAACTCAGCTTTGCATCCTTGAATCCCGGCAGCAGACAAAAACATTTTCGGAAAATCGTGTATGCCGGATTGTCTGGCGTAGTCCCTGCCGAACTCGTTGCAGTATTTCGGGGGCCAATCCAGTTTGTATTAGCAAAGGCCGGTGCCCAAGGGTTAGCCGGATGTAAAACCCAAGCTGGCCCGGCTAGTATGTTAGGAGCTGACGCTATGTTTATCCAATAATTATCTCTATCAGTTGGTGCAGAGATTGTTGAGGAAACTGGTGGATACAAAGTGTTAATCGAATGGTTGTAACCAGTGTTAAGCGCAACTTGAGCGATAGCGGAATTGCTAAGTAGCAAGAAGGCCGCGAGTGCTATGGCTAGATTCATTTTGCTAAACATCATTTTTTCTCCCGAGGAACAAATTTGCACGAGGCTTTGCTTAGATTTCGTGCTTACATCTGTGAGTGACTTTTCTCCAGAGAAACGTAACGCTGACCACGAGGATTTCCGACTTCTTGAAAAACATAACGAGTAAAAGGAACGTCCCAAGTCAGCTACCGACTTGGGACTCTTCGACATCGAGATTGTTCATCCCCATGTCTACTTGAAATCTGGATTTTGGAAATTAGCTTCTGCAGGTGCTGCTCAATTTCGCGTTAACGAACATCCCGGATGGGCCACCACTGTTTTGTATCTTGACTCGAAGACAATATGTGCCAGGAGGAACAGTGGTTGTGAACGTTCTTGGGTTGGAGTTATTAGTACTGTTGAAGCACCAACCTCCGCTGCATGCCGCGAGTAGGCTGCTGGTTGAGGTTGTAACGTTGTCCAGGAAAACTCCGGGAACGTCGTCATCTCCGCCGTAGTTTCCTGCCAAGGTCACTGTTTGCTGGATCGCGCAAGCCGGAACTACAAACTTCAACTCGTATTCATAGAGGCCTGCCGCGATGTTACCCGTTCCACCAGTTGCGACGGTCGAAACCCAGTTAGCCGGTCCAGTGGGAAGATTCCATAACGAATGTATCGTTGTCAGAAAAGCCACGGCCGTTCCGTTCACGGTCCAGTTGTTTGAACTAATGGTGCTGAGATCCAGAGAGTTAGTTCCGCCGAGACATCTGCAACAGCCTAGTGTCGCTACCTTCCTTCTGACATCATCACGATCCTGATTGAATTGCGCCTTGCTATCGATCTGCGCCATTGCTGAAGTTGCGGAAATCACGAAAAGGATGACCGCGAAAAGCGCTGAGACTGAGGTGTTTGTTTTTGACATCATTTTCTCCTGAGTTGAAATTTGCACGAGGACCTTGCTTCGACCCTCATGCCTGCATCTTTGAGTGAGCTTTTCAGCAGGAACGTAACACTGCCGACTCCTTAATCGATTTCGTGCTTGCAACTGTGAATGACTTTGCCAGAAGAAACGCAACACTGCCGCGGACGCCTGTTCATGCGGGCAACAAGATTCGCAAGCGGTTTGTCGGCAATTCGCAATGAGAAGCCGTCAAGAAGCCGTCAACGGAGTTTCAGCGGGTCTGCAAACAAAAGAAAGGGAAGCGGTTGAGGTTCCGCTTCCCATCTCAATGCACACCGGACAGATCATCATGCTGACGAAGATGCTGACCACAAGCGACGACGGTGCGCCAGTTTTGCGCTGGCGCTCTGCTCCGACGGGTTCGTCTTAAGCGCCACGGAAGTGGCAATGAGTGGTCAACCATTTCCACGGTTATGCAAGGTGGCCCCCTCGCAAAATACTCACCCATGTTCGTAGGAGAAGAAGATGCGCGCCGAAGAGTTCTCATTATACGTTTTTTTCCCGGTATGCCAGCAGTGATGAATGGCATCACCTATCAACTTCAGCCGATGTAGCCAAGGCAGGCTGGCGAGAGTTGCCGTGGATGACTGGGCGTCTCGCTTGAACATTATGTGTGAAACGTATGGTCCTGTCAGTTCGCGAGTTGATTAAGCTGCTATTTGGGCCATTCGGTAGCAACTTGTGCTTGGTAAAACATTAGTCGCGTTCCCCTGTACCCACCTGACCAGCCGGAACACATTCGCAAAGAAAACGTAAGCCTTTAGCATCACTGCTCATGGGCGCTACCCCTTCACATATTAGGTTTTAGTGGGTATCCTAAAGCCGCCCAACCCTTCAAATTGTAGCCCCCGGCCTCGTATGGCCCAGCACTCTGTCGATCGGCTACTCGGAAGAATAACGATGTAGTCGCACTTCGACGGGTGATTTACCCGTTAACTGCTTTCGCGCGACGAGAGCTCACAAGGAGAGAATAAAATGGAGAGTAAAGCAAAGGCACTGGGACACCCCATCCATCAAATGCTAATTCCGTTTCCGTTTGGGCTGTTATCAACTGCCGTAATCTTTGACATCATTTACCTGATCTGGGTGAACCCGACGATGACCACGGTTTCATACTGGATGATTATCGCCGGGATTATTGGTGGAATTGTGGCGGCGCCTTTCGGGCTGATTGACTGGCTTGCGATACCACAAGGCACACGTGCGAAATCAGTAGGCTTGCTCCACGGCGGCGGTAACGTTGTGGTGCTCTTGTTATTCATCGGAAGCTGGTGGCTACGTTACGGCAATGCTGAAGCCGCTACCCCGTATTTGCCCACCACTCTTGCGCTAGCTCTTTCATTCGTCGGGTTTGCGTTAGCAGGAATGACTGGCTGGCTTGGTGGAGAACTGGTGGACCGGCTGAGTGTCGGCGTGGACGATGGCGCTAATCTTGATGCAGCCAGTTCACTATCCGGTCCGGCAACGCGAAAAGCGGCATAACGGTGCAACGTGAGGCCGGGTGGCTGCGGATGAATTGAAGTGCGCAACGTAACTTGCGCACGAGACGAGAAGGTACGGCAGATGGACCAACGCAGAACTGCTTATGCTTTGATGAGGATCACGTTTGGCGTGATCCTTTTGTTTTACGGCATCGGAAAATTCATGAGTGGCGTTTCCGCCTTTGTAGGAAACATGAATCAACAGTTCTCGGGGAAACTGCCTGCATTAATGGTGATGCCGTTCGCCTACGCGATACCGCTTGTCGAGACGCTTTCGGGAGCGTTAATTGTGATCGGTTTGTTTACCCGATTTGCACTTGTTTTGTCAGGCTTACTGCTAATTGGTCTTACATTCGGGCTCGTCATCCTGGGCCAGGCTCCGACCGTGGCCCATAACCTGCAATACGCGTTAGTAAACTTTCTGTTGTTGTGGTTCATAGATGCCAATGGCTTCTCACTGGATTCCGTACTGCGACGGCGTGGTTCGAAAGGTGAGACCTCCGCGATGTAGGAAGGGTCCTTATGATTCGGCGCGTCGCTTTTAGTAAAGCAGTCATGGCTGGCGCTGCAGGTGCCCTGGCGTGGGAGTTGGTAGCGCGCGTTCTGATTTGGCTGAGAGTGCCGGTGTTTGATCTGGTGTACCTGCTTGGCACGATGGTTTCCGGCCCAGTAGACGCTTGGAAATGGTGGCCTCTGGGCATGGCAGTTCATGCCATCGTGGGGGCAATCTGGGCCATTTTTTACGCGTACTTTTTTTGGTCCGACTTCAATTGGCCCCCGCCCATGCAGGGCTTGGTTTTCTCAGTTGGCCCAGCAATTCTCGCAGGATTGATCATGGTTCCGCAGATGGGTTTTATGCACCTGATGATATTGCAAGGACAATTGCCTTATCCAGCGCTATTTGGAATCGGACTTGGCTGGGGCGGACCAGTTGGCATTGTTGTTGGTCATTTAATTTATGGCATCACAATGGGAAGTCTGTACATAAAGCCAGTTGGCTTTAAAGTGCGAAGGCACGTCTCCTATGGCTGAGTTCATGTTTGCGACCGGCATTGAATGCAGCTATCCAACGATAGAAGGCGGGCGCTGGCGCATTGATCAACTCGCATCCACTGAGCATTACCGGTACTGGCGTCGGGACCTTGAGTTAGTGCGCGAACTCGGACTTAGTTATTTGCGTTATGGTCCGCCGCTACATCGAATCTTTCACGCTCCTGGTAGATACGACTGGACCTTTATGGATCAAGTCACCGAGGCGATGCAGAAGTTAGCAATTATTCCGATTATCGACCTTTGCCACTTCGGTGTACCTGATTGGTTAGAGAATTTTCAGAACGGGGAATTTCCCGAGCGTTTAAGTGAATATGCGAAGGCGTTTGCGAAACGTTATCAGTGGATACAGTTTTACACGCCAGTCAATGAAATGTACGTGACGGCGAGGCTTAGTGCTCTCGACGGTGTGTGGAACGAACAGCTCCGAAGCGACGAAGCTTACGTCAGAGCTACTTGCCACTTAGCTAAGGCGAGTGTGTTGGTTATGAAGTCGATTCTCGAAGAACGCCCCGATGCAATCTTTGTGAATAGTGAGAGCAGCGAGTTTTATCAGGCTTGTTGTCCAGATCCCGAAATCAGACGCATTGCAGATTTTGAGAATCAGCGCAGATTCATCGCGCTCGATCTTTTGTACGGGGTGCCAGTGCGAGCGGACGTATATGCCTATCTGATTGATCATGGAATGTCCCGTGAGGAATACGAATGGTTCAGCAATCAAAACGTGTCCGCGCGGGCTGTATTGGGAGTTGATTACTACAAATGGAATGAAAAGCTCATCAATAGGGACGGCAAACCCGAAAATCTCGGTGAGCTCTTCGGCTGGTATGTAATCACTAATCAGTATTACGAGCGCTATAAACGACCGGTCATGCATACCGAAACAAACTGCCCCGATGCTAACGAAGCGCCCGGATGGTTATGGCGGCAGTGGCACAACGTCCAGCTGATTCGCGAAAACGGAGTGCCTGTCATTGGTTTCACCTGGTACAGCTTGCAGGATCAAGTAGATTGGAACATTGGCCTCGCTCGCCCCTTGGGAAACGTATTTCCCGTGGGTTTGTTCGACCTGAACCGCGACCCGCGGCCTGTGGCCCAGGCATACAAACATCTCGTTCAAATGTTCCACGATGAGCCGTTGCTTGCGGGATCTCAGGTTCTGCCGTTTGACGACAGCGAGAGAAAGATTAACGCTTAGATGCAGTACATGCGTGCACACGGCAATACACCGGGTCCTACTCAAAGGCCGAGATCTGCGGGTGCGATTAGCTCGGCACTCGCCAGTGTCCCGGGGGCGCTGGTTCTTTGGATTTCGGGTGCGCTCAGCAGCCTGTCAAACGTGCTCGCAACTAAAGTGTGGCTCGTGCTCTTGCTCTATTTGATCTCGATGAGCGTAATGGGTGCCGTATATGGACGAATCTTTAGTCGCGCCGCTAATGATCGGCGAGGCGGCTGGTTGTTTGGCATGAGCTACGGCTTTCTCATTTGGATGCTTGGGCCAATAACGGCCTTGCAGGTGATCACACAACAGCCGGCAGCAACGGGCATTCCCGCTATGGGTCTGCTGGGCGCACATTTGATTTTTGGTGTTACGCTCGGTTTGTTGTTTCCTTTCATCCACAGACTCTTGCAACGAAGGCTCGGTGATTCTGAACGGGAGTTGGATGTACAAGGGCGGTACGGCACAAAGAAAATAGATTTTGTGGCAGGACAAAGTAAACAACCATGAATCTACCGCACGCGACCGTGGCTATCGCTCACACAACTGAGAAGCATCGCTCGCAGGAGCGCGTGCTTAGCGTAGTTCGTGAAGCCATCGATTTGCTCGGAGGCATCGGCCGGTTCGTCAGAGCCGGACAGACTGTATTGATTAAGCCAAACCAGACAGTATTTTATTCTGCAGAGGAAGGGTGCACTACTGATCCTTTGGTCGTCGGTGCGTTGATTCATCTCGTACGCGAAGCAGGAGCAAGCCGCGTGCAAGTTGGGGAATCGAGCGGCGGTTTCTTCTCATCGTTGGAATGCATGAAGGTAACCGGTATGGCGGCGGTCGCTGAACGCGAAGGAGCGGAGTTAATCGACCTGGGCAGTGATTCAACACCGAACCGAACTGTCAAGATTCCTCATGGCCGTGTCATACAAGAGTTACCTCTGCCAGTTCCGCTGTTGGATGCGGAGGTCATAATCGATGTACCGAAGGCCAAGAACCATCACATTGAGCCCATCAGTGGGGCCTTGAAGAACTGGGTCGGCGTAGTGAATCAAAATTGGCGCAACCACAACCATGGCGATTTGGATATGACAGCTCGCTTTATAGATATTATGACGGTGACGCCGCCGGCGCTCTGTGTTGTTGACGCTCTGATTGCCGGAGAAGGCGATGGTCCAATTGCGGACCAGCCACATTGGGTCGGGTGTATTCTTGCCTCGACTGATCCGGTGGCGACTGACGTAGCTATATGCCGTCTGCTTGGCCACGACTGGCAAAAATTGAACTATGCGAGGGAAGCTGAAGAGCGCGGCCTGGGAGTACGCGAGCCGATTGAATTCGTTGGTAAGCCGATCGAAGAAGTTGCAATTAAAGCCTGGCCCGGCCATGAGGGCTTTCGTTATTTGCCGATTAATCTGTTTATCGGCGATGGTGTGACTCTGCCGGGGACAATTGGCCACGTTAAGAGTGTGCTGGATAGTATGCTGCGCCGTGGAGAGCTGGAAAAAGTGATCTGGCTCAAAGGTACTCCGACGATCATGATTGGCGACGCTGAGGATCCGAACTTTGAAGAACATTTGAAAGAGGGTCCCTACGTGGTGTTCGATGATAGTGCCCGGCCTGAATACAAGAATGATCCCCGGGTGTATTTCGTTGCTGGACATCCAGTGTTGCAAACCGCTATGCCGGAGTTGATGAAAGGCCTTGGGGTGAATTGGCCCGGGCAAACCATGATGCAATGGGAACAATTTGAACGTCGTGGGATGCACAACCTGAAGTATGGAACCACTGCTCGAAAAGTTCTCACGATAAGCCAACCGTTGGCGGTTGCGGGACTCGCTCTCGCAGGCCTCGCCGGCGCTCGCGCGTTTTTGAAATTGATGAGAAGACGTTCAGGCACCGAGTGATAACCTGGAACAGGACACAGACAGCAGTAGATGTTCCAGGGCAGGGAATTCTGTTGCCTTCACTCGCGCTCGAGAATGGCTGTTGAATGAGAATTACAAACTCAGCCACATGCGGGCTAGTCTAATTAAGACACTACCAGATTTCGTTGACACTGGCCCACGCCGGCAGTAGATTGTCGCTGTCTAAAACGGTCCCAGATCTTTTCTCTCTTTTTTGCCGGGATAAGGTTGACTGGTCCAAGACACCCATTAGTAACCTACCGGTAAATCATTCCTGCGCGGGTAATGCCGCTCGCAGTACTCAACTTGAGGAGCTCACCGCAGCTCATATCGAATTTCAACGGATCTCTAACCCAGGAGTTTCAGTATGCTACGTTTTAAAGTCGCCCGCCGAAGGACGCTATCAATTCTGGCTTTCCTTACCATAGGCGCGTGCTTCGTCGTTTATGGAAGCCTGATCAGAGGAACTGCAAGTAATTCAGGACCTGCCAATTCAAAGAAGGGCCCAACACTCACCTCCGGAACTGTCACCGCGAAACTCGAAGTCGAACTCATCACGCTGCAAACGAGTGGCTTTGAGCCAACGGAAATAGTCAGATCTAAAGGTCCATTTGTTCTCCTGATTGATGATCGCAGTCGAAAGGAAAATTCGTCATTTAGCCTCCAAAGCTTAAAGGGCGAAAGTGTGCGCGACATCAACACAAAACGAGTGAGGTCAGAGTGGCACGACGTCATCAATCTGCCACCCGGCGATTACGTTTTGACGAATCCCGCGAATCCGGACTCGCGCTGTCAAATAACTATCATGCCCTAATGTGGCAAATCTCATCTTCTCTAACTGCCACTCACTCTTGACCGGAGTCTTTATGACAAATCAATATGCAGCGCACTTCTTCCTTTCTATTAAGATCACCTTCGCTATTTTCATTCTAACTCTCACCGCCACGGCCCAGAGCTCAAGCGCCACCGACGGCAGCACTCCATTAGGCTTGCAGCCGGGAGCACCTGCGGGCTCGTACGCCTTGAGCGGGTTTGATAACGTAAATCTCTTCAACGGCAACCTCAGTTTTCAGCTGTCACTGGTGGGCCTGGCCGGGCGTGGCGGCGCAAAAATGCCGTTAATGCTTCCCATTGAGGGGAAGTGGCGAGTGCTGGATCTTGCGATACCGCAGCCTGATGGGTCATTCAACCATCACTATATGCCGGTACAAAGTTGGTGGGAAAACAATGACCGGAAGTACCGTCCCGGCAGCGTAGTTGCACGTCAAGGGGATTTCGAGGTAATGACGTGTCCCGACAACACCAACGTAACCGCGATTACGTTGATCCGCCTTACTTTTACTGCGCCCGATGGAACTGAGTACGAATTGAGAGATCAACTGACCGCAGGTCAACCCGCCAATAATACAAACTGCAACTATTTAACTCCTCCATCACGTGGCAAAGTGTTCGTTACCAGTGATGGTTCTGGCGCAACATTTGTTTCCGATACCACCATTTACGATTACGTCATTAACCCAAACCCCTCGCCAGAAACTTATCCCTCTGGTTATCTCATGCTACGCGATGGAACGAGATTTCGAATCGATGGCGGCAGCGTGACCTGGATGCGCGATCGTAACGGCAACAAATTCACGTTTGGTTACGACAGCAACCTTAATAGTCAGACGATTACTGATTCTCTCAATCGCGTGGTGACAATCTCGCGCAATACAGGACCAGGCACGTTCGATCAGATTACGTTTAAGGGCTTTGGCGCTGCGCAGCGCATTATCAAAGTTAACTATTCATCGCTCGCAAGCGCGTTGCGATCGGACTACTTAACTACTCGCACCTATAGATCACTATTTCCGGAGCTTGATGGCTCAACTACCACGCAACATAATCCGAGCGTCATCTCGTCTATCACACTGCCGAACAACCAACAGTACCTGATTAAATACAATCAGTACGGCGAAGTTGCCCGCGTGGTCCTTCCGACTGGCGGCGCCATTGAGTATGACTACGCTGCCGGTGTGAGTGGTTATGCGAGCGGCGCGTTCGGTGGAGGATTTGAAGGCTCGTGGGTAGTGTATCGCCGTGTCATCGAGCGTCGCATTTATCCTGACGGAGGCAGCGGGTCAACCTACGCCAGTCGCATGACTTACACGCAGTCGAGCCCGGGGATTGTGACCCTGGATCAGCTGAGCAGCTCCGGCACGTTGTTGACTCGTAGCAAGCATTATTTTAATGGCAATGCAGCAACGTCCTTTTCACTCGGCCCGACAGACTATTCCGGCTGGAAAGAGGGCAGGGAATATCAGACTGAAGACTATGCGAGTAACGGCACGACTATTTTGCGCCGCACTGTGAACACCTGGGAGCAACCAATCGCAACCAGCACGTGGCCCTTAACGCAGCCGGAAACGAATGCCGCCGCAAAAGCGAACAATCCGCAGATAACTCAGATTGTCACCACAGTCGAGCCGGCGCAGGCAAACAAGGTTTCGAAAGAGACGTTCGCTTTCGACAAATATACAAACGAGACCGACGTCTACGAATATGACTTTGGCGCGGGTGCTGCCGGTCCGCT
>Ga0126311_10001631_pt1 | contig 10963 bp, 13 predicted proteins | sample Plot61_FD_92539 | JGI IMG/M metagenome (GOLD analysis project Ga0126311, IMG submission 92539) | Serpentine soil microbial communities from UC McLaughlin Reserve, CA, USA - Plot61 | ecosystem: Environmental > Terrestrial > Soil > Grasslands | place: USA: UC McLaughlin Reserve, Lake County... | reverse complement strand
GAACACAAGAGGTTTCGACGATGTCGGACTTTGATCGCAATGCCGCCACGGCGCAGTACGGCCGGCCGCTGACGCGGGCCGAAGCGGCGGTGGTTGATGAAGGCCTGCGGGCCTACATGCTGCGCGTCTACAATTACATGGTGCTGGGCCTCGCCATCACCGGCGTCGCGGCGCTAGGCGTCTACATGCTGTCGGTCACCAACGATCCCGCCCTCGCGGTCGCGAAGGTGCGCAGCATCATGCTGACCAATGTCGGCTACGCGCTGTTCGTGAGCCCGCTCAAGTGGGCCGTGATCCTGGCGCCGCTGGCGCTCGTCTTTTTCTTGTCCTTCCGCATCCAGAACATGCGGCCCGCAACGGCGCAGATCACCTACTGGATCTACGCCGCGCTGGTCGGCGTGTCGCTCGGATCGATCTTCCTGATCTACACGCATACCTCGATCGTTCGCGTGTTCTTCATCACGGCCGCCTCGTTCGGCGCGCTGTCGCTGTGGGGCTACACCACGCAGCGCGATCTCACCGGCATGGGCTCGTTTCTGATCATGGGCCTGTTCGGCATCATCATCGCGTCGCTGGTGAACATCTTCCTCGTCAGCTCGATGATGCAGTGGATCATCTCGGTCGTCGGCGTGCTGATTTTCGCGGGCCTCACCGCCTACGACACGCAGCGGCTGAAGAACGAATACGTCCACGGCGCGATGGAAGGCGACGTGATGGAGCGCTCCGCCATCATGGGCGCGCTCTCGCTCTACCTCGACTTCCTCAACCTGTTCACCATGCTGCTGTCGCTGCTCGGTAGCCGCGACGAGTGACACGTTAACGATCTGTCATCCACACGACACACTGGCCCCGGCTCACGCCGGGGCCTTTTTCTTAGACTGGAGCATAGTACGGCGGGTCTGGCATTCGGCCTGATCTCACACTAGATTCGCGCGCATAAGCGACATGCGGCTATGCCGCGCGCTTTGGTCCGCTGGCGAGAAGCGCCCGGGCCAACCCAGGAGGATGCTTTCATGTCGGACTTTGACCGGAATGTCGCGGCCTTCCCCGGCGCTGCCCGGACGGTTGCGGCGGATGCGGGCCTGCGCGCCCACATGATCCGCGTCTACAACTACATGGCGGCCGGCGTCGCGCTCACCGGGTTCGTCGCCTACTTCACGAATGCGTACTTCGGGCAAGCACTGTACGGCAGCCCGATGATGTACGTGCTGATCTTCGCGCCGCTCGCGCTGGTGTTCTTCCTGAGCTGGCGCATCGAGAGTCTCTCGGCCTCCACGGCGCGGCTGCTGTTCTTTATCTACGCGGCACTCCTCGGCGCGTCACTGTCGATCATCTTCGCAGTGTATACGGACGCCTCGATCACGCGGGTGTTCTTCATCTCGGCAGCGGCATTCGGCGGCTTGAGCCTGTGGGGCTACACCACGCAGCGCGATCTGACCGGAATGGGCTCGTTCCTGATGATGGGCCTGATCGGCATTATCATCGCCAGTCTCGTGAACATCTTCCTGAAGTCGAGCGGGCTCGACTGGATTATCTCGATCGTCGGCGTGATCGTGTTCGCGGGCCTGACCGCTTGGGACACGCAGAAGATCAAGGAGATGTACAGTCCGTATGACGACGGCACCGTCGGCGGCCGCAAGGCCGTGATGGGCGCGCTGTCGCTCTATCTCGACTTCATCAATCTGTTCCTGATGATGCTGCGCCTGTTCGGCGACCGGCGCTGACTTCAACGCTGTCCTGCGAACGCCCCGGGTTCATTCCCGGGGCGTTTTCGTTTTAATCTTGCGGGCATGAGCAATATCTCGATCCGTCCGGCGACGCCCGCCGATATCCCCGCCATCACGCGCATTTACGCAAACGCGGTGCGCCATGGCACTGCGTCATTCGAGCTCGAGCCGCCCGGGGAAGCCGAGATGGCGCGGCGCCAGCGGGCACTTATCGAGGGCGGCTATCCATACCTTGTGGCGGAAGCTGAGCTTGCCGTATCGGGCTACGCCTATGCGGGTCCTTACCGCACGCGCCCCGCCTATCGTTACACGGTCGAGAACTCGATCTATATCGCGCCGGAATCGCATCGCCGCGGTGTCGGACGCGCTCTGCTCGATCGGCTGATCATCGAATGCGAAGCGCGCAACTATCGCCTGATGATTGCCGTCATCGGGGATTCGGCGCAAACGCCATCGATCGAGCTGCATCACGCCGCAGGCTTCAAGATGGTCGGCGCACTCGAAGCCGTTGGATACAAATTCGACCGGTGGCTTGACTCGGTCCTGATGCAGCGCGCGCTTGGGAAGGGCTCTTCGGCTCCGCCGTAAGCACTCGCTTCGCTCATTCCCGCGAAAGCGGGAATCCAGTCCTTTCTTCGTTGGCTCTTGGGTCCCCGCTTTCGCCGGGACGAGCGGAAGGTTGCTACATCGCCACCAGCTTTAGCGACCTGTCCACCGCGCGCAGCACATTGTCCAGTTCGTGGCCGCGCTTGACGATCAAGCCGGTTGCCGAGATCACGCTGTAGGCGCCTTGCTTGCGCGCCAGACGCGGATTCTTCTCGATGCGGTAGAGCGGCACTTCGGACGAACGACGAAAGACTGAAAACACCGCGCGGTCTCTCAGGAAATCAATCGCGTAATCGCGCCATTCGCCGGCTGCGACCATGCGGCCATACAGGCCGAGAATGCGGTCGAGTTCACGCCGGCTGAAGGTGACCTTCCCGGGGACGCTGCCGACACCGGCCTCGCCCCCGCGCTGCTCGCTCGGTTCAGTTTCGCCGAAAGTCATGCGGCGCCTCCTGTTCGGGTTGCTCACCGAATGATCGCCCCGTCGCGCGCTCCCCGCAAGAGCCCCAGTGTCGCGCTATGTCGGCATACCGACACACGGACCTAAGCGAACGGGATTTCCGGCGAGGTGCCACGAAGCTCCGCATCGCCTCACGAAATCGTTAGTAAAGTCCACATTCGCGACAAACTTCGGCCCCTGGCGCGCCCTTGTGGCCTGCGAAACACCTGCCAGTCGATTAGGGCCCGGTCGATTTCGAGCACCGGATTCCTCAGCCCCCCAGCCCCCCGGGGCTTGGACAGACCGGGCCCTAGTTCGCCTGCGTTCAATCCCCAACGTTTTCGGGCCGGTTTCAGCGGCCCTGTTTTTTTGTCTTCGGATTGTCAGTTCAGCGCCGCGAGGCCGGCACCTAATATGCCGCCGGGCGCGTCTTTGCTGCCGGCCTGCACCACGACCGCGAAGGCATCGCCACCCACAGCCGTCACATCGCTCAGCGGCACTTTGAAAGTGCGCGCAGTCCCATTCCAATCGCCCAACTTCACCCAGCGCCGCACCACGTTGTAGTACGTGATCGTGTTGCCGGAATTTTCGCCGCGGCCGATTATCACCGGCACGGTCTTGGTGATCGGGCACAGCCAGATCTCGCCCTTGGTGGCGTCCTTGCCGGCGGGCACCGCGACCAAGATCTGATCGCCCGCAACCGACAGAGTGAGCGGCAGCGACAGCGTGCCCTGCTGCTTGCGCGTCTTTGCGATCGCGCTGTCGATTGCGCTTTTGTCGCTGCCGAGCACATGCGCGACGCCATTCACGACGACCTGCGGCGTGTACACCTCGCGGTCGCCGCGCGATTTCGAATAGGCGCGCTGCCGATTGGTGTGTCCGGTAAGTGCCAGCGTGTCTTTCCAGCCGAGATAATCCCAATAGTCGATCGGCAGGCTCATCACGACGAGCGAAGGATCGCGCGACAGTTCACCGGCGAGCTTGTCGGCCGGCGGGCAGGATGAACATCCCTGGCTGGTGAAGAGTTCAATAACGGCGCGCGGTTCAGCCGATGCGATAGCCGATGTCAACATCGCTGATGCAACAACCGCTAACGGTAACGCGACTTGGCGGCGTTTCATGCCGATCTCCACATCCTCAAGGTTCCGACAGAGTTGGCGCCGGTACTTGACCGCCGTGCCGCAAGCAATCCGTCAGACCGCGGATGTCTCGTCCTGACCAACACATAGAGACAACGCCGATCACCGGCCACTCAATTCACGGTGAGTGGCCGGTGTCACAAGCCAAATCATGCGGCGAAGTACGTAAGTGGAGGCGAGGGATGCAACTTGCCGTCGCTTCAGGCAGCCAGATGCCGCAGCACGTAGTGCAGGATGCCGCCGTTCTTGAAATAGTCGAGTTCGTCGAGCGTATCGATGCGGCAGATCAGCGGCACGCGCTTTAAGGCGCCATCCGCGGCGACGATCTCGGCGATCAGCCGCTGCCGCGGCTTGAGATCGCCATGCAATCCGCGGATCGTTACCGTCTCGCTGCCTTTCAGACCGAGCGTGTGCCAGGTGGTGCCTTCCTCGAACACGAGCGGGATGACGCCCATGCCGATCAGGTTGGAGCGGTGAATGCGCTCGAACGATTGCGTGATGACGGCGCGAATGCCGAGCAGCGTCGAGCCCTTTGCCGCCCAGTCGCGAGAGGAGCCGGTGCCGTATTCCTTGTCGGCGAACACGACGAGAGGCACGCCTTCCGGGCGATACCGCATCGCGGCGTCGTACATCGTCATGCGCTCTTTTGACGGATAGTGAATCGTGTACCCGCCTTCGACCCCCGGCACCATCTGGTTCTTGATGCGGATGTTGGCGAAGGTCCCGCGCACCATCACTTCATGATTGCCGCGGCGCGTGCCGTATTGGTTGAAGTCCTTCGGCCGTACCTGGTGATCGCGCAGATAATGACCAGCCGGGCTTTCTTCCTTGATCGAACCGGCCGGGGAGATGTGGTCGGTGGTGATCGAATCCAGGAACAGGCCGAGGATGCGCGCGTCGACGATGTCTTCGACCGGTTGCGGCCGCTTCTCCATCCCCTCGAAGTAGGGGGGATTTTGCACATAGGTCGAACGATCGCTCCACTGGAAGGTCATGCCGCCTTTGACGGCGATCTTGCGCCAGTTGGCTTCCCCCTTGAACACGTCCGCATATTTGCGCGCGAACACGCCCTTGTTGATCGACTTGCGGATCACCGCCGCAATCTCGCGGCTGCTCGGCCAAAGGTCGCGCAGGTAGACCTTTTTGCCTTTGTCATCGGTGCCGATCGGCGCGCGCGCCAGATCGACGTTCATGTTGCCGGCAAGCGCATAGGCGACCACCAGCGGCGGCGATGCCAGATAGTTCGCGCGCACGTCAGCGTTGACGCGGCCCTCGAAGTTGCGATTGCCGGAAAGCACGGCTGCCGCGACGACGTCGTTCTTGTTGATCGACTCTGAAATTTCTTCCGCCAGCGGGCCGGAATTGCCGATGCAGCTGGTGCAGCCGAAACCGACGAGATTGAAGCCGAGCTTGTCGAGATCCTTCTGCAGCCCGGACTTTTCCAGATATTCCGCGACGACCTGTGAACCGGGCGCGAGCGATGTCTTCACCCACGGCTTCGGCATCAGGCCTCGTGCTGCCGCCTTCTTGGCAAGCAGTCCCGCCGCCACCATGACGTTCGGATTCGACGTGTTGGTGCACGATGTGATCGCCGCGATCACCACGTCGCCGTGCCCGATGTCGTGCTTGCGCCCCTCGACCGGGAAACGCTTGGTCAGCTCGCTGCCCTTGTTGAATTCTTTGTCCATCGCGGCGGCGAAACCGTTCTTCACCTCCTTCAGCAGTACGCGATCCTGCGGGCGCTTCGGGCCGGCAAGCGATGGCTCGACGGAGCCGAGCTCGAGCTTCATCACGTCGGTGAACACGGGGTCCGACGTCGTCTTTGTGCGGTAGAGGCCCTGCGCCTTGGCATAAGCTTTCACCAGCGCCACGCGATCGGCCTTGCGTGCCGTCTTGGTCAGATAGTCGATGGTGTCGTCGTCTACGGGGAAGAACCCGCAGGTCGCGCCATATTCGGGGGCCATGTTGCCGATGGTGGCGCGATCCTCGATCGTCAGGTTGTCGAGTCCGGGGCCGAAGAATTCGACGAACTTGCCAACAACACCGCGCTTGCGGAGCATCTGCGTGACGGTCAGCACCAGGTCGGTCGCAGTGACGCCTTCCTTCAGCTTGCCGCCAAGCCGGAAGCCGATCACTTCCGGCAGCACCATCGAGTAGGGCTGACCGAGCATCGCCGCTTCCGCCTCGATGCCGCCGACACCCCACCCGAGCACCGAAAGACCGTTCACCATCGTGGTGTGTGAGTCGGTGCCGACAAGCGTATCCGGATAGGCGATCTCGGCGGCGACGACCTTGCCGTCGACCTTCACCTTCTCCTTGTCGGCGCTCAGCCACACGGTCTGCGACAGATACTCAAGATTGACCTGATGACAGATGCCGGTTCCGGGCGGCACAACGCGAAAATTATTGAATGCCTTCTGCGCCCATTTCAGGAAGGTGTAGCGTTCCTGGTTCTGCGCATATTCCTCCGCAACGTTCTTCTTGAATGCCGTCGGCGTGCCGGCGAAGTTCACGATCACCGAATGATCGATTACGAGATCGACCGGAACCAGCGGATTGATCTTGGAGGGATCACCGCCCAGGGTCTTCATCGCGTCGCGCATTGCAGCCAGATCAACCACCGCCGGAACGCCGGTGAAGTCCTGCATCAGCACGCGCGCCGGACGAAACGCAATCTCGCGCTCCGATGACTTGGTCTTGAGCCATTGCGCGACGCCCTGGATGTCTTCTTTGGTGACGGTGCGGCCGTCTTCGTGCCGCAAAAGATTTTCCAGCAGCACCTTCATCGAGAACGGAAGGCGGGAAATTCCGCGCAACCCGTGCTTCTCGGCTTCGGGTAGGCTGTAATAGACGTAAGATTTGCTGCCGACCGTGAGGGTCTTGGCGCACTTGAAACTGTCGAGCGAGGTCATGACGGCTTTTTCCATCCAATCGGAACAGCAGGCGGCCACGAACGCGCCGCCAGAAGGCTGTTCCGTCCAACGATGGGCCGGCCACGTCCGGGATTGCGCCGCCCCACGCAACGTACCGGCTTATAAGGGCTTTTCGGCTGGCATGCTACAGACGGGAAGGGCTGGAAGGCATGCGCTGAGCACATTTTATTTGCGCGGCTCAAGACCGGCGGTGACTGCCGCTGTAGGGGCCTGAAATGCTACGGCTTTCGGCTTCCGGGCTTGGTTGTATTCGCGGATTGACAAGTGTGTTCAGCGGTATCAATCTGGAGTTATCCTCAGGAGGAGCATTGGCATTGCTGGGCCCGAACGGATCGGGAAAATCGTCGCTGTTGCGGCTCATCGCCGGGCTGCTGCGGCCATCGGCGGGCCATATCGAACTTGAAGGCGGCATTGCCGAGCGCACCGTGGGCGAACAAGCGCATTATCTCGGCCATCTGGACGCCCTAAAACCACCTCTGACCGTGGCTGAAAACCTCGGGTTCTGGACCCGTTATCTGGGCGGCGCGGCCAATCGGGCCGATGCAACCCTTGCGGCCGTCGGGTTGAGCGGGCTCGAGGATCTGCCTGCTGCCTACCTTTCGGCCGGGCAGAGGCGCCGGCTCTCGCTGGCGCGCCTGATCGCGGTACCCCGCCCCATCTGGTTACTGGATGAACCGACCTCTGCCCTCGACGCGGCGGGTCAGGACCGGCTTACGGAACTCATGCGCGAGCATCTTGCGATCGGGGGGATGATCTTGGCCGCCACGCACGGGCCGCTCGGAATTGAGGCCACGGAGTTGCGGCTGGGCCAAATCGTATGACCCCCTCGACCACCCTCCTCGTGCGGGACATGCGGCTGGCCACGCGGATCGGCGGCAGCGCGGCAATTGGCGTGCTGTTCTTCCTCATCGTGGTGACGCTGGTTCCGCTCGCGGTCGGGCCCGACCTCGCGCAGTTGCGCCGCATCGGCCCGGCGATCCTGTGGCTCGGCGCCCTGCTCGCCTCGCTGCTCGCGCTCGACCGCCTGCTCGCCGCCGATCACGAGGACGGATCGCTCGATCTCATCCTGATGGGCGGCACGCCGCTGGAACTCAGCCTTCTCGCCAAGGCGGCGGCGCACTGGATTACCACCGGCGTTCCGCTGGTGATCGCGACGCCGCTGCTCGGCCTCTTTCTCAACCTCGAACCGCTGGCGATGGGCGCCGTCACGATGACACTTCTTGTGGGCACACCCGCGCTGACCTGCATCGGCCTCATCGGCGCGGCGCTCTCCGTGGCGCTCCGGCGCGGCGGGCTGCTGCTGCCGGTGCTGGTGCTGCCGCTGACAATCCCGGTGCTGATCTTCGGGGTCGCGGCATCGAATGCTGCGGTCGCCGGCCCGATGAGCTTCAGCCCCCCATTCATGATCCTGTGCGCGCTGACGCTCGGGAGCCTGGTGCTCGGGCCGTTCGCCGCCGCGGCCGCGCTGCGCCATGGCCTTGAGTAGCACGAACGGGCTCACTAATGAATCACCTATGGCGCTGATCGACCTTGCCAATCCGACCCGCTTTCTCGCGCTCACCGCGCGCGCGCTGCCGTGGCTGGGGGCGGCGACCGCGATTGCATTCGCGATCGGGCTCTATCTCGTCTGGGCGGTGGCGCCGGACGATTATCAGCAGGGCGCGACGGTGAAGATCATGTTCATCCACGTGCCCAACGCGTGGCTCGCGATGGGCGTGTGGAGCGTGATGAGCATCGCGTCGATCGGCACGTTGGTGTGGCGCCATCCGCTCGCCGACGTCGCAGCGAAAAGCGCGGCTCCGCTCGGCGCCGCCTTCACATTCCTCGCGCTGCTGACCGGCTCGCTGTGGGGCCGGCCGATGTGGGGTACCTACTGGGTGTGGGATGCACGGCTGACCTCAGTGCTGGTGCTGTTCCTGATGTATCTTGGTGTGATCGCACTCTGGCGCACCGTGGACGATCCAGCGCGCGCGGGCCGCGCCGCCGCGATCCTGACGCTGGTCGGCGCGATCAACTTGCCGATTATCAAGTTCTCGGTCGACTGGTGGAACACCCTGCACCAGCCGGCTTCCGTGCTCCGCGTCGGCGGGCCCGCGATTCATCCATCGATCCTCACGCCGCTCCTCATTATGGCGTTCGCGTTCGGGCTGCTGTCCGTGACCCTGCATCTCGCCGCCATGCGCAACGAAATCCTGCGGCGGCGCGTGCGCGCGATGTGGCTGATGCAGGCGCACGCCGCGCAGGGTGCGTAGATGGACCTCGGGCCGCACGGCGCGTTCATCGTCGCCGCCTACGCGACGGCGGCGTTCGTCGTACTCGGCCTGATCGCCTGGGTGCTGGCCGATCATGTGGCGCAACGCCGCCTGCTCGCCGACCTCGAGGCGCGCGGCGTGACGCGCCGCTCGAAATCGGAGGCCGCATGAGCGTGAGCGTGTCCGACGAGAAGCCCACGCGCCGCCGTTTGCTGGTCCTGCTGCCGCTCGTCGTCTTCCTCGTGATCGCTGCGCTGTTCTTCTTCCGGCTTGGTTCGGGCGATCCCTCACGCATTCCGTCCGCGCTGATCGGCCGACCGGCGCCCGAAACCGATATGCCGCCGGTACCCGGCCTGCTCGCGCGCGACGGCAAGCCGCTACCCGGGATCGATGCCGCCGACTACAAAGGCGCGGTGACGCTGGTGAACGTGTGGGCGTCGTGGTGCGTGCCGTGTCACGACGAGGCGCCGCTGCTCAATGCCCTCGCCGAGGACAAACGCATCCGCCTCGTGGGCATCAATTACAAGGACCAGCCTGATAATGCGCGCCGCTTCCTTGGCCGGCACGGCAACCCGTTCGTCGCGGCCGGCGCGGACGGCAACGGCCGCGCCTCCATGGAGTGGGGCGTCTACGGCGTGCCCGAGACCTTCCTGGTCGGCCGGGACGGCAAGATTGCCTACAAGCTGGTCGGCCCGATCACCGAGTCAAACCTCGAGCGGGCGCTCAAGCCGGAGATCGAGAAGGCACTGGCCGTGAGGCCCTAGATCGCCGCGCCACGATGTTTCCGCAAAGCAAGGCCAATCATCGTGCTCCGGCCACCAACGGCCGACCAGGAGGCGACAATGCGACAACTCGTTCGCGCGACACTGCTCGCGCTCGGTCTCACGCTCACGATTCCCGCGATCGCGATGCTGGCTGCGCCCGCGCTGGCGCAGGCCAATCTCCTCGACATCAATTCGGCAACCAAGGATCAGCTCGACGCCCTCCCCGGCATAGGCGGTGCGCGCGCCGACGCGATCATCAAAGGCCGGCCCTACAAGGGCAAAGACGATCTGGTGAACAAGAAGGTCATTCCGCAGAACGTCTACGACGGCATCAAGGACAGGATCATCGCCAAGCAGGCCGCTGCTCCGGCGCCCGCGAAGAAGTAGCGCCGTAAGGGTAGCTTTACGGTCCCGCGTGGAATCGATTCCACGATGGACGAGAAGCGGAAGGCATTTCTGTTTTCGGCTGGCGCGTTCCCGTCTGGCGCTCATGTCATGTCGGCGCCCGGTCGTGACCGCGCGCGTCGAGCGCGAGGAGTGCCGCGATGTCCGAGAGATCATGTGGACGTCCGTTGATCTGCTTCGCCCGCAGCAGGTGCGCGAGCGACACGATGCGGACGACGCCGTCGCCGACACGAACGTGCCGCGAGTTCGCCCACAGCTGATCGAATGGGATGTGGTACCGGACGAAAACGTTGACCTCGCGCTGCGCGCGGTCGAACATCCGCATAACCGTCACCATGCTCAGGGGCAGTGGAATGCTCTGCACGAAGCCGCAGGCCGCCAACGCGCGCAACGCTGACACCGCCTGGTCGGGGACCGGGTCAATCACCACATCAAGATCCGCAACGGGTCGCACATGTCCGTGCAAGACGACAGCAATGCCGCTGATCACGGCATAGCGAATGGCGTCCCGTTCGAGCCGATCGAAGACATCACCGTAAGTCTCGGGGGTTGCCACTTCCGCTGTTCTTTCACGTCTCAGGCAACAGCCGCAGCCGCCGCGCGTCCCGCGACGCGGCCGGCGAAGATGCAGCCGCCAAGGAACGTGCCTTCGAGCGCGCGGTAGCCGTGCATGCCGCCGCCGCCGAAGCCCGCTGCCT
>Ga0126311_10001630_pt1 | contig 10967 bp, 8 predicted proteins | sample Plot61_FD_92539 | JGI IMG/M metagenome (GOLD analysis project Ga0126311, IMG submission 92539) | Serpentine soil microbial communities from UC McLaughlin Reserve, CA, USA - Plot61 | ecosystem: Environmental > Terrestrial > Soil > Grasslands | place: USA: UC McLaughlin Reserve, Lake County... | reverse complement strand
CAGGCAGCAGGTGCACCTCGTCGTACAGGATCAGTCCCCAGTCTCGGGCGTCCAGCAGCTCCAGGTGCGGGTACACGCCCTTCCGCTTCAGCGTCAGCACCTGGTAGGTCGCGATCGTGACCGGCCGCACCTCCTTGCGGGCCCCCGAGTACTCGCCGATCTCGTCCTCGGTGAGGCTCGTGCGGCGAAGCAGCTCCTCGCGCCACTGCCGGGCCGACACGGTGTTGGTCACGAGGATCAGGGTGGTCGCGCGGGCCCGGGCCATCGCACCGGCGCCGACGAGCGTCTTGCCGGCGCCGCAGGGAAGCACCACGACGCCGGACCCGCCGTGCCAGAACCCGTCGACCGCCTCGGACTGGTAAGGCCGGAGGTGCCAGCTGCTCTCGTCCAGCTCGATGGGGTGCGCCTCGCCGTCGACGTAGCCGGCGAGGTCCTCGGCCGGCCAGCCCAGCTTCAGCAGCACCTGCTTGAGATGGCCACGCTCGCTCGGGTGGACGGCAACCGTCTCGGTGTCGATCCGGGCGCCCACGAGGGGGGCGACGCGCTTGCTGCGAAGCACCTCCTCGAGCACCGGGATGTCGCTGGCGTGCAGCACGAGCCCGTGCGTGGGGTGCTTGTCCAGGCGGAGCCGCCCGTAGCGGTCCATCGTCTCGGCGACGTCGACCAGCAGCGAGTGCGGCACGGAGTACCGGCTGTAGGTCAGCAACGTGTCGACGACCTGCTCGGCGTCGTGGCCGGCCGCGCGCGCATTCCAGAGACCGAGTGGTGTCAGCCGGTAGGTGTGCACGTGCTCGGGCGCGCGCTCGAGCTCGGCGAACGGCGCGATCGCCTTGCGGCAGGCGTCCGCAGCGGGGTGGTCGACTTCGAGCAGCAGCGTCTTGTCGCTCTGCACGATCAGGGGACCGTCGGGTGCGCTCACCGGACCATTGTCCCAGCCGGCGACACCGGTTGTCGCAGCCGGGCGTCGTACGAGCGCCGCGCGGCGCTGGTCAGGCGCCGTCGGGGACCACGGTGAAGTCGTCGTACTGGAGGTCCTGGCCGATCGTCCCGCCGATCGTGATCAGAAGGATGAGCAGCAGGATCGCGAGGAGGCTGAAAGCGACGGCGATCCAGGCGGTGATCCGGCCGGCGGTGACCATACCGAGGCCGGTGAGTCGGCCGTTCGAGCTGAGGATCTCGCGCTTGGCCGACCCCGCCCTGGCCAGGGCGAAGATCGCCGGGATTAGGCCCAGGCAGGGCAGGAAGAGCGCAGCGATGCCGCACACGAGCACCACCGTTGCCGCCGTGGAGGTGCTCGGACCGGCGTACCCGTACCCCGGCGCGGCCCCGTAACCGGGCGGGCCGCCGTACCCCGCTGGCGGGCCGTAACCGGGCGCCCCGCCCTGGCCGTACGCGGGTGGCCCGCCCTGGCCGGGTGCCCCGAGCGGCGGCGGAGGCGGCGGCGGCGGCCCGTAGCCTCCGGGGCCACCCTGGCCGGGTGGCGGCCCGTAGCCGCCAGCCCCACCCTGGCCGGGCGGCGGCCCGTACGGCGCCGGCGCACCGGCGTAAGGGTCGGGCTGGCCGGGCGGGGCGTCCGAACCGGGTGGCGGCCCGACCGGCCGTTCGGTCGGCGGCGCGTCCGGCGATGGGCTGGACCACGGGTCCGCCGGCGCCCCCCCGCCCGCGGGCGTCGCCCCGTGCGGCGCCTCGGCGCCGTGCTCCTGCTCCCAGCCCTGTTCGCGGCCCTGGTCTCGGCCCTGTTCGCGGCCCTCGTCGTCCGGCACGGGAACCTCCTCGGTGGGCGCCCTGAGCGGTCGCCGTGATGCCGAAAACCCTAGCGAAGTCGCGTTCGCCGTGGTGCGGACCGCAAGCCCGGCGGCGAGCCGGGCCGCTGCGCTCAGGCCGGGTCGTCCGCGACAGCCACGCCGGTGACCCGGTGCACCGAGAAGTCCCGCACCTCGTCGGTGGCGTGGTCGAACGCGGTGACCCGGCCGCCGTCAACCGTGAGCGGCTCGACCACCCGGCGATCCACCCGGCCGCTGCCGTCGGCGTACCCGATCCACACCCGCTGCCGCCCGGCGACCGCCTCGCGCAGCGTGGCCAGAGTGACCGCCGGATCGGTGGGGGCCAGTCGCGGACCGACGCGAGGCGGCTCCTCGTCAGCGCTGCGCTGACCGAGCCGAAGCGCCCGGACGACCGCGGCGAGCAGGGCGTCGGCCGGGGGAGCGGGGTCCGCGCCGAGCGGACGCGGGGGCTGACGCGGCGGGGTCCGGTGGGCGTCCGGGCGGCGAACCAAGACGTCGCCGTCGGCTGACTCGGCCGCGGGAGCCAGACCCACCTCGCGGAGCACCGCGAGGACCGTGCTCGGGTCGGCCTGAGCCGCAAGGACCGTCGGCGCGAGCTGGCGCAGTCGCAGTGAGGCGGCCCGGCGGTCGGCCACCAGCTCGCGCAGCGTCGACTCGTCGTCGCTGCGCACGTAGGACGACGCCGCACCGACGCGCACCCTGCCGTGCCGGCGGGCGACGTCGTGCACGAGGTACTCCAGCGGCTGGGGCACGGGCGTGCGGCTGCCCTCGGCGAGCGCGGTCACCAGATCGGCAGCCGTCCACCCGGCGTCCAGCGCGCGCCGCACGCTGCCCGCCGAGAAGCGGAAGACCGTGGCCCCACCGCGCGACTCGACGTCGGCCGCCAGCGCCATCAGCCGGCCGAGCCCGGCCTCCAGCGGGCCGGGGGCGACCGCGGTCAGGTCGGCCTGCAGCAGGACGTGGTCGACCGGGGTCGGCAGCAGCGGCGCCATCGGGGCGGCCAGGGCAGGGGCGAGATCGTCGGCGGGCGGTCCCGGGACGGCGCGCGCAAGCACGCGGCCCGGTGTCGACAGAGCGCCCCGGCCGGTTACGCCGAGCAGCTCGGCTTCGCGGAGGGTCCAACGGACGAGGTCCTCCTGCAGTCGCCCCGCCCGGCGCGGACGGCGCCAGCGCAGCCGGTCCAGCAGGGAGCTGAGGTCCGGCGCCGCGCCCTCGGGGGTGTCCGCGAGCTCGGCGAGCACGCGGCTGCGCACCTCGCGGGCCAGCGGCCGGTCCAGCTCGGACGCGAGCGGGCCACGCACGGCGCCCCGGTCGTCCCGGCTGCCCACCAGCCCGGACGCCCGCGTGCTGGCGCGCCAGGCCTCGGCCAGCGTCGCCCACGCCTGCGAGGCGTCGTCCTCCAGCCAGGCGTCGTACGCCGGCGTCGGCGCCCAGGTCGGGTCGGCCTCTCCGTCGTCGGCCACCAGGCCGGCGGCGTACCCCAGCTCGATCACGAAGGCGGCCGTCTCCTCGTCGACGTCCAACGTCGTGGCGGTGCGGCGCAGCTCGCGGACGCCCAGGCCACCCGAGCGCAGCACGGGCGGCGGCTGGACGCTCCAGGCCTCCAGCAGCTCCCCAACCAGGCGCAGCAGCTCGGCGGCCGCGGACCCGGCCGCGCGGTCGACGAGTGCGAGCGGTCGTTCGGCCGCGCGCAGGGCCGGTGGCTCGGGGGCGGGCTCGGCGTGCACCCGCCCGCCGCGCAGGTGCAGCGCCACCTCGCGGGGCAGGACGACATGCCCGGCGTCCGCGACGCCGAGGAGCCCGTGGGCCAGCAGCCACTCGATCGGGGAGCGGGCGGTGTCGACGTCGACATCCCGGTCGGCTCGCGGCACGGCGCCGACCGGGGGCCCCCACGTCAACCGGTCGAGCACGTCGCGGACGCCATCCGGCGCCCGGCCGAGCAGGTCGGTCAGCACCTCGGGGTCGGCCAGGTGGGCGGCCAGCGCGGCCGCCGGGTTCGTGCCGTCGCCACTGGGGACCGCGAGGTCGCGGCCGAGGGCGTGCAGGCGCCCGGGGTCGCGCCGGGCGAGCAGGTCGGCGAGCGGTGGCCCGAGCCCGGCCGGGTGGGGACCCACCGCGTCGCGGACGGTGCGTACGAGCCGCAGCGCGCCGTCCCGACCCCACAGCAGCCCCAGCTCGCGCAACCGGTCCACCGGCTCCGCGACCACCCCTGGGCGAACGCCCAGCAGTCGGGCCAGCTCGGTGCGGCTGGCCGGCTCGGGCAGGACGGCCAGCACGTCGACGGCCCGCAACGTGAAGGCGTCCAGGGCGTCCAACGCGCGGCCGACGCTCGCCCGCGTCGCGGCCCGGGCGGCGAGCGAGGTGATGTCGGCGGGCACGGGCGCCGTGAGGTCCGGGCGGCCCCGGAGCAGCGCCAGCAGCTGCGCGTCGTCGCGGGCGCGCAGGCTGTCGGCAAGGCTGCGCGGCGCGCCAGCCGGTCGTGCAGGCATCCGCACCACGGTACGCCCGCGCGGTGATTGTGCTCGCGGGGTCACCCCGCGATGAACCTATTGCAGTAGGGACGCCCCGCGACAACGAGGGAGTGCAGTAACCGGGCCCACCGCAGGCGCGAACGGTAACCGCAGTCCGCGCACCGCGGTCACCACGGCCGCACGGCGCAATGCCTTGGATACGGCCGCACGTTGGACCTCACAGCTCGACGACGGTTCCCAGCGCCTCGGCGAGCGTGACCGCCTGGCTCAGGTCGAGCCGAGCGCCGCCCCACCGAGGTCCGAGCGGGTCGACGCCGTGCAGGGACGTCCCACGCAGGTCCGCACCATCCAGCCGGGCGGCGCGAAGGTCCGCGCGCGACAGGTCGCAGTCGCGGAGGCTGGCGCCGGACAGGTCGGCCTCGGACAGGTCAGCCTCCACCAGCTGCACGCCCTGCAGGTCCAGGCCACCGAGGTCTGCCCCGGCCAGCTGCACGAACGACCAGCTGCCCCCGCGGCCCCGCAGCGGACGCAGGCTGCATCGGGTGAACTGCGATCCCAGCAGCTTGCAGCCCACCAGCTCGGCGTCGAACCACGACACGTTCTCGAACGAGCACTGCACGAAGCCGGTGCCCTCGTGCCGCGACGCGTTCAGCCGGACGCCCGCGAACCGGCAGCGCTCGAACAGGGCCCCGGCCGACGTCGTCTCCGTCAGGTCGACGTCCAGGAATGTGCACTCCTCGAAGCGCCGACCGCTCAGGTCGCGGCCGTACCAGTCCTCACCGGAGAAGGTCCGTCCGACGACTCCCTCGTTGTCCGCCATCGCGCTCCCTCCGCCGACCACCGCCCACTGAATGCAGCCGCGGGAGATCTCCGGACCGCACCGCACCCACGATGATCACCCGAGCCTAGGGTGCTGCCATGGTGCCGGGACCACGTGTCGGTGTCGTCGTGCTGCCCCAGCAGCGCTGGGCCGAGGCGCGTGAGCGCTGGCGGGCGGTGGAGGAGATGGGCTTCTCCACGGCCTGGACCTACGACCATCTGGCCTGGCGCGACCTCGCGGACGAGCCCTGGTTCGCCACCGTGCCGACGCTGACGGCGGCCGCCACGGTCACCAGCCGGATCCGGCTGGGCACCTGGGTCGCCTCGCCGAACTACCGCCACCCGGTCCTGTTCGCCAAGGAGCTGATGACCCTGGACGACGTCAGCGACGGCAGGTTGGTGGTCGGCCTCGGCGCCGGCGGAACCGGCTGGGACGCCGACGTCCTGGGGTTGCCGCGCCCGACCCCCGGCCAGCGCGTGCGCCGCCTGGACGAGTTCTGCGAGCTGCTCGACCTGCTGCTCCGTCGCCCCACCACCACCCGGCACGGTGAGTGGTTCAGCGCCGTCGCCGCCCGGATGGTCCCCGGTCCGGTGCAGCAGCCGCGCCCGCCGTTCGTCATCGCGGCCAACGGGCCGCGGGCGCTGCAGGTCGCCGCCCGCCGCGGCGACGGCTGGGCCACCACGGGCACCACCCAGCCCGAGGACGGCCAGGACGCCTGGTGGCGGGGTGTGGCCGAGGCCGCCACCCGCTTCGAGTCCGCGCTGCTGGACGCCGGCCGGAGCCCGGCGGACGTCGAGCGGTACCTCGACCTGGACTCCGGTCCGGTGTACTCGCTGTCCTCCCGGGAGGCGTTCGCGGACGCCGTCGGCCGGGCGTCCGAGCTCGGCTTCACCGACGTCGTCACCCACTGGCCGCGGCAGGAGGGCACGTACGCCGGCGATGTGCAGGTGCTCGAGCAGGTGGCCGCCGACCTTGCCTGAGCCAGGCTGACCCCTCGGCAGCGCCCCGCGGCCTTTGCACCGGCTGCGCGGCACGCCAGGATGTGCGGATGACCGCGCCGCTGCCGTCGTACACCTCCGCGACCTCCGACACCCCGCTCCTGGGGGAGACGATCGGGGCCAACCTCAGGCGGACCGTCGCCCGGCACGGCGACCGGGAGGCGCTGGTGGACGTGCCGACGCACCGGCGGTGGACCTACAACGAGCTCGACGTCGAGGTCGACGAGCTGGCGCTCGGCCTGCTGGAGCTGGGCATCGCCAAGGGTGACCGGGTGGGCATCTGGGCCCCCAACTGCGGGGAGTGGGTGCTGCTGCAGTACGCGACCGCGAAGGTCGGGGCGATCCTGGTCAACGTCAACCCGGCCTACCGCAGCCACGAGCTGGCCTACGTCGTGAAGCAGTCCGGGATGCGCCTGCTCGTCAGCGCCACGCGGCACAAGTCGTCCGACTACCGCGCGATGGTCGACCAGGTACGCGGCGAGTGCCCCGCGCTCGAGGAGGTGGTGTACCTCGGCGAGGAGTCATGGCGCACGCTTCTCGCGAACGGCGGCCTGCACGACCACCACCGGCTGGCCGAACGGGAGGCCACCCTCGACCCGGACGACCCCATCAACATCCAGTACACGTCGGGCACGACGGGCTTCCCCAAGGGCGCGACCTTGTCGCACCACAACATCCTGAACAACGGCTTCTTCGTCGGTGAGCTGGTGCATTACACCGAGCTCGACCGGATCTGCATCCCGGTGCCCTTCTACCACTGCTTCGGGATGGTGATGGGCAACCTGGCCGCCACCAGCCACGGCGCCTGCATGGTGATCCCCGCGGCGGGGTTCGAGCCCGCGGCCACGCTGCAGGCCGTTCAGGACGAGCGCTGCACGTCGCTGTACGGCGTCCCCACCATGTTCATCGCCGAGCTCGGGCTGCCGGCGTTCGCCGACTACGACCTCTCCACCCTGCGCACGGGAATCATGGCCGGCTCGCCGTGCCCGGTCGAGGTGATGAAGCGGGTGGTCGCCGAGATGCACATGGCCGAGGTCGCCATCTGCTACGGGATGACCGAGACCTCACCGGTATCCACGATGACCAGGTCGGACGACGACCTCGCGCGGCGCACCGAGACGGTCGGACGGACCATGCCGCACCTGGAGTCCAAGGTCGTCGACCCGGCGTCCGGACTGGTGGTGCCCCGCGGCACCCCGGGCGAGCTGTGCACCCGCGGCCACACCGTGATGCTGGGCTACTGGGAGGAGCCGGAGAAGACCGCCGAGGCGATCGACGCCGCCCGCTGGATGCACACCGGCGACCTGGCCACGATGGACGCCGACGGGTACCTGGGCATCGTCGGACGGATCAAGGACATGGTGATCCGCGGCGGCGAGAACGTGTACCCGCGCGAGGTCGAGGAGTTCCTCTACACGCACCCGGACATCGCCGACGTCTCCGTGGTGGGCGTGCCGGACGAGCGGTACGGCGAGGAGCTGATGGCGTGGGTCGTCCTGCGGCCGGGTGCAGCACCGATGACCGCCGAGGCGTTGCGCGACTTCTGCGCGGGCCGGCTGGCGCACTACAAGGTTCCCCGGTACGTACACGTGGTCGACGGCTTCCCGATGACGGTCACCGGCAAGGTCCGCAAGGTCGAGATGCGGGAGGCCGCCGTGGCGCTGCTGGGAGACCAGGGCGGCGACTGAGCGTCCGCTTCCCGGCTCGGACCAGCCCGGGTTCTGACGGCGATTCTTGGCGGGATTCTGGGCCCTGGCACAGGTGGCTCCCAGGTTCCAGCGCCATCCTTACGCGCGCGTGACGAGGACGAGGCGTGCACGCACGTGGAGAACAGGAGCCCGGCATGGACAAGCGACCGCGCAACCCCTCGGACGACGTCTGGCTGCCGCACGAGCCCGGCCGCCCGGCCGACCACCGGCCGGACTACCCGACGCCGCCGCAGAACGCGTTCGACCCGGCCGGTTCCGGTGCGGCCGGTTTCAACTCAGCCGATTCGCACTCAGCCGGCTTCGACTCAGCCGAGCCGCCGCCGCCCGTCACGGATCGGGGTCGGCGACTGCTGGCCGGCGCCGCCCTGGCCACCGGCCTCGCGGTCGGCGGGGCCGGTGTCGCGGCGGCCCTCACGTCGGGCGACCGCGCGCTGCCCGGCAGCGCGCAGAGTGCTGAGTCCGCGGGCTCCCAGACCGGGGTCTTCCCGGGCATCGGCGAGCCCGGTGCCGACGCACCAGGCCAGTCGCAGCCGGGGTTCGAGGGCTTCCGAGGGCGCGGCGGGCACCACGGCCATGGCGGGCGCGGCGGCGTCGGCGGGCTGCGTGGTGCGCTGCACGGCGAGCTGGTCGTGCCGCAGGAGGACGGGACGGGAACCCGCACCATCACCGTTCAGAGCGGCACCGTGACCGCGGTCAGCTCGACGAGAGTGTCGGTGCGCAGCACGGACGGCTTCACCGCGACGTACGTCATCAACTCGAGCACCCGCGTGGCCGGGACGTCCGGCATCTCGGGAGTCAAGAAGGACCACGAGGTCTTCGTCCTGGCCACCAAGAGCGGGTCCACGCTCACCGCCATCCGGGTCGGCGACCGCACGCTCCGGGAGCAGCGGCGTCCGGACGATGACGACCGGCGGGCGCCGCAGGCGCCGACGCCCTCGCCGAGCGCCTCGACGTCCGGCGCCAGGGGAGCCAGCGCGTAGCCACAGCGCCGAGGCTCGCGCACCCGGTCGTTCTACACCGGTCCTTACTCACGAGCAGCGCCATCTCGGGGCGGCACAGGCCCCGTCTGTGGCATCACTCGTGAGCATCGGCGCCGCTGGGGAGCAAAGCAGGGGCGTCAACGGCGCGGGGGCAGGGCCACGCGCTGCAGGTCGGACGCGGCCACGACGTCGTCGAAGACCTCACGAGCCTCCTGGAGGAAGGGTTGTGGGTCGTCCCCGTACCGCTGGGAGTAGTGCGTGAGCACCAGCCGGCGGGCGCCCGCGGCTTGGGCGAGCTCACCCGCCTGACGCGCCGTCAGGTGCGCGTGCTCCTCCGCCAGCTCCCGGTCACGGTCGAGGTACGTCGACTCGCACACCAGCAGGTCGGCGCCTCGCGCCAGCTCGACGGCGCCGTCGCACCACCGCGTGTCCATCACGAAGGCGAACACTTGTCCCCGGCGTGGCGCGCTGACGTCTTCCAGTCGCACGGTGGCGCCGCGCGCGGTAAGCGTGCCCTCATGCGCCAGCCGCCCGACGTCCGGGCCGCTGACGCCGTGACGCTCCAGCTGGTCCGGCAGCATCCGGACGCCGTCCGCCTCCTGCAGCCGGTAGCCCACGGCGGGCACGCGATGGTCTAGCGCCACGGCGCTGAGCGTCCACCCGTCGCCGGCAGCGACCGCCTCCGGCGGATGCACCGGCTGGTGTCGCACCGGTACCAGCGGCACGTACGCCGTGGCGGCCAGCAGCGCGGTGACCTGCTGCTCCGCCTCCGCCGGGTACAGCACGGGTACCTCGCGGCGAACGCCGTCCAGGCCCATCCGCTGCACGACGCCGGGCACGCCGAGGCAGTGGTCGCCGTGCGCGTGGGTCAGGCAGATGTGGGTCACCGCCGACGCCGGCACCCCGGCGAGCAGCAGCTGGCGCTGAGTTCCCTCGCCCGGGTCGAAGAGCAGCCCTGCGCCGTCCCAGCGAAGCAGGTAGCCGTTGTGGTTCCGCGTGCGCGTGGGCACCTGCGAGGCGGTGCCCAGCACGACGAGCTCGCGCACCGGCCACCTCCCGTCCCGCCGCGAACCGGCGCCTGCGCATTCTGGCCGAAACCTGCGGTTGCTAGCGTCCTGGGGACGTCGCGTGCTGCGGCGCGGACCGAGGAGGCGCAGTGAGCGGGACCGGGCAGGACACCGGCGTACGGCAGGAGACCGACGACAGCCAGGACACCGGTGCGGCGCGCCGGGTGGCCGCGACGCTCGACCTCGACGTCACCTCGCCCACGACCCTGGAGCTGCAGGTGGCGGTGGCGCGGCAGGAAGGGTTGCAGGTGGAGGAGTCCCTGACCTGCACGCTGGACGACGCGCCGGTGCCCCTGCGCGAGGTCGCGGGTACCGAGGGCTCGCGCGGCCATCTGCTCGAGGTGGGGTCCGGGGCGCTGCGGATGACCTACGCCGCGACGGTGACCGGGCGTGCCGTTCCTGCGCCGGTGTCGGACCGCGACCGGCTGGTGTACTCGCGTCCCAGCCGCTACGCCCCCTCGGACAGCCTCGCCGCGTACGCCACCGCCGAGCTCGGCGACCTCCCTGCCGGCCCGGAGCGGCTCGCTGCCGTGTCGACCTGGGTGGGTGACCGGCTGAGCTACGTGCCGGGGAGCAGCAGTCCCACGGACGGCGCGGTCGAGACGCTGCTCGCGGGCGCAGGGGTCTGCCGCGACTACGCGCACCTGACGATTGCGCTGCTGCGGGCGCTCGACGTCCCGGCGCGCCTAGTGGCCGTGTACGCGCCGGGGTGCGCCCCGATGGACTTCCACGCGGTCGTCGAGGCCGCCGTCGACGACACCTGGTACGTCCTCGACGCGACCGGCCTGGCGCCTCGGACGTCCCTGCTGCGGATCAGTACCGGACGGGACGCCGCGGACACCGCGTTCCTCACCAACCACGGCGGCGCCCTGCAGCTGCGCGGCAGCGAGGTTACGGCCGTCGTGGACGGCGACCTCCCGCGCGACCGCTTGCACGAGCTGGTCGCCCTGCGCTGAGGCGGTCCGGGAACCCCGCCCTGTGCTCAGGCCGCCGTTCGGTGGTCAGGGACGCAGTGCGGCCGGGATGAGGTCACCGTGGGCACGCAGCAGCTCATCGCACAGCTCGCGGGTCTGCCGCATGGTGAGCGTCGCGGAGGTGTTCGGGTCGAGGAGCGCGGCGTGGTAGACGTGCTCACGGT
>Ga0126311_10001629_pt1 | contig 10970 bp, 8 predicted proteins | sample Plot61_FD_92539 | JGI IMG/M metagenome (GOLD analysis project Ga0126311, IMG submission 92539) | Serpentine soil microbial communities from UC McLaughlin Reserve, CA, USA - Plot61 | ecosystem: Environmental > Terrestrial > Soil > Grasslands | place: USA: UC McLaughlin Reserve, Lake County... | reverse complement strand
CTTTCGCACCCCACGGAATCCCGTGCAATGGACCACGATACTTCCCGCGCTTGATCTCTGCGTCCGCTGCAGCCGCTTGTTTGAGGGCGAGATCTTCGGTGAGAGTCACGATACAGAGCAGCTTGTCTCCATACTTCTTCAGCCGCGCCAGGTACATCTTCGTCAGTTCGGTTGAGGAGATTCGCCGCGCGCGAATCAGTTCCGCGAGTTGCGGCACGGTCGCAAAAGCAAGATCCTCGACACTCTTAAACTGCGGCACGTCAACCCTGGCAAAACGAAATTTTGTTTTGGATCCGTAGAGCTCTTTCCGTGCGCGCGCCGGATGAAAAGCGATGGCGGGCTCGGTGTCGAGCGGTATGTCGATCTTCCGGATCGTTTCGTACGAGTCGAGGTTGCGGTTGACGCCGCCGAGCGCCATCGCTTCCTGCGCGTCTGTGAGCTCGATGCCGATCAATTTCTCGGCCTGGTGCATCATCTCTTTGGTGACGCGTAGCGCGGGCGTTGGCGACGGACTCGGCGAAGGCGCTGGTGACGGTGTTTGTGCGAGAGCATCGATTGGCAACTTGGACGCTACGAGTCCGGCGGCGCCGAGCGCCGGCAGGCTCTTGACGAAATTTCGCCTGGCGATGTTTGCTTCCTTCGCAGCTCGTTGAGTTTTAGTTTTTTTCTTCATTTGTTTTGGAGTCAGATGCAGAAGTACGCAGAGATTACCACCGAAGGTATCAAGTATGCAGGCTCAAAATTAAAACTTGTGCCTCACATTCTTAGTCTCGCTCAAAAAGTTCAGCCGCAAACAGTGTTCGACGGTTTCTCGGGCACGACGCGCGTGTCGCAAGCGTTTGCGCAGGCGGGCTATCGCGTCATTGCAAATGATATCGCAGCGTGGTCCAAAGTATTTGCCGAGTGTTACCTGTTGAGCCCGTTTCCGCGCGAACACTACAGTGATCTGATAGACCACTTGAACGCGGTGCCGGGAAGACATGGCTGGTTCACCGAGCACTACGGCAGCGCAGACGGCTTGAAGAGGCCATGGCAACGACATAACACACTAAAGCTCGACGCGATCCGCGAAGAGATCGAACGACTTAGCGGTCATGAAAAGGCAGTAGCGCTGACGAGTTTGATACTCGCGATGGATGAAGTTGACAGCACGATCGGCCATTACGCGTCGTACCTGAATGAGTGGTCACCACGTTCTTACCGCGCGATGAAACTAAGAATCCCGCGAATAATTCCGAAGAATAAAGAGCACGTGGTCCATCAGGCTAATATCTTTGACATCGTTTCCACGATCGATGCTGATTTGTCGTATTACGATCCGCCGTACGGCTCTAACAACGATAAGATGCCGCCGTCGCGCGTCCGTTATGCGTCTTACTATCACCTTTGGACATCCATCTGTCTCTTCGACAATCCACCTGTCTTCGGCAAAGCAAAGCGACGTGCCGATACGTCCGACACGCTAAGCGCATCCGTCTTCGAGGACTTTCGTAGAAACGAAGCGGGTCGCTTTGTAGTAGTCGAAGCGATCGAACGGTTATTAAAACAGACAAACTCGAAGCACATCATTCTGTCTTACAGTTCCGGCGGTCGAGCCACTGCCGCAGAGCTCAACGACGTGATCAGAAGCTCCGGAAAACTGCTCGAAATCGTTGAGCTCGACTACAAGCGGAACGTTATGGGCGGCATGCGCTGGACGCACGAATGGGTGCGCGACGCCGAAGAGACGAACCGCGAGTTCCTGTTCCTGATTGAACGATAATTTGTGTTAGTCTTGACTCACCGAGGTATTCAGATTGAGTCAGCAGATTAAACCCGATTTATCGCAAGTTATTGCCGAAGAATTCGGCGCCAACGCCACCTACGTCGAGGGCCTGCTCGAACGGTTCCGCAGCAACCCCGAGCTCGTCGACGACTCGTGGCGCTCCTATTTCTCAGAACTTATCGGCGACGGAAACGGCGCGAAGCCTGTCGTAGTTGCACAAGCCACGCCCGTAGCCGCGGCCCCCGCTCCCGAACCAAAACCCGCACCGGCGCCCGCTCCGCAACCCGAAGGTGAAGCAATTCCGATCCGCGGCCCGGCACTGAAGATCGTCGAGAACATGGAGAGAAGTCTCTCCGTCCCGACCGCCACTTCCGAACGCAGAATCCCAGTCAAGCTGCTGGACGAAAACCGTCGCATCATCAACCAGCATCTCGCGGAGAACGATCGCGGCAAAGCGTCGTACACACACCTGATCGCATGGGCGATGTTGCGCGCCCTCGACACATTTCCACAACTCAACGATGGCTTCGCGGAAATCGACAACACGCCCACACGCATAAAACGGACGAACGTCAACCTGGGTGTCGCAATCGATCTGACGAAGAAAGACGGCTCGCGCACGTTGCTCGTCCCCAACATCAAACACGCAAACAGTCTCAGCTTCTCTCAGTTTCTGACCGCCTACGACGACGTCGTGAAACGAGCGCGCGAAGGCAAACTGCAGGTCCCCGATTTTCAGGGCACGACTGTTTCGTTAACCAACCCGGGAACGATCGGCACCGTCGCGTCGATTCCGCGTTTGATGGAAGGCCAGTCAGTGATCATCGCCACCGGTGCGATTGAGTATCCGGCCGAGTACCAGGCAATGGCGCCCGAAGCGCTTTCACAACTCGGCATCAGTAAGGCGATCGCGATCAGCAGCACTTACGATCACCGCATCATCCAGGGTGCGGAGTCGGGAGCGTTTCTCGCGCGCGTACACGAGTTCCTGATCGGCAAGCACGACTTTTACAAAGGCATCTTTTTGGATCTCGGCATTCCGCACGCGCCGCTGCGCTGGAACATCGATCGCAATCCGTTCTTTCTTCCGGGCGATCAGGTACACGAGCAAACGTTGAAGGAAGCTCGCGTCATCGAGTTGATCAATGCCTACCGCGTGCGTGGTCACTTGATCGCCGACATCGATCCGCTGCACGCACTCCCGATTCTCTATCACCCCGAGCTCGACATCGAGAACTACGGGCTAACGATCTGGGATCTGGATCGAACGTTCATCACCGATGGACTCGCCAATCGCGAGAGCATGACGCTCCGAGAGATTCTCGACGTTCTTCAGCGTGCTTACTGCGGCAAGGTCGGTATCGAGTATCGACACATTCAAAGCAAAGAAGAGAAGCAGTGGATTCGCGAACAGATCAGACGTGAGTTTGTGCAACCCGAACCCATCCCGGTCGAGGTAAAAAAACGCCTACTCTGGAAACTGATCTCGGCGGAACAGTTTGAACGTTTTCTGCACACGAAATATCTTGGACAGAAACGCTTCTCACTCGAAGGCTGTGAGACGATCATTCCGTTGCTCGACAGGCTGATCGACGGCGCCGCCGCGCGCGGCGTGGAATCGATCACATTCGGCATGGCCCATCGCGGTCGATTGAACGTGCTCGCGAACGTGATCGGCAATCTCTGCGAACGCATCTTCGCGGCTTTCGAAGGTTCCGTGCATCCTGAGTTTCCAGCTGATGAAGGTGATGTGAAATACCATCAGGGCGCTACCGGTGAACGCGTGCTCGAGGGTGGTCGCAAAGTTCACTTGTCGCTCTCACCTAATCCAAGCCACCTTGAGGCAGTCGATCCCGTGGTTGAAGGCATGGTACGCGCGACGCAGGACGAGAGGATGAGCCGCGGCGCCACGCGCGAACAGGTGATCGATCTCGCATTGCCTGTGCTATTGCACGGCGATGCGGCGTTTGCCGGTCAGGGCATCGTGATGGAGACGTTGAATCTCGCCGGCTTGAAAGGCTACCGAACCGGCGGCACGATCCACATCATCATCAACAATCAAATCGGGTTCACAACTTCTCCCGAGGCGGGTCGCTCGACGATCTATTCAACTGACGTTGCGCGCATGACTCAGTTGCCGATCTTCCACATCAATGGCGACGATCCCGAGGCGGCATATCGTGTTCTACAAATCGCGCTCGATTATCGCCAGGAGTTCAATAAGGACGTCGTGCTCGACATCATCGGTTTTCGCCGGCTTGGTCACAACGAGACTGACGAACCAAGCTACACGCAGCCGCTCATGTACGCGCGCGTCAAAGCGCATCCAGGCGTGCGTACCGTTTACACCAAACGGTTGATTAAGGAAGGTGTCGTCACTGAAGAAGAAGTCAAGAACCTGATCGACGAGCGCGTACGCCGCTACGAAGAAGCGTTGGCAAACGCGAAGCGAAAGGTCGCTGAAGAACCGGCGCACACGCAGTCGCGCGTCGAAGAAATAGACGGCTCCGAAGTGATTCCGACCGGAGTATCAGCGGAAACGATCAGGGCCATCGCGCACAAGATTGCCGTCGTGCCCGACGGTTTCCACGTTAATCCGAAGATGGTGGGCCAACTCGCGCGACGCGCGAAGATGGGCGACGGCAGTGCACCGCTTGATTGGGCGTTTGCCGAGGCAGTGGCGTTCGGATCGCTCGTGCTTGAAGGCAGTCGCGTGCGTTTGAGTGGGCAGGATTCAGGTCGCGGCACGTTCAGCCAGCGTCACGCCGTGCTTTTCGACACGCAGACAGGCAAGGCATGGGCGCCGCTCGCGGAGTTGCGATCGGAAGCGAATCCTGATGCGCGATTTGATGTGTACGACAGTTCGCTGTCTGAAGAAGGCGTGCTGGGGTTTGAGTACGGCTATACCGTGATTGCGCAGAACGCGCTGGTGTTGTGGGAAGCGCAGTTTGGTGATTTTGGAAACGGCGCGCAGACGATCATCGATCAATACATCGCGGCTTCGGAAGACAAGTGGAAACAGCGTTCGCGACTCGTGATGTTGTTGCCGCATGGTTACGAAGGACAAGGACCGGAACACTCGAGCGCAAGACTTGAGCGTTATCTTCAACTGTGTGCGGAAAACAATTTGCAGGTTTGTTACCCGACGACGCCGGCGCAGTACTTTCATTTGCTGCGACGACAAGTTCGACCGGGAATGGAGCGGCCGCTGGTCGTGATGACGCCGAAGAGTCTGCTTCGTCTGCCGGCGGCTTCGTCGTCGATAGAAGATCTCAGCAACGGAGGTTTTCAGCCGCTGATTGACGATGCGGAGATCAGCGATCGCGACGCAGTGAAGAGGATTGTGTTGTGCACCGGCAAGGTCTATTACGATCTCGCCGACGCACGCAGGAAGAGCGACGATCGACGTGTGGCTGTCGTGCGGCTCGAACAGATCTATCCGTTCCCGTTGCAGAGTATTCGCGAAATGCTTGCGAGTTATCCGAACGCTAATGAGATCGTGTGGGCACAGGAAGAGCCACAGAACATGGGTGGCTGGACCTTTGTTCAGGACCGTCTCGAGAACCTGCTGCCAAACTGCCAACGCGCGCGATATGTTGGACGCTCCGCCTCCGCGAGCCCCGCGACAGGTTCGTACAGTATTCATCAGAAGGAACAAGCAGAGTTAGTCACTGAAGCACTCAAAACATAGGCCCGTATTATTTATCTTTGCCTCACAAAGTACTTGACAGAATTCCGGGCGCGGGCGTAATATGCTGCGCATGGAGCCTGTACCCGCTCTTCATGACCGCGCGATCGATAATCTTCGCTACATACGCGAAACGATGGAGCGCGCCACCCCCTTTACCAGGATCTCTGGTCGCGGCGAAATAGCCATCGGCGTCACTGCCCTCGTCGCCAGCGTCATCGCCGCTAAACAACCTAATTTCAGATCCTGGGTCTATATATGGCTTGCTGAAGGCTTCATCTCGCTTCTGATCGCCGGCTGGTCCATGGATCGTAAAGCCCGCGCCACCCACACATCGTTGTTCTCCGGTTCAGGCCGCAAAGCCGTGTTTAGTCTCGCACCTCCCGTAATCGCCGGCGGCTTGTTAACGCTTGTACTCGCCCAGGCCGGCATCCCGCACGCCATTCCCGGTGTTTGGCTGTTGCTCTATGGCACAGGCGTGATCACTGGCGGCATGTTCTCCGTTCGCGCAGTGCCCGCTATGGGATTGTGTTTCATGGTGCTCGGCGCGATCGCGCTTTTCATTTATCCCACATGGACCAACTGGTTCATGGCTGCGGGCTTTGGCGGGCTCCATCTTTTGTTCGGTGCAATCATTGTGAGGAAATACGGTGGCTAAACAGTCAACAGCAAAACAGCAACGAAAACAGGATTCAGACGTGAACGCTCGTGCAGCGGTCGTGAAGCAGAAGAGTGCCGCTCCTAATCTCGATCGTTTGATCCACGAGCGTTTGCGCCTGGGTATTATCAGCGCACTTGCCGCGAACGAATCGCTGACGTTCAGCGATCTCAAGAACCTGATGAACACCACGGACGGCAATCTCAGTGTTCACGCGCGCAAGCTCGAAGAGGCAGGCTACATTTCCTGCTCGAAGTATTTCGAGGGTCGACTTCCCAAAACTGAATACAAGTTAACTGCGGCTGGTCGCAGTGCCCTGGAAAATTATTTGAGTCACATGGAAACGCTGATCAAGCAGATGCGCAACGCGTAGTTTCGCACAGATTGTTTCTGTGAATCAGCTTTTTTGCCCCGGTATCACTCTTGTTCTTTTTCTTCCTCATGCTCATCATCACGACGATGCGCGGCATCGATCTTCACCCGATGAACTATTTTCCTCGCTGCGCGTTCTTCTCATTCCATCTGCTGTTGGCTTATCTCATCGATCACGTATCGATTCACGCATCGTTCCTCCCCTTCTCCTCCTCTTTCCCCCTCCTCCCTCAGTTAGCTGTTAATACACCACCACAGTTCAACGTCTTAGTATCAGCCGCCGATTTACGCCGGTGAACACGGATCGATCCGTGTTCATCGGCGTAATCGGCGGCTGACTGAACTTCTCGGGTTTTCGGGGCGTATACCGCCCCGACCTAAGCGTTATGAGAGCCATACTTTCCTTTTACTCGGACGCCCTGAAGATTGCCCTGCAGTCGATCTTTGCGCACAAACTGCGGGCTTTTCTAACGCTCATCGGGATCATTATCGGCGTTGCGTCGGTGGTGACTGTCGGAGCGTCCATCAGCGGTCTCAACACCTACGTAATCGAAAGGATCAGCAAGGTTCTCGGCAGCAACCACTTCATGATTGCCCGGATGGCCTTCTCCGGCCACATGGACGACGAAGAGTTTGAGCGACGAAACCGCCGCAACAAACGGCTTAATTGGGACGATTACGAGTGGGTCCGCGATCACTGCGCGTCGTGTGATGAGATCGGCGCGGGCGCTGGCAGCGGAACTGACCTGAAGCAGGACGGAATCGAGTTTCCGGGCGCACAGGTCTTCGGCCACAGCGCAAACATGGTCGAAATCGAAGACAAAACCATTGCCGAAGGACGCTTTATTTCCGATGACGAAGTTCAACGCTCCGCGCTCGTGGTCGTGTTGGGCAGCGACATTAAAGACAAGTTTTTTCCGAACCAGGATGCAATTGGGAAGACGTTGAAGGTCCGCGGCCTGCCGATGCGCGTTGTCGGTGTGGAAGAGAAGCGCGGCTCGTTTTTTGGTGACTCGTTCGACCGTCACATCTACATTCCCATAACCACGCACCTTCAAATCTTCGGACGCAACGGTCTCCAGATCCACGGAAAGAGCCGCTCACGCGAGAGGTTTCATGCGGCCATCGAAGACGCTCGCGTCCAGATGCGAATCAAGCATCGTCTCAACGGCAACGAAGAAGACGACTTCGGACTGGTAGACGTCGAGTCGTTGAACAATCAGATCGACGAGTTCACCGGAGCCATCGCGAAGGTTGTGATTCCGATCACTTTCATCACGCTCGTAGTCGGCGGCATTGTGGTGATGAACATCATGCTGGTGAGCGTCACTGAACGAACGTTTGAAGTCGGATTGAGAAAAGCGGTGGGCGCAACACGCCGTCAGATTCTGCTTCAGTTCCTGATTGAGTCGGGAATTCTTTGTGCTCTCGGCGGCATCATCGGACTGCTCGTCGCCTGGGGAGTAACGACATTAATTACGACGCTGGCCTCGATTACGATGACGATAACCATCGGTTACATACTGCTGGCGTTAATCGTATCGACTGCGGTGGGAATGGTCGCGGGCATTTATCCGGCGTTCAAAGCGGCGCGACTGGATCCGATTCTGGCACTGAGCAAAGCGTAATGAAGCTTCAATTACCAAAAGGCATTTTGCGTGAGACGCTGCGAATGGCGCTCGATAGTGTGCGCGGCCATAAGTTCCGCAGTTTCCTCACGGTGCTCGGAATCGTGATCGGCGTGATGACAGCGATTTCGATCGCTTCGCTGCTCACCGGCCTGCGCCAGAATATCATCGCGATGATCGAAGAGTATGGAACGAACAACATCTACGCGTTCCATCTCTCCACTGGACCACGCACGGGCGAGGATCGTTCCGAGCGCCTCAGAAAGCCGTTCACAATCGCCGACGCAGAAGCGATTCAAACACAGGCGCCCGCGGTCGAAGAGGTCGCTCACGTGGCCCCGAATGTTGGTTACGGGGGTGGACAATTCGACGACAACGTTACTTACCAGGGACGCAATTATCGTTGGGGAAACACGCAGGGCGTTTCTCCTAACTACGCCAGCATCACGAACATTTCGCTCAGGGAAGGACGCTTCATCACCGAAACTGACGATCAGCAGCGAGCGAACGTGATGGTAGTCGGCGTGAACGCCGCTGACGCGCTGTTTCCCGGTTACAACCAGATCGCAGGCGCGCAGGTGCGCATGGGCGGTTACAATTTCGAAGTCATCGGCGTGCTGGAAAAACGTAAGGCCGGCTTCTTTGGCGAGAACGATGAAGACAATGCCGTTTACATTCCTTTTCGCACCGCCCAAAAGGTCGCGCCGGCAAAGGGATACGTGTTGCTCGTGATTCGCGGTCGCACCGGGCAAGTTCAGGAAGCACTCAGCCAGTCTGAAGAGATCCTGCGTCGCAGGCGGCATGTGAAGTTTGGCGATCCAAACAACTTCGACATCAAGACTGCCGACAAGTTTATCGAACAGTTTGACAGTATCACGGCGATGGTTGGCTTGATCGCGATTGCGATCTCGAGTTTGGGTCTGCTCGTCGGTGGTATCGGCGTGATGAACATCATGCTCGTGAGTGTTACTGAGCGAACGAAAGAGATTGGTGTGCGCAAGGCGATTGGCGCGCGTCGCCGAGACATTGTGCGCCAGTTTTTATTCGAGGCGATGATGCTTACTTTTCTCGGCGGTGTGTTGGGTGTGCTTCTCGCTGTAGGTATTAGCCGCCTGATCATGCTGCTTGTTCCGGATTTGCCGGCGACGATTCCGTCGTGGGCGGTTATCACGGGGCTGACAGTGTCGATTGGTGTTGGACTGATCTTCGGCGTGTGGCCTGCGCGTAAAGCATCGCGACTCGATCCGATCGAGTGTCTCCGCTACGAATAATCCACAGATTACGCGGATTAGTGTAATCTCCGCTTGTGGACCGCGACTTTATAAAAGAGTTCTTAACCTACATCCAGGTCGAGAAAGGTCTCGCACCTCACACACTCGAGAGCTATAAACGCGATCTCGATCGACTGCAATCCTGGGCCAACACAAACAACAAACAACTTACCGAACTCACGCGCTCTGACTTGCGCAAGTGGATCGCGAGTCTGTCTCGTGAAGGACTGGCGCCGACTTCGATCGCTCGCATCGTCAGCGCCACGCGCGGGTTCTTCAAGTTTCTCATGCTCGATGGGCACATGAAGTCACATCCGGCAGAGGATCTCGACACGCCGCAACGCTTCAGTTACCTGCCAAAGTTTCTTACCGAAGATGAGATCAATCGCTTGTTCGCTGCGCCGGACGTTTCGACCGAAGAAGGAATACGCGACCGTGCGGTGTTGGAAGTGATGTATGCGTGCGGCTTGCGTGTTTCAGAGATGGTTACGTTGAAACAGACGGACGTGGATCTCATGGCGGGTCTCGTTGTTTGTTACGGTAAGGGAAATAAGGAACGTCGCGTGCCGCTCGGGAAGAGTGCGATTCACTGGTTGCAGCAGTACACGGCGGTGAAGGCTGGTTATGGCAAAGCTACTTCGCCGTTTGTTTTTCTACATCGTGGACGGCCATTCAGTCGACAACTTGCGTGGTCCATGATCAAGCGACATGCGGAAAAGGCCGGCATCAAGAATGTTTCGCCGCACACGCTGCGGCACAGCTTTGCAACGCATCTGCTGCAACATGGCGCTGATTCGCGTTCTGTTCAGGCGCTGCTCGGACACAGCGACATTTCAACGACGCAGATCTACACGCACATCACCGATCTGCACTTGAGAGCTGCCTATAACCGGCACCATCCAAGGGCTCGCATCAAATCTAATGTTCAGGATTAGCGCGCCCACCGAACGCGACGTTGAAAACTTCATCGCAGGACAGCGCAATCTGCCATTTACCTATTCCGAGGTTGGCGCAACGAACACGACACCTCCGGCACGCTACAACGTCGATCACAATCGCATTCGGCTCGGTCAAGGTGAAGCAACTTATCAACGCGCTGTCGAGGCTCTGAAAAACTGGCGACAGTTTGACCTCGGTTGGGTGACGATCGTGCCGCGCGGTGTAGAAGTTAAAGTAGGCTTAACGGTCGCAGTTAAAGCGCGGGCGTTTGGAAGGTGGTCGTTGAATGCGTGTCGCGTGGTTTACGTCATTGATGAATCGAGACGTTTCGGTTTCGCTTACGGAACGTTACCCGATCATGTTGAGTGTGGCGAAGAACGTTTTCTGATCGAGTGGTTGCCGGATGATTCCGTCTGGTACGATATCCTCGCGTTCTCACGCCCGCAACATCCACTCGTGAGACTCAGCTACCCGCTCGCTCGTCGCCTTCAGAAACGATTCGCTCGCGAATCACTGGCGCGGATGACTTCAGTTGCAGTCCTGCACGGCGGCGAATCCCTGCCAAGTTTTTGAAAGATCAGGTCCACACACTCTTCCGCAAGGCTGCGATACGTCGTGAGTTTTCCGCCGACGATCGACAGCAGATTCG
>Ga0126311_10001628_pt1 | contig 10970 bp, 11 predicted proteins | sample Plot61_FD_92539 | JGI IMG/M metagenome (GOLD analysis project Ga0126311, IMG submission 92539) | Serpentine soil microbial communities from UC McLaughlin Reserve, CA, USA - Plot61 | ecosystem: Environmental > Terrestrial > Soil > Grasslands | place: USA: UC McLaughlin Reserve, Lake County... | reverse complement strand
GGGGTGGTCCTGTACGAGGCGCTCACCGGCGAACTGCCCTTTACTGCGGACAACCCCATCGCAGTCTCGATGAAGCACGTCAACGAGCCGCTGGTTCCTCCCGGGGAGATAGACCCAACCATAGCCGCAGGCATGAACGCCCTGGTAACGAAGCTCATGGCCAAAGACCCGGAAGACCGCTACGCCTCGTCCGACGAGCTCGCCGACGATCTCTGGAAGGTGAGTCGTGGTCTCCCTCCCACCACGGCGGGAGAGGGGCGAGCATCGCACACCCAACGTACCGCAGTCTCTCCACAAGCTCTAGCGGGCAAGGCTCCCCCCGTCCGTCCGGCGCCGGTGCGCCGCCGCAGGAGTATTCCCTGGCTCCCCATCGTGGTGGCCGCGATGCTGCTTTTCCTTGGCACGTTCGCCATCATCCAAATAGTTATGGAACCGAACTCCACGAACGGTTGGTTCGACTTCCCCGGGGGGAGCGAAAACCCACCGGTCCGTAATTCCGGCCCGAAGATGCTAAAGGTGCCAGCAGTGGTCGGGCTCACCACCGCCGAGGCACGGCAGAATCTAACCGACGCGGGGCTTAAGGTCGGCCTGATCAGCCGAGTATCCAACGACAACGTCGCCGCGGGCAGGGTCATCGCGTCCGGCTACAGCGCGGGCGCGCCCGTCAAGCCGGGAACAGCGGTAAACCTGGACGTCAGCACGGGCCCGGCGACGGTCTCGTCCCCGAGCCCGACCGCGTCAGCCCGATCGAGTCCAGCCCCCACAGCCACATCCAGCCCCTCCGCATCATCGGCCCAGCCCTCCCAGCAACAGCAGCGCCAGGCGGCCCAGCAACCCGCTGACACAAACACCGCGCCGAAAACCAAAGCAAAGACCACTCCCGCCCCAAGCAGCCCTAGCCCAACCGCGAGAGCCGAAGATAAGGGCGCAAAGCAGGGCATCAGCGTAACAAATGGTAACAGTGGGCCCGGTGGAAATAGCGGCAACAGCGGGAACAGTGGTCCTGGTAGCGGAAAGGGCAATAACTAGACCCGGCCCCGCTCCCCGTAGTTTCACAAGACCCGAACCACCCATCGACGTAATCCACAAGCATCGCCCCGCCACGAACCACCCAACAAGCCAAGAACTAAGAAAGAAGACCGATACCAAGTCATGCCGACGGTACGCCGAGGCCAGCCATAATACACGAACCTACGATCAGTACCCCTGGATTCCCGCTTCCACGGGAATTCAGGGGTGCGGGGGCTTACACTTGCCACGGTCCGTCCGCGTTCTTCTCCAAACGGACTCTTTTTGATTACCTGACAAGCCTGGGTAGTTGGCGTGCTGAAAGCGCCCGAAGGGAGCGTGCCGACAAGGCGCAAAGCGCCGTGCTGAAACCGGAGCCCGCAAAGGCGTAGCGTGCTGACAAGCTACAATACGGGCGCGAAGGTCGAGTTTATCGCGGGGAGGAGCAGACCATGAAGGCCGTACGAATACACGAGTTTGGCGGGCCTGAGGTCCTTGGTTACGAGGACGTCGAGATCCCAGAACCAGGCCCTGGTGAGGCGCGCGTAAAGCTCGCGGCATCCGGAGTTAACTTTATCGACGTCTACCAGCGCACGGGCCTCTACCCCGGCGACCTGCCCCGCACGCTCGGGCTGGAAGGGGCGGGCGAGGTGGATGCCGTCGGCGAAGGCGTCGAAGACGTGGCCCCCAGAGACTACGTGGCGTTCGCGAGCACGCCTGGGTCCTACGCGGAGTACGTGGTCGCCCCGGTCGAGAACCTGGTGCCCTTCAACGTCACGCTCGTCGAGGCCCGGGTGGCCGCCGCGGTGATGCTTCAGGGCATGACGGCCCACTACCTGACGCACAGCACCTTCCCGCTTCAGGAAGGCCAGACGGCGCTCGTGCACGCGGCCGCAGGCGGGGTAGGGCTTCTGCTCGTCCAGCTCGCCAAGATACGTGGGGCGAGCGTGATCGGGACCGCGGGAACCGAGGAGAAGGCCCAACTCGCCAGGGAAGCGGGCGCCGACGAGGTAATCCTCTACACCAAGCAGGACTTCGTCGAGGAGACGGAGCGGATCACGGACGGCGAGGGCGTTGACGTGGTCTACGACTCCGTTGGCAAGGAAACCTTCGACGGCGGCCTCGACGTCCTGCGACCGCGCGGCTACATGGTGCTTTTTGGCGCATCCAGCGGTCCCGTGGAGCCGATCGACCCGCAGGTCCTGAATCAGAAAGGCGGCCTGTTCCTGACCCGCCCTTCTCTTGCTCACTACAGTGCCAACCGCGACGAACTGCTGTGGCGCGCCGAGAGCCTCCTCTCTTGGATCGGGCAGAACAACCTCAACGTCCGCATCGGCGGCACCTACAAGCTCTCCGACGTAGAGCAGGCCCACCGCGACCTCGAAGGACGCAAGACCACCGGCAAACTGATCCTGGTGCCCTAGGAAGAAATCATGAAACTCGACGCTGCCCTCGGAACCGAAGGCAAATACCTTAAGGAGATCGATCAGACGGCCAGCGCCGCCGAAGACCTCGGTTTCGCCGGCCTGTGGACCAGCGAGACCAAGCACGACGGCTTCCTGCCGCTGGCCATAGCCGCCAACGAGACCAGCACAATGGAGTTGGGCACCTCCGTCGCCATAGCCTTCTCGCGTTCGCCGATGGAGACCGCGCAGACCACCTGGGACTTGCAGGACCTCTCCGAAGGCCGCTTCTTGCTCGGCCTCGGCACGCAGGTCAAGGCCCACATAACTCGTCGCTTCTCGATGCCCTGGGACAGGCCAGCCTCGCGGCTGCGCGAGTACATCCTCGCCCTCCGCGCCATCTGGGAGTCGTTTCAGACCGAAGGGCCGCTTAAGTTCGAGGGCGAGTTCTTCGGGCACACCCTCATGACGCCGTTTTTCAACCCAGGCCCGATAGAGCACCCGGAGATCCCGGTCTACATCGCCGGCGTCAACACCCGCCTCGCAAGGCTCGCGGGCGAGATCTGCGACGGCTTCCACGTCCACCCGTTCCACTCCCCCGAGTACGTGCGCCAGACCGTCAAACCGGCCATCGCCGAGGGGGCGGACGAAGCCGGCCGTGACCCCGGGCAAGTCGTGCTCGCGACGAGCGCCTTCGTCGTCTCCGCGGAGAGCGAAAAGGATGCCAGAGAGCAGCGGGAGTCGGTGCGGGCCCAGATCTCGTTCTACGCCTCGACCCCGACATACCGCACTGTCCTCGAAGCCCACGGCTGGGAAGATGTTGGCGAAAAGCTAGGTACGATGGCGCGTGAGAAAAAGTGGCGCGAGATGCCGGCCCTCATAAGCGACGAGATGCTGGCAGCGTTCGCCGTCGAGGCAGCCCCCGACGAGATAGGACCGGCGCTCAAAGCGCGCTACGAGGGCTTCATAGACCGCGTTGCGCTGTATCTCCCGTTCGTGCCAGGCGAGAGGGACGCGTTCTGGCAGACGGTGATGGAGTCGACGCGTTGAAGGCGGGAAAACAGGTCATCAAAACGGCGGACCTCTGCGATAGCTTTCCCGAAACCGTGCAGGTCTGCGAGCCGATGTTCACGTCGTATGGATCGGTGACCGGTTTCGACGGTCCGATCTCGACGGTAAGGGTGTACGAGGACAACGTTCTGGTCAGGGAGGCATTGGAAGATCTCGCGCCGGGAAGCGTGTTGGTCGTGGACGGTGGCGGCTCCAGGCGTTGCGCCCTCCTCGGGAATTTGCTGGCTTCAATAGCCGCATCTCGGGGTCTAGCGGGGATAATCATAAACGGTTGCGTCAGGGACTCGCGGGAGCTCGCGGGAATCGAGGTCGGGGTGCTGGCGCTGGCGACGAGCCCGCTGAGGAGCAGAAAACAGGGCGAAGGCCAGAGGGACGTGCCGGCGCGCTTCGGTGGCCTGGCGTGGGTGCCGGGCCAGTACGTCTACGCGGACGAGGACGGCGTCGTGGTGACCGACGGGATGCTACACGACGCCACGTAGGAAAGTTCCGTAGGACGCCCTAGACGAAATGTGGCGACCTACGGCTTCAGGACGATCTTGATGGCGCCGTCCTGCTTTTTCTGAAAGATCTCGTATCCTAAGGGGGCTTCGGCGAGGGGCATCTCGTGGGTCTTGAGGTCTTCGACGCCCAGAGGGTCCTCATCACTTAGCAGCGGCAGGATGTCGTCGGTCCAGTGCCTCACGTTCGCCTGTCCCATGCGCAGTTGTATCTGCATGTCGAAGAGGTCGCCAAGGGGGAAGGCCTGGATAGGGCCCGCGTAGACGCCTGTGAGCGAGAGCGTTCCCCCGCGCCTCACGGCCGACATGCTCTCGCGCAGGGCGGTTGCCCGGTCTAGTTGCAGCTTGGTGGTCTGCAGGATGGAGCCGACGAGCGAGCCCCCGGCCTCCATGCCGACGGCGTCTATGGCCGAATCGACGCCGCGGCCGTCGGTGAGGTTCAGGATCACGTCCTTTACGCTGTCGACCGCCGAGTAGTCTACGGTCTGAACGCCCCATTTCGAGGCGAGCGCGAGCCGCTCGGGAATGTTGTCTATCCCGATGAGGCGTCCAGCACCCAGGTGCATGGCGATTCGGGCGCACATCTGCCCGATCGGGCCGAGACCCCAGATCCCGACCGTCCCGCCCTCGGGGATGTCAGCATACGCGACGGCCTGCCAGGACGTAGGCAGCACGTCCGAGAGATAGAGAAATCTCTCGTCCGGCGGCCCCTCGGGCACTTTGATCGGCCCGAAGTGGGCCTGCGGCACCCGGAGGTACTCGGCCTGACCACCAGGGACGGCGCCGTAGACGTGCGTGTAGCCAAAAAGGCTCGCGCCCCTGCCGCGCCCGAGGAGGTTCACGCCCTGGGCTAGCTTGCCGGTATCGCGCGTGGCCTCGCACTGGGAGTAAAGCTCCTGGTCACAGAAAAAGCAGTGCCCGCACGAGACGTTGAAGGGGACGACGACGCGGTCGCCCGGTGCGATGTGCTCGACATCCGCCCCGACCTCTTCGACGATGCCCATCGGCTCGTGGCCTATGATGTCGCCCTCGCGCATCAGGGGCGAGAGCTTGGCGTACAGGTGCAGGTCCGACCCGCAGATCGCGGTCGAGGTTATGCGGACTATTGCGTCGGTGGACTCCTGAATTATAGGGTCATGGACGTTGTCCACCCTGACGTCTTCCTTGCCGTGCCAGACTACGGCCTTCACGGCTCCCTCCCCCCTACTCCGGTGAGTATCTCGCGTATACGAAAAGGCCCGCCGGTCTTCGGGGAGAGCGGCGGCGTGTCGAGCCCGCTTCCCGTCCGCAGGCCTTCAATAACGTCCAACAACGTCTCGTCGGCGGAGTATTGCGGCGTCCAGCCCAGCTCCGTTCTTGCCTTTGTAGTGTCCATGATCGGGACCTGCCGCGAGAGGTCGAGCCATCCCGGCGGAACGGGTTGCAGCCTGAGCCTCCACGAGAGCCCGGCGCCGGCTCGGGCCAAACGCGAGGAGACCGGCACGGGACGGGCGTTTAATATCCGTCCGATCTCCGCGGCGTCCAGGACCGGCTCCGTCGCGAGGTTGAAGGCACCGCGGGCGTCTTCGTTCACGATGGCAAGCCGGAAGGCCTCGCCCACATCGTAGGAATGGACCACCTGTGAACGTAAATTTTCGATATCGGGGATCACGTTGATCAGGGCCGGGTCGGCGAGCGCACTCGGGAAGAAAGGCCCGGCGAAGAGGCGTCTGATCCCCTCGGCGGCCTCCTTCTTGAACACGAGCCCTGGCCTCATCCTGACGACCCGAACGTCGGGGGCCTCCCGCTCGAAGCGGTCGAGCCTCCGCTCGACCTCGGCCTTGTGTCGCCCGTAGTACGAGGTCAGGATGCCGCCGGTCGGCCAGCCCTCGTCCACACGACGGTCCTTCGGCCCTGGCGAGTACGTCCCGATCGAAGACGCGTACAGCAGCGAGGGAACCCCGGCCTCCTGTACGGCCCTGGCGACCCGTGAGCTCCCCTCGACGTTCACCATCCACTGTTTAGTCAAGTCGCGGGACGGTTGGATAATCCAGGCGAGCAACACCACCGCGTCTGCACCCCTGAGATGGGGAACCAGATCTTCATCCACCACATCCGCCGCGGCCCACTCGACCTTCGGCACCGTAAGACCCGGCAACCGGCGCGCGATTCCGAGAACGGACTCTACACTTTGTTCCTTCTCGAGCGATCGGAGCAAGCTCGTTCCGAGGTTGCCCGTCGCCCCTACGACCACGATTCTCATACTCGGCCTTTACCCCGCTCTCCCGCGGGTGAAACCGTGGTCGCCCCTTGTAGACTCCTGTAGTATCCGCCGTGGGCTTTCCAAGGGAGGAGTAGAGGTTCGCCGAGTGGAGCTTCGAGACGTAGACGTGGGCAACTGGCGCGACGTGGTTCGCGTCGAGCCGCGCGAGGATCAGAGGCGCTTCGTGGCGAGCGTGGACTACCACCTCGACCTCTACCACTACGATGAGGTCTGGCAACCTCTAATCCTCTACCGGGACGACCAGCCCATCGAGTTCGCGATGTGGGCGTTCGACACGGAGGAACAGAGCTACCCTACGGCGGTCTCGTCACAGATGCGGACCATCAGAGCAAAGGCTAGGGACAGGCCGCGATGGAGACGCTACTCGAACACCTCGCCAGATATCCGGGATACAGGGAGGCCACCCTCTCCTACGAACCGGAGAACGCGGTAGCCTGCCGACTCTACACTAGCCTCGGGTTCGTCGAGACCGGCGAAAGGGTGGACGACGAACTCGTCGCGCGCCGCGCGGCCGACGAGGCAACAACATAAGGAGGTTGACATGAAGGTACTGGTAACAGGGGCGCGGGGCAAGGTCGGAACGGCGACGGTGGCCGCGCTGCAGGAGGCGGGCCACGACGTGCGGGCTACGGACATGACGCCGCCGGTCTTCGAGCGGCCAGGGGAGGGCGAGGCGGATTACTTTCAGGCCGACCTCACCGACGCCGGCGACGCGTTCGCGGTCGTGCGGAGCGCCGAGGCCGTCGTGCATACGGCCGCTATTCCCGAGCCGACCAGAAATCCCCCGCACGTCGTGTTCAGGAACAACCTGATGGCGACCTTCAATACTCTGGAGGCGGCGATCCGCTTCGGGGTGCCCCGCTTCGTGAACGTCTCCAGCGAGACCGTGCCAGGGTTTTTCTTTCCCGAGCGTCCCGTGCTTCCCGACTACGTGCCCGTTGATGAGGAACATCCGATCCGTCCTCAGGACCCCTACGCGACCGCGAAGTTTTTCGGTGAGCTTCTCATGGACGGCGCCATCCGGCGCTCGGACATAAACTGTATCTCGATCCGACCCTCCTGGGTACAGCACGAGGGCAACTACGAGCGCAACCTCGGCCCGATGCTGCGCGACCCTTCGGAGTTGAGCCCGGGCTTCTGGAGCTACATCGACGTCTACGACCTGGCCGATGCCATCGTCCTCGCCGCAGAGAGCGACCTGCCAGGCCACGAGGTCTTTTACATAGCCTCGCCCGACAACGTCGGCGGCAGGCCTTTCGAGGCCGCCGTGCGGGAGCACTACGGCAATAAGGTCGAGGTCAAGACGCCCCTCCCCCGCGAGGACGCCTCGGGCATCTCCATCGAGAAAGCCAGGCGCATGCTCGGCTACGACCCCAAACGCTCCTGGCGCGACTACCTAGACGACGAGGGACGCGCGAAGCCAGGGGTAAAAGGCCTGTTCTCCGGCTGACCCGGACGACGCGTCCGGCAGATTCTCATGTCACTTTGGCCGCCCGGGCGCGGCTACAGAAGACTGCCCCTACGCCTCCTCGAGGGTAGGCTCTGCGGAGGACTCGACGGTGGTCACCCTGTAGCCGCCATCCTCGAGTGCCCGGACCGTTCCTGCGGGGTTTCCGGTCTCCAGGCGCAGCACGACGACGCGGTTGGTCTCGCGATCGGCCGGGCCGAGAAAGATGCCGGCTATATTCACCTTGCGGTCACGGACCACGTCCGTGACATCGGCCAGCATCCCCGGCTCGTTAGGAACCTCGACCTCGACCCACGACCCCCTGCCGCGCGCCCCGACGAGCTCTATGAGGGTGCGCATCATGTCCGCCGAGGTGATGATGCCGACGAGCTCGCCTTCGGCTACCACGGGCAGGCAGCCTATCTTGCGGTCGTAGATCTCACGCGCCGCGTGCTCGATGGTGTCGAGCGGGTGTATGGTGACGATGTTCCTGGTCATCATGTCGCCCAGGCGCACCCAACGCGGGGTGTCGGACTCGCGGTCTCCCCCACCGCCCCTGACGTCGCGGAGGTCCCTGTCTGAGACCAGCCCGACGAGACGGTCTTCCTCCACGACGGGCACGTGGCGGATGTTGTGGTCGTTGCACAGAGCCCACGCCTCTGCGGCGCTCGCCTCAGGCCCTAGCGTAAAGACATCTCTCGTCATGGAGTCCCTGACCCTCAACATAGGATCCCTCCTGTTCTCTACCGTGGTCTCCCTGGCTTTCGCCGCAGCTTAGCATCCTGTTCGGGTCGTCGCTGTGGTAGTCTCGAAACCGGTAGGGCGGGACGCGGGGAGGATCGGCATGAAAGCCTGGCAGGTGCAAAGACTCGGAGACCCGGAGTGGGCCCTGGAGCTCGCTGAGGTCGGGGAGCCCCGGCCGGAGCGGGATGAGGTCGTGGTCGAAGTGGAGGCGGCGGCGCTCAACTTCTTCGACATCCTCCTGTGCAGGGGCGAGTACCAGGAGAGGCCGGAACTGCCGTTCACGCCCGGAGGGGAGATCTCGGGCACGATCCACGAGGCCGGCGAAGGCGCCGGCATGAGGGCGGGTCAGCGCGTCATCGCGACGCCCCCGCTTCCGCGCGGCGGGTACGCTGACAGGGTAGCCGTGCCGGAGTCGAGCGTCTTCCCGATCCCCGAATCCGTGCCCTTCGAGAAGGCGGCGGCGCTCCCGATCACCTACCAGACAGCCCACGTTGCCCTGCATCATAGGGCGCAGTTGAAGGCGGACGAGACGGTGCTCGTCCACGCGGGCGCGGGAGGCGTAGGCTCGGCTGCCATCCAGATCGCCAAGGCCACAGGTGCACGGGTAATCGCCACAGCGGGAAGCTCCGAGAAGGTCGAGGTCTGCAAAAGGTTGGGCGCGAACATCGCCATAGATTATCGGGAGGAGGACTTCGTCGAGGTCGTCAAGGAGGCGACTGGGGGCCGCGGCGCGGACGTGATCTTCGACCCCGTCGGCGGGGACGTCTTCGACGGCTCGCGGCGTTGCGCCGCCTTCGAAGGCCGAATAGTGGTCATCGGGTTCGCGGGCGGGAGGATAGCGGAGGCCCCCACCAACCACGTCCTGGTCAAGAACTACTCGGTCGTGGGGATGCATTGGGGCCTCTACACGCGCGTGATGCCAGACCTGATCCGCAGCACGCACGAGGACCTTATACGTCTCTACGACGCCGGTGAGATAGACCCGCTGATCTCTGGAACCTTCTCCTTCGAGGAACTGCCAGGTGCTCTAAAGCAACTCGGCAGCCGGGGCACCTACGGCAAAATGGTTACGCGCCCGGCCGATTAGTCTGTGCGGGCGTCCCGGCGCTAGCCCCAGACGTGCTCGGCGGTCTCGACGATGGTGCGGAGTTTGTACGCTTCGTCTTCGACGCTGATGGCGTTGCCGATGATCGAGGTGGCGAAGCCGCACTGCGGGCTCAAGGCAAGCCGCTCCAACGGCAAGAAACGCGACGCCTCGCGGATGCGACCCGTAAGCTCCTCCCGCGTCTCGCGTCGCGGTGATTTCGTAGTCACGAGGCCGAGGACGGCGGTCTTGTCCTCTGGCACGTGCGCGAGGGGCTCGAAGTTTCCGGAACGTTCGTCGTCGTACTCCAGCATCAAGCGCTGCGCGTTTATACCGCCGAAGATGCGGCGGGCTAGCGGCTCGTAGGAGCCCGAGACGAGCCAGCGGCTCCCCTGGTTGCCGCGGCAGAGGTGAAGAGCGAACGTGACGTCGTCGTTGGCCCCGATCACGTGGTTGTCAAGCTCGATCCCCCGGCTCAACCAGCGGTCCAGATCCCAGCCCCGCCGCTCGTAGAACGCGCGGGTATTGGGATCTAGCAGCAGCGGGTAATGCGGAGCGTCGAGCTGGATGTACTCGGCCCCGAGCCTCACGAGCTCCTCGACCTCCTCGCGCAAAATCTTCGCCACGTCCTCCAGAAACAGGTCGAGCGTCGGATAAGCGTCGGCGGACAGCTCTGGAGACCACAGGTTCGCGTACATGCTCGGGCTCGGCAGCGTGACCTTTACTGTTCTATCGGTACGGCCCCGCGCGTACACGAGCTCCTCTACCGAAAGGTGGCGCTTGCGTTGTAGCTTGCCGACAACCCCGAGGGCCTGCGGGCGCTCCGTCGTCTTGTCCCCCACCGCCTCATCGCCGTGCCATTCTCCCCAGAGCCAGGCGTCTATGTCGTGCTCGCCGAAACCTTCTACGGCCTCGACCATCTGGCCCTGAAAGGACTCCCGGCGCATCTCGCCGTCCGTGACGACGGGGAGACCGGCCCGCTCCTGCAGCCCGATGGCCCAGTCCACGGCCCGGTCTTCTACGCGCTTGAACTCGGCCGCGGAGAGCCCGCCGGCGGCGTAGCTCTCGCGCGCCTCGAGTAGATCCCGTGGCCTGAGCAGGCTTCCAACGACGTCCACGTGGGCTGTAACGGTGTGCTTCACGCGGACCAGTCTAGCACTCGTCTGCGCCCAGAGAAGCTTAGGCCGCTATCTCGGTGGCCCCGGCTTCGACGCCTTCCGAGGCATCCCGGACGAAGAACGTATCCGGATCGAGGGGGAACACCACGTTCAGGGCGCATCCGGGGTTCTACTCTTCCGCCATTTGCAGCGCGCGCAGGATGCTCTCGGCCCTCACGGACAACGTCGTGGGGCTGGCCTCACCGCGATTTACCGTTATACAGACTCTGACCATTCCTTGTCCTCCAGTTGAGGGCTACGCTCTCTGAATCCTTTTTACGCCTCTTTGGTTACAT
>Ga0126311_10001626_pt1 | contig 10974 bp, 11 predicted proteins | sample Plot61_FD_92539 | JGI IMG/M metagenome (GOLD analysis project Ga0126311, IMG submission 92539) | Serpentine soil microbial communities from UC McLaughlin Reserve, CA, USA - Plot61 | ecosystem: Environmental > Terrestrial > Soil > Grasslands | place: USA: UC McLaughlin Reserve, Lake County... | reverse complement strand
TCAGCTCGGCGTCTTGTTCGTGTTCGAGTGACTTCAGGAACTCGATCAGTTCGTCCTCGAAGTCGATGTCGTGGAGCGCCCCGTCACCACCGATGTGCATGTCGCTTATAAAGAAATACTCTCGTGGCATCGTGCCTACCTCCTTAGGCATCCGTCGGGTTGACCGCCACACGCCTGCGTCGTAATGATTGCACCATACTCCCCATCGAGGTTGAGCACATCCCCCAAATGAGTGACCTTTCTCTAGCCCATTTGGGCTAGGCGGTGGCAAGAAACAAGAGCTGGAGCCCCACACAGAGAGAGTGTCAAGAAGGCGGCTCTGCGGCTACGACCTAGGCCGATCCGGGGATGATGGGCGGCTAGGATCGAGACCTACAGGGACGGCTGACCCGAGGATGGCCAAGACCAAGCCTAGGGTGGCGGGAATGGTGTCCTGAAGGACGACTAGTGGGAGCCAAAGGATCCAGGCGAGCGCGTAGGTTAAGACGAAGAACGAGATGAGTGGGTGTCTTCTTAGCAATGCCATGAGGTGTTCTCTCCTAGCAGGCTAACCATTAGCTGGTCACTCCTTGCCCCCGCCGGTTCATTGGGCGAGGCGTTCCTACCTAGCGACAGGTATTTGGTCGGGTAGCTACCTCCATTGTCATTCTCTACTTCGGGTGAATTTTCTTTGCGCTTTCAAAAAGCAGCCAAACAAACGGCAGGAGCATCAATGCCCGTAGTACCTCCGGTTGGGCCTCTATTGAGGTGCCAAGATAGACCAAGGTGTATTTGTATACCTCCGAGCCTACTGCTATCGACATTGCAACAAACCCTAGGATCCTCGTCTTGCCCTGGCTATCCATTAGCAACATCGCAACAAACCAGAGGATGACTAGATCGGGCACCAATCCTTCTAGCTTTTGCCCCAATACCTCATAGGCCAGATAAGTTAGCGAATCGTTTGGTATCAGCAGAGCCACAGCTTGCAACAGGAAAATGACAGCCAAGGCGCCCGCAGAGACACATCCTATCCAGTTCATCCATCTCGGTAGCTTGAAATCGAATACAGCGAACGCAAGCAGTAGAGAACCTGCCCCGAGCGCCAAATGAATCGCTGTCCCATCCCCGCTGCCAAAGAGGATCTCAGACAGCACTGCTACAGGGAGCGCCAACAAAAAGACAATAGCTGCTAGAAGACCTCGTGGTGATCGCATGCCCACCCTAGATCTGCCCTGGCTTCCCACCATCGTGTTTGCCTCGTTCGTATCTGGTTGCTTCGTGAACATATCCAATACCCCTTTCATCGCAGAAGAAGCTGCGAGGTGTTCCTACCTAGAGTGGCAGGTAGCCTATGGTCGGGTAGCGGGCCCTGGTCTAGGAGGGGGGCAGGTAGCGGTCTCGCCCTCTCACGCGACGTTCACGTGCCACGTAACTACTGCAGCGTACTCCTGTCCGAGGGGGGCGTATGTGCTACAGAGCACTAAGTATTGTAGGGCACAGCATCGGCACTCGCGCAGGCGTATGGTGTGACTCAATACCGGGCCAGAGCGATCTCCTTTATTCCCCCCTCCCGGTGAGATCGTCTGGTCCGGCATTACTAACAAGGAGACTGATCATGTCCGCCGCAACCACCATGCCGCAGCCAGCTACCGCCTCTCCGCTTCGGCGCCTATTGATCCGCCACCCCTTGGTCTCCTTCTTCGTAATGACCTACGCGCTCACGTGGCTCGCGTGGAGCCCTTGGTACCTCTCCGAAGACGGCATAGGCCTTCTGCCCTATGGCGGTGAGAGCATATCGGACTACTTGAACACCGTCGCCTTGATACTGGGTCCGACTCTCTCTGCGTTCATCATGACGGGCGTGACCGAGGGGAGAGAGGGTGTACGCCGCTTGCTGCGTCGGATCGTGCTGTGGAGGGTGGGCTTTCGGTGGTACCTGTTTGTTCTCCTTGGGATCCCCGCGTTTATAGTGATTACTACGGTCGTCGTGCCGGGGGCGCTGGCCTCGTTCCAGGCGACAGCCGTGCCCTCCACGCTGTTCCTGTACGTGGTGGCTGGCCCCATTTTTCTTTTTGCCGGAGGACCTGTCTTTGAAGAGATAGGGTGGCGCGGCTTCGCACTGCCGCGCCTGCAGCGGCTTTACGGGCCGCTGCTCGGGAGTCTCATTCTCGGGACCCTCTGGGCTGTGTGGCACCTGCCCCTGTTTCTCATCCCGAGTTGGGACACGCCACACGGCAGCCTCATTGATGTTGCCTTGTTTGTCGTCTGGGCCGTGTCGATTGCAGTCGTCTTCACGTGGGTGTTCAACAACACCAAGGGCAGCGTGCTTCTGATTATCTTGGCGCACGGGTCCGTCAACTCGGCTGCCGTGGCCGTGTACGGCCTCTTTCCCACCCCTGCCGTGACCAGCGGCATCACGAACTTCGTGATCGGCTTCGGGGTGGCGGCGGTGGTGGTTGTGGCCCTGACATGGGGCCGCCTGGGCTACCGACAAGAAGCTCCTGATGCGGCTTGAGAGCCCCAACATAAGGACGAGATTCCAAGAAGGCACCTTCTAGAAACGGGCCGATTAAGTGACGTCACGAAGGAAGCTGGAACCCCTACGGAGAAAGGACCCCAGCATAAGATCGGCGGGTTCGATTGAGAATACAGATCCCGGTTAAGCTGGCAGCGGGAGAGTACGTCGTCGAGGCATCCGTCCGGGTGTCTGAAGGAGACGCAGCCTCCTACTTCCGCATCGTCGTGGTTTCGCGGTCGGCGCGACCCGCCCCAGCCGTCGGTGTCGAGAGCTGGAGGGGGACAACACTCCTGCGCCAAGGTCTTAGCAGATCGGTTGAACCCATCGCGACTGAGTCTAGTCACGACCGTTTGCGGAGGTGTTTAATGTGAGCACTTCAGGCAACCGGTGGATAGATAACCGTGAGGCTAGGTTAGCAAGATGAGTGCTTCCAGCGGCGACTTCGTAGGGAGGTTCAGGGAGAGCGAGCAGCGGCTGCAGGACATCCTGGACAGCGCCTCCGTAGTGGTGTACGTCAAGGACCTGGAGGGTCGCTACCTACTAGTCAACCGCCGCTATGAGGAGTTCTACCACGTCAGTCGGGCGGAAGTCATAGGCAATACCGACCGCGAGATCTTCCCGCAGGAGGCAGCAGACGAGTTGCGCGCTAACGACGAGCTGGTGCTCACGTCCGGTAGGTCCGTGGAGCTGGAGGAGACTGCTTCCCAGGACGACGGGCTGCACACTTACATCTCTGTGAAGTTCCCCTTGCGCAACGCCCGCGGGACCACCTACGCCGTGTGTGGCATCTCTACCGACATCACCATGCGCAAGCGAGCCGAGGAGGCTCTGCGGGAAGTTCGCCAAGCAGAGCGCGCCCGCATGGCACGTGACCTGCACGACGGACCACTACAAGATCTGGCCTACGGCCTGGCGGAGGTGAACATTGCCAGAATGGACATGGAGAACCCGGAGTCAGCCGCCATGCTGGGGCGGGCAGCCGACGCCTTCGTGCGAGTGGCTCAGGGTCTGCGCGCCGCCATCTACGACCTGCGCCTGGGAGAAGACCAGAACCGACCGCTCCCCCGGCTGGTCGAGTCGTTGGTGGAACGCATGCGCGGGATGGACCTCGATCAAAGCATACGTCTGGATGTGCAAGAGGGGTTCCCCTCGCGGCCGGCGAGTAGTGCCGACATGGGAGTGCTGCGCGTGATCCAGGAGGCACTGACGAATGCCCGTCGCCACTCGGGGGCACGCAACGTCTGGGTAGGCCTGAGAACCGAAGGAGACTATCTAATCGCGGAGGTGGCAGACGACGGACACGGGTTCGGGGCAGAGAGTGAACCCGGCGTGGGTTTTGCAAGCATGCGCGAGCGCGCGCTACAGCTCGGGGGCGAGCTGGCGGTGGAGAGCGCGCAGGGCGAAGGGACCCGGGTGCGGCTTCGGGTCCCGATGCGCGCCGCGGGGTGGTACGCGACACAGGGTGAGGATCGGCGATAGTAGATGGAGGGAAGCTAGGTGGAGGGAGGCTAGGATGCCAGACCAACCTCTGGCAGGACCGGTCCGGGCGGTCCGCGTCATGCTGGTGGATGACCGCGCCGACTTCCGGCGGGCCTTCGCCGGCTTGCTGGAGCGGCAGCCGGACATCGAGGTGGTGAGCACTGCGGGTTCGCTGGCCGAGGCGCGCCGGAAGCTCCGCGGCGTGGACGTGGCGCTCCTCGACCGTGGGTTGCCCGACGGAGACGGGGTGGAACTCGTCGGCGAGCTGCGGGCGGCAAACCCTGGCGTTAGGGTCTTTGTGATCAGCTCGACCGCGGAGATGATCCACCCGACGGATGCGATCGAGGCCGGAGCAGACGGGGTGATCGACAAGGTGGAGACCCCTGAACGAATATTCGCCGCGATCAGGGAACCAGGAGGCGCGTAGGAGCCGGAGGGGTTGCGCAAAGGGTTACCCCTGCTGCCGAGGCGTATTATCGCCCCTATGACCTCGGTTGGGTCCACAAACTTGTCCAGCACCTCGTTTGCCCCTACTGCCTCGGCCCTGGCGAGGTTCGCCGCGCCGAGGCTGGTACGGCTCTATGGCCCGATGCCGAAACGGGCCATGGCCTCGGGGATGCGCTCGTCATGCCAGCTCACCCCGTAGCGCTCGCCGAGTTCGGTTCGGGCCCTTAGCCGCTCGTCATCGTCCATCTCGCTCTCGACGATCTGCTCATACTCGTCGTAGTAGTTCTCGAACTCACCTGGTGTATGAAACTCGAGCACGCGGGCAACCTCTGTGCCTGTGTTGCAGAAGGCGTGGTAGACCCCCCTTGGCTTGAGGACAAACGAGCCAGCCGAGGCGACGACGATCTCGCCACCGACGTCAAAGGTCAGCTCGCCCTCCAACACGAAGGCGCATTCGTCCTCGCGGGTGTGGGTGTGAGGAGGGACCATGTCGCCAGTAGGGATGCTAGCCTCGATACTCGTAAGCGCGCCGCCAAAGTTCTCCGCCGTCACCTTGTGGGTTATGCGCAAGACTGGAAGGTAGGAGCCTTCATCTGGACCGATCAAGATCTTCTCGTTCTCTTTCGCTGCCATGGGATACTGCCTTCCATTTCGCCTACTTCTAACGAAGGTATCGTAGGCCGGGAGCGAAGCCCAGTGCATCCCCCAAATGAGTGATCTTTTGGCTCATCCGTACGCCCAATTTCTGAGAACACCACACTTCTAGGACGTTGGGTGAATAGGACAACGGTCGTTTTCGGGTACGTTGTCGATTTGGGGGTGGTCCGTTCGTCGTGGGTGTGTAGGATGAAAATGAGTGGAAGGAGCATGAGTGATGAGAAAGCTGATAGTGAGCACCTTCTTGACCCTCGACGGGGTCATGCAGGCCCCGGGCGGACCTGGAGAGGACGACAGTGACGGGTTCGCGTACGGTGGCTGGTCGGTGAACTATTGGGACGACCAGATGGGTCAGGTCATGGGCGAGGCGATGAGCACGCCGTTCGACCTCGTTCTCGGACGCAAGACCTACGACATTTTCGCCGCGTACTGGCCGCACGCCCCGGAGGAGGCCGGCGCCAAGCCATTGAACGACGCCACCAAGTACGTCGCGTCGCGAAGTCATCCCACGCTGGAGTGGAGCAACTCGGTCTTGATCGAGGGAGACGCGGCCGAAGGCATCGCGGCGCTCAAGCAGGAAGATGGGCCGGAGCTGCAGGTGCATGGCAGCGGGAACCTGATCCAGACGCTGTTGCGCCACAACCTCGTCGACGAGTACCGCCTGTGGGTCTTCCCCCTCGTCGTCGGGTCCGGCAAGCGCCTGTTCTCGGAAGGCACCATCCCGTCTGGGCTGAAGCTGGTTGACAGCAAGGTCTCCACCACTGGGGTGGTGATCGGTACGTACGAGCCGGCAGGCGAGATCGTCACAGGATCGTTCGCGCTGGACTGACCGCGCTCACAAATCACTCGCCGAGCACCCAGTCCCGTGTGTAGGGCGGGGCGCTTAACCGCTAGACCAACGCCACCTCGATCTCCGGCTCCACTCCCCTGTGGTGTAGAAGCGGACCTTCGGGGCGTAGTAAGATCGTACATCAGCACATCCCCAAGGGAACCATGCTCAAAGCAAGTGGGCAGGTACTTCCGGGAAGGCTGTTTAGGAGAAGTTCGACCGGCCGCACCCCAAAAAGGCGCGGGTGGCGAAACGTTGCAACACAATAAAAGAGCCGAGGTCCCTTACCCTAGGACCCTGGCCCCTCGTAACGTGTGTGGACTCTTAGAGCTTGGAGACGTTCTCCGCCTGAGGGCCCTTCTGGCCTTGAGTCGCCTCATAAGAGACCTTGGCGCCCTCTTCCAGGGACTTGAACCCTGTACCCTCAATCCCCGAGAAGTGGACGAAGAGGTCCTTGCCCCCATCGTCGGGCGTGATGAAGCCGTAGCCCTTATCCTCGTTGAACCACTTAACCGTTCCTTGGGCCATACCTTGAGCCCGCCTTTCCTGTTCCTTGGGCTCCACCGCAACAAAAAAGCCGCTCCGTCATTCCGGGCGGCGCTTCCATCAAAACAAAACCCAGCTTTCTATTACCCCTCGAGTGTATCACAGTGAAGGCAGGAGCCCCTACACAGAGACAGTGGGTAAGGAGCCCGGCCCATCCTTCGCCCCTGTGCGGGCATTGGCACCTGCACCAACGGGGTGTGCGTGTCGGCATGACCAAACTCGCCGGTCGTACGGGGGCCGTTTATGCCGGTGCTGGGCCGGGGCTACGGTACGATACAAGAGCCGAGGCCCCTTCTCTAGGGATCCTGGCCGCCCTCGGAAGTGTTAAGCGCTAAGAAAGCAACGTGGGGTAACGGTGCTCCTTTCCGCTAAAGGTGGATTTCGCAGTTGACCAGGGTGTCTTCGGCGTCAGCGGCGACTCTGTCTTGGCTGCCGGGGCCACAGTCGACGTAGTCTATCCCCGAGGCCGCCGAACCAGGGCCCTGTGATGAATCACGCGAATTGATCACGTCGTTGCCTTTGCCACCGTATATCTGGTCTTCACCCGTGTCACCCTGAAGGACCCCGTCGTTGCCACTGCCTCCTATAATCGCGTCGGCACCATGACCGCTGTTTATGGCGTCGATACCGGCGCGACCGTTGATCAAGTCTGGAAGCTCGGAGCCCAGGATCTCGTCGTTTCCCCTAGTGCCATTGCACAGGCCTCCGTTACAGCTCACATCTTTCGCCAGGACCGCACCGGCAGCAAGTGCCAATACCACCGCCGTTACTACCAGTAGAACTATCATCCGTCTCATTAATCCTCCTTTCCCGCAGTAGAGAGAGAACACATTGTCTCGGTCCGCCTCGCGCGTTTTCTGCATAACGAGTGCAGCGTACTAGCTGTTAGAGCGAAGCGTATCCCCCAAATGAGAGATTTATCTCTAGCCCGTATGGACCAGTCGCCTTCGTCGTGATACCCCTAACCTCGGGCCTTGAGGGGCTGCGAGAGCTCGGCCGGTAGGGTCGGACACCTACTCATGACCGGGGATATCAGCCCGCAGGACTAGCCGAATTGGATCTGCTGCCCCATGTGCCTACCTGCAGTTAGGCTTATAGTGGGCGCACAAAGACGAGACTAGTTGCTGACCCGATAGCGGTCGAGAGAACGTCAGGAGACCGAGGGTGAACGATATAGACATCGATACAGGATCCCGATCAGTACTGTCGCGCTCGTACCTGGTCTCCCTTCCCGAGAGAACCGCGCGAGCGGGAGCTGCCCTGGCAGGCGGGTTAGTTTACGAGACGACAGAGGTGATGCTGCCGCTAGCGGTTCGTCGATCCAAGCTGTACCAAGCGCTTGTCGGACGATTGCTGCGCATCATGATCGAGCTGGTAGGCGGCGTGGAGGGTGTCTACCCGGCCCAGGAAATGCCTGTAAGGGAGTTGCTGGTACGCAAGACGGCGGGTAATGTGGTCGAGCTGAGCAGCTTCGTGGCTGTCGGCTGGTCGCCGGTGTGGCTCCTGGCAGGGGCTTCCGACCTCGTCGGGGGTACGAAGGTGTACCTGCGGACGCTCGTGAGTGAGTTACGAGACGCGGGCGTACTCGCGCCGGAGGCGGACGTGGCATCTTTCGAGGAGCTATTGACCGTGCTAGAAGGCACCTCTGGCGTACTGGCCGATACGGTAGACGTGCCCCCGTTGAACGTCTCTAGCGCGCGCGCTTCGTGGCAAGAACTACGGCAACAGGCGGCGGATCTGCCGGACGCCGCCGGTCTGGAGAAGATCTTCGCCGAGCTGCAGTTGGCGGCAAGCAAAGAGGATCGCTCGATACTTGAGATCTCTTCCATGGTTGCGCTCGGTGCGGTGCGCTCGGGCGTGAGGCTGGGAAGCGTTCACATCTTCGACTACTACCGCCGCGCGCTGCGGACGATAGTGGAAGAGGGCCTGCTCTCCTTTCTGCGGCGCACCAGCACCCCCTACCTGACGCGGGCGGGCTCCCACTTCGATCCTCACTCGATCACCTACTCCGAACGCCTGCTGCGGCGCTGGGCGGATCGGCGCTCGCCCGCAGTGAGCCAAACGACGCCGCAGGCCAAGGCACCGGACGAAGCATCGGACGAGGACAAGGCCGCCGCTCATGGCTGAGGACAAGGTCTCCTCCGCTCACCTGATCCTCAACCCCGCCGCCGGGGGTGCGGCCGGGCATCTCGGTGGGTTGACCAAAACGGCCCGTGAGCGTGGAATCCGGGTGCGGAAGCTGGCGCCAGGGGAGGACGCGAGGATCGCCGCCATCGCAGCAGTGAAGGACGGAACTGACGTGCTCGGCGTGGCTGGCGGTGATGGGTCAGTGGCGGCGGTGGCCAGCGTGGCCGTGGAACGTGAGCTACCCCTTATGGTGGTGCCCCTCGGAACGCTCAACCACTTCGCCCGCGACCTGGGATTAGACCTCATGCGCCCGCTCCACGCCCTCGGGGCGTTCCACGCCGGCCACGAGCGGCGCGTGGACGTCGGGCGGGTCAACGAGCGACTGTTCATCAACAATGTCTCGCTCGGCATCTACGCCGAGATGTTGGGAGATCCGGGCTACAGACAAGACAAGCTAGGCGTGGCGCAAGCTAAACTCCAGGCAGCCATCTCCGACCGGGAGCTTCGGCGAGCACTCCGAATAACGCCACCGGAGGAGGCGCCGCTCGAGAGCGTCCTGGCCGTGGTCGTCTCGAACAACCCCTACGAGTTCGCGCGGTGGGCTAGGCCCGGACAACGCCACCGCCTGGACACAGGGATGCTGCAGGTCTCAGTGCTCGACGCCAGCACGCTCGACGAACTCGAGCGGCTGCTCGCGGGGACATTGCTTGGTATTCTGGAGTTCCGCCCCGCCTTACACCATTGGACGTCCGAGCGCCTGGAGATGGGCGTCCCTGGCGAGAGGGTGCGTGCCGGCGTCGACGGCGAGCCGATGTCCTTCGAGGCACCGTTGCGCTTCACTGTTGAGCCCGGTGCGCTGCGCGTGCTCGTGCCAGAGGAGCTACCCGCGAGCCGGCAGGCGCTGCCACTAGAGGCCAGCTGGCACACCGCCCGCAGGCTGCGCCACTGGCTGCGCCCAGCCACGCAGAAGAGTGGAAGCGTTCAGCCTCAGGCTCGGATGGACCCGGACCTCCTCGGTCCTCGACAACCGGGCGAGACGGCACAGATAGGAGGACTAGAACAGCGGAAATCGCGTCGGACCCAAGTAGCCAACGAAGAGAGAGAAAGGAGAGGGCCAGTGAGCGAACAACCCAGACAAGTCGACCACGCTAGTGTAGAAGATGAACACACCTGGACCGAGAACATCGAGATCGCCGGCAGCGAGCTCGTCGATAGAACTAAGGAGCTTATCGCGGAGGGCAACGTCAGGCGTCTGATCATCCGCAACCAAGACGACGAAAAGCTGCTCGAAGTGCCACTGACAACCGGCGTGGTGGTCGGCGGAGCGCTCACGGTGGTTGCCCCGATTCTGGCCGCGCTGGGCGCGATGGCGGCGCTGCTCGCCCGGGTAAAGGTCGAGGTCGTGCGCGGCGAGCGCCAGATCGAAGGATCAGCCAACCCCGAGGAGCAGTGACCTGAGGCTCGAGACACTGGGCTCATTAGAACCGAGGCTATGCAGGATCCTGCATACGGACTTCGGAGAACGCATCTTTTCTACGAGCTTAGGTGAATAAGGGCACGAACGAGGGCCGGGGCGTAGTAGCCTCGGCCCTCGTTCGTGCTACGTGACCTACCCCTTAGAAGGGGCACGACGACCGTTAGAAGGGACGGCAGGCTGGCTAACGCCGGTCCAAACGCCATCACCGGCGTCGGTAGACAGGGAAGCAACTGCAGATGAATTGAATCCTTTGACTATGAGCCAGATGCCAAGCGACAACTCCCAAAAGAACTCCGGGATGGTCGCGATGGCCTGCCACACCCCCCCTGCCTCAATGACCCCGAACAGCACGCCGACCCCCGAAGCGATGACCAGAGGACCTCCGACGAGCCCCAGCACGACCATGCGCCGCGGCACCAGGGCGGAGCGGTACATCAGGTAGCCCAACATCAGCCCGTTCCCGAGGCCGACGACGAAGCCGGGTCCGAGCAGAAACGTCCAATCATGGAGCGCGACGAGCGACCTGCCGACCGCGACGAGCGAGCCGGCATCCGCGCCCGCTGCTCCGGCCAGGTCCTGCCGCAACGTCACGACCGTAAGGAGGCTGAGGAGGCCGACGGCGATGAAGACGCATTCAATGACTCGCGCCGTGACGTACCCAAGGGCTAAGATTTCGTTCACCCGCCTGAGGATCGGAAACAGCACGACGGCGGTGCCTATGTTCGCGATGATGAGTATCAGCTCCAAGAACGCACCCAAGGACACGCTCATGTCGGCGCCGGCACCGGCGATGTAGCGGGGATCGTCCAGCACAGGGGCGTAGAAAACAAAAAAGCGGGGATGGAGGTGATAAACGTGATCAGGAACAATACGCCCGTAACTCTTGCGATCTTTTGAGGATTGATCTGGACT
>Ga0126311_10001625_pt1 | contig 10976 bp, 7 predicted proteins | sample Plot61_FD_92539 | JGI IMG/M metagenome (GOLD analysis project Ga0126311, IMG submission 92539) | Serpentine soil microbial communities from UC McLaughlin Reserve, CA, USA - Plot61 | ecosystem: Environmental > Terrestrial > Soil > Grasslands | place: USA: UC McLaughlin Reserve, Lake County... | reverse complement strand
GGGACCGAGAACGTCTGGGCCGTCGGCGACGTCACCGGGGTCGCGCCGTTCACCCACACGGCCCACTACCAGGGGCGGGTTGTCGCCGCCAACCTCGCCGGCCGGCGGGTGCGTGCCGACTACCGGGGCGTTCCCCGGGCGGTGTACACCACGCCGGTGCTCGCTGCCGTGGGCCACACCGAGGCCTCCGCGCGGGCCGCCGGCATCGAACCGGTCGTGGCCGGCGCCACCGTCGGCGACACGGTCCGGTCGACCACCGAGGGGTCCGCCGAGGGATGGCTCAAGCTCCTGGCCGATCCGCAGCGGGGGACGCTGGTCGGGGCCACGGCCATGGGCGGGTATGCCGAGGAGTGGATCTCTGAGGTGTCGCTGGCCGTGCGTGCCGAGGTCCCGGTGACCGCGCACGCCGACGTGGTCCACCCCTTCCCGACCTACAGCGAGATCCTCGAGGGCGCGCTGTGGAGGCTCGCAGCGCAGCTGTCGACCTGAGCCTGTTCAGCTCTGACCGACCGGGTGCGCCTGCCGCATGCGTGCTTGGCTGGCGGCCACGATGAGATCGACGACCGTGTCGAGGTCGAGGGCGGTGGTGTCGATCCGCAGGTGGTATAGGTCGGGATCCAGGCCGGTGAGGCCATAGTTGCGGCTCACGTATTCGACTCGGGCCCGGTCGTTGGCCTGTTGGCGCCGTTCGGCGGTCTTGCGGTCGACGCCCTCGATCGCCATGGCCTGCCGGATTCGAGCCTCGGGAGGTCCGCCGAGGAACACGTGCAGCACCCCAGGCCGGTCGCGCAGCACCACCTGACCGCCCCGCCCGAGGATCACGCCTCCGGATTCCGCCGCGGAGGCGATGAACTCCTCGGTCTCGGCCCGGTACCGGTGCTCCTCCAGCTCGATGTTGTCCATGGGCGTCGCGTCGCTGATCCCGACCTTGCCCAGGCTGCCGAGGAACCGGCCGACGCCGCGCTGGGGCGGCTCCTCGTACTCGGCGGCCGCCTCTTCCGGGACCCCGAGCCGCTTGGCCACGGCGGTCAGGATGCCGCGGTCCAGGAACGGCACCCCGAGGCGCTCGGCCACCCGTGGCCCGACCACGGTCCCCGCGGCCCCGTAGAAGGCAGCCAACGTCACCACCGGCCGGGATGGTCCGGGTTCGGAGTCCTTCACGCTCATCGCTACCTCCTTGTTGCCCTCAGGAGCTTGCATTGCCGAGCTGTTCGGTGTGGGCCACCACGGCGGTCACCAGCTCGCCGTCGTCGGCGAGCGCCGGGTCCAGGGCCCCCAGCACGCGCGGCACCGCCTGGGGGAGCGCGCCGTCGGCGAGCGGCACCACCTGGTCGGCGCGGGCGTCGCTGACCGGGGCGCCGGCGCCGCGCAGGTGGCACACCCAGGCGGCCAGCACGCGGGCCGCGCCGGAGGGCAGGCGGCCGGCGGCTCGCTCCTGGCGCAGGGTTGGCAGAATGCGGACCGGCAGCTTCTGGGAGCCGTCGGCGGCGATCTGGGCCAGCCGGTGGTGCATCCTCGGGTTGGTGAAGCGGTCCAGCAGGGCGCGCCGGTAGGCGGCGACGTCGGCCTCGGGGAGGCTCAGGTGCCGGGAGGCCTCCGACCACCATTCCTCCAGCCAGCCGCGGCATGTGTCGTCGGCCACCGCGTCGGCCACCGTCTGGTGGCCGAGGATGGAGCCGGCGTAGGCCAGCAGCGAGTGGCCGCCGTTGAGCAGCCACAGCTTGCGGTGCTCGTAGGGTTCGATGTCGTCGGTGAAGGTGGCGCCCGCCGCATCCCAGCCCGGCCGGCCGCCCGGGAACGGGCCGCTGAGCACCCACTCGCTGAACGGCTCGGTGCCGACCGGCGAGCTGTCGTGCAGGCCGGTGGCCTCCAGGACCGTGCGGATGTCCTCCGGGGTGGTCTTCGGCGTGATCCGGTCGACCATCGTGGTCACGTAGGCGACCGACCCGGCGATCCAGTCGGCCAGGCCGGGGTCGACCAGCTCGGCCAGGTCGCGGACCACCCCGGCGACCACGGCGCCGTTGCCGGGCAGGTTGTCGCAGGACACGATCGTGAGTGGCCCCCCCTCGCCCTGGCGCCGGGCGGCGCAGCCGGCCACCAGCCGGGCCGGGGCCGTCCGGACCACCGCGCTGAGGTCCTGGCGCAGCGCCTCCACGTCGGCCTTGACCTGGTCGCGGTCGCGGTCGAGGCCGCCCTCGGGGCCGCGTACGTAGCCGGCTTCGGTGACGGTGATGGTGACCGCGCGGACGTCCGGTGAGGCCAGATACCCGAGCCAGGCCTCGTGGTCGGCCCCCGCATGGGCCCGGGAGATGCTGCTCAGCACCTCGAACCTGTCCCCGTCGGCGGCCCGGGTGATCAGGGTGTAGAGGCCCTCCTGGGCGTTGAGGGCGTCGGCCAGCTCGGCCCGGCGGCCGGTGAAGGCGGCATAGCCCCAGTCGCCGGCGTCGGGGGCCCGGTCGGTGTACCAGGCCTGGTGGGCGCGGTAGAAGTTCCCGAGTCCCAGGTGGACCAGGCGGACCGGCGCCGCGGGCCGGCCGTGGCCGGCGGTGCGGGACAGCTCCCCGCCGGCTGGCTGGGTCTCGCTCACAGCCTGAACACCTTCCGGGGCTGGCCGGTGACCAGGTCGACCGCAGTCTCCGCGGCCTCGTCCTCGTCCAGCCGGTGCTCGGCCACCAGCTGGGCCAGCCAGCCGGCGTCGATGCGGCGGGACATGTCGTGACGGGCGGGGATCGAGCAGAAGGCGCGGGTGTCGTCGACGAACCCCGAGGTCCGCGAGAAGCCGGCCGTCTCGGTGACGGCGGCCCGGAACCGGCGGATGGCGTCGGGGGCGTCCAGGAACCACCACGGCACCCCGACGTACACCGCCGGGTAGAAGCCGGCCAGGGGGGCCAGCTCGCGCGAGAACGCCGTCTCGTCGACGGTGAACACCACCAGGTGGAGGTCGGGGTGGGTGCCGTAGCGCTCCAGCAGGGGGCGCAGCGCGTCGGTGAACTCGGCCCGGATGGGGATGTCGCTGCCGATGTCAGGCCCGAACGCGGCGGTGGTGGGCCCGTGGTGGCCGCGGCGCACGCCCGGGTGCAGGGCCATGACCAGCCCGTCGTCACAGGACATGCGGGCCATCTCCAGCAGCAGGTGCCGCCGCAGCGCCACCGATTCGGCTTCGCTTACCTCGCGAGCCAGGGCGGCCCGGTAGATCCGGGAGGCGTCGGCGGGCTCCAGCGGGTCGGTGCGGACGTCGAGGTGGCTGTGGTCGGCGGAGACGGCACCGTGCTCGATGAAGTACCGGCGCCGCGCCTCCAGCGCCGCCACGAAACCGGCGTAGTCCCCGGTGTCGAGGTCGGCCGCCTCGCCCAGCCGAGCCACCGCGTCTCCCCAGCCGGGCTGGGCCGGCTCCAGGTAGCGGTCGGGCCTAAACGTCGGGACGACACGCCCGGTGAAGGTCGGGTCGGCGGCCAGCATGGCGTGGGCCGACAGGTCGTCGGCGGGGTCGTCGGTGGTGGCCAGCACCTGGATGCGGAACCGGTCGTGCAGCGCCCGCGGCCGGTAGTCGTCCTTGGGCAGCCGATCCGCGACCTGGTCGTAGATGGCGTCGGCCGTCTCGAGGGACGGACGGACGGAGACCTCGAAGATCTCGGCCAGCTCCGACTCCAGCCAGAAGCGGACTGGTGTGCCCCGGTAGGCGTCCCAATGCCCGCACAGCAGCCGCCACACCTGGCGCGCCTCGGCCTCCGACAGCGGGCCACGGCTCACCCCGAGGGCATCCAGCGGGACCCCGCTGGCGTGCAGCAGCCGGGTCACATAGTGGTCCGGGGTCACCAACAGGCTCGCCGGGTCGGCGAACGGCTCGTTGTCGACCAGCAGTCGCGGGTCGACATGGCCATGCGCGGACACGATCGGCAGCTCGCGCACGGCCGCATAGAGCCGCCGCGCGATCGACCGGACCCCGGGCTCTGGGGGGAGCAGCCGGTCCGGGTGGAGCCGCAACACCGGCACAGACGTGGTCATGCGCTCATAGTGGTCATCTCAGGCCGACCATGACAACCGGTTGCCACTTGTTGCCTCCGAAAGGACGGGACCGTCAGATGACCCAGACACGGGCACAGATCCGGCCGGCCCCGCCAGCCACCCGGTTGGGCGGACCTGGTGCGGTGCTCACCGAGGAGCAGGTGCGGGCCTTCGTCGTCGAGCAGCTCGGCGCCGCCGACCTGGATGGGCGCAGTGTGTGCGTGATCGTGCCGGATGGCACCCGCAGCTGCCCGATGCCGCTGCTGCTGGGGGCGGTGCACGAGGCGCTTCATGGCCGGGTCACCTGGTTGACGGTGCTTATCGCACTAGGTACCCACGCCAGGATGGGAGAAAACGAGCTAGCCAGGCACCTCGGCTATGAGCCGGGCGCGTTCGCCGAGCGCTACCCGGGCGCCACGGTGCGCAACCACGAGTGGTGGGACCCGGACACCTTCGCCTCGGTCGGGACCATCGGCGCCGACCGGATCGCCGAGCTGTCCGAGGGCCGCCTGCGCCAGCCGGTCCAGGTGCGGCTGAACCGGGCCGTGGTCGAGCACGACCTGACCCTGGTCGTTGGGCCGGTGTTCCCCCACGAGGTGGTCGGCTTCTCCGGCGGCAACAAGTACCTCTTCCCCGGCGTCTCCAGCCAGGAGGTCATCAACCTGTCGCACTGGCTGGGGGCGCTGATCACCAGCGCCACCATCATCGGCACCCGCGGCACCACCCCGGTCCGGGCACTGATCGACGAGGCGGTGTCGCTGGTGCCCACCGACAAGCTGGCCTTCTGCGTGGTGGTCCAGTCGGGGTCCAAGGCCCTGCACTCGGTCGCCTTCGGGGAGCCGCGGGCGGCCTGGGCGGCGGCCGCCGACGTGGCCGCCGAGACCCACGTCCGCTACCTGGACGCCCCGGTGCGCCGGGTGCTGTCGATCATCCCGGGCATGTACCACGACATGTGGACGGCAGCCAAAGGCTTCTACAAGGTCGAGCCGATCGTCGCCGACGGCGGCCAGGTGGTGCTGTACGCCCCCCACGTGCGCGAGATCGCCGCCACCCACCCCGAGATCGACCAGATCGGCTACCACTGCCGCGACTACTTCGTGAAGCAGTGGGACCGCTTCAAGGTCGTCCCCTGGGGGGTCCTGGCCCACTCCACCCACCTGCGCGGCGCCGGCACCTACGACGAAGCTACCGGCACCGAGCACGACCGGGTCACGGTCACCCTGGCCACCGGCATCGGTGAGGAGCGGGTACGGGCCGTCAACCTGAACTACCTGGACCCGGCCGAGGTCGACACCGACGCCTGGGCGGCCGACCCGGACACGCTGGTGATCCCCCGCGCCGGGGAGGACCTCTTCCGGCTTGGCTGAGTGGTCGAGGCCCGGACGACCAGCCGGACCGGCAGCACCTCGGGCTGCCCGGGCCGCGGCCTGGCCTCGCCGAGCTGGTCGAGCAACCGGCGGACGCCGGCCGCCCCCAGAGCCCGCAGGGGCGCGTCGACCGTGGTCAGGGCGGGGGTGCAGAAGTCGGAGCCGAAGATGTTGTCGAACCCGACGATGCTCACCTGTCTCGGCACCGGCACCCGGGCGCGCTGGAGGCCGTGCATGAGGCCGATCGCCATCAGGTCGTTGTACGCCACCACGGCCGTGGCCGGCTGCCGGAGAAGGTGGTCGACAGCGGCCAGCCCGCCGGCGACGGTCGGCGGGTACGGACCGAGACGGCGCGGGGACAGATCAAGCTCCAGGCAGGCCTCCCGCAGCGAGCGCCAGCGCATCCCGTCGGCCCAGGACGCCTCTGGTCCGGCCAGGTAGGTGATCGCCGTGTGGCCCAGCTCCCCGAGGTGCTCGGCGACCCGCCGCATCCCCCGCGGATTGTCGATCACCACGCTGGCCAGGCCAGCGACGGACCGGTTGAGGACCACCGTTGGCCGCTGCTTGGCCGCCATCCGGATCGCCGAGTCCGAGATTCGCGGGCCCCCAAGAACGAGCCCATCCACCGCCGGCACCGCCCGGTCGATCGCTTTGCGCTCCAGCCGGCCCGCCTCCCGGAAGTCGGCCAGCAGCAGGGTGTAACCGGCTTCGGCGGCGGCGTCCTCGGCCCCGCGGGTGATGTCGAAGTAGACCGGGTTGGTCACGTCCGGGATGACCAGCGCCACCATCGAGCTGCGCCCGGTCGACAACGCGCGTGCCGGCGGATTGGTCCGGTAGCCGAGCCGGCCGGCCACCACCCGGATCCGCTCTGCCGTCTCCGCGTTCACCCGTCCCGGCCGGGAGAAGGCCCGGGAGACGGTGGAGGGGGCGACCCCGCATGCTCGAGCGACGTCGTAGATCGTCGGCGCCTGGCCGACCCGCCCACGCCGCGGCTGGTTGGTCATGAGCGCCTCCCAGCGATGTCGGCTGGCGGCATCGTAAACGGCGCGGCAACACTCGGCAACCGCTTGCCACCCCTCAGCTGCCATGGCCTACTGAGCAGATGCTCCGACCTCAGGACACAGCGACTCGAGAACGTAGGCCGCTGACCGGCCTCTGGCGGTTCCGGCTCGACCCCGCCGGCAAGGGCCGGTCCGAACAGTGGTTCAGGCGCCCGCTGGCGAACGCCCGGGAGATGCCCGTCCCGGCCAGCTTCAACGACGTCGTCGCCGACCCGGCCGTGCGCGACCACGTCGGCGACGTCTGGTACCAGACGACCGTACGGGTGCCCCACGGCTGGGACGGCCAGCGGGTCGTGCTGCACTTCGAGTCGGCCACCCACCGGGCCACGGCCTGGGTGGACGAGGCCGAGGTCGTCTCCCACGAGGGCGGCTACACCCCCTTCGAGGCCGAGGTGACCGAGCACGTCCAGGCCGGCCAGGAGGCCCGCATCACCGTCGTGGTGGACAACACCCTCAGCTGGCAGTCGATCCCCCCTGGCGTCGTCGAGGACACCCCCGACGGCCGGCGCCAGCGCTACTTCCACGACTTCTTCAACTACGCCGGGATCCACCGTCCCGTGTGGCTGTACACGACCGGCCGGGCCCACCTCACCGACATCACCGTCGTCACCGGCCTGGACGGCGCCGACGGCTCGATCGGGTACCGGACCAAGGCCCAGGACGCCGACGGCGCCGAGGTCATCGTCGTGCTGCGCGACGCCGACGGCCGCGCGGTCGCCACCGGCACCGGCCCCAGCGGCATGCTCATGGTCGAGCACGTCCACCGGTGGGCGCCGGGCGACGGCTACCTGTACGACCTCGAGGTCCAGCTGGCCGGCGAGGGCGGCGAGGTCCTGGACAGCTACCACCAGCGCGTCGGCGTGCGCACCGTGGCCGTGGACGGCACCCGGTTCCTGATCAACGGCGAGCCGTTCCACTTCACCGGCTTCGGCAAGCACGAAGACCTGGCCGTGATCGGCAAGGGCCACAACGACGCCTTCATGGTCCACGACTTCGAGCTGCTCAACTGGATCGGGGCCAATTCCTTCCGGACCTCCCACTACCCGTATGCCGAGGCGGTGCTGGACTACGCCGACCGCCAGGGCATCGTCGTGATCGACGAGACGGCCGCCGTGGGCATGAACATGGGGCTGGGCGGCGGGATCTTCGGCGGCAAGGGCTACACCACCTTCTCGCCCGAGACGATCAACGACCAGACCCGCGAGGTCCACGCCCAGGCCATCGCTGAGCTGGTCGCCCGCGACAAGAACCACCCGAGCGTGGTGCTGTGGTCGATCGCCAACGAGCCCGAGTCCCACACCGAGGGCGCCGAGCGGTACTTCCAGCCGCTGTTCGACCTGACCAGGCGGCTCGATCCCACCCGGCCGGTCGGGTTCGTCAACGAGCTCCTGGCCGCCTACGGCCGGTGCCGAGTCTCGCGGTTCGGCGACGTCCTGATGCTCAACCGCTACTACGGCTGGTACGTCCACACCGGCGACCTGGAGGCCGCCGAGCGGGCCTGGGAACAGGAGCTGAAGGGCTGGGCGAGCGAGGGCAAGCCGATCATCGTCACCGAGTACGGCGCCGACACCTACCCCGGCCTGCATTCGGTCGTTCCCCAGCCCTGGTCCGAGGAGTACCAGGTGGAGCTCCTGGACATGAACCACCGGGTGTTCGACCGTATCGACGCCGTGGTCGGCGAGCAGGTCTGGGCCTTCGCCGACTTCGCCACGACCTCGGGGATCGTGCGGGTTGGCGGCAACAAGAAGGGAGTCTTCACCCGCGACCGCCAGCCCAAGGCCGCCGCCCACGCCCTGCGCCACCGCTGGAGGAAGTCAACGTGAACATCGTCCCGAAGGTCTCGTCGTTGCTCGGTCAGCTGACTCTGGAGGAGAAGGCGTCGCTGTGCCTTGGCTCCAACTTCTGGCACACCGCGCCGGTGGAACGCCTCGGCATCCCGGCGGTCATGGTGACCGACGGCCCCCACGGGCTGCGCAAGCAAGCCGGCGAAGCCGACCACGTCGGCATCTCTGGCAGCGTGCCGGCGACCTGCTTCCCGACCGCATGTGCCCTGGCGTCGTCCTGGGACCCGGCGCTGGCGGAACGCATTGGCGAGGCGATCGGGCGCGAGGCCCGGGCCCAGGGCGTGGCCGTCGTGCTCGGCCCGGGGATCAACCTCAAGCGCTCGCCGCTGTGCGGGCGTAACTTCGAGTACTTCTCCGAGGACCCGCTGCTGTCGGGGGTGCTGGGGGCGGCGCTGATCGACGGCATCCAACGCCAGGGCGTCGGTGCCTCGCTCAAGCATTACGCGGCCAACAACCAGGAGACCGACCGGCTGCGAGTAAGCGCCGAGGTGGACGAACGGACGCTGCGCGAGCTGTACCTGGCCGGCTTCGAGCACGCGGTCACCAAGGCGCGGCCCTGGACGGTGATGTGCGCCTACAACAAGGTCAACGGCACCTACGCCTCCGAGCACGCCTGGCTGCTCACCACCGTCCTGCGTGGCGAGTGGGGCTTCGACGGCCTGGTCGTCTCCGACTGGGGGGCGGTCCACGACCGGGTCGCCGCCCTCGCGGCCGGGCTTGATCTCGAGATGCCACCCAACCACGGCGTCAGCGACACCGCCATCGTCGCCGCCGTCCGCGGCGGTCAGCTGGACGAGCACATCCTGGACACCGCCGCGGCCAGGGTGCTTCAGCTGGTCGACCGGACCACCGCGACCACCGAGCCGCCTGCGGCGCTGGACGCCGACGCCCACCACGCCCTGGCCCGGGCGGCAGCGGCCGAGTGCGCGGTCCTGCTCAAGAACCAGGACCAGCTGCTGCCGTTGCGCCCAGCCGCCGGGGACACGATCGCGGTGGTCGGCGAGTTCGCCCGCACCCCCCGCTACCAGGGAGCCGGCAGCTCCCAGGTCAACCCGACCCGGGTCGACATCGCCCTGGACGAGCTGCGCGCGGCCGTGACCGACGGCGTGGAGGTCGCCTTCGCCGCCGGCTACGGCGTCGACACCACCGGCCAGAACCAGGAGCTGGCCGCCGAGGCTGTCACCCTCGCCCAACAGGCCACCGTGGTCGTGGCCTTCCTCGGCCTGCCCGCCGCCGCCGAGTCCGAAGGCTTCGACCGCACCCACATGGACCTTCCCGCCAACCAGACGGCCCTGCTGGCCCGCCTCGCCGACGCCAACCCGAACCTTGCCGTGGTGCTGGCCAACGGCTCGGCGGTGCGGTGCTCGGACTGGGACCAGCATGCCAAGGCGGTGCTGGAGTGCTGGCTGTCCGGCCAGGCCGCCGGCGGCGCCACCGCCGACCTGCTCCTCGGCGCGGCCAACCCCTGCGGACGGCTGGCCGAGACCCTGCCGCTGCGGCTGGAGGACACCCCCTGCTACCTCAATTTCCCCGGCGAGGCCGGGCAGGTCCGCTACGGGGAGGGCATCTTCGTCGGCTACCGCGGCTACGACACCCTCGACCGCCAGGTCAGCTACCCCTTCGGCCACGGCCTGTCCTACACCAGCTTCGACTACACCGACCTCACCACCAACCTCACCGGGCGCCACCAGGACGGCGACCTGACCATCGAGGTGACCTGCCGGGTCACCAACACCGGCGACCGCCGCGGCAAAGAGGTCGTCCAGCTGTATGTCGGTGACCCGCAAGCCTCGGTGGCCCGCCCGCCCCGCGAGCTCAAAGCCTTCGCCAAACTCGACCTCGACCCCGGCCAGACCACGGTGGTGGAGCTCGCGCTGACGGCTCGTGACCTCTCCTGGTGGTCCACAAGGCTGCACGACTGGGTCCTGGAGGGCGGTGAGTTCGAGCTTGCCGTCGGCGCCTCCTCCCGCGACCTGCGGCTCACCACCACCCTCGACATCGCCGCGCCTCCCCCACCGGCCACCCTCGACGGCATGGCCACCCTCCAGGAATGGCTCGCCGACCCCACCGGCGCCGCCTTGGTGCACAAGGCGGTCGGAACCGACGACCGGGGCCGGCCCAAGGGCATCCTCGGCAACGAGGAGCTCCTGCCGGTCATCGGCAACTTCCCCATCAGCACCCTGGCCGCCTTCCCCGGCCTCGGGTTCACCAAGGATGTCGTCCACAGCCTGGTCAACCAGGTCTCGGCCGGCGACGAGACCCTGGGCTAGCTGCTGCCGGTCTGGGCGTGGGGGGCGGCGACGGGCTTGGACTCGGGGGAGCCGCGTTGGCGGAGCCGGATGCTGAGCACGGTGAGGGCGGCGACGGCCAGGAACTCGCTCTGCCAGTTCTGCATCGACTGGAACCAGAACTCGGAGCTGGTGACAAAGCTCCAGAGCGACACCGCCGCCTGGCCGTGCTCCAGCTGCTGCTGGTTGAACTCGGCGTGGCCGCCGAGGGCGTGGAGCACAAAGGAGAGCAGGAACAGGGTGAACATGGCGATCGAGAGCGAGTGCTCGTACACCGTCAGGGCCAGCCCGCCGCGCTTGACCGGGCCGGGGGCGTCCTTGGCGTCTTGCTGGTCACGGGGGTCGGCGTCGACCTCGTCGCCGTCGGGCTTCTTGGACTCCGGGGAGCCCTTCTGGATGAGGAAGGCGGTC
>Ga0126311_10001624_pt1 | contig 10976 bp, 2 predicted proteins | sample Plot61_FD_92539 | JGI IMG/M metagenome (GOLD analysis project Ga0126311, IMG submission 92539) | Serpentine soil microbial communities from UC McLaughlin Reserve, CA, USA - Plot61 | ecosystem: Environmental > Terrestrial > Soil > Grasslands | place: USA: UC McLaughlin Reserve, Lake County... | reverse complement strand
GAACAAAGTTCCGCTTATGTCCTGGCCTCTCGTGTAGTTCCTGATGAGACTGTTGGTGGCGTCCAACTCCGCAATCAAACTCCAACCGTCGTAAACAAACTTCGTTGTGGACTGAAGTACATATGCACCACTGCCCACGTTCCAGTTATAGACCTTCTTCTGAATACGCCGTCCCATTCCGTCATACGCAAATTCCAACCGCAGCTTCGCAGCCACAGGTGCGGTTGCGACCGCCTCTATGCTGCTCAAGCGGTTCTCCGCGTCCCAGGTGTAAGTCCAGCGGCCGTCACTCGTCGTGTTGCCGTCGAGGTCGTAAGTGTAGGCCTCGATATTTTTCGGCACATACATGTGTCCATCGATCTGTGTGACGGAATCTTCACCACCGGCGCCCGCGCCACTGCGAACGCCCACTGTCTTCACTTGTGGGTACGCCGGCGCTGCCGTGTTGTCCACAGCCAGTTCTTTGTAGAAATAATCGCCGCGCCTATACGTCGACTGTTCGTTGACCGATACGGTCGCAGCGGCGTTGGCCGTGCCGAGAACGTCGAGAGCTCCAGGTACTGTACGTTGCTGATATTGATTGAGAGCATTGGCCGTGTAGGACGCCTGTCTGAGGCTCGAGCCCTGCGCATCGCCACCGGACTTTGTCGAAGTCCGATTGCCGCTGGAGTCAAAGACATATTCCATCTGTTGACCCGCTGCCGCAGTGTTGTCTGACCAGAACTTCTTGCCGCTGGTCAGCTCGCCGCGATCGTTGTAGCCGTAGGACCAGTAGGAGTTGTCTTCACGGGTAACGCGTGTGCGCCGGTCAAGGTTGTTGTGCGTGTAAGTGTAGCTGGCAACCGTGCCCGCAGGGGTCGTACTGGTAGCAATGGTTGCGAGTCTGCCGAGCGAGTCATAGGTTCGAGAAATCTGTGCGCCGCCTGTAAACGTTGTGGTATTCAGTTGACCCGTTGTCGGGTAGTAAGCATAAGTCGCTGTTTGACTACCACTGGTTACAGTTTGAAGACGAGACGAGGCATCGTATCCATAACTCTGATCGAGCAGCGTTGCAGCATTGCGAGTTGCCTGTAACGAGCCGCGCCGCAGGAAGGTGTCGTAACCGGCCGTGACACTTACTTGATCGAGCAGTCCTCCGGAAATCTGATCCGACAGTAGTTGTCCGGCAGCATTATGCGTGAATGTATGAGTTCCGCCTGCGTCCGTGATCGTCGCCTTCCGTCCAGCCCGGTCATAACTCAACGTTACTGGTTGCGTGCTATCGGAATACGAAACGCCAGTCATCTGACCTGAACTCGGATGGTAGGAATAGGTGGTTATGATGGGACTGCCGCCACCAGTGAGACGAGCCCACCGGCGTGTTGCGATGCGACCCACCAAGTCGTAGGTGTACAAGACCTGTTTGTTGACCGCATCGTGCTTGGTGGTGAGCAAACCCGTTGCATCCTGGTAGGTCCACCGCGTTACATCGATCGTTCCTGCGGTGGCCGCGGGCCAGGAAGCTCCCTGCCAACCTGATCCGCCGCGGAACGTGTGCATTTCAGTCTGTTGACCATAGGCATCGAAGACAAACTCGATCGGATAAGTCGTATCGCCCCACGTTTGGACCATCTCGCCGCGGCTGCTGTAATTGAAATAAACCTTCTTTGCTGCCGGATCGGTTTTGGACTTCAACCTTCCCGCACTGGGGTCCGAAACAGAGTAATACTCGAAGTTTGTGGTCTGTGTGCCGTGACTCTCCGAAGCAAGTTGTCCGGTGGTTGAGTTGTACGCCATGGTGCTGTTGCCGGCCGCCGGATCGATGGTGCCGACACGTCGCGCCAGCGCGTCATAAGTAAAGGTGGTAGCGGAAACCGTCATGGCGGGAGCCGTCGACTGGAGCAGGCCGTTGTAAGTAATGTTTACCGCATCAGTCGCTGAACCGGGAACATCGCTGCGAGTCGTCATCTTTTTCGCGGCACGATCGACGATGATTGTGTCTCGAGTCTGATTGCCGGCGACGTCTGTTGTAGTCACATCTGAGATGGTCTTTTCGGCGCCGTTCACCGCGAAGTTGTTGAGCCGCTCGCTTTCCGTCGAGACGATCGACGGCGTGGAATTATTGTCGACGAGATAAGTCTGGGTAGTAGTTACTTTGAACCAGTCGCTACCGTTTTGTTGGAACACTGCATCGGTGTCATTGATGCGATCGGTGGAGCTCAGCGTGAGAGTTCCGCTGGCGTCGATGTCCGAACCTGCTCGAATTCTGTTGCCGAGTGCGTCGTACTCGTAAATCATGTCGGCTACTAACTTGTTTGCGCCGGACATTATCGAGTCGGTTTGTAGTTGTCCGAGAGCGTTGTACATCGAGATTTTGAAAGTCGTGCTGCCGGCAGTAAAGCTGGGTCTTTCAGCTTTAATTGTTCTGCCCAGCCAGTCGCGGCTGGTTTTAGTCCAACGCGGTGAGCTGGCGCCCGCGCTGCCGGTAAACTCCTGAACGAACGGGGTACTGTCTCCATTCACTCCGTAATCGAAGAATTTAACAACTGTGCCTGTTCCCAAAATGCTCTTTGGCCGGCCGTCAAGATAGTTGTCGGTGATGTTCGTAGCTCCACCCGGAAGGGTAACGGTTTCTGTTCGTCCTCCGTTGGTGTAGGTGTGAGTGGTCACGAGGCCAGCAGCATCAGTCTCCGTTTTGACACGTCCTGCGACGTCATAAGTGCGGCCTTGCGTAAGAGTGAGTGCGGCGGCTGAAGTCGTTTCGCTCGTAACCTGTCCTTCGGCGTCGTAGCCGAGAGTAGTGACGATGTCTGCCTGCGCCGGGAAACCTCCTGCGGCAGCAACGCCCTTGCGAGTGCTCGTTGCGAGGCGATTCAAAGCGTCATACGTGTAAGTAGTTTCAATACCATTCTCATCAACATTGGCAGTCTTGAGATCGCCTGTCCACGTAACCGTAACGACTGTTCCATTGCTGCGACGAGTTTGAGTCAGATGCCCGCGCTCATCGTAATCCATCACTGACCAGGAAACGCGCGAGTACCCGCTGCCCGTGTAAGCATGCACTTCCTCCAGTCCTGCATTGCCGAACTGATCTCGGATGGTTGTTCCCTTGGTAGTTTTGAATGCAACTCCATCCGGTGACGTAACGCTTCCATGAACTACGGTGTCGCGTTGGGCCAGACCATTCGCGTCGGGAATAAACTCGTTCAGCGACGGTTCAGCATTGGTGACATAGTTGCCCTTCTCATACGTATAAGTGTCCAGCCGTCCATCCGGGTATTGAATTGAAGCCAGACGTCCAGTCAGGAAATCTGACGCAGACAAGTGATATTTCGTAGTGATAGTCGTCAGGCTGGCAGTGGCTGAAGAATAAACGGTTTCGCTTTCAACTGTTGCGGGTTGGCCGTTGATGGTGGCGCCAGTACGGCTGTAAACGGTCTTACGGATGGTAGAGCCGGCGACCTTTTCTTCGATGCTCGAAACAAACTTCGCATCGAGGGCTGTATCGAATCCATCGTAGTTGGAGTAGGTCGTCCTGATCGCATAACTGTTGGCTTCGGTAGCCGTTGCGAACGACAGATCTTTCCACGGCCGCAATACCAACACGCGATTTCCTACAGCATCGTAGTCATACTGTTCCCAATTTCCGTCGGGATAGGTAACTGATTTCAGTCTCAGGAACCTTCCGATTTCACTCGACACCGTGTAGTAATCAAAGGTTGTCGTGAGCGCCGCTCCGCCCGGATCAACCACTTCTCTGATCAGCTCGTCTCCGGGCCATGAAAAATGGTGATAAGTTCGGGCGATCTTCGATATTACTTGTGAGCTTGCATTGGTTACCGTGAAGGTCTCGATCCGGTCGTTAGTACCGGCCTCAAAAGTGATCACTTTTGTCTCAGTTCTCGCACCGTTACCGGTCGTCAAACTCCAGGTGAGAGTGGCCGAATTCCATGTGTACAGGTTTGTTTGCGTTACAGCATTCTGTATCTTTGATATTTCCAGTTGAGAGACAGTTCCCGGGTTCGGATTTCGCACACGCCAGGTGATAAAAGGGTTGTTGGAGAATGTGTAGAGCCCATTTTGATCCTTTGGACCAACATCCACGGACTTGTAAAACCTGACCTCATATTCTTCGGTATTAGTAACGACGATGTCCGCAAGGGTCTGCGGAGATTTGATCTGCCTGAGGCTGAAATCAGGATTTTTAATAACATCGACCTCATTCGTATAGCCTGGAGGTGAGTAAATAAGTCCCACCGGCGTGGAGTGATAGGCTGCCAGCGAATCGGTGTGGATGCTGAGATGTCCGGCAGAACGGCCGTCAGAAAGACCTCCGAGGCCGACGTCCCACATGATGCTGCCGAGACTGGGTCCGTTGGATTCACCCGCACTCTCCTCACCGCATTCGCATTTCTTCCGCACCACAATGTTCCAAACGCCATCACCTTCACCGAGGCTGACACCGGATTTATCGATCGTTTTTCTCTCTTTGCCGTCAACCTCGATGTAATAGTCTTCCGGCACCTGGAAGAAGTTAAGGTGAGTTGAGCAGGCGCCCGTCACCTGAATCTGGTACGTGACGTCCTGTATCAATCCCGCCAGCACGGTGTTGGATCGACTGTATTGGGCTGCATCACACGAGGCAGTACCATTAAGGATCTGAGTGCCGTTGATATACAACTTGTAATGACCGCTCGAACAGAAGGCGCCGTTGAATGCAATCACGACTCTGGGCTTGCAGTACTTACACGACTTTGCTGCCTGGGCGTGCGTGCTTGCATAGCTGATGAGAATAGCCAGGAACACTACGAGCGCGCGCGCGATCCTCGTCCATCGTGAACTTCTGCGTGGGTATGTGGCAACTTGGAAGATCATTGCTATTGTCGTCCTTCTGTGACGGTATAAAACGGATTATCAAACTCACAATTGATGACGGCGGTTTCGAATCACGGCATCACGGATCAACTGGTGTATAGAGCTTCAGGTTAACTGCGCCGGGATCGAGTATTGTTCCCACCGTCGGATTCCGTCCTTGCAGAAACTCCTGAAGGTTGTTCACGCCGTCTCCATCGGGATCGCCGTTGGCTCCCTGCAACAGGTTGCCGAAGTAGAGAAGCTCCCAAACATCTGCCAATCCATCGCCGTCCGAATCAGCGATGCCGATGGTGTAGGTCACCCCAGGACTGGCGACGCCATTGACGGTTACGACCACTGGGCCGGTGATAGCCGATGCCGGAACCGTAGTGACGATTGAGTTGGCACTCCAACTCGAAACAGTTGCCGCCTGACCGCTGAAGGTAACGGTGCTCGTTCCTTGTAGGGCTCCGAAGTTGGCGCCGGAGATCGTCACGGTCGTGCCGGTTGGCCCAACGCTCGGCGATAGCTGATTGATAGTCGGAACGACTGGAAGCGCGGCGAGAAGCTGCGAATCACCAGTGCCGTTCGGGATCCCGTCAAAGTCGAGCTGTGGGTAAAAGGTCTTGTTTGACGTGGTAGTCAGATTTACGCCTACCCATAAGTAGTAGCGGTCTGTTGGACCAACTATGACATTGCTGCTCGCCAGACAGGTGAGGGTGTACTTTGTTGCGGTCGTCGTGAGCGCGGTTGTGCCTGTGGCAGTACATACGTTGGTCCCATTGGCGGTGTTGAGTTGAAGTTTAGCCCGGGGGAACATCGTGCCACCGCTCGTCACAGTCTTCATCCAAAGAGTGAAGGTAGTCGTTGCACCGGCTGGTATGTACCCCTGCTTATCGGAAACAGGCGACTGCGTGTCGAACGCCGCAATCAGGTATTCACCGACGGGTTGACCTTTGAGATCAGTGCTAAACCAGAAAGCCGAGGATGAGGTAGGAGGTGTTGTCGTTAACTGGAAAAGTCCCTGGGTGGACGAGTCGAGAAAACGCAAGTGGTATTTTTGAGTAAAACTCGGTGTCGTCGATGCATATTTTAAATCCACCGGACCAAAGGAATTGTTTGCACCCCCGGCGGCGACCCACTGGTTGCTGGGACGCGAGACAGCGTTGTTAACTGCGGCGATCGAGGTCGTGGTCAGGACTGTGTTGAAGTCGTACCACTGATCGCCACCGCTCGTCTCCTGGCTGACCAGGTAGTAAGCAGTGTTGGCCGAGAGTATTACCGGCGCCGCGAGTGCTGCGTACTTGAATCCATTCGAAGGCGTGCCGGTCGACGTGTTGATCGAAACAGACGCACCAGCTACATCCACGCCTGTTGCAACGTTTACGATTTTCACGGTGTGTGTGCCGGTGTTTCCGGCGACGTAGATCCGTCCCAGTGAAGTCACTGTCACTGGCGCGGCACCGGTCGTGAACTTCATTCCCACCCATCCACTCAGGTTGTTTCTGATCGTGCCGAGGGTCTTGTCCTGCACGAATGTTGTTTCGGGCGTAGAGATTGCGAGCTGTGGTTTGTTTGAAGCTGCTTCTTTGGAATTTACTCTAACGAAGATCGTCGAGTTCGACGGGTTGTGCAGCGCGAGTGTAACGGTGTTGCGCCCGGCGAGCTTTTCGGAATTCAGATAACTGGTGACGTCCAGCTCATATGTCTGAAATGTGGTTCCGTTTATCGTGATGCTGCTTAGCGCAGGCGTACCTAATGCCGGACGGTTGTTCCAGTTGATGGCGGCTTCGGTCCAACTCGTGTTACTGACTGGATAGACCGATGTCGTTACTGAGCCAGCGGCGGAAGTTGACGCGAAGATCCTGAGCTTGCCGTTGTTGATATCGCCGACGCTCGATAGATCGAATTTAAAGTAGGCGTCGCGATTCTCACCCGTCGTGCCACTACTTTGAACTTCAATGGTCGTAGCAGTCCCGAAGTTTGTGTTTGCGCTGGAGCCATCGCGTACGTGTGCGTCGGCTGCCGGATTCAGGTTGACAGTAGCTGTGGGATGCGCACCAACTGCGACTTCACGGAATGAGCTTCTGTGCCCGTCACTGGCAGTCAGACGTAAAACATAATCGCCTTCGGACGAGAAGCTCGCCGTAGTTGTGGCTGCGTTCGGAGTACCGAACGAGACCGTTCCCGGTCCACTCGTCTTGGTCCAGGTCAATGTGGGCGCGCCCGGCGGGGTCGGAAGTCCGTCGTCAGTCACAGAGCCGTAGAGGGTGGTTGCAGCCGGAAGCGTGATCGATTGCGGATAACCGGCCTCCACGACCGGCGCTGCATTGACCTGAATTGAGATCGGCGCCGATGTGGTCTGCGCGCCAAGCGTGTCGATAGCGACGGCCGTAAGCGAATACGCGCCATTCACCGGATTCAACCAGGTAAGCGACATCGGACTGACATCGTCCTCACCCAGCTTGATGTTGTTTGCATAAAACTCCACTCGGCTGAGGTTGCTGTTCGGATCAGACGCGGTCGCATTGATCGTCAAGCTCTCCAGATTGTTGACGACCGTTCCGTTGGTAGGACTCGTAATACTTATCGTCGGTGGGCTGTTGGCGCCGGTGGTTCTAAGCGTGGCCGATTTCAAGGTGACGTTTCCAAAAGAACCCGTGCCGTCACAATCAGTCAGAACTGTATATCTGATTCGAAGAAACTGGTTAGCCGATGCGGCTTTGTATTGAACGGTGTAGGCGCCGTCGAGACTGCCGGTGGTACAACTGTTCACCGACGTATCGACATAAGTGGGAGCGCTGCCGTCGCTTATCGCCGCTTCAAATCTTCCTATTCCAACCCACGAGCCTAAATAAACCTTTAAGGTCTTGAGGGTCGTATCGGCAGGAACGGTAAATTCGAATCCATTGCCTCCAGCGCCATTCGGGTCCGCCCCCGACAAGATGCCGTTTTCTGTGAGAGCACTCGCTGTCGGCGTGCCATCGGACCAACTCTGGTCAGTTGTGCTATTGAGGAACCAGCTTGTGTCTGTGTTTCCGATCCTTGTGATATTAGTGATCTTCTGTGTCACGTTCTTATGATTGAAGTTGGCCGGTCCGTTGAATCCCCAGTGGGCCCAGTCAAGAGTTCCGTCGGATGTCAGGCCAATGAACTGTGGAGTCTGCAACGTGTTGACGTTACCGCTTATCACGCCGCCAACTCCGGTGCCGTTAAGCGACGTTACGTTAACCGGTTCAGACGTGGTCTTTGCTCCTTCGTTATCGGTGGCCACTGCCGTTAAAACGTGTGGACCGGTAAAGGCAGTGTTCCAGGTGATGGAGTACTGGTTAGAGCCATTGAGAACGCCGGAGCCGAGCAGGAAGCCGTCGACATAAAACTTGACGCCATTGATCGAGCCGTCGATATCAAATGCATTTGCCAGGATGGTTGTTCCCTGACCGGGAATGAAAGTCGCTTCGTCAGCCGGGCTGGCGATATTGACCATCGGAAACTGATCGGGATCACCACCGTTTACAAGGGAGGCAGACTCAAGCGTGACATTTCCGGAGGCATTAAAAATCGCCTGCGTCGTATACTTGATAGTTAACGTTTGACCTGCCGATGCGGCCGCAAAACTGATCGTATAAAGACCATTACTGGTGCCGGTTTGATTTTCGAGGGAGTTATCAACGAAAGGAGCCGCGCTACCGTCACTGAGCGTAGCTTCGAGGTTGCCGCGTGCTCTCCAGAGACCGAGATTGATTTTCACCGTTTTGAGGTTCGTGTCTGCGGGAACCGTGAACTGGAATCCGTTTCCTATTCCGAGCAGGAAAACACCCGTATGCACGTTGGTAGCATTCGTAGTGGGTAATCCATCGGTCCAGGTAAACCCGGAAGGGTTGTCGCCCAACCACATTACCGTGCCGGTGCCTATAGTTGAGATGTTGCTGATCTGTTGGGTGACGTCTTTTTTATGATTGAAAGTCGTTGGACTGCCGTTTCCCCAGTGGGCCCAATCGAGAGCGCCGTCAGTCGTCAGGTTCGCGATGTACGGTTGTGTAGGACTGAACATTCTCCCCGTCAACGTGCCGCCCTCGAGCAGGTTTGTTTCCATGCTCGCTGTTAGTGCTTTCTCCGGCCTCGTGATGGGACCTTTTGGAGGAGGCGCAGTTGGAGGCAGCCAGTTATCGGTCACGGGCGTGGGTTGTGGAGATGGCCCCTGCTCAGGCTTTCCGGGTTTTTGATTCTTCGATCGATTTGAGAGCGGGATCCACGTCCACGACGATGCTGAAGCAGCCAGCGCGCCAAGAGACGCAAATGCAATCAGCAAACTGAGAACGATCAGGAGCAGTCGGCGCTTTGTTTTGATTCGCATTTTAAATCCTTAATGTGATCAGCTTGATCTTTCAGGTGCGACAAGCAATTCACTCACGGAACGATCGGAATCTCTGGACAGGCGCAGGGAACAACACGAAACTCGGTATTGCTGGAAGCGAAAAAGTTCTCGGCGTGGAAGATAGTGGTGCCTGGCGTTTCGCCTTTGACGTAAAAGGGTTCGCTTGTTCCTTGACCCTGGGCGTTGAGAGTCGTCCAGACTGTGATCTCTTCTGTCCATGGACCATTAGGACTCATGGACAAACCGAGGACGCTGGCATCCGAATGAGTTATTTGGGATGGAAGTGTGCACATAATACAACCTACAGAAACTATCAGCACCAGTTCGTTAACTTCCCCCGTCACTAGAAGCGTGAAGCTACACGGGTCCTGTGGCGCGGGCGACTGTGTCTCACTGGTCTGAGTCTGTGCAGTTGATGGTGCGCTTGATTTCTTGCCGTCGTTGCCTGGCAGCACAGAGAGGTCAGGATGATTCACGAGTGCCTGTCCGGATGGCTGTACTACTTTTTTATCCCGCTTAACTTCGGCAGTCTTTTGCAGCTTGATCGTACCCTTGCCTTGTCCTGAGCTTGGGTGCACTGAATACAACAAGGCAGACATCAAGGGGAGCGCCAGCAAGGCGCCTTTGACACGTTTATTCATATAGACCTCGAGCTGGTTAGTAGGACTACACCGGTGAAATCACCAGTGACTGGACCAAACCTGTGATGAGTCGGGGAGAGTTGGAACGTTTATTGAAGGAGGGTGCTGCGACTAGCGATTTAAATCTGGAATTTACGCTGACGCTTAGCCAATCTGACTTGGCTCTCACCCTTAAAAGGAACCGACCGCTTGTAGTGGATAGGAGTAAGCGAACAGTTATAAAAAAATATTGGGTTAAGAGTTCCCTCTGAGCGAGCGCAGTATCGTCCAAGTGAGTGAGGCTGTCAATAGGAAAATTTTTCCTATTGGATCATTCTCCATTTAAACGAATTACGTTGTCAGATAACTGCGACTGGTGGTGTATTCCTTATGAGAAGCTACGAGATCGGAGCCTGATTCATGAGGATTTTGCCGCGCCTCAATCTGCCGACGCGCAAAGCGGCGCGACGTCTGTGGCGAAAATCGAAGGCACGGTTGAATCTGAGACGGATCTATTACTCCGTCGAGCTTCTTCTTTTCATCGCGATCTACTTCGTTGTTTTTTCCGGTAGTCGACTCAGGACGCTCGACACTTTCGGCCGTCGCACCGATGCGATCGTTTCGCTGCTTCTGGTCGCGGTCTTCATTCTTATTCACATCATTGCTCGTCGCCGTTTATTGCCAAAGATCGAGCGCTACTACGCTCCCGCCCCGTACGACGAGCGCAAGATCTTTTTTGACCTCGGACAGGGTTCACAACACGTCACCAGCATCGATCAACTCTATCAACGCCTCGCCGAGCGAGTGAGGAACGCACTCGATGCAAGCAACGCTGCGATCTTTGTTTGTGACGACGCGAGTGGAAACTTCAACCTGCGTGTACTTGCTGCGCAGGGACGTTCAGCGGAAACCGATCTCGACGGTAAGCGCGTGCAGCTAAGTAAGCGCGCGTTTGTCGTGCGGCGCCTGATGAACCTTTCAACACCACTGCTGATCGAGCCCCGCGAGATCGAGACGTGGTCACTGGCACTCAGTTCGGTGTTGCCTGAAACACGCGAGGAGCGTGCGAGCGAACACGAAGTCCTGCGCGCGATCAAATCAACATTGCTCGTGCAGATCCGACAAAAGAACGAGCTCGTAGGAAT
>Ga0126311_10001623_pt1 | contig 10979 bp, 10 predicted proteins | sample Plot61_FD_92539 | JGI IMG/M metagenome (GOLD analysis project Ga0126311, IMG submission 92539) | Serpentine soil microbial communities from UC McLaughlin Reserve, CA, USA - Plot61 | ecosystem: Environmental > Terrestrial > Soil > Grasslands | place: USA: UC McLaughlin Reserve, Lake County... | reverse complement strand
CCTTGTGGATGCGCTGCTCCGAACCCTTGTGGAAATACAGGCCCTGAAACGCCTTCGGTTTGTCCTCGAACACGGCCGTCAGAAATTCCACCACCTTGGGTGACGCGATCGCTTCGCGCGCGAGGCTCGAGAAAGCGTAGACGTCGAGCAGCTTTGTGGTGCCTGAGCGGTACCGGATATCGGCCGGAATGTACTTCTGCACGCGATCCGGCTCGAACGTTTCGATCAAAAGGCCCGGCGGTGGCGCGCGCCAGAATTGCTCGATCTGCTCGTTCAGTGCATCGATCGTCTGCTCCGGCACAGCTCCCTTGATCACGTAATAACCGTCGCGGACAAAGCTGAAGATCGCATGCGAGAGCTCGTCGGAGATCTCGCCCTCGCGGTGCTTGCGGGCGAGACGGTCGAGCCAGTCGGCGCGGTCGATCCAGAACCCGCCGAAGCGGCTTACCGTTGCGGCTGCGTCTCGCGCGGAGCCCGCATGGCCACGCAGGTAAAGTGTCGAGCCCGCGAGCCTCACATCGACATGGTCCACTTCGCTGCGCGGCAGAACGGACGGAAGGGTGAACTTGAACCCATGGTGGCCGTCGCCGATCCCCGCATTCTTGAGATCCTGGCGAAATACGTCGGCCACGCAGCGCCCGAGCGGCGCATCACGGAGGACCACTTCGACTTCCAAACGCGCGGAAGGGTTGTCTCGGTCGGCGATCCAGCCTTCGACACTGCCGGAACTGACCACGTCAATATGACCCTCAACACGCATGGCATTCCCCTGCAAACGACGGGCGACAGATAGCCCATGACCGGCGGGCTCCGCAACGAAGAGATCGAGCGTCCTGAATGCGGGAACCGGATCACCAATGGCGGAAGACGGCCGTTATTTGCGCCGAGAATCCGCCGGGATATCGCCGTCACGATCCGGCTCGCGCCTCCAGCGCGTTCCGCACGGCTTCGGCGAGTTGCTTGGTGCGGTAGGGCTTGCTCAACAGCGCAACCCCTGTTTCCGCCGGCCCGCGCCCCTTGAGGAATTGCTCGGAATATCCCGAAGTGAACAACGCCTTGAGTTCCGGCCGCAGGACGCGCGCACGCCGCAGCAATTCCTGACCGTCGATTCCGTTCGGCATGATCAGGTCGGTGAACAGCAAATCGATCTTGCCGGGCTGATCGAGCATCGCGAGCGCGCTCGGACCGTCCTCGGCCTCGCTGACCTGATAGCCGAGGCCGCGCAGGATGTTCACGGCTACCCGGCGCACCGGCTGGCTATCCTCGACGACGAGGATCGCCTCGTGGCCAGTCAGGTTTCCGCGCGGCGATGCGTCCGATTCTTCCTCCGCGCGCTGCGCCACAGGGGCGCGCGGCAGATAGACCATCACCCGCGTGCCGTGCCCGACCTCGCTGTAAATCTTCACATGGCCGCGCGACTGCTTGACGAAGCCGTACACCATGCTGAGGCCGAGGCCGGTGCCGCGCCCGACTTCCTTGGTGGTAAAGAACGGCTCGAACACGCGCTCGACCACGTCGGGCGGCATGCCGATGCCGGAATCCGTGATCGAGACAGCGCCGTATTCGCCCGGCACCACTTCGACGTTGTGTGCGGCATAATCCTGATCGAGCACGGCATTGGCTGTCTCGATGATGAGTTGCCCGCCGTTCGGCATGGCGTCGCGCGCGTTGACGGCGAGATTGAGGATGGTGTCCTCGAGTTGCGAGGGATCGGCAAGCGTCACCCACAGATCAGGGGCGAGGACGGTCTTCACCGCAATGTGCTCGCCCAAGGTGCGCTCCAGCAGCTTGACGGAACGCGACACGACTTCGTTGAGATCGAGCTCGCGCGCCTGCAGCGGCTGCTTGCGCGCGAAGGCGAGCATGCGTTGGGTGAGTTGCGCGCCGCGCGTCGCCGCCTCGTCGATCGCCGCGACGATCGGCGAAAGCTCGGCACTCTGCCCAAGCTCGTCCGACAGCAGCTCGGTCATGCCGATGATGACGGTCAGGATATTGTTGAAGTCGTGCGCCACCCCGCCTGTCAGTTGCCCGACCGCCTCCATCTTCTGCGCTTGGCGCAGTTGGCTCTCGAGCGTGACCCGTTCCGTCATGTCCCGGCCGATGAAGAAATACTGTTGGTCGGGCTCCGACCAGATGCCGGTCCAGGCGAGCGGCACCGGATGGCCGTTCTTGTGCACGTACCGGCACTCGAAATTCCGTGGAGTGCGGCCACGCCGGGCGCCACGCATGTTCTCGCGCGTGGTGCCCAGGTCGTCAGGGTAGACAAACTCCTTGGCGTTGCGGCCAATCATCTCTTCCGGCCTATGCCCGAGGATCGCCCACGCGCTCGGGCTGACGCGCAAAAAGACGCCATGCCGATCGACGACCAGGATCAGGTCCAGCGAGGTATCGAAGATGCGCTGGTTGATCGAACGAGCCGTCTCCCGCTCGCGTTCGTTCTCCGTGCGCGGTTCAATCCGGTGGTCCGGCACGGCGGGGCGAAACAGGAGGACGTAGCCGTCCGGATGCGGGTAGCCCCGAACGTCAACCCATGCGGCGAAGATTTCCGAATAGCCCGAAAAAGTGATCGGCTCGCCGTTATGCTTGGATGCCACGTAGGCAAGACGGAACTTGTTATCCTCAGCGATGCCCAGCGCGTCGTGGATCGACTGGCCCATGACCATCGTGAGATCGCGGCCCCAGATACGGGTCGCCGCCTGGTTGGCGTAGACGAGGCGCCAGTCGTTATCGAGCGCGACAATCCCGTCCGCGATGCCGGCGAGGATCGCCTCGGCGCCGGGCGCCTGCGCGCCCGACGGCGGAAAAGCGCCGCGCATTGGGCCTATTCGGTCTGCCAGACGGTTGTCCATCCTTCGCTCCGCGAACGATGCCTCGCCCTGTCCCGACTCATTCAGGATTGCCGCCCACTGCAGCAGCGTCAAGCGCTGCCCGGCGGCGCATGGTGAAAAAATCGTGACGGAATGTAATGCGATCGAGGTGTTTTACGAGGCGTCCTTTTGCAGCGCGCGCTGGCGCAGCAGCGCAATCAGATTGATCTTCGGCATTGGGCGCGACAGCACGAACCCCTGCCCGATGTCGCAGCCCATGCGATGGACTGCCTGCAAATCCGCGGTATTTTCCAGACCTTCAGCAACCGCCAGAGCGCCGAAGTGATGTGCGAGATTGATGATCGTTTCGCAGATACCGGCATTTCGCTTGTCGGTTGCGCAGTCCTTGACGAAGCTGCGGTCCAGCTTCAATTCGGCGAATGGCAGCTCGCGTAGCCGCGCGAAGGACGAAAAACCCTCGCCGAAGTCGTCGATGGCGAACGTGACGCCGTAGATCCGCAGTTGCGTCGAAATCTCGTGCATCAGCGCGACGTCTTTGACCACCTCGCTCTCGGTGACTTCGAGGATCAGGCCCGGCCATTTATCGCTTTTCGGCCGATGCTCGCGGATCAGCGCCGGAAGCTGAAGGTTCGCGAGCGCACCGATTGAGGAATTGACCGCCGTGTGCAGATGGACGCCGCACTGGGCAAGCTCATCCCAGTCGCGCAATGCCGTCACGATTACATGCTCGGTCAGCTTTGAATGGCTGCCTTCGCTCGCGCCCGGCAGAAAACTGTCCGGCGAGAGAATGCCGTGCACGGGGTGGCGGCAACGGATCAGGCCTTCAGCGCCGGCAAATGTTTTGTGGCGCAGATCGATCTTTGGCTGATACCACAGCTCCAACCAATCGTTGGCGATCGCTTCATCGAGGTTGACTGACGCGCGCGGGCGACCGCCGAGATGCGCGCTGGTGACGATCTGCCGGATCGCCTCGGTACGGAAAGGCTTGGTCAGCGGTGGCTGCATCTTGAGGCCGTGCCGGGCACCGACACGCCGCACGTCTTCCAGCAGGTCGACATTGCTGCCGCTCATCAACTGCACGATGCCGCCATATCCCTTTTCATCCAGCCCACGAATCACATCGACGGCATCCGAGTGCTTCAGCGCGACGTCGAGAAAGATGATCGCCGGCAAACGGCGATCGAGCGCCTCGACCGCAGCCCCTGCGGTATGAAATTTCTCCGCCTCGACGCCCATCTTGGCAAGGGTCGTCATGATGAGTGTGCAAATGCCGTCCTCATCATCGACCACAAAAGCGAGCGGCGAAGCCGACGCCATCTCGTTCTGGGCCAACGGGGCCAATGTTACGTCTTCACCGCTATCCGTCGGGTGAAACCAATTGCGGATGTCTTCGAGCAGCGTTGTTGGCATGCCGTATCCTCCGCCCAGGCATCAGACGCAAATGAGGAAGCGGGATTACGGTTCCTCGGTCAGGACTATGCTTCGTGGAATGCGTTAAAATACGGTTGGGCTGCCTGGATAAACCCAGCTACATGCGCCAATGATTCAGGCACCAAACGGGCGTTGCCGAAACCAGCGCAAAACCCTCAGAGCTTCAGCTTGCGTTTTCGTTGCCCGAGCGTCCGCAGGCGCAGCGCATTGAGGCGGATGAAACCCGCGGCGTCGCGATGGTCGTAGGCGACAGCGCCTTCTTCGAACGTGACGAGATCCTGGTCATAGAGCGAATATGGGCTCTCGCGTCCGATCACCGCAACCGAACCCTTGTAAAGCTTGAGCCGGACGCGGCCGGTGACGAATTCCTGTGAGCGGTCGATCGCCGCTTGCAGCATTTCGCGTTCGGGCGAAAACCAGAAGCCGTTATAAATCAGCTCGGCATATTTCGGCATCAGCTCGTCTTTCAGATGCGCGGCGCCGCGGTCCAGCGTGATCTGCTCGATGCCGCGGTGCGCGGCGAGCAGGATGGTGCCGCCCGGTGTCTCGTACATGCCGCGAGACTTCATGCCGACGAAGCGGTTCTCCACCAGATCGAGGCGGCCGATGCCGTTCTGTTTTCCAAGCTCGTTCAGGCGCGCAAGCAATGTCGCGGGCGACAATTTCTTGCCGTCGATCGCAACCGCATCGCCGCGCTCGAAATCCACCGTGATGACGGTCGGCTTGTCGGGCGCATCTTCCGGATCGTCGGTGCGCGAATACACATAGTCCGGCACGTCCTGCGCCGGATCTTCCAGCACCTTTCCTTCCGACGATGCATGCAGCAGGTTGGCGTCGACCGAGAACGGCGCATCGCCGCGCTTGTCCTTAGCGATCGGGATTTGATGCTGCTCCGCGAACTGGATCAATTTGGTGCGCGAGGTCAGGTCCCATTCGCGCCACGGCGCGATCACTGTCACGTCGGGCTTGAGCGCATAGTAAGCCAGCTCGAATCGAACCTGATCATTGCCTTTTCCGGTTGCACCGTGCGCCACCGCCTCGGCGCCGACCTTTTCGGCGATCTCGATCTGCTTCTTGGCAATCAGCGGGCGCGCGATCGATGTGCCGAGCAGATACTGGCCCTCGTACACGGTGTTGGCGCGAAACATCGGAAACACGTAGTCGCGCACAAACTCCTCGCGCAGATCCTCGATGAAGATGTTCTCCGGCTTGATGCCCAGCAGCACGGCCTTCGCGCGCGCGGGCTCGAGCTCTTCGCCCTGGCCGAGGTCGGCTGTGAAGGTCACGACCTCGGCATGATAGGTCTGCTGCAGCCACTTCAGGATGATCGAGGTATCGAGCCCGCCCGAATAGGCGAGCACGACCTTTTTGACGCCGGATGTGGCCATTGCCGGAGAGTCCGCTAACGGGAGGAAAATCCGCGCGGACTATAGGGAGAAAGGGTGACGTTGCAAGTTTACGGCAGGTAGCAAAACGCCTCAAACATCTTCCTGAGCATCCGCTACGGTCATGATTGCTTGATGGCGATAAACGAGGCGGTGACCCCGGCCGCTCCGCCGTTGTGCGGCTTGGCCCGCACGATCGTCCCCACCAAGGACGCGACCTGGTCCACACCATTCGGCCAATGAAATCCCAGATAGCCGTGGTAATCGTATTCCCAGTCCTGGGTGTCCGTGCCGGGCCTGCCGTTGCCGATGATGTGGACGGTGAGCGGGCAGTCCTGGCTTGCTGGCGTGATCGTTCCATTTAGATCGAGCACGAGGCCGCCTCCCATATCCAACGTCCCGTTCAGCGTGCTGCTGGTTGGGGTGGTAAAGGTGAAAATGCCGGCGCCGAACACCTGCTGCTGAGCGGTGTTGCGGTAGCTCTTGTATGCCCAAGTACCCGGAATGGGTGAGCCGTTTGCCATGTTGGATCTCCGAGGCAAGAGTGGGCCTCGCGTGATATAAATCTATGATTGAAAGATCGCGCCGACGCAAGCGCGGCCGGAGCGTTCGCGAAGTCAGCGTATCTCGGCGCTGCCAACCTCGAGTTGGGCGCCCTCTGCTTGTCCTCTGAGCGGGACCAGTTCGACCTTGAGCTTCACCGCAGCGCCCTCGAATTCCTTGGGCAGTGGGAAGTTGTAGGTTCGCGCCCGTGACGACTCCGCCTTGAACGCGCTATCGGGAAATACGCCGATCGTCCCGATTTGTTGCTCGCTCCCGTCGGGCTTCTGAGCTTTGACGATTCCCTGGATCGCCCCGTTTTGTGGCGGTTGATAGCCCGTCACGCTGAGCACGACCTGACGCGCAGGTTGGCTCTCGCTGGCCGTCTTCGGCGCGGGCGTGGCCGTAACGACAGCAGGCTTGTTGACCGTTGCAAGCAACTGATCGCCCTCCGCTGCAGCAGCACCAATGGGCGCGAGGAGCAAAAGCGCACACCCGACACGCATCGTCCAGGACCCGCAAGCACCCATAGCCTTCGTCCTCGCCGTCGCGTCGCCTTGGGATAGAGGTGGTGTCAGGCTCCTACGATTGCAACCTCCACGCGGCTGGGTTTGGCCGAACCGGCCCTGCCGGTGGGTTTGAGGGGAACAGGCTGGATTTGCACACGCAATTTGCCCGGAGGCGTGGTCGCATTGCCATAAACGCGTTGGCAGGCCGCCGTCAGATCGACGGCGATCGAGGGCTTGCGGGCTTCCTTGCCGCCGTGACTGCCGTGACCCCCAAAGAAGCCGAACGACCCGACGTAGTGGCGGTTACTCGTCGGCACACCAGCCGAGAGATAGTCGCAGTCAAGGAAGACCCGGTACTCGGTGTTCTGGTGCTGCGTGTAGTCGACCTCCCTGAGGAACGCGTAGCAACGCGGCCCGCTGATGTAATCCTGCCGGGCTTTCGTCAAACTGAGTGTCTCGGAGCCGCTAGGCGCCGACTTACGGTATACGACCGTCCGTAGCGCGTTCGGGTCTACATCGACCCCAACTTCCAGGTATTTGTTCAACGTAGCCGCGTCTCCCGTCACCGGGGCGGCATAAGTCGCAACCCCGGCTGGCTTCGCCGTCGCCAAATTCGGCACGGCATAAAGGCTCTTGAACTTATCGTACTGCGCAACCGTCGCCGGCGGGGGTGTCGTCGGGGGAGTTGTTGTCGGCGGGGTCGTGCTGGGCGGAGGCGTGACGGGAGTATCGGCATAAGTGTAGCCAAGCGGCTCGGGGACCAGCAGATCCGAGACTTTTGGTGAGTACGGAGTGCCGTCGGGGTTGAAGAAGTTGTTCTGGAACGTCATGCCCGTCCAGAGGGGATCAGGGGTGTCTGCGCCGCCGCCCTGGTTCCACAGCCACCAGATGCGATCGATGTTGCAGTGATGCATCATGAAAAGCGGATCGAGCGCGGAGTTCGCCTGCGCCATGATCCCGCCCACGAACACATGGACCAGATTATGCGGCGTTTGCTCGAGCGTCCCCATCGTGCCGCAGAATTCGCAGTTGATCCAGCTTTGATCGAGGTTGTTCTGCACCTGGCCGCCATTGATCGGTCGGCTGGTACCGAAGGTCTCGAATGGAGACTCAGCAAGGATCTGGTTGATGACACCCGGCCCTACGGTGCTGTCGGGCAGCGAGTCCGTCGGAGTTGCGTCACGCTGGGACTCGAACAATGAATTCGGTTGGCCGTTGAAAGTCGGCTGCACGAAAGCTGCGGGCATTTGGCGATCTTCGGTCCAGTCCCAATAGGGCAAAGCGAAGTCGTTGTTGCCAGTCAATTGCCGGACAGCCCGCTCGTACGAGACTAGATAGGCGCGATGCCACGGCAGGAAGTACCAGTTGCCATGCGGGCAAAGATTGAAGTCCGTGGCATTGCCGTGGATGTTGGCAAAGCTTGTCCAACTGACGTTGCCTGAGGCCGCCTTCAAAAGCCGAACGCCGTCGCGCCAGGTCTGTAGAATTGGATCATTCGGCGCCATCCCATGCAGCGAGCGTCTCAGCTTCGGTCCGGCTTGAGCAAGTGCCACAATGCCCGGCGTGTTGGCGGCGATGACGCCCGCTCCAATGACACAGCCCTGCAACAGCATGTCTCGACGCGACATCGTCATGGAACTCTCCCTGCGGCCAAGCAAAATTTAAGATTGCGATCGGATTAAACCACAACGGCAGAAGGACAGCAATAAGAGGGATAGCACTGTGATTGTACTTTTTTGTGACCGCGGGGGGCGTGGGTGCCGAGCGATCAAGTTATTCGGCGCGCCGGGTGCGGGTGCGCGCGATCAGCCGTTCGACGGCCGCATAAGCCGGCAGTGCGAGACGTTCGATCGCCCCTTCCACCTGCGCGTCAGTGATCAGGGTCGCGCGCCACCGGTAGATCAGGCTGTGCACGATCCAAACGATCAGGAAGGTGAACACGCCGGAGAACACCACATCGGAAAAGAAATGCGCGCCGGCGGAAATCCGCAAGCCACCGGCGGCCGCGCCGAACAACAGTGCCGCCGCATAGGCAAGCGAACGCCACGCCGGCGGCGTCAGCGCGGCGGGCGCAAGTGTCCAGAAGCCGCCCGCGCCCTCGCCCGCCACGAATGAACAATTCCGGTCGCACGAGCCGCGCGGATCCCACCACGGCATGAACTGCTCGGGTCCACCGAGTTGCGTCACTTCGCCCGGCCGCGGCCGGCCCCAGTTATCCTTGAAGACGGTGTTTGCCATCAGGCCGGGCGCAAGCGCGAGCGTCGCAATGAGGAAGAGCGCGGCGCGGCCAGCGATGAGCATGCGCCGCCGCGGCATGAGCAGCTTGAAGGCGAGCGCGATGAACGCCGGCGCCGCCAATGCGGCGATGACGTACGTGAACCCGTCGCGCAAATGCCGCGCTACCAGACTGTACTGCACAGGGAATACCCGATGCGTCTCGTCGAAAAACTGTCGCGAGATCGCGATGTCGAGCTGCGGATAAACGCCGAACGCAACACCCACAATGGCGCCAACGAGAAGCGCAATGACGAGCCCTGTGCGATTCATGCGCTGCGGTCTAGCGGAGAGGCCCGGCAAACGAAAGAGCCTGCACGTCGCATTGCAATTCCGCTACGGTAACGTATGCCTGAGATCGACTTCTTCTACGAATTCGCGTCGAGCTATTCGTACATCGCCGCGATGCGCATCGCGCCGGTTGCGAAGGCCGCAGCAGTCACAGTGCGCTGGCGGCCATTCCTGCTCGGCCCGATCTTCAAGGCGCAGGGCTGGGACACCTCGCCGTTCAATCTCTATCCCGCCAAGGGCCGCTACATGGTGCGCGATTGCGAACGGCAATGCGCGGCGCTTGGGTTGACGTTCCGGCTGCCCGAGCCGTTTCCGCAGAACACGCTGCTGGCCGCACGCGTAGCGACGGCTGCGCTGGATGAGGATTGGGGCGAGGATTTTTCGCGCACGATCTATCGCGCCGAGTTCGCGGAAGGCCGCAACATCGGCGATCCGTCCGTTGTCGCGGAGATCGTGCAGGCGCTTGGTCAGAACCATGCTGCCGTGCTCGCGCGTGCGCAGTCCGATGAGATCAAGGGCCAACTGCGCGCCGAAACCGAAGAGGCGCAGCGCCTCGGCATCTTCGGCGCGCCGAGCTTCGTCGCGGGCGGGGAGCTGTTTTGGGGCAATGACCGTCTCGAACAGGCACTCGATTTCGTGAAGAGAAGCTGACGACGTTCCATGCTAAAGGTTCCCCGCACGTAGATATCGAGGCTCCGATGAAAACGCTTCTGCTCGCGCTCGCGCTTGTATTCGTGCTGATGTCAGTCGCCGACGCCAAGGAGAAGCGGCGCAAGCACACGATGACATCCGCGCCCGCTTCAGCGCCATGGCGCGCAAACGAAGCAGGAGCGCAGTTAGGCGGCGCGCACATGATCGAAGTGAAGCCGGGCTACTGGATTTCCAGTTTCGGCTGCGTCCTCGATGCGGGTTACGGCCGCGTTACGCCCTGCGACCTCACCGACGGAAACGGCGGCCGCTGACGCGGCTTCGCCGTCAGGCCTGTGTTCGCGCGGGCGGATTGAACGGATTGCCGGTCGGCGCGGGAGCTACGCGCCGCGCGAACACCGATTTCCAGAAGCCCGCGCTCCAGCCAGCGACCGCCCAATAGGCAAAGCCCCCCGCTAGCCCTGCGCCGAAGATAAATGTCGTCTCGTTCAGTGGCGTGGCCGACTGATCGATCGACGAGAACGTCTGCCAGCCGATCCAGCCGGAGACCGCGCCATTGAGCGCATGGAAAATCCATGAGCGGATCGCGAAGACTTCCGAGATCAGGATGCCGACAGAGCTCGGCAGCCACATCGAGGAGGCCAGCACGACGAACATCACCGGGAGCGCGATCAGCGCGCCGAATATTCCGGCGGTCGCGATGTCGGGATTGTCGTTCAGCATCATGCTCCCGGCTCTCCACGAGCCGAGGACCAGCACGCAGGCCGCGACCGTGACCGCCGCCACATACCCAAGCGGCACGAGGAAGAAACGCAGCAGCAGACGCAGCACGCTGTGCATGCTCAATCCGTCATCGCCATTGCGCGCAGCGCCATGCGCTCGCGCGCGGAGAGCTTTTCCGTTGCGCTCTTGAGTTGGCCACAGGCCGCCAAGATGTCGCGTCCACGCGGCGTGCGCACCGGCGACGAGTAACCGGCATTGAAGATGTATTCGGAGAACTTCTCGATCTGCTCCCAGTCGGAGCATTCGTAGCGCGAGCCGGGCCACGGATTGAACGGAATCAGGTTGATCTT
>Ga0126311_10001622_pt1 | contig 10983 bp, 9 predicted proteins | sample Plot61_FD_92539 | JGI IMG/M metagenome (GOLD analysis project Ga0126311, IMG submission 92539) | Serpentine soil microbial communities from UC McLaughlin Reserve, CA, USA - Plot61 | ecosystem: Environmental > Terrestrial > Soil > Grasslands | place: USA: UC McLaughlin Reserve, Lake County... | reverse complement strand
GACACGGACGACCCGACCGTCGGGCAGCGCCTGCTCTTCTACGCGCCCCTCCCCGCGCCGCGCGCGCCCGCCGCGGCGGCTCCGCCCGCCGCCGACGTTCTACCCGTCGTCATCGAAGAGAGGGACGGGCGGCTCACGGAAGTCAGAAACGGCACGACGGGCAGGCCCTTCCGCCTCGTCGCACGGATGCCCTCGGCCACGGACGAGTGGATAGGTTCGGTCGTCGCCAACGAGATAGGCGACGTGATAGGCATCGTCTCGGAGACGGGCTCGGGCGGGACTCAAATCGTGCCGGTCGCGACCGCGCTCCGCGCGCGCGAGCGCGTGATGAAGCTGCGCGCGAGCGCGCCGCAGCCGTGGGTCGGCATACGCGGCGAGGCAGGGTTCCAACAGCCGCTTGAGGCCTGGGTCGAGTTCGGCTGGAAGCCCGAGGCCGCGCTGCCGCTCATACAGAACGGCGGCGGAGTCTTTCTGACCAAGGTCGCGCCCGGCGCGCCCGCCGCGCTCGCGGGCCTCAAGCCCGGCGACCTCATCTCTCGCATCGGCGCGCGCGACGTGCGCACGGTCGAAGACCTCTCGCTGACTCTGAAGGAGGCGGGCGTCGGCTCGTCGCTCGACTTCACGGTCTGGCGCGCTCTGGAGCCCGAGCCGCTCAAGTTCACCGTCCGGCTCGCAGGTACGCGCAGCAACCCCGCGCGCGAGTTCGAGGAGGCCGAGTGGCCCGCGATGAACGCGCCCGGCGCGAACCCCGCCGCCGCGCCCGACCTCGCCAACGCCCTCAACGCGGCGCACTCTCTGCGCGCCTTCGGGGTCGGCGGCCTGCGCATGACGCGGCGCGGCGCGGCGCGTCTGGGCGCGCGCGGCGGGATGCTCGTCGTAGCCGTGCGGCCGGGGAGCCCCGCGGCCTCCTGCGGCCTGCGCGCGGGCGACGTTATCGAGACCGCGAACGGCGCGGAGTTCGCCCCGGCCGAACTGCGGCGCATGCTCGGGAAGCGCGCCGCGGAACCCGTCTCGCTCGGCGTCGTGCGCGGGGGCGCGCGCACGAACATCACGTACAAGTACGCCGAAGAATCCGAGCCTTAACTACGCCTTGACCGCGCCTTAACCGCGCCCCGGCCTCCCCAGACTTTTCCAAACGGGCGCACACCTGTGCTACTCTTGTCCCGCCGCTCTTCTTATAAAAAATCGGGAAAGACTCGGACAGGCATGCTGCAAGAGGCCGTTGAGTTCTACCACCAGCTTCTCGAACAGCCCGAAATCGCGGAAAGCTCGCGCCGGATGCTCGACGAGGGGCTGGAGCGCGCGCGTCTAATCTTCGGCGGCCGCCGCCTCTCGCCCTACCTGCGCCCGCACTTCGTCACCGAGGAGGACTTCGCGCGCATCACTCGCATCTGCGAGACCGTCTGGGGCGCGATTCAGAAGGTCAAGGACGCGGCCATCGAAGACGACTCGATGCTCGACGAGTTGGGCGTCACCGAGATAGAGCGCGAGCTTGTAAAGATAGAGCCCGGCTACCGCGCCGTCTCGCCCACCGCGCGGCTCGACTCGTTCCTGACGGCCGACGCCTACAGCTTCGTCGAGCTGAACGGCGAGAGCCCCGCGGGCATTGCCTACGCCGACGCGGCCTACGAAATCTTCTCAAGCCTTCCCGTCATGCGACGATTCGCCGAGCGCTACACGCTCCGAACGTTCGACGGCCGCCCGCAGCTCCTCGCCACGCTCCTCGAAGCCTACCGCGAGTACGCGGGCGCGCGCGCGAGCGAAAAGCCCTCAATCGCAATCGTAGACCTGAAGGGACTGCCGACGCAGAAGGAGTTCGAGCTCTTCCGCGACTACTTCGAGGCGGAGGGGCACCCCGCGGCCATCTGCTCGCCCGACGAGTTGGAGTTCTCGGGCGGTCGCCTGCGCTGCGGCGAGTTCGAGATAGACCTCGTCTACAAGCGCCTGCTCGTCAACGAGTACCTGCCGATAATGTCCGAGCACCCGGCGCTGCTCGACGCATACCGCGCGGGCGCCGTCTGCCTCGTCAACAGCTTCCGCTCGAAGCTCATACACAAGAAGGCGCTCTTCGCCGTGCTCACGGACGAGCGATACGCGCGACTCTTCGACGACGCCGAGCGCGAGGCGATACGCGCGCACGTCCCCTGGTCGCGCATGGTCAGAGAAGGGAAGACGACGAAGGACGGGCGCGAGATAGACCTGCTCGAACACGTCAGAGAGAACAGCGACCGCCTCGTCCTGAAGCCCAACGACGACTACGGCGGCCACGGAATCTACATCGGCTGGAACACCGACGCTGCGGCGTGGGACGAGGCGATTGCCGCCGCGCTCGACAACGGCGACTACCTCGTGCAGGAGCGCGTCAGCACCGCGCGCGAGACCTTCCCCGCGCTCGCCGAGGACGGCTCGGGCTTCTTCTTCGCGGAGCAGTTGGTCGACTTAGACCCCTTGCTCTTCAACGGCCGCGTGGGCTCGGCCTTCACGCGCCTCTCGTTCACGGAGCTGGCGAACGTCTCTTCGGGCGGCGGCATGGTGCCGACCTTCGTCATAGGGAAGAGGGGCTGAGGGGCGCGCGCCTTCGTCGCCGAAACAAACGAGCGAGGGACTTCGAACCATGAACTTTGTCAACAGCGAGACGACGGGCGACGAGCGCAGGCGCTACGAGCGCTCGCGGCTCATCATCGACGTTTACTTCAACGGCGCAGACCTCACCGGCGTCGCGGGCACGAAGGACATAAGCCCCGGCGGGCTCTACATGAACACGCAGGCGGAGATTCCCGAAGGGTCTGTGCTCATGCTCCGCATACCCGTCGCGGGCCGCGACATCGTCTGCAACGGCGAGGTCGTCTACAGCAACCCCGGCCGCGGGGTCGGCGTGAACTTTCAGGGCATGTCCGACGAAGACCGAGCCCTTTTAGAGCGCACGCTCGCGGGCGAGTGAGCCGGGGGCGGCCGCGTACGAAGCGACGAACCGGAGAAGATTCCAGATGACGCCGGACACCTACACGCTAGGCATCGAGGAGGAGTTTCAGATAGTAGACCCGCAGACGCGGGAGCTGCGCTCGCACGTCTCGGAGATGCTCGAAGAGGGCAAAATGCTCCTCGGCGAGCAGGTCAAGCCCGAGATGATGCAGGCGCAGGTCGAGGTCGGCACGGGCATCTGCCAGAACATCGCGGAGGCGCGCGCGGACATCACGCGCCTGCGCTCCATCGTCTCGCACCTCGCGCGGAAGAAGGGGATGGAGATAGTCGCGGCCTCGACGCACCCCATCTCGCAGTGGACGGCGCAGGAGATTTACGACGACCCGCACTACAAGCTTCTGATAGAGGAGTTGCAGATGGTCGCGCGCTCGCTCCTCATCTTCGGCCTCCACGTACACGTCGGCATCCCCGACCGCGAGCGGCAGATTCACATCATGAACGCCGCGCGCTACTTCCTCCCGCACGTGCTCGCGCTCTCAACGTCGTCGCCCTTCTGGCTCGGCATCAACACCGGGCTGAAGTCGTACCGCTCCGAGGTATTCAAGAAGTTCCCGCGCACCGACATCCCCGACTACTTCGACTCCTACGTCTCGTTCCAGCGCTACGTGGACTTGCTCCTCAAGACCAACTCCATCAGCGGCCCGAAGAAGATTTGGTGGGACGTGCGCCCGCACCCGTTCTTCCCGACGCTTGAGTTCCGCGTCTGCGACATACCGACGCGCGTGGACGACACCGTCGCCATCGCCGCGCTCTTCCAGGCGATAGTCGCGAGGCTCGACTCGCTCATTGAGCGCAACCTCGGATTCCGCCTCTACCCGCGCAGGCTGATTCAGGAGAACAAGTGGCGGGCGGTGCGCTACGGGCTCGGAGGCAACATGATCGACTTCGGCAAGTCGAAGGAAGTGCCCACGCGCGACCTCATACGCGAGCTCTTGGACTTCGTGGACGACGTGCTCGACCCGCTCGGCTCGCGCAAGGAGGTCGAACACATTCACACCATCTTGGAGCGCGGCACCTCTGCCGACGAACAGCTACGCGTCTTCGAAGAGACGAAAGACCTCCGCCACGTCGTAGACCGCCTGATAAAGCTCACAATGGAGAACGTCCCCACGCAGTGAGTCCTCAGTCGCCGTCGAAGACTCGGCACGAGTGGGTCTTGAAGGCGAGCCAGACTTCGCGGCCGACTTCTATCGATAGCTCTTCGAGAGACTGGCGCGTGACGCTCGCGGCCCACGTCACGCCGCCGCACCCGACGCGCACGAGCGTCTCCGACGAGCGGCGCTCTACGGCCGAGACGCGGCCGCGCAGGACGTTTCGCGCGGACAGGCCCTTCGGCTCCGCGGCGGCGAGCAGCACGTCGCCCGAGCGCACCGCAATCGTCACTCGACTCCCGACGCCCGCGCGCCCGAGCGGCACTTCGACGCCGCACGAAGCCACGCCTTCGTCATTCTTCAACCCGACCAGCATCGTGCCCGCCGACTCGTCCCTACTCACGACGACGCCCTCGAAGATGTTCTCGACCCCGGCGAGGCGCGCGACGCCGGGGCTCGCGGGAGAGCCGAAGACTTCGTGCGGCTCTCCCTCCGCGACTATGCGCCCGCGCTCGAAGACGAGCGCCCGCTCGCCGAGCGCGAGCGCCTCGTCGCGGCTGTGCGTGACGTAGAGAATCGGCAGGCGCAGCCGCCGGTTCATCTCGCGAAGGTCTGACATGATGGAGAGCTTGACCGGCTCGTCGAGGGCCGAGAGCGGCTCGTCCAGCAACAGCAGTCGCGGCTCGCTCGCGAGCGTGCGCGCGAGCGCGACGCGCTGCGCCTCGCCGCCGGAGATTTCGCGCGGCCGTCGCGCGGCCGTGTGGCCGACGCCGAAGCGTTCTAGGAGCGCCGTCGCCCTCTCGCGTCGCTCGCGGCGCGGCAGGCCGTGCGCGGCGAACTCGACGTTCGCCTGCGCCGTCATGTGCGGGAAGAGCGCGAGGCTCTGGAAGACGTAGCCGACGCGCCGGCGGCTCACGGGCAGGCTAAAATTGCGCGACGAGTCGAAGAGCGTTTCGCCTTGAACGGCGATGAGTCCTTCGTCGGGGCGCGTCAAACCCGCGACGCTCAGGAGCGTCTGCGTCTTGCCCGAGCCCGACGCGCCGAAGAGTATCGTCACGCCCGGAGGCGCGGCGAACTCCACGTCGAGCACGAAGCCCCCGTCAGAGTCGGCCGACTCCGAGTCCGGCGGAAACGTCTTCCTGATGCGGGCGTTGAGCATCACTTCACGTTTGCGCCCGCGAGCTTGTTGGTGGCATACAGGAGCGCGAAGGCGGTGAGCGAGAGAATCGCGACGAGCGTCAGCGCCTCGGTGTCGCGGCCCGCCTGCGTCGCGTCGTAGATGGCGATTGACGCGGTCTGAGTCTTTCCGGGGATGTTACCCGCGACCATCAGGGTCGCGCCGAAGTCGCCTAAGCTCCGCGCGAAGGCGAGCACGGCGGCGGCGAGTATGCCGCGCGACGCGAGCGGGAGCGTCACGCGCGCGAAGACCTGCCACTCGCTCCGTCCGAGCGTGCGCGCCGCGTCCTCGTACTGCGAGTCCACGCCGCCGATGGCCGCGCGCGCTGTCTTCACCATGAGCGGCAGCGCGCCCGCCGACGCCGCGACGACCGCGCCGCGCCAAGTGAAGACGAGTGGCGAGCCGATCAAACTCTCGTACAGCCGCCCGACCGGGCTGGCGCGGCCGAGCAGCACGAGCAGGTAGTAACCCAAGACGGTCGGCGGCAGCACGAGCGGCAGCGTGACGAGCGCGTCCAGAGCCTCGCGGCCCCGGAAGCGCACGCGCGCGAGCAGCCACGCGAGCGCGACCCCCGCGACGACGACGAAGAGGGTCGAGACCGCCGCGACGCGCAGCGAGAGCCAAAGGGGAAAGAGTTCGACGGCCGGCGTCATCGGCCGCCAACATAGCACCGCGCGCTCGGCGTCGGCAATCGAAGCACGGAATCGCGTAAGACTAAATCGGGAGCCGACGGCGACCAGGGAAATCGAGAGATGAAAGCGGACGTGACAAAAAATCAGAAGGATAAAAAGGCCGCCGGTCAAAAAGTTCGCGGGGCGTGCGCCGCGCTGCTGACGCTCGCGCTCGCGCTGTCGGCGGGCGCGTGCGGTCGCGGCGAGGGCGAGGCGCGGGGAGACGAAATCACGGTCGCGGCGGCCGCGAACCTGACGGGCGCGTTCGGCGAGATGGCGAAGCGCTTTAACGCGCGCACGGGCGTGAAGGTCACGAACAGCTTCGGCGCGACCGCCGACCTCTCGAAGCAGATTGAGAACGGCGCGCCCTTCGACGTGTTCGCGTCGGCGGACGTGGAGCACGTCGAGGCTCTCTCGCGCAAAGGTCTGCTCGCGGACTCGCCGCGCGGCGTGTACGCGCGCGGGAGGCTCGTGCTGTGGCTACCGCCGAACGTGAATGTACGGGTCGCGCGCGTCGAAGATTTGGCGGGCGAGGGCGTGTCGAAGATTGCTATTGCGAAGCCCGACGTGGCGCCGTACGGGCGCGCGGCCGTCGAGTCGCTGAACGCGCTCGGGCTCTGGGCGGGGGTCGAGCCGAAGGTCGTCTACTCGCAGACGGTCGCGCAGGCGAAGCAGTTCGCGTCGTCGGGCAACGCCGAAGCGGCCTTCGTCCCGCGCTCGCTCGTGCGCGAGGGCGAGGGAACCACGATAGAAATAGACGCGCGTCTCCACGCGCCGATAGACCAGGCGGTCGGGGTCGTGCGCGCGTCAAAGAGGCAGGACGCGGCGCGGCGCTTCGTGGAGTTTCTGTTGAGCGAGGAAGGACAGGCGGTCTTGAAGTCGTTCGGGTACGACGCGCCGACAAAGTAGTGCGAACAGAACCGCGAACGGTAGTGAGCGGGTCGGCGGCAGGAGTTAAGCACGGAGACGCGGGGGCACAACTAATTGAGCTTTAGCCGTGCCCCCGCGTCTCCGTGGTAGGACTACCCGCCCACTAACGCTCGCGGTTCTGTTTGTTGTGTTCGAGCGCGAGGCGGAGGAAGTTCTCGAAGAGTATGCGGCCGTCGCGCGACTCGTTGGGGTGCGCCCAGAGCGTGCGTGCGCTCGCCTCCTCGCGAAGGAGGCGCTTGCGCTCCTCCGGCGTGTGGTTGGGGTCGATGCGTTGCAGGTTCTTCGTCAAGTCCTGAAACGACTTCTCCAGGTGGAACTGCACGGTGTAGATGAGCTGACCCTCGGTGCGCTTCACCATCATCTGATTCTTGCAGAGGTACGCGGTCGCGAGTAGCTCGAAGCCCTCGGGCAGCTTCCCGAGCATGAGGCCGTGATTCTGCCATACGCGCAACACGCTCCCGTCACCGGTGTAGTCCTGCCAGACCTCGGACGACTTCTCGTGTATGTTGCGGAAGATTGGGTCTTCGGGCGCGGTGATGCGTATGAAGCGGTACTGGTACTCGAACGAGCGGCCGTTGCGCCGCTCGGCGGGCTCAGCGCCTTCGAGCGTGACGCAGGGCACGCCGAAGCAGAGGCCGATGAGCTGGTGGCCGCCGCAGATGCCGAGGACGGGGATGGTCGTCTTGACGGCGAAGGCCGCGAAGCGCCGGAGCATCTCGGGGTCGTAGTAGTCGAAGTCGGAGAGCGTGCCGCTCAGCACGATGGCCTCGGGCCGGAACTCTTCGACGGCGTCCACCGCCTCGGACAGGTGCGCGACGTGAATCTCGGGCTCTTCGACGAGCCGCTTGATGTTGTTGACGATGTTGTCTAAGGCGAGGCCCGAGATGTAGCGCTCGCGCTCAAGCTTCGACGCGGCCGTCTCGCCCCACTCGCTCCGCGCCGTGTCGGAGAGGTCGGACTCGTCGCGCAGTAGGTCGTTGACGACGAGCACGCGAATCTTCTTGACGCTCTGCTCCACGGGCTCGTAAGGGCAGTATGGGCGCTTGCTGTGCGGGAAGGGGAGAGAGTCCGGCTGGTCGGCCGGCGTCGGTTGGTGAATCTCCGGTGTCTGAAAAATCTCTGGCGTCATCTGTCTGAAAAAAGTCTCCCCTCGTAAAAACCCTACGTGTTAGATGCGCTGCGGGCGCTGCCGGGTAGTCTGCCTGAACTGCGGGACGGCCGCGCCCGCGCCCGCCTCCTCTATCTCGCGTTTCGCCTCTTTCGCGACCGCCGTGCGCACGCGCGTGCGGAAACTGCCCGCGCGCCCCTCCGCAAGGTGGTCGGCCAAGAGTAGCATGCGCTGCCACGCGGACTCTAGCTCGTCCGCGTGGCTCGAAATCTTCGTGATGTCGTAAGGCACCGCGACCTCCGAGACGCCCGCGCGCGCGAAGACCGAGAGGTAGCGCGCCGTCGCGAAGTCGGGGCACGAGACGCGACGGCGGCCGACTTTCAGCTCGATGCCGAGCAGCGTGTGCTGAACCTCGACCGCGGCGTTCCTCGCGGCCGCCGGGACTGCGTGCGAGCGCGTCCGCATCGCGAGCACGCGCTCGCGGTAGATCGCCGGCGGCCACTCGCCGCGCATGCGCTCCCTGATTTCGTTGACGAGTGATTCGACTGAGGCTGGGCGCGCGCCGGTCGCGGCGGCTTCCGTAGGGTCGCGGTCTGCGCTCTGCTCTTTGACAATTGCGGCTCTCATCGCTCGACGCTCGACACTCGGCGGCGGCGGACTTTTGCCCGCCGCGCGTACTTAAGGTAACCGACGAGCGACGCCCGAGTCTAACGCAGAACGGAGACCGCGCCCGTCTGCGCCGCGCGGAAGGCGCTTATCACTCGACCGGGGAATATCCCGAGGAAGAGCACGCCCGCCACCGTCAGCGCCAGCACGACGGCGACGCTCGCGGGGATGCGCGGCGCGCGCCACTCGGTCGTGCGCTCGCGGAAGAACATCACGACGATAAGGCGCAGGTAATAGTATACAGAAATCGCGGTGTTAAGCACGCCGATGACGACGAGCCACTTGTAATCCTCGCCGAGCGCGGCGCTGAAGACCACGACCTTCCCCATGAAGCCCGCGGTCAGGGGCACGCCGAGCAGGCTCAGGAGGAAGAGCGAGAGCGTGAGCGAGAGCGCGGGGGACTGGAAGCCTATGCCGCGGTAGTCCTCAACGTCGGTGCGCCGGTCGCCGCTGCGCGCGACGAGCGTGACTACGGCGAACGCGCCCATGTTCATGACGGCGTAGACGAGCAGGTAGAAGACCACCGCCGCGACGGCCGAGTGCATGCGCTCCTCGTTCTGCGCGGCCCCGGCGGCGACGAAGCCGACGAGCGCGTAGCCCGCGTGCGCGATTGAAGAGTAGGCGAGCATGCGCTTGACGTTCGTCTGCACGAGCGCGACCACGTTACCCACGGTCATGGTGAGCACGGCCAGCACCCACAGCGCGTCAATCCACGCGGTATGAAGCTGCGCGCCGGTGGCGGGCTTCGACTGCGCCGCGGCCGCGACCAGCGGGAAGGCGAAGAGGAAGACCCGCATGAAGGCCGCGAACCCGGCGGCCTTCGGCCCCGCGGCCATGAAGGCCGTGACCGGCGTCGGCGCGCCCTCGTAAACGTCGGGCGTCCAGACGTGGAAGGGCGCGGAGGCTATCTTGAAGCCGAAGCCGATGAGCATGAGCGCCGCGCCCGCAAAGAGCAGCGGCGGGTAGAGGCTGTCGTCGAGGCGCTCGGCTATCTCGCTGATGTTCGTAGTGCCCGCCATTATCTGCTGCGCGGCGGAGGCCGCGCCGACCGAGGGCGCGCCGGGGATGACCTTGGCCGTCGCGCCGTAGACGAGCGCGATGCCGAAGAGCAGGAAGGCAGAGGAGAACGAGCCGAGTATGAAGTACTTCAGCGAAGCCTCGTTCGAGCGCGTGTCTGTGCGCCGGAAGCCTGCCATGACGTAGGTCGAGATGGAGAGTATTTCGAGCCCGAGGAAGAGCATCACGAGGTCGTTGCCCGAAGCCATCAGCATCATGCCGACCGTCGCGAACAGGAGCAGCGTGTGGAACTCCCCTGCGGGCAGCCCCTCCCACTCGACCCAAATCATGGAGACCAGAATCGTGAGCGCCGCGACGACCAGGAAGACGAGCGTGAAAGAGAGCCGCATCGGGTCCAGCACGACCATGCCGCCGAAGGCCGCGGGCTCGGCGGCCGCGCGCGCGGAGTCCCACAGGGAGAGCGTGGCGACGCCCGCGGTCACGATGCCCGCGAGCGAGACCGCGCCCGTCAGCCAGCGCTGCGAGCGCCGACGCGTGAAGGCGTCGATGAGCATGACGAGCACGCCCGCGGCCGAGAGGATTATCTCCGGCATCAGCAGCGCGAAGTCCATGTTCTGTACGGGCGTGATCACTAAACTCTGGTTCATCTTCTCAAGCTCTTCCGTCTCGCTCTAAAATTATTTCCCGACAGTGGCCGCGCCGCCCACGGCGGCGGCGCCCGCGCCGAGCAGCGAGTTCACGCGCTCGCGAACCATCTGCTTGTAGAGCACGATGTCCTGCGGCATCCCCTTGTGGACGGGCGCGCTCACGCGGCCCTCCCTGTCGAACAAGACCATGACGGGGATGCGCGAGCCCGTGTCCTCGTAGCGCGCGAGCACGGAGCCGCCGGGGTCGCGCAGCACGGGGATGGTGAGCCGGCGGTCTTTGACGTAGTACTTCAGAATGTTGTTCGTCGTGCGCTTCGGGTCTTCGATGTTGACCCACATGAAGCGCACGGGCTTGCCCGCGTACTCGACCTTCAGCTCCTCAATCGCGACCAGCTCCCAAGTGCAGGGCACGCACCACGTCGCGCCGAAGGAGACGACGACCACGTCCCCCTTCATCTCCGAAGTGTCGTAGAACTTCCCGTCGAGCGCCTTCAGGCGAAAGCCCTCGCCCGACTGGGTCGTCGCGGCGTCCTTCTGCCGCGCCTGCGACTCCCTGCGCTGCGCCCGCGCGGCGCACACGGCCGCGGCGCACGCGAGTGTCAGAACGAAGACGAGAGTAGTGAGTCGTCGCATAATAAACCCCGGAGTCACTTCGCGGCCTGCTCCTTCGCGGGGAAGACGCCCTGCGACTCGG
>Ga0126311_10001621_pt1 | contig 10994 bp, 8 predicted proteins | sample Plot61_FD_92539 | JGI IMG/M metagenome (GOLD analysis project Ga0126311, IMG submission 92539) | Serpentine soil microbial communities from UC McLaughlin Reserve, CA, USA - Plot61 | ecosystem: Environmental > Terrestrial > Soil > Grasslands | place: USA: UC McLaughlin Reserve, Lake County... | reverse complement strand
TTGTGTCGTTAGCCCGCCGAAGCTGGCTGGCAGCGACTAGCAATGTACTCAGCTTCTCTTTTCTCGCAGCAACTATGGCTGACTTTTGCTTAGTCTCCCGTGCGGGCAAACCGGTATTGTCTGACGCTTCCGGCGCGTACACCGGAAACATCAGACAAACCAGCACGCTCGGCAATAGAATGTAAAGACTCAACCGGCGAGGTCTATGTCTGTTTCTTTCGTCCTTTCTCATTTCCGAACACTTTCAACGCGCGGTTCGATATCACAAAGTCGCGCGAGTAGTTTTTGACAAACGAGTAACTAAACGTACCGCCTGCGTCTGCGGGACTGTCTTTGCCAGTCAGCGCCGCACTGGTAATTGCAGTTGGCCCACTCTGACACGCGAACGGTTTGTACGCCGCGGCAGCAAAATTCCAGGTCTCCTGCTCATCCTTAGTTAATTTGATGGCCCGTGGCGTTCTCTCCGTCTTTTCGAAGTAGGCATTGAGGAACTGAAGCCAGGACGCACCGGGTAACTCCGTCACGAAAGCGTAGTTTCGATAGTTCCTGATCACATGCTCACTCGCGTCCTCAACGGGCTTGGCCCACGGAAAGTAGATCGATAGCCCATGAGAGTACTGGCAGTCAGGTCCGGAGAAATCCGCCTGCACTATCGGACCTACAACCTGCTTCCTGGGTTTAGCCTCCTGCTTGCGCTTAGCCTCCTTGTTGGGTTTGGCCTGCTTATCGGGTTCGGGTTTCAGCGCATATATAACCGACTCACAGGCGGCCTTCATCGCCTTCTGTACGTCATCGGATTCAGTGCAACCTTCACTCAAGCACTCGCAGAAGTCGTTGAGATCGGTGTAAACCTCCTGAAAAAAGCTTTGAGATTTCAAGTGCGCCAACCTAATGAGTTCTTCACCACGCTTATCGTTCAATCCAGCCTTTAGCGCTTTTGTTAGTTTTTCGATTGGCCTGTTTAAGGCTTCGACTCTTTTCGGTTCCAAACTGATCAAACAAAGATCAGATGAGTATCCGGCAAAGATGAAGTCAGCACCGTTGTGAAGACAAAGCTCATGTATGCTCTTTACCAAATCCTCGACTTTGGTGTTTCCTTTTTCGATCGAGTAAAAGATGTTCTGAAGCATTTGCCGGTATGGCCACGCGCCAACAAACGACAGGCCCTCTGAAGCCATCATGTATTTAGCGGTGCCCTTTAACTGGTATGCGACCTCCACCCCGCTCATCGAACAGCTATGCATGCCAACGAGCTCGAGCGTTCCTCCGTCCTCGCCGACTTCTTCGGAGAAATTCCGCAATATGCTGCCGAGCTCTACTAAGCTGATGCCGGTATTCGGATTCTCATCGGGCAGAAATGCATCGCGCCCAACAATCATTCCATGCCCGACGAGAAAGAGCATGTAGTGATCAGCCGGATACTTTTTACGAGAGAAATCAAGAAACTGCTCGAGTGCCTTTTCAGCTGGTAGATCGTCGAACTCACTGGACGATTTGCACCGGCACGGATCTGTACTGATCTCAGGCTCTACCTGGTCACCAGCCAGATCACGAATGGTTGGATTCGGGTTTTCCGCGTCGCCGATTCTTGACTTCCTTTTACCCTCTTTCTCCAACCTGTTGACCTCAAAAATCATCGACGGTACACCTCTTTCATGAGGATCGAAGTGCGCCACTACATTGGTATCCACTTGAAACCCAGCAGTCTTAATCGACTTGAGTTGATAAAACATGCTGGCCGAGAGGTTGTTGTCGCTTGCGAAAAAGAACATCAACGTCCATTTCCTCTTCTCTTTGCTTTCCATCTGGGGATGTCTCCTTTGTTTGGATTCACATGGGTGTCTGTGACCGAGAGTCGTGCGGCCAAACAAAGATCCACGTGCGGTCCGCTCGGATCGAACAGTTCTTTGTGTGGATTCCCTTCCTGCGTGTAGCCAACAAGCATCATGCACCAACCGCTAATCGCGAGTCGGTACAACCGCATGAGCCTCTTCTGGACAAGTCACACTTGAAATGTTGGTAAATGGCTGTTCATTTCAAAATCCGCGCAAAAAATTTTCTGGCAAGTTATCGATAAAGAAATTGCACGGCTTGATCTGAGGTAAACGTGTGCTCGAATCCTGGTTGTGGCCGGAGGCCAGACGGCTTGGCGGTACTATATACCACCGTTTGGCTGTTCCTCATAGGGAGAATATTTGCTGCGCTCAGTTGTCGGCGATTCGTGGCGAAATATATTTACGCCAGTTGCACAAAACGCGAGGGTTTCCGTGCGTTTTTAGAATTGTAGCTTTGCGGAAACGAGGCACCGGGCTTGCACTGACGATGGTCGGTGACGAGTCTGACTACAACCATTAAACGTCGCTTCAAGCGCATGCGACGGCGCCGCAAGATCGGTCGCGCTTACGACATGGCACTCGAAGTCGCGAGTGTGCTCCCGCCACGAGCCAACGTGCTGGACGTCGGCTGCGGCAACGGCTTCATCGCGCATCACCTGCAGGGGTTACTGGGTACAACTGTGGTTGGATTGGACGTTGGTAACGATACCGCCGCTCGAATCAAATATCTTCCTTACGATGGTCGACACTTTCCCGTCAAGGATGAGCGCTTTGATGCTGTGCTGCTCTGCTACGTGCTCCATCACGCGCAGGATCCACGACTCGTGTTGAACGAAGTTAGCCGCGTGTTGTGTGAAGGCGGCCTCGCTATTATTTACGAAGACATACCAACGATCTGGTGGGACCGCGTTGTTTGTTGGACACACGATCGACAGTGGCGCGGCCGCACTGGACCATGCACGTTTCAAGCGGAACAGGGTTGGCGCAGGATGTTTAGTCTGGCGGGATTCGAGATCGTGAAGGAGCGTCCGTTATCGCGTTGGCGCAACCTCGCGCATCCGGTGTCACGAAGGTTTTTTGTGATCAAGAGTCTTGTTAATCCTGTCATCCTGCCTAAAACTGAGGTAGTTAAGGACAGGATTACAGGATTTCAAGGTTTACAGGATGAATCTACTTGATCTCAACAATCCCGCGCTCCATCAACTTCTTGATCATCTTCAGACAATCAGCCTCACGAAACGGGCAGATCGAGAGTATCGACTGTATGTTCCATGAACCGTTGATTCGCGAAAGCACGAATCCTTCCTGCGGATCGATCTGCTGCGTCGTCAGGTCGGACGGCGAGACGCGCAACTCAGGCACGGACTTCGGCCCGATCTTGCCACTCTCGTAAACGCGCTTGACGAACTTTTCCTCGGCCGTAGGCAACAACGCCTGCGCTTCCAGATTGTTAGGCTGTTGCTGTAAAGCCTTCTGAACGATCTCCAACGCTGCTTCCGGATCCGCGTCAAGCTTGCGCTCCGCAGACCACACCATCTCCATCACACTCTCCGGCAAGTCTTCGACTTCCGTGACCGGCGACGGAACGTCTTCCGGCAACTCGCCAACGACGCGCGCGATGCCTTCGCTGATCAAAGTGTAGAGCTGACCGTAAACGTGAAATGACGACGCGTGCATGTGATAGCAGATTTCTGCTACGGACATGCGCTTCTCGACAAAGAAAAGAACCTGCCGGTATTCCTTGCCGAGTTTTAGCGAAGACGTCCAGCCGGCGTTGAGCTCGAGTATGGTTCTGTCTGAGGGCACGAGCGTGCGATAGCGCGCGAACTCGTCAATCCGGTAAATCCCTTCCATTACGACGTTCGTCGGCTCGACTTCGATCAGCAACAGATCGTCGGGCGGTGGCTCGTCGTCGTAAAACTCGAAGTCGCCGTCAGTCCATACAAATAGATCGTAGATCGCGTCAAGCGTGCGGGTTTTGAGGATCCCAAGCACGTCGTCTTCGGTTAAGAACCCCTGCTCGACGAGGACCTCGCCCAGTTTTGCGCCCGTCGTTCTTTGCATTTCACGAGCGACTCTCAACTGGATCTCGTCGACTTTTCCGTAGTGAAGCAGTACCTGGCCGAGGTATTCGCGCGGATCGTTGGACTTCGAGCCGACGATTATTCCATTTTTGAAGTAAATCTGTTTGGTGATCTTGCCCTGATCGAATTTCAGTGTGCCCGACTTTCTCCCTGTTGCCAGAAACTGCAACAGGTCAGTCAGGCTCATTGTTTTCAAAGTGCCTTGGATTGCCACGAAAGGATCAGTTCAGGAAAGTTTTAATCTTCAACCAGGTCTGCGGAAATCGCCGGAGCTTCTGGTCCAGCTTCTCTCGCGATCTTCAGCAGACGCGCCAGGTTCGTTGATTGCTCTTCGTTCAACTCGACAAATTGAACACCAAACCCTCTGCCATGTCGATGGTGTCGCACTTCGCCTTCGAGATAGAGCCAATCGCCATCAGGTAGTGAAACACGAAACGCGACAATCTCGCCGCCCATTACCTCGCCCACGGTATCGAGATAACAGCCACCTTCAGAAAGATCGGTGATCAGCGCGGAGTGTCTCTCCTCCGCACCGTGCCACACTGCATCGAGATTGACGCTTAGCCGGGGTTTAGAACGTCTCTCATCCATTAGCTATGTGCATCATAAAAGATTTAGCCAATCCGTGGCTAATTATAATCGTTGACGCGAACGCGTAATGCTTCAGGAATTATTTGGAACTGAGCTGGCAATCTTCCAGGAAGTTCTCCATCCACTTCCAGCGCGACTTCCGCCCCACGATCGGCCGCTCGCACCGTGATCTTCCGCGCCAGGGCATGACTCACTTCCGGCATCGACAGGTGCGCGCCTGTGTAGACGCGCGGCGCGCTCGTGAAGATCTTGAGTGCGCTCAAGTCACCCACCCCAATCACGTCAAACTTGCCGTCGGTCAATTTCGCGTCAGGAGCGATCTTCATCCCGCCACCAAAATAACGTGCATTCGCGACACAAAGATTCAAGACCACGAGATGTCGTTCGTGCGAGTCGTCAAGTTGGACTACCAGACGCACGGGCTCGTTGTGCATGGCAGTTTTTAAGAGTGCCGACGCAAAAGAGCCATGGTCAGCTTTTACACGTTCGATGACTTTCGTGCTCATACCGCACGAGGCGACACCAACGAAGTATCGCGTCGTGTCACTTCCGTTGTTATCGACGTAAGAAACGCGTCCGACGTCGATCCGCGCAGTGCGGCCGTTGCGAAGGATTCTCGCAGCGTCACGAGTACGCGAAGGAATCTCGAGTGTTCGTCTGAAATCGCCGCCGGTGCCGCTGGGCAGAATCCCCAGCTCCGCGTCTTTGCCTGACGACAGGATGCCGTTCACGACTTCCGAGATAGTCCCATCACCACCGCAGGCGATGATGAGTTTCGCTCCCTTGCGCGCGGCATCGCCGGCGAGTGCCGCGGCGTCACCACGATGCTTCGTGAACACAACTCGAAACGCGCCGAACTGCGACCGCAGGTCACTCGCGATCTGCGGCCACGCTTCACCAGTGCTACCGCCCGCCGATAATGGATTAACTATTACTACCGACATATTTTTTCCACAGATTCCGCGGATTGCTCAGACCTTCTGTGTAATCGGTGGATGGCTTTATCTTGTTCCCCGAGGGCGGCAATCTTTTGCATGGCTGCGTCGGCAATTTCCTTGTGCGTGCGCAGTCGATCGGGCTTCCCGAGGTGCTCACTCAGATCCAGCAATTCGCCAAAATGGATTCGTATCACATCCTCGCGGTTCCAGTTTCGCGCCACTTGCTTCGGCAAACTGTTACACAGCCCCGCGATAAACACGGGTATCACCTGCGGCTGCGCCTCCATAATCAACTTCCCTATCCCCGGCTGCGCACGCAGGAAAGAATACGGATCGTCATCTTTGTTTCGTGTGCCCTCGGGATGAAACCCGATGATGTTGCCCGGGCCAGTACGCGCGAGCTCCTTGAGCACTTCAAACGAGAACTTATCAAACGTTCGCTTCTCGGGAATCGGATGGTCACCAGTCGCGAAAAACGGCGGGTACATGGACCACCATCCCATGATCAAATTCACCGCAAGCCCGAGCGGTGACTGGTAGAAGAATCGCCCGCGCACTGGAAAGAAGAGTCGCTTGGGCCAGCTCGTGTGGCGAAATAACACCGTCGACACGGCATACATGTCGAAGAATGAGCGATGATTTGCGACCAGCAGCAGCGGTCGATCGTGGTCCGCGGCCTCGACGTGCTCGAGACCGTAAACGTTCATGATGTTGTAAGTGGAAAGATGGATCCAGCCGGCGCCGAAGGTGCACTGACACCACGTCCAAAATCGCTTCCAAACGCCCTGATTCATGCGACGCACGAAGCGGAAAGCGAAACGTTCGAACGGGGTTAGGACTTCGAGCTCACTCAATCGAGAAGTATTTGGCCTCCGGATGATGGACAATAATAGCCGAAGTCGATTGTTCTGGCTCTAATTGAAACTCTTCAGTCAGCTCGACGTCGATACGCGAGGGATCGAGCAACGCAAAAAGCTTCTCCTGATCTTCGAGTCGCGGGCAGGCTGGATAACCGAAACTGTAACGCGAGCCCTGATACTCCTGCTTGAACAGACGCGTCAGCTCAGGCGAATCAGCACCGGCGATACCGAGCTCTTCGCGAATCCGTTTGTGCCACAGCTCAGCGAGCGCTTCCGCGCTCTCGACGCTCAAGCCGTGGAAGTAGAGATAGTCTGAGTAATTATCCGACTTGAATAACTCGTGCGAATACTCACTCGCGCGGCGTCCCACAGTGACGAGATGAAATGCGACCACATCCATCTTCCCGGATTCTTTCGCAGCGAAGAAATCGGCGAGGCAGAGGTGCTTGCCGGCAGGCTGCCGCGGGAAAGTAAACCGCATCTCATTTCCTTCGTTGTAAATAATCAGATCGTTTCCTTCTGACTGGCACTGGTAATAACCGTAGACCAGCTTCGGCGCGATCAGTTTCTCCTGTACGGCACGTTTCTTCAGCTCCTGGTAAATCGGACGCACCTTCTCGCGCACGAGCGCCTGATACTCTTCGAGCGGCATCCGGCCCTGCTTGAACTGCCACTGGCCCTTGAACAGCGCTGTTTCGTTAATAAACGAGAAGAGGTCAGCAAGCGAGACGCGTTCAACCACACGCGACCCAAAGAACGGAGCTTGTGGTATCGGCACGTCACGACTGACGTTGGAGCGAACGGTGTGCGTCGTGTCGCCACTACCCTTTCGCAGCCTTGTAGTCTTGCGAATACCGAGCTTCGCCTCTTCACCGATTAAGTCTTCCACATCATCAGCGACTTCTGAGCGCGCGGCGTCAGCATGCTTCTCGTCCTCTGCTCCAGTCTTATCCACCAACTGATCCATTGTGTGCAGGCCGGCGAAAGCATCGCGCGCGTAGAACAGTTGTCCCTTGTAGAGCGACTTCAGATCATCCTCGACATACTTGCGCGTCAACGCCGCACCGCCGAGCACGACCGGCACCTTGATGCCGCGCTCATTCATCAACTCGAGGTTCTCGCGCATGATCAGCGTTGATTTCACGAGCAGACCGCTCATGCCAATCGCGTCTGCACCGTTTTCGTCGTACGCCTTTAAGATCGCGTCGATCGACTGCTTGATGCCGAGGTTCAGGACCTTGTAGCCGTTGTTCGTGAGGATGATGTCGACGAGGTTTTTGCCGATGTCGTGAACGTCGCCTTTGACAGTCGCGAGCACCATCGTGCCCTTGGCGGTCGCACCGCCCTTCTTTTCCATGAACGGCTCGAGAAAACGCACCGCGAATTTCATTGCTTCGGCGGACTGCAACACGAACGGTAGCTGCATCTGGCCGCTGCCGAAAAGCTCGCCGACGACTTTCATGCCGTCCAAAAGAATGTTGTTAATGATGTCGAGCGCGGAGTACTTCTCAAGACCAAGTCGCAACTCGTCTTCGAGTCCGATCTTCTCGCCGTCGATGATGTGGTTCTTGAGGCGCTCCTCGACAGTTTCACCCTTGCTGGCCTTCTTCGATGCTTTCGCCTTCACGCCTTCGAAAAGCTTTGTGAACTCGATCAGCGGATCGTAGGCGCAAACATCACCTTCAAACTTCCGCTGGTCGTAAATCAGCTCGCGCGCGACTTTCAATTCCTGTTCGCCGATGCGATTCAGCGGCTCGATCTTGCTGGCATTAACTATGGCAGCATCAAGTCCGGCCTCAACAGCATCGTGGAGAAATACTGAATTCAGAACCACTCTGGAGGCAGGATTCAAACCAAAAGAGATGTTCGAAACGCCGAGAATCGTGAACGCGCCCGGCAGCTCGGCTTTGATCTGCCTGATCCCCTTAATGGTTTCGAGCGCGTTGCGACGGTCCTCTTCAATACCGGTCGAGATCGGCAACGCGAGCGAATCGAAGAAGATGTCAGACGCAGGCAGCCGGAGTTCCTGGGTAGCCTGGTCGTAGGCACGCTTCGCGATCTTCAACTTGCCTTCAGCCGTGCGCGCCATGCCGTCTTCATCGATTGTTCCGATAACGACACTTGCGCCGTATGTCTTGGCCAGCTCGATCACTTTCACGAAGCGCGGCACGCCGTCTTCGTAATTGGTCGAGTTGAGGATGCTCTTGCCGCCGGCGTGCTGAAGACCGGCTTCCATCTTCTCCCACTCGGTGGAGTCGAACATCAGAGGGATCTTGACGTTCGTGACGAGCCGCGATGCGAGCTCGTGCATGTCAGTCTCACCGTTCCGGCCGACGAAGTCGACGTTCACGTCGAGTATGTGCGCGCCTTCGCGCTCCTGTTCTTTGCCGAGAGCAATCAAACCATCCCAGTCTTCAGCGTTGAGCAGGTCGCGCATCTTCTTCGACCCGCTCGCATTCACGCGCTCGCCCACGATCAGAAATGACGCGTCCTGCACGTACGGCTGTTGTATGTAGATCGACGATGCGGCGGGAAGCGTTTTAGCGTGACGCTCCTTCGGCGTGATCCGTTGCATTGCTTCGACAACGAGACGGAGGTGCGCTGGTGTCGTTCCACAGCAGCCGCCGACTATGTTCGCGCCGAAATCGCTCGCGAAGTGGACCAGTTGCGCAGTGAAACTCTCCGGCGTCTCATCGTAGTGCATCTTGCCGTCGACCACAGACGGCAGGCCTGCGTTTGGAAGCACGGAGACTGGCAGTGGCGCGTTCTCGCAGATGTAGCGAATGCTCTCGGTCATATGCTTTGGACCAGTGCCGCAGTTCATGCCGACAACGTCGATCGGAAACGGCGCGAGAGCTGTTAACGCAGCATTGATCTCGGTGCCGTTGAGCATGGTCCCAAACACTTCGATCGTGACCTGTGCGATCACTGGCACGCGACGATGTGACTCTTTGAAGTGGCCGAAGATTGCGGCGAGCGCGGCCTTTGTTTGCAGCAGGTCCTGGCAAGTCTCGACGATTAGCAGATCAACGCCGCCATCGAGTAGTCCACGTGTCTGGACTGCATAAGCGTCGCGCAAATCTTTGAATGAGATATGTCCGAGTGTCGGCAGTTTGCGGCCTGGGCCCATCGAGCCAGCCACCCAGCGTGGTTTGTCTTTCGTCGAGTAATCAGAAGCGACGCGTTTCGCAAGCTGCGCCGCGAGCACGTTCATCTCGTAAGCCTTGTCGGCGATGTCGTACTCGGCGAAGTCTACAGGTGTGCCGTTGAATGAATTAGTCTCGACGACGTCGCAGCCGACGTCGAGGAAGCCTGCGTGCACCTTCTCAACCGCCTCCGGCCTCGTTACGAGCAGGTTCTCGTTGCAGCCTTCGAAAAGTGGTCCACCAAAGTCGTCGAGCGACAGGTTCTGGACCTGTAGGTTGGTGCCCATCGCGCCGTCGAAGACGACGATACGTTCTTTGAGAGTGTCGAGAAGGTTTGCCATAGGCAATAACAAAGGCCCCGCGCCTAACAACGCGGAGCCTCGAAACTTTAACTCACCGAGCTGTTTAGCGGATTATTTTATGTGGCCGCAAGTCGCTTTAACTCACCACGCCAAATTGTCAAAGCGTATTGAACCACATCTTGTTAATCCTGTAAATCCTGGAATCCTGGTGGAAGGACTTATTCAAACCAAAGATCGGTGAGGTCCAGCGTGAAGCCGGGCAGCAGAGGATCAGCGGAAACCGTCTCGGGATTATCTAAGATAACGACGTCGAGGTTCGGCTCGTAGATATACACTTGTCGTTTGAATGGATCGATTAACCAGCCCAGCGATGCCCCATTCTCCATGTATTCCAACATCTTGTTGCGCAGTTGAGTTAGGCGGTCAGAGGGTGACCTAACTTCCACTACGAAATCCGGACAAAAGGGAGCAAAGCTCTCCCTTTGTCGTTCTGTCAGATTCTCCCACTTTTCGCGTTTAATCCACGCCCCATCCGGTGATCGCCTCGCACCATTAGGCAATGCAAATATAGTGGACGAATCGCAGCAGATGCCGCTGCCATCCTTTGCAGCCCATACCACGAGTTGAGAAGTGAGGTTGGCGTTTCGCACGCCAGTTTGGAAGCCAGTGCCTGGCATTACTATTAATTCTCCGGTTGAGGTGAGTTCAAGCCGCAGGTCGGTATACTCGGCACAGAGTTGTTCGAACTGTTCGGGTGATACTGTGCGGTGCGTTAAGGCAATCAGCTGTGATGGAATGTATTCGTCAAGTTGTGTGAGATTGCGGACCATTCTAAGCTCCCATTGTTGCAAGGCATCCTAGCATCCGTCCGACGCCCCGGCAATATGCGAATCCGGCTATTATTTGTCGAAAACGGCTATTTACGATTAACATCCTTACATGCGACGCGCCATCTACCCCGGTTCGTTCGATCCAGTCACTAACGGCCACCTGGACATCATCGAGCGCGGCTGCAAACTCTTCGACGAGATCATCATCAGCATTCTCGTCAACCCTGAGAAGCAGCCCTTTTTCACAGTTGACGAGCGGCGCGACATGCTCAGTGAAGTCGTCGAGGACATCTCGCGTGGACGTTGCACGGTCCGTGTCGACTCGTTCAGCGGATTGCTCGTGAACTACGCGGTGGCCCAACAGGCAAACGTGATCGTGCGCGGCATACGCGCGATCTCCGACTACGA
>Ga0126311_10001619_pt1 | contig 11005 bp, 6 predicted proteins | sample Plot61_FD_92539 | JGI IMG/M metagenome (GOLD analysis project Ga0126311, IMG submission 92539) | Serpentine soil microbial communities from UC McLaughlin Reserve, CA, USA - Plot61 | ecosystem: Environmental > Terrestrial > Soil > Grasslands | place: USA: UC McLaughlin Reserve, Lake County... | reverse complement strand
CCGGAACTTCCTGGTGAAGATCAACGCAAACATCGGTAATTCCGCGGTCACATCGTCGATCGAGGAGGAGGTCGACAAGCTGCGGTGGGCGACGCTCTGGGGCGCCGACACCGTGATGGATCTCTCCACCGGACGGCACATCCACGAAACACGCGAGTGGATCGTCAGGAATTCCGCTGTGCCGATCGGCACGGTGCCGATCTACCAGGCGCTCGAGAAGGTCGGGGGGCGTCCCGAAGACCTGACGTGGGAGGTGTACCGCGACACGCTGATTGAGCAGGCGGAGCAGGGGGTCGACTACTTCACGGTGCACGCCGGCGTTCTGCTGCGATACATCCCGCTCACGGCGCGGCGGCTCACCGGCATCGTCTCGAGAGGTGGGTCGATCGTCGCCAAGTGGTGCCTGGCGCACCATCGCGAGAGCTTCCTCTACACCCACTTCCCCGAGATCTGCGAAATCATGCGCGCCTACGACGTCTCCTTCTCCCTGGGCGACGGGCTGCGGCCAGGGTCGATTGCCGATGCAAACGACGAGGCGCAGTTCGCGGAGCTGCGCACGCAGGGCGAGCTGACGCGGATCGCCTGGGAGCATGACGTGCAGGTGATGAACGAGGGCCCGGGGCATGTGCCCATGCACCTGATCAAGGAGAACATGCAGAAGCAGCTCGAGTGGTGTGACGAGGCACCGTTCTACACGCTCGGTCCGCTGACGACCGACATCGCGCCCGGCTACGATCACATCACCTCGGCCATCGGCGCCGCCATGATCGGCTGGTACGGAACGGCGATGCTGTGTTACGTGACTCCGAAGGAACACCTCGGCTTGCCAAATCGAGATGACGTGAAGGCGGGTGTCATCGCTTACAAAATTGCGGCGCACGCAGCGGACCTGGCCAAGGGGCACCCCAGAGCACAGGCGTGGGACGACGCGCTGTCGAAGGCCCGGTTCGAGTTTCGATGGCGGGATCAGTTCAATCTCGCGCTCGATCCCGTGACGGCGCGGGCGTTTCACGACGAAACGCTGCCGGCCGAAGGCGCGAAGGTTGCGCACTTCTGCTCCATGTGTGGTCCCAAGTTCTGCAGCATGGAGATCACGCAGCAAGTACGTGACTACGCCGCCTCGAGAGGTCTCGAAACACGCGCGGCGGTGGAAGCGGGGCTGGCAGAGAAGTCTGTCGAGTTCAGGCAGGAGCGGGAGCTCTACGTCGCGAGGGGGAGCCAGGACACGTAGAGCACCACGGACGGGTCTCAGTTCAGAAGGGCGCAGGCACAATCTGGATGACCGTCGCAAAACGGGCCGGCTGTGCGTTGGGCGCGGGGTTTGGGAAACCCGCCGATCCTGCCCACGTGAAGTCCTTCACGGTGACGCCCGGCGGGAAGGCCATCGTCTCGGGGCGGAACCGTCCGACTTCGAACATGTAGGTCGCCGGACGCTCGAACACCATATCCCCGCGCTGCTTGAGAGCGGTGCGGTAGTACGCGACGACCTCCTCGAGCAGCGCATCCGTGCCGAAGAGGTAGTAACGCTGTCCCCGGCCCGCGTCGTACGACCGGAGGAACTGCGCACCCGGAATGACCGGTAGCCCCAGCTGTTGCTCCGTGGGCGCTGCCTCCCTGGCGGTGACCGGCTGAGCAGCGCCCTGGGGTGCCGCCGGCGGTGTGGCGCTCTGCGCTGATGCCCTCGTCGCGGCAGGTGTGACTCCCAAGGCCACGAGCGACGCAAACACGAGCGTGGGGAACATCGGTCGCATGGGCACGATTATATCGGCAGCCGCACATGCGACCTGTGTCGGGCCGAACTCTCGCCCACCCGAAGGGGGAATCGCCTACTCAGGCATGCGGATCGCATGAGTGTCGTCCGTGCGCCGGGCAGGGAATTTCTCGTTGATGCCTGGGGTTCTGGATGAGGACGGGCTCGGTCGATGGAGCGGCTGCAGAGCCAGGGCGAGCACGGCGACCTGACGCGATTTCATTTCGCGGCCGCATGACGGCCGTGTTCACAGCCATGACGAACACACTGAAGACGACGCTGCTGCTCGGGGCGCTGAGCGCGCTGTTGCTGCTTATCGGTGAGGTGCTGGGCGGGGCGCAAGGCCTGCTGATTGCGTTCCTTTTTGCCGCGGGCACGAATTTCGTGTCCTACTTTTACTCGGACAAGATCGTCCTGAGTATGTATCGGGCACAGGAGGTCGGGGCCGGGCATCCGTTGTACGCCACGGTGGCGCGGCTTGCAGGACGCGCGGATTTGCCCATGCCCAGGGTGTACATCCTCCCCGACAGCTCGCCCAACGCGTTTGCCACGGGGCGCAACCCGCAGCACGCGGCCGTGGCTGCGACCGAAGGCATCCTGCGCGCGCTCAGCCCGGAAGAACTTGATGGCGTGATCGCCCACGAGCTCGCGCACGTGAAGCACCGCGACATCCTCATCAGCTCGGTGGCCGCGACGATCGCGGCGGCGATCATGATGGCGGCGCGGTTCGCCATGTTCTTCGGGGGCAGCCGGGATGACCGCGGGGGCGCCAATCCCGCGGCGCTGCTGCTCATGATGATCCTCGGGCCGGTCGCCGCCGGCCTGATTCAGGCGGCCATTTCGCGGTCGCGCGAGTTCGCAGCGGATGCAGGGGGAGCGGCGATCGCGGGATCGCCGCACGGGCTCGTCAACGCGCTCCGGAAGATCGAGGCCGTTTCGCGCCGGATGCCGCTCGAGGCCAACCCGGCTACTGCACACATGTTCATCATCAAGCCCTTCAGCGCGGGAGGCATGATGGCGCTCTTCAGCACGCATCCGCCGACCGAGCAGCGCGTGGCCGCCCTGCTCGGACGCTCCTAATCGGCAGCTGATCGCCCTTCCTTATCCGTGCGCCGAGCGCCTTGGCTCTCGCCGACACGCACGGCCTTCCGCGCGGACACGCGTTGCGGCGAACCGCAACCCGAACGCGGGCAACCGCTTGTCCGCACGGCGGGCTGGAACGTCCAGCAGTGGCCCTAAACTTGCTCCACACCAGGGGCAGGAGGCTGCGACGTGGAAGACTTCGATATCGCCCAGAACAAGGTCGGAGAGTCGGCGCAGCGGATTGTCGACCGCGCGGTTGAGGAATCGCGCCGGCGCGACCATGCCGTCCTCGGGAACGAGCACATCTTCCTGGCGTTCGCCCAGGTCGAATGGGATCTGTTCTCGCAGGTGATGCGCGATCTCGAGCTCAATCCGCACGCCATCCTCCAGGCACTCGAAGAGCACCTGAACATGGTGCCGGCCTTCGCCGGCCGCGACGTGCGCGTCTCGCCGGCGGCGAAGCTGGTGTTCAAGCTCGCGCTCCACCACGCCAGCCGCGCCGGGCGCCAGACGATCGAAGCAGCCGATCTCTTCTCTGCCATCTTCGAGGAGAGTCAGGGCATTCCGGTCTCGATCATCCGCCGACATGGTGTCGAACCCGAGATGCTCGTCTCCCGCATCTCGACCCGGATGCGCGACATCGAGATCCGGGAGGAGCGACTGAAGAAGCGCTTCGAGCTGCCGCCGTTTCTCAAGCACTTCGCCACGAACCTGAACCTGCTCGCGCGGCAGGATCGCACCCCGCCGGTCTTCGGTCGCGACGAGGAGATTCAGCAGGTGCTCGAGATCCTCTGCCACCGCGAGCGCGCGAACTCCGTCATGCTGATCGGGGAGCCTGGCGTAGGCAAGACGGCCATTGTCGAAGGCCTCGCGAGGCGCATCGAGTTCGAGCCCGAGACCGTGCCCGTGCGGCTGCGTGACTGCCAGGTGGTGAATCTGCAGATGAACAGCATGGTGGCCGGCACCATGCTGCGTGGGATGTTCGAGGATCGCATCCAGAACGTCATCCGCGAGCTGAAGGAACGGCCCAATCTCCTGCTGTTCATCGACGAGGCCCACACGATGGTCGGTGCGGGCTCCGCGCTCGGTGCACCATCGGATGCGGCGAACGTCTTCAAATCCGTGCTCGCCCGCGGCGAGGTGCGGATCATCGGCGCCACCACGCTCAGCGAGTACAAGGAATACATCCAGGAAGACGAGGCGCTGGCCCGCAGATTCCGTACCGTGCAGGTGTGCGAGCCGACGATCGACGAGACGCGCCGTATCCTCTACAACCTGCGGCCCCGGCTGGAGCGTAACTACGCCGTGCGCATCCTCGACGAGGCGATCGAGACGGCCCTCGACATGTCGCCGCGCTACATGCGGCATCTGCGTCTTCCTGACAAGGTGATCGGCTGGCTCGACACGGCGTCGGTTCGCGCGGAAATCGATCGGCGGTTCGAGGTCCGCACCGGCGACGTCGTGTCGGTCATCTCGCATGTCGCCGGCATTCCGGAAGACATGGTGTTCCGCGAGGTGAGCGACCGCTTCCGCGACATCGAGACCCGGCTGTCGTCGCGTGTGATCGGCCAGAAGAAGGCGTTGTCCGCCGTGGCGCGCCGGCTTGTCCTGAACAAGGGGCCGCTCAAGGATGGATTCGATCGTCCCGACGGCGTCCTGCTGTTCCTCGGTCCCACCGGCGTGGGCAAGACCGAGCTCGCGAAGTCGGTCGCCGAGTTCCTGTTCGGCGACGAGAAGAAGATGATCCGCGTGGACATGTCGGAGTACCAGGATGGCGGCGTCGCGGTCGACAAGCTGATTGGCATGCCCCGCGGGATCGTCGGGTCGGAACGCGGTGGGGTGCTCACGAATCAGCTGCGCGACACGCCGTACTCGGTGGTGCTTCTCGACGAGGTCGAGAAAGCCAGTCCGAACCTCCTGAACCTGTTTCTCCAGGCGTTCGACGAAGGCTGGCTGACCGACGGGCGCGGGAAGCGCGTCTATCTCAGCGACGCGATCATCATCATGACGTCGAACCTGGGCTCGCAGCATTTCCGCAAGCTCACGAGCCCGCTGGGGTTCGCCGCGGGTCAGGTTGCAGACACGGCGGCCGTCGAGGGTGAGGTGATGCGCGAGCTCGAACGGCGATTCCCGCCCGAGTTCCGTAACCGGATCGACGAGGTCGTGCTGTTCGCGCCGCTCACGAAGCCCGAAGTCCGGCAGATCGCGCAGCTCTATCTCGACGAGGTCGCGGAGACATTGCGTGGACGGGGCAAGTCGCTGCTGGTCGATGAGGAGGCGCTCGACATGATCGTTGAGCAGGGCCACAGCCTCGCCTACGGCGCGCGCTTCCTGAAGCGTGTCATCGACGAATGCGTCAAGCTCCCCATCAGCGAGCACTGGAGCATCGGGCAGCAGTTCCGCGTGCGCGTCGAGGCCGAGCGGGTCGTGGTGGATGGCAGTGGTCCACGGCTCGTGACATCGTCGCCGGAGCCGCCGGCGCTGGCCTACGGAACCTAGCGCAAGCCTGATCGTGTCTGGGGACGGCACGAAAGGCCGGGAGATGGCTCCCGGCCTTTCGTGTGTACCGCGTCAACCCCAGTCGAACGCGGCCTGCTCGCACCGGGGCGGCGGACTGTCGGGGACCTCTCGCGAGGGGCGCTCGCTCGAGGTCATGCCGTAGCGTGCCCTGAGTGCGCGAACCATGCCCTGCACCTCGGATGCATAGCCACGGCTGGCGTACTTCGATCCCGCCGCGTAGAGCTCGTCGTATGCCCCGGTGAGCTCCGGGTACTCACGTCCAAGGAACTCCAGGAAGTGGGTGCGTGTGCCACCCTGCAGGTACAGCACGTTTGCGCCAACGAAGTGTGCGCCGTGATCGGCAACGGCCCGGATTGTCGATTCGATGGAATTCCTGTCGGCCGTGATGCCAGGGACGAGGGGTGCCATCAGCACGCCGACGTGCACACCGGCGTCCGCCAGCGCTCGCACAGCCTTCAGCCGCTGCCAGGGTGACGCGGTACCCGGTTCGAGACGGCGCCATGCATCTTCGTTGACGGACGGGACACTCACGTAGATCGTGCACGAGGCCACCGCTGCGACCGCTTTGAACAGGTCGGCATCGCGCACCACCATCGGTCCCTTCGTCACCAGACCCACCGGCGTGCGCGCGGCACACAGCGCCTCGAGCGACTGCCGGGTCAGCTTGTAGTGCCCCTCGATCGGCTGGTAGGGGTCTGTGGCGGTGCCGAGCGCCACCTGCTCGCGCATCCACGCCGGGCGTGCGAGCTCGCGTCGGAGTACCTCCGGGAGGTTTGTCTTGACCAGGATCACGGTGGCGAATTCGTCGCCGGCTCCGAGCTCGAACTGCTGGTGGTAGCGTCTGGCGAAGCAGTAATGACAGGCGTGTGTGCACCCCCGGTAGGGGTTCAGGGTCCACCGGAACGGCATGCCTTCCACGGGATTGAGCGCGGAACGGCAACGCACCTCCTGATACCTCGCATCGTCGGCGCGACGCTGTGCCTCGGTGAGGGCGTCCGCCCCGCCATCCTTCACCAGCCGCGCCACGTCTCGCGTCGTGGGATGCAGCGTTAACGGGAAGAGCGACGCGCATTTGTCAGCCATGTGGGAAGGCAGGGAGATGTCGCCGTGTTTCGCCTTTTGTTCGTCATGGTGACGCGACGACGGAGTGCCTGTCAAGCTGGTCACCGCGAGAGGCATGCTCGAGCGCGGGAGAGAACTCGGCAGCAGGTTCTGAACAGGAGGCGGGGTCGGGTGATGGGAGGCGATCAGGATCCGATCGCCTCCCGCTCCACAGCATCCCGCCAGAAGGCGAGGAGGTCGTCGAGCGTCTGCTCGAGCGGGATGGTGGGGCGCCAGCCGGTGTCGCGTGTGAGTCGTGCGTGGTCGCCCACAACAACGGGCGCGTCGTGCGGGCGATACAGCGTCGGATCGGTTTCGACGTCGACCGGGACCGATGCGCGGCGGCGCAGGCCATCGAGCACGTCCTGCATCCGCGGCGCTGTGCCGGAACAGACGTTGTACACGACCCCCGGCGTGCCACGGTCGACCACGGCGATGTATGCCTGCACCGTGTCACGCACGTCCGTCACATCGCGCCGGGGAGAGAGGTTGCCGACGCGGATCAAGGGCGGCGCGCCGCCCCGCTCGATCCGTGCAATCTGCCTCGCGAAACTCGCTGTCGCGAATGAGGGCGCCTGACGAGGTCCGATGTGGTTGAACGGGCGGGTGGCGAACACACGCTGCCCGTCGCGCGCGGCGCGAACGGCGAGTTGCTCCTGTGCAAGCTTGCTGACGGCGTACGGGCTCGAGGGGGCGAGCGCGGCGGTCTCGGTCAACGGCTCCTCGGAGTCGCGGTAAACGCTGGCCGAGCCCGTGACCAGGATCCTGGCGCCCAGAGCGAGCTGCCGGTCTGCCTCGAGGATGTTCTCCGTGCCCATCACGTTCACTTCGAGCGTCGATGCCACCGCCTGCCAGGACTGGCCAACGTGGGCCGCGCCAGCGAGGTGAAAGATCACCGCGGGCCGGAAATCGGCGAGGGCGTGCCGGACAGCAGCAAAATCCAGCAGTTCCACGTTCCGCCACAACACGCCCGCGGGAAGGTAACCAAACAAGGCGGGTGTCTCAGGGCGCGCCCAACCCTCGACCGCGGCGCCGTGCCCGCGCAAGGCGTCGAGCAGGTGACTGCCCGCGAACCCTGCGGCGCCGGTTACGAGCACAGGTCCGGTCAACATCAGGTGATGGTCGTGCCGTACCGCTGCTGGTAGTACGCACGAAACGCGGGGTCCTGTTCCTTGACCGGCCGCCACCACCATTCATTGGCGGCGTACCACTCGACGGTTCGCTTCAGCCCGGACTCGAAGTCCGCCTGCGGCGCCCAGCCCAGGGCCCGGAGCCGCGAGCTGTCGACGCAGTACCGCCGATCATGGCCCTGGCGGTCGGGGACGTGCCGGATCAGGGTCTCGGGACGCTCCAGAAGCGCAAGGATCCGGCGCGTGATGTCGAGGTTTGCCACCTCATTGCCGCCCCCGATGTTGTACACCTCGCCGGCCTGCCCGTGCTCGATCAGCATATCCACGGCGCGGCAGTGGTCCAGCACGTGCAACCAGTCGCGAACGTTTCCGCCGTCACCGTACAGCGGCACCGGGAGCCGGTCTATGGCATTGGTGATGAACAGCGGGATGAGCTTTTCCGGAAACTGGTACGGCCCATAGTTGTTGGACGCGCGCGTGACGATGACGGGGACGCCGTAAGTGGCGAAGTAGCTGTACGCCAGGCGGTCGGCCCCGGCCTTGGTCGCCGAGTAGGGATTGCGCGGCCGCAGTTCATCGCCCTCACGGCTGGCGCCCTCGGGCACGCTACCGTAAACCTCGTCGGTGGAAATCTGGACGAAGCAACGGAGCCCGGCGGCATCACGCGCCGCCTCGAGCAGCACGAAGGTGCCCATCACGTCTGTGCGGATGAACTCCCCAGCCGCGTGGATTGAGCGATCGACGTGCGTTTCGGCCGCGAAGTGCACGACGATGGCCGAGCGGGTGACGAGGGGCCGGACGGCAGCACTGTCGCAGATGTCGGCGCGCACGAACGCGTGACGCGGATGATCGAGGACCCCGTGCAGGTTCTCCATCCGACCGGCGTAGGTGAGCTTGTCTAGGGTGGTCACACGCCAGTCCGGGTGGGTTGCCAGCGCGTGCCGCACGAAATTGCTGCCGATGAAGCCCGCTCCGCCGGTGACGAGCACGTCAATCATGTGAAGGTCCGCTGGTTCCCGCGCGTCAGTACCCGCCGTTGCCGGAAGGCCCGCCCATGGCGCCGAAGAAGTTGGCGAATGTTCCGATGCCCGCCAGGGTGAACGAGAAGTTCAGGCGGTTGTCCTTCTGCACGGGACTGTACCCGAGCTGGCTCAAGTCGTACGCCTGGTATTCCACCGCGAACCCGCAGCACTGCGCATTGTAGTAGGCCATCATGCGCTGCTGCAGGAAGCTGCTGCGCAGCAGGTCGTAATTGAACTGGTACATCACGCCGTAGCGGTTCTGCTTCAGGCGCACGTTGGTGAGCCCATTGATGTAGTGATCCAGTCGATCGGGGTCGTCGAAACCGGCGAGCCCCTCCACCAACCGCCGCTGACTCCAGCCTGCGCTTGCCTGCACCCATCCGTGCCAGTCGATCGTCCCGTCAGCCGCCATCGTCCGGAACCCGTGAAACCGCGTGTCGTACTCGGCGCGGAAGTTCGTCGTCATGTAGTCGGTCGGCAGCGTCCGTATCGCGATCGAGAGGGGCGAGAACTTGGTCGGTGCGGTGCCGTTGAAGCTTGTCTGGTAATACCGGTCGTACTGCGCGGCCCGCGCATCGGTGTAATAACTCTGCCCGACCGTCGCGTTCAGGATTTCGCGGGACTGGCCGCCGCCTCCCGGCTTGCGGTACACGCGGTTCGTGACGCCATACGCCACGCGCGTGGTGCTCCCGACCACTGTGTCCACTGCGTCGATCTGCACGATTCGCTCGAAGTTGTCGATGCCCGAGATCCGCCCGACGTTGAAGAACGGCTGAATCGAGTGTTTGAGCTTTTCCGCGTATTTGCTCCCGCGGAACGTCCAGATCCGGTTCAGCACCGGGCCGGTCACCTGCGACTGCAGCTCGTAATAGTTCCTCGAGACGCCCTGATCGACCTGCTGGCCAAGGGCGTCGCGGCTCTCCGTCCAGTGAGTCGAGCGGAACGCCACCGTGGAGTTCGCCGTCAGGAATTGCCATTTGGTGAAGGGGATACGGATTCGCGGCAGGATGTCGTAGCGCGTCAGGCTCTGGTCCACAAGCTCGGTCTCGGCCTTCCGCTGGACGATCAGGCGGTTGTACTCGGTATTCACCGCGAGGTAGGCGAAGCTCCCGAACAACGGCCGTTCGTTCCGGTTCACCAGCAGGCGCGGCGCCCCGCCGCGGACGGTGGAGCTCGTCGTGCCGTAAAAATACTCGCTGCGATCGACCGTGCCGGTGATGTTGTACTCGCGCCAGGCCCCGCCCACTGACCCGCTGAAGACGCGCTGTCGGCGCGACGCCTCGTACACGTTCTGGTGGTAGGTCTGTTGCACCTGGATGTCGGAGAAGTAGTCGGCGCGGAATCTGGCCCGCACCGCACTTCCTATACGTTGCGTGCCCGCACCCCGGACCTCATAGCTCTGGCGTTCAGGGGTTGTTGTGTCGTCGTACTGCGCCTCGTGCTCCCGCAGGTTGTATAAGCGCAGGAAGCCATCCGAGCCCGGGCCACGGACGTACCTGTATTCGGTACCGTAGCCCTGGCCCGTCTGCGAGTACCAGTCGTGCAGCAGGGTGAGATCCTGACTGCGGCTGATCGCCCAGAAGAACGCGTTGCTCAGGGACTGCCCTCTGATATCCGAGGACCCGTAGGTGGGAATCAGGAACCCTGTCGCGCGATCGTCCTTCTGGACGGGGTAATAGAAGATCGGCATGTAGAACACCGGGACGCCCTTCACCTTGAACAACGAGTTCGTGAGCATGGCGTAGTGCTCCAGGTTGAGGGTCACCGACCGCGACGTCAGCTCCCATCGAGGCGTGGGCTGCAGGCACGTGGTGAAGCCGCCGCGAGTGATCTTGTATTTCTGCTCGCCCAGCTTCTGCAGCGTCTCGCCGTAGAAGTAGACGTCGGGTTCCTGCGTGCCGAACACGCTGCGGTCCTCGGCCCCGGGCTGCGCCGCGGGTTGTCCGATGGTGGCGCTGCCGCTCGCGTTGTAGAAGGTGCCCGTCTTGGTCCGGGTGTTGAACTCCAGCCGTTCAGCGGCGATCCGGCTGGTGCCCGACGTGAACACCACGTTGCCCGTTGCCACGAGCCGATCCTGATCGGTGAACAGCTCGATTTCATCGGCGAAGAACGTCTCGTCCACGCAGGTCACCTCGACCTGGCCCACGAGCTTCCAGTGCTCGGTGCCGAGGCGCTCCATCGTCCATTGGCGTGACGTGTGAGCCTTGCAGCCGGCGAGCTCCTGTGCGGTCGCCGGCGGCGCCGCCCAGAACGCGAGACAGAACACGACCAGAATCCCGGGGGTGTAGCGCATCACGGGCACAGGCACGGGCGCGGGCGCAGCAGAGCGCACGCTCGCGGAGCGAAGGAGCAGGTGCAGGCGGCCGCAGAATATCACGCGTCCCGAGGCCGGCCAAGGT
>Ga0126311_10001617_pt1 | contig 11008 bp, 5 predicted proteins | sample Plot61_FD_92539 | JGI IMG/M metagenome (GOLD analysis project Ga0126311, IMG submission 92539) | Serpentine soil microbial communities from UC McLaughlin Reserve, CA, USA - Plot61 | ecosystem: Environmental > Terrestrial > Soil > Grasslands | place: USA: UC McLaughlin Reserve, Lake County... | reverse complement strand
GATGAGGAAGAGCGCCTACTCGATAAGGTTCGGGAAGCGACCACCGCCCGCAGATTATTAAGTCTCCATCATCTGATCTCAGGGCGCGATATCGAGTCGGTGCACCTTCTTGAACAACTCGCCATCAGACTTCGGGATGCTGGCTACTTCGACGAAGCACTTGCGGTTCTCAATCGAGCGTTGAAGATTCATCCAAACGATCCTGAGCTCCTTCGAGAAATTGGTTTTGTCTATCGCAAGAAGGGACCGCCATATTTTTCGCAGGCGGAAAAATACATGGAGCGAGCACTACAACTCAACGATCGCGATTCAGAGTTGCATGGCATGCTTGGTGGCCTATTTAGGCGGCGTGGCGAATACGAACGAGCTCTAGGTCAATACAGGCGAGCCCACGAGCTTCAGCCAGATGACTTATACCCGTTGGTTACCGTCGGAGCTATGTGCGGTGCACTGGGGAAAGTGATAGAGGCGAAGGACTGGTATCAGAAACTACTGGACACTTGCGAGAAACTTATCAGCCAGAAACGCGCCGACCACTGGACGTATCTCTGCCTCGGTGAGGCACATGTTGCTCTTGGCAATCAAGAAACGGCAAGCGCTGCATACCGCATGGCCATCGAGACCCACCCGCCGGTTGAGCACGTCCGGTCGGAAGCGGAGCAACTTGAGTTTCTCATAGACAGAAACTTCGCCGCGGAAAATGCTCGGAATGTTCTTCCTGTCCTGCGCGAATATCTCGTGTTGCACCAATCACAATGACGGTTACGAATCTCGAATGACGCAATGGCACAAGCTCGTGACGCGGTGAGCAGGGGAGAATACGGCGAGGCCATTGCCGCCCTGGATACGCAAGAGCAACTTGCCCGATAACTTGGCGACAAGCTGGCGGTTGCTCTGTCGCTCTCTTCAATCAAGCGCGCCTGCTCGCTGAAGATGACGACGAAGAGCGAACGAGCCTAACGTGTGCGGAAGAAGCTTTACGATTGGCGGAGCATCACGGTCTGACAACTCTTGCCCGGGAAATCGAACCTTGGTTGTGCGCCTTCGCAAGACACCAAGGCCCGAGTGACGTTTTAAGATTCATCTGATGGCTTCTTCACACGCAAGTATCAAGACTAAAGTGTCCTGTTAATGAGACTGCCGATACGATCAACAGCTGCTCACTTGTAATAACGAGGACACCGTTTGAATGAGACCACAAAACTTCAGCCACACGCGTGGGCTAACTGTGGAAACTCGAATTGAAGCGTGAAACGATCACAACCGGAATTCTCCTTGACACGACCCGGCTTCATAGAACGGTCGACAAGAGAAGCAGTGTTCCCGCGATTCGCCTCTTCAACAGTTTCTGAGGTCAATGAGAACTATAGCAGAGCGGTCGATAGCGGGCGCGCAGTTCAGAGCAGCGAATGAGACACAACTGCCTCCGTTATTGGGGAGGTTTACAGGTCTCAAAATTGGGCTGCTCTTTCGTGTATTCGTCCCACTCGGAACGTACGATATGAGTCGTAATACGGGCGCAAGCTTCGGCGATCAGGTCTTGTGCGCGCAGAAGCGATAACCGTACTGTGTTGTCCGCGCCGCCAGTCGCCAGATATTTACCATCTCGACTAAAAGCGATGCTCTTTACCTCAGCGCCGTGTACGACACGAGCCACTTCCTGACCATTAGCGAATTCCCAGACCCGCGCGATAGCATCGCCTCCCGCAGTTATGTATTTGGCATCTGGGCTGAGTGCCATCGTCATGATAGAGTCAGGGAATTTGAGAGCGATCTGCTTTCCACTGCTAACATCCGTCAGAGTTGCCGAGCCATCAAAGGCCGCTGAGGCTAAATACCTGCTGTCCAAGCTAAAATCGACGCCGACAACCCAACTCTCGTACGTACTAATTTTGCGCATTTGCCCTGAGCCAATGTTAATTAAGAAAACGCTTCCGGCCCCGCCTCCAATGGCTAAGTTTGATCCGTCAGGGCTGAACGCCATCACAACAATTTGCTCGCCCGGCTCAGTCTCGCGGATGACCGTACCATCAACTGCCCTGCGCACTGACACTACCTCACCCACCATCGCAAGGAATCTACCGTCAGGGCTCACCGCCATGGCTGTAACGGCCGGCTTTGCGTTCCCGTGCCAGACTTCAAATCCATTAGCTATCTCATGCATAGAGATCGCTCCGTAATCCCCAACTGTTGCGGCAGATTTACTGGCACCGGCAAAAGCGACATTTTGAATCACTGATGTGAACTCCAGGGTTTGTACTATTTGGCGATCGGCAATGCGCAATATTTTGACTGTGCTCCTTTGATCAACAGGATCGTCTTCCGGTCCGGCGGTCCGACTGGCAATCGCGAAATATTCTCCGTCTGGGCTGAATTTGATGTCTTTAATCTCACCTCTGGATTTTTCGCTCCAGTAGATCTTGCCGTTGTCGGTCTCCTGGATTCGCGTGCTTCGATCGGCACTTTTTGAAGCGAAGTATTTTCCGTCCGCACTGATGGTTACGGCTTCGACTGGCAACTTGTATGTCGTGGGCCTCTCGAAACTGCTAACGGACTCCCACACACGTGCGATGTTGTCGGATGAGGCCGTGGCGACCAGGTCACCGTTGGGACTAAAGGCCAGGGCGTTGATCTCCCTAAGGTGACACATGCGCGCGACCTCCCGGCCATCTGCCGCGGTGAACACACGCGCCGTGTAATCCGCACCGGCGGAAGCTACGAGCAAGCTGTCTGGGCTGAAAGACAGTTTCTTAATTTCTGCGCCATGGATTATGTTCGCCAGGTCCTGCCCTTCCGAAGCACTCCACAAATGCACGAAGCCATCCTGTCCACCGGTGGCGAAACTATTTCCGTCCGGGCTAAAAGCCAGCGCACTGATGTAGGTCCCGTGCTTCACCTGGAATTCTTTGCGCCCAGTTGCTGTTTCCCATACTTGCGCTTCGCCCAGGCTGGCTGTCACGATCTGTTTCCCGTCGGCGCTAAACGCGACGAGCGGCAATCCAACTTGATTCTGGAGGGTCGCAGTCTGCCTGCCTGTCACGGCATCCAGGATCAAAACGGTAAGGTCAAAGCTGGCTGTGGCCAGGTATTTTTCGTCCGGGCTGAAAATAGAAGCAACGACTGGTTTTTGAATTTGCTTGCTCCACAACAACCGGCCGTCTGCCAAATTCCACACTCGCACCGTTCGGTCGTAAGCGCCCGTGGCGACATATTTCTCCCCGGGGCTAAAGCCGATCGAGCTGACGTCGCCATCATGTTTGAACTTTAAAATGACCCTCCTACTGTTGACCTCCCAGACCGTCAGTGTGTCCGCAGTCGCAGCCGCGAGATACTTTCCCAGTTTGCTAAAGCTAATATGGTCTGCAGCGCCTTCCTGATTCTGTCTCCATAATCTTTGACCGCTAGTGGGGTTCCATAACTGCACCAACCCGTCTTCGCTGGCCGTCGCCAGATACTCTCCGTTCGGGCTAAAAGCCACATCGTTGACCTTTGCATCATGGCTAATTGAGGCGACGCGGAGTGGCAGAAGGGACAGGCTCTGGCGCAAAGCCTGGTCAGTGTCCAGAGATGAGTATTGACGCATGGCCGCGACGGCGAAAAGCGCACTAGCCGGCAGGAGGTTGCTTAGTTGCGCTCTGATTAGATTCGACTGATTCGCCAACTGCCGCGCGTTCGCGATACGCGTCTGCTTATTAGCTTCCCCAGTCCGCTGCCTTATGACCTGGATCAAAACAACGGTCAACGCCAGTGTGGCGACCGCGATGGTTGAGATAATGGCCCTACGTGCAATGACGGCCTTTCGACTTGAGCCTATGTATGTCTTGTGAAGGGACGTAGGCGCGGGCTTTTTACCGCGTCCTCCTTCCGCCAGCCATTGCCTGGCATTCTGCAACTCCCTCCCGCGCAGCAAGAGACTATTATCAGGCTTGGCAGGCTCCACGCCTGACCCCTCCCATTCGAGGGCGCGAACCTGCAACCGCGAGTGCTCGCGCACATAATCCAGATCGGTGTCGAATGCCTTGATCAGTAGGTTGAAAGAAACTTCGAAGTTGTCGTTCTCACGAAAATATATCCAGTTGGGCTCGGATAGCTGCGAAGGCACTGTCTCTACATCCACGTCCTCTCGAACAACGGGAACGAGACGTTTGTGGTTTTTTACCGCGTGAGCAAACTCCGCCTGACAAACAGTAGAAGTAAGGGAGTGAGGACTGACAATAAAGGTGAAATTATCTGCCGCTTCGATGCTGGATTTGATTGCCTTCATCCACGGCTCTGTCGGCCGCAAGTCTTTGCGGTCAATCCAAACCTTTTTCCCAGCACGGACTAGGGCTTCGTTAAGAAGTCGGACGAATGTCTGGTCCTTGCGCGAGTAAGAGATGAAAGCATCGAACCTCAAAACCGGGTCAAATTTTCTTAACAAGAGTTCAAACGATTGTTTGAAATTATTGCCGCCTGGAAAGTTTATCGGTTCCAAGTTATTTAGCGGTGGTGGCAATTCATTGACTCCGACCCTGCGATAGAGTATCGGTATCAAATGCTTCTCCAGCTGAACGGCATGAGTCAATTCTTCAAGACAGGTTTCGGAATTGATTGAGTCCGGGCTAATGACAAAGATAAAGTAATCGGCGGCTTCGATTCGGAGCAGTATCTCTTTCCGATTGTCGTTATCGAGCGATATGCCCTCCTGATTCAGCCACATTTTTCTTTTGCTCTTTTTGAATGCCTCATCAAGCTTCCTAATAAACTCGACATCCACTTGCGAGTAACAGACAAAGGCATTCGAAAGCTCTTGATTCTGCGCGGAGGCACTTGTGCTTGGCGCGTCAGCTTGGTTCGAATTGTTCATCATTAACTTGCCATCCGACATCGCCCTATTGTCCGCTTGTCTTCTGCAAAGTTCACGGCTTGAATGCCATTGAGCAGTTAAAGTCTAGCGAGGAATTTCGGGTCTCTAATCGTCTGCTTAGATCATGTGTCTCTTCTGACTCTAAGCTAACAGCACAGTCTTGAGTTTAGTCTAGGTACTCCTGCAGTTCCCTGCGTATTTCATTACTGGCGGCCCAGATTCCATCCGAGATATCTATAGGAATCCAACCCGATAGATCCGATGGAATTTCCACCCCCTTCTTACACAAGAAAATTACTTTGCCGCTCTTTCTTCCAAACTTGGCAATGAAGAAACCGAATTCGAATAGAACATTTTGGCGAGCTCGGGCTTGACCCGTAGAACTGCCCGGATCATCGGGAGTGAACAAAGCGAAAACAATATCTGATTGCTCGGCAAAGTCTTCAAACTTTTCAATTACGGTATCGCCTCCTGAGACTTGGTCTTTGAGGATGATCGGTTGGTCAAACTTCAGCGTATCCTGAAGGTAATCCCTCAGATCAGTGGCGGATTTAAGGTCATGACCATGTAGGATGAAGATCCTCGGCTTCTCATCGAATACCTTTCGCCGCAGATATCTTGCGAAAACGTTAGGCGGGTAATTTGCTTTGTGGGCAAAGCCGAAGTCCTTGCCTTCAAACCAAGCTACATCCAAGGCATCATTTGAATTGCTCAAGGCTACAAAGATAGTGTCAGGTAGCTCATTAATTAGTTCTTTAGCGAGTTCCACGCCAGTCCTACGACCCAGGACGGTCTGATCCAAGTTGAATGCTTTACCGGGAGGCATTCGGATATCCATCACCACAGCGTCAAAATCTCTAAAAGTTGCCGCGGTTCTGAGGGCTTGGTCAGTGGTGCACACCCACCACACTTCGAAGTCTACGTTCTCCATCACGATTTTATAGTCCCAGGCAACATCCTCATCGTTTTCGATCAAGAGGACCTTTTTCTTTTCATTCGACAGCTTCTTACCAGGTGCTTCGACGTCGGAGAACTTGCGTCGCCCGCTTCGGTCGCGAGCTATTCGTCTCTTGATTTCCTCGACGTGAGCTTCCCACAGACTGGCGACAGCCCTGGGCAACGGCTGCCTTGCATCGAGTAATGAAGCCGCATAAAGATCAACGAGCCGATCATTCGCGAGAATCCTCTGTTGATTCTCATCCGCAGGCTCCTCTGGGTACTCATCTCCGAGAACGCTGTCTGGATTCTCACCTTGAGGTTGATCTTCTAGGTTCACACCGGCACCGGGTAACGGCACGAACTCAGGATTAAACAGGCGTGGAAAGGTAACGAGTAGAGGCGCGCATTATAGCAAACGCAACGCAAGTGTTAGCAGTATATCGCACGCTGATTCAAGTACCTGCCCGGGTCCCCATCCCAAGCAAGTGTCAAAGTACCGACATGGAAACATTCCCGGAAACGAAGCTAGTTCTTTCACTAGGATATAGATTTCAGAGTTTCATAGAAGGCCAAGCGTTCGGTACAGACTATCCGGGTAAGCAAGCGGACCCTTTTCAGATGCCTCCCTGCGGTCATACTGTCCTGGAAAATTATCCAAGGCATGTTTGATTATCCTGAGTTGATAGGAGATATGAACAACATACTTGTCGCGCAGTATGGGTGGGCATAGGTCTGGATCCATTTCGCGCATGTTATTCAAATTTACAGCGATGATTGGAAGGTCGAGCCCCAGAGCGGTATCGATTTCCCATCTCACGAATCGATGATGCGTTTTGGTTTCTTCTCCGATAAGCACAATTACTTGATCAGCGGTTGAGAACCTTAGTCTGAGCGTTCTCCTTACCGTGTCCGGTAGGGACCAGTCTCGAATGTCTCTTAAGTCATGCGCGTCGCGAAGATCGAAATCAATATTCTCGAGTGCCTTCCACCCCTTCATGCGGGCATACGCCCAGCGATCCTTATCTCCATCGAAAATGATGTAAGTTGTACTCGCCATAGGCAATGAAATTTTATCTCAGAACCGGAGACTCTCGAAGTCAATCGAGGGTTGATCTTGCACTATTCGTTGACGGTCTCACCCAATCTATTGCGCACATTCGCGGCTGCGGGGGTTCTCTCCAATGAGATACGTTACAGGTCTGAATCTTTCATTTTCTTCTTTCGTTTTCTTCATTGACTTCCCATTGCGAATGGCATAAAAGCGCATTGCTCAAATGTGTCTAGAGGGCTTCCTCCAACGACGGCCCTCAATTCGGTGTTACGAAGTTCTTGTTCCTATTTGCCGCGCCAATGCCCAACATTTTCTGGAGCGAAGCAGCAATTTTGGCGAATGGCGAGTTAATTCTTATGTGTTTCTCCCGAAGGTGCGGATAGCCAGACCGCTGGTCTTTGCTGAGCATTATTAGAGCTATAACGTTCTGCAGGAGATTTTGAATGATAGTTGCCTTGGCCGGACGTCGCATCGATGCCACGGACGCTGATTCACCACGTTTCCCATTGAGTAGCATCGAACTTGTTCGCAGTCGTCTACATAAACTGCTTTCTGAAAAAGAGGCTACGGCTCTTGTCTGTTCCGCTGCATGCGGCGCTGATCTGCTGGCGCTTTCGGTTGCGGGTGATCTCGATATGCGAAGGCGTGTCGTCCTGCCTTTCACACGCGAGCACTTCCGCGAAACCTCCGTTGTGGACCGCCCGGGTGAATGGGGAACCCTCTTCGACGCAATCTGTGACGAGGTGTCTGAGCAAGGGGACCTTGTTATCCTTGGCTGTTCAGAAGACGATGAAGCCGCTTACTCTGCCGTATCCAGCGCGATTTTGGAGGAAGCCGTGAGGCTTCAAACGCTCGACAAAAGCAGCGATGAGCAAGCGATCCTTGTTGTCATCGTTTGGGAGGGTGCCGCCAGGGGAGACGCCGATGAAACTGCGGCGTTCGCCAAGGAAGCAAGATCTCGCGGACTATCCGTAGAAGAGGTCTTGACAAGGTAGCCAACACCTGGAAACCAGAAACTTGAGGAGTGTCTTAATTGGTGACAGCAGCATCCCGTGATGACTTTACCCCTCTGCTCAAGATCGAACCGCTTCTTTTGTTAATTCGATCGGACATATCATGTTAACCATAAACCGCTGCGTTTTGCTTGACTTCTCTCCCACCTTTTATTATTAACGGTTTGCTTTTCGCAGCTTATGACGTCAGCTCAAGCGTCTCCACACGAGCCGGGCTTCTCATCGTAGCGTACTCTTTCGGATATTATCTCTGGTTCGTACCTGATCAGCTCACAAGCAGCGTTCGGAAAACATTTCACCTCAGTTATTTGATCCCGCAATCTTGAGTTATGAGCCGACGCTGATATCGGGCTAAGAAATCCCGAAGATTAGCAAAAATGATTGTTGAGAGTTGGGCCTCGCAATCATCTCTGCTCGGCGCGCGTCGCGAACCACGTAAGTGAGTTTCGGATGGCGAAAGGCAAGCTGTTTTCCTCGATAGCACGTCGTGCAACAGTCGACGGTTCGTTTCTGATTCCAGGAGAAGTATGACTATGGCTTATTGGTTTTTTTTCAGCTACGCACACGCCGATTATAACGATTATCTCGGAACGTTTTACCGCGATCTGGAAGGGGAGGTGAGACAGCTTACGGGCGACCCATTAGCTGGGATTGGGTTCTTGGACCGCAAGGATATCGAGCACGGCGCAACATGGGATGCGACTTTGGAGCGGGGTTTGAAGAACTGTAAGGTCTTCGTTCCACTGTATTCACCGTCGTATTTTCGCGCTCTGTACTGTGGGAAGGAATTCGCTGTTTTCCGAGAACGCCTGCATGACTTTTTACTACGAAGCGGAGCTGCTGTCGCGGATTCCCTGATTCTCCCCGTCTTGTGGAACCCCGAAGACAATGTCTTGCCACGAATTCCCCCGTCTATCAACAAAATTCAGTACAAGCATGGTGGCTATCCGGCGCCGTATTTGACCGCAGGTGTCTCTCAAATGGTGAAGCTCGGCGTTGCGCCAAATACCAAGTACTACAATGAATACTGGGACTTCGTTAGAGAGTTTGCGAAGACCATTGTTATGACAGTTGACAAGCTTGTTCTGCCACCTCACACCACTACATTAACTCCTCTGGCTGACGTCCAGGGTCCCTTTCCGACTGTGAACACTGCCGGCGAATCTGGGCCGCGCTACGTGCAGTTCATTTTTGTCGCTGGCAATCAATCCGAATTGCAGGCGGCGCAGCGCAAAGACTTGAAGTTCTATGGGCAACAGGGCGGCTCAGATTGGCAACCGTACTTGGATAAGTACAAAGGCACGGCAACGGCGCTGGCGATCGAGGCTATCGAGGCCGTCTCGAAAGATCTGCGCTTCGAACCGGTCGCCCTCAGCAAAGGGATTGTGGAACAAGTTCGTTTGGCGGCGAGCCAGGACAAGATCGTGGTGGTGATGATTGATACCTGGACGCTGCAGGATCCGAAATACAGTCAGTGGATGGCCCCGCTCGATACTTACTCTTCGGTGAACTGTATTACCTTAATCACATGGAACGAAGATGACCAGGAAGCAACCCTAGTCAAGGGACAATTGGAGGATGCCGTTAAGGCGGCCTTCACTACCAAGGTCGAGCAGAGTCCCTCGAATTTCCTACACAACAAAATCAAATCGTACGACACGTTTAAGATAGAGCTGATTAAAGCACTCGGCCAGGCTCAGGCCGACATAGTGGCAGGCGCCGTCATAAAGCGAGAGCTACCCCTCGCATCAGTGACGTCGTCAAATGCTGAGTTTGGAACCAAGCCTTCCTTCTAGCTTACAAGGAGCGGCGATCCCATGGCCGAAGAACAGTCTGACAAGATCATCACCTTCTATTCTTACAAAGGCGGCACCGGCCGTTCGATGGCACTCGCAAACGTCGCCTGGATTCTAGCCCGCGCGGGAAAGAAAGTGCTGGCCATCGATTGGGACCTGGAAGCACCCGGACTGCATCGTTACTTCTATCCATTCCTGGTTGATAAAGAGTTGACTGCTTCTGATGGGTTGATTGATTTCGTGATCAACTATGCTCTTGAAGCAGTTAGTCCGAGTCGCGAAAGTGAACCAGATCCGGAATGGTACAAACCTCACGCGAACATCTTGCGTTACGCCCTGTCACTTAACTATGAATTCCCGAAGCGCGGTAGGCTCGATTTTGTCCCGGCAGGACGCCAGGGCCTCTCCTACGCCACTCGCGTCAATTCCTTTGACTGGCAGAAGTTTTACGACCGTTTGGGCGGCGGATTGTTTCTGGAAGAAGCCAAGAAACAGATGCGAGAAGAGTATGACTACATACTCATCGACAGTCGCACTGGAGTCAGCGATACGTCGGGCATTTGCACCATCCAGATGCCGGACATAATCGTTCCCTGCTTCACGCTCAATCACCAGGGTGTCGACGGTGCCCTGCGTGTGACCAAAGCAGTCTTTGAGCAGCGCAAAGAATCGGGGCTGAAAGTGTTTCCAGTGCCAATGCGACTGGACGCCGGCGAGAATGACAAACTGAAGAGGCGCCGAACTGAAGCGAAAGAAAAATTCTTTCCGTTCCCTAATCACCTGGTAGGAGGGGACTATGAGCAGTACTGGGATGACGTCCCGGTTTTCTATGTTCCGTACTATTCGTATGAAGAAGTGCTGGCGATCTTCGCCCAGGGAAATACTCCGGCCTCAGTTTTCACCGCCGCCGTGAAGCTAACTCAATATCTGATCCATACCACGGACGACCTTGTCGATCGCAAGACACTGCCTGGCTTGGAGGCAAGCGACCAGGTGCTGAAGCAGTATGCCGGTTTGCCGGTGATTATTGATCTGGAAGTGGAATTGAACCAGGTAGCGGAGAATGCCATCACCAGGCTCTCTCCAGAAGAGCGGATCAGTGCGCGCCGCGTGGTCCAACGCCTGGTAAAACTTGGGCCGTCCGGACAGACCGATGGCAGTATGCGACAGCGGGTGCAACTCGAGGACTTTCCCTGGAGCGAAAGGCGAATTATCCAGGAGCTCCGGAACAGTCGCTTGTTGAGACTGGACACTGACAGCGTGACAAATAAGGAAACGGTGCAGCTTGCCCATGACGAATTTTTGCGCGGTTGGCAGCGGTTGCAGCAATGGTTACAAGAAGACCGGGAGTTTCTCGGTTGGT
>Ga0126311_10001616_pt1 | contig 11010 bp, 8 predicted proteins | sample Plot61_FD_92539 | JGI IMG/M metagenome (GOLD analysis project Ga0126311, IMG submission 92539) | Serpentine soil microbial communities from UC McLaughlin Reserve, CA, USA - Plot61 | ecosystem: Environmental > Terrestrial > Soil > Grasslands | place: USA: UC McLaughlin Reserve, Lake County... | reverse complement strand
GATTGAAACGGCGGGAATTGAAGACTTGCTGCGAAATCTGGACGTTCGGAAGCTACGGAGGGTCAGGCACAACCTGACCCTCCGCAGAAAGCTCGTAGAAAGCTTTTCTTATGTCCGCCTGCGACGGCGTTTGAGTGCTCCTACGGCACCTATTACGCCAGTGCTCAACAAGAGAAGCGACGCGGGTTCAGGCACAGCTTGAACCTGAAGCTGACCACGAATCTCACCCCCGGGAAATTGAGAAGTGTGAATGTTGAAGTAAGTCTGGCCGCTCACCAATCCCGCGAGTAATGCAGCCTCTGCGCCTGCTACCGTTCCCCCATGCGCCGTAATGAATGCCGGGTTGTACGAGGACGCAAGAGTCAGGTCTAACGTTATCAGATAAGTACCCGTCGTAACGCCGAGTGGGAAGCCAGGGAAAGTCGGGACCGTCGTTGCAACCATTGCATTTACACCCGGCGGTGCACAACAGTGAATGTGAGAAGCGATGGTCGGACTCACTAACCCCGCAAATGAAACATTCACCGTCATCAGATTAGTCACCGTATCGACCGTTACTAAGGCACTGCCGATACCTGGTGAACCAGTCGGCGGCACCTCTTGTGCTCCGGTTAGGGTAGCTGTGAGCACAACAGTGTCCGCTTTCGCTGATCCGAATAACATCAAAACCGCAAACAGAAGACCAACAAGGTTGAGTGTCTTCTTCATCTTGTTCTCCCTTTTGTCGTTAGTGACACTACTTTGACTGCGGAGAGCCCTTTCTGATTGGTACTCATCCCGCAGTCCATAAAAGCAATCGTTGACTCCTTCAACTCCTATTGAAGGTAGATACGTATAGCTAAACTGGATACACCCCGGTCAATGGGCGTGGCTTTAGATTGTCGGGAATCAAAGAATGGGGGATTAACGAAACTTTCGGGAGGTCGTACAGCCTCTCAACCGAAACGAAGCGTCCTGGGCGTCAACTTCGTACGATGAGTCCACATGTTTAGGGGGAGAAATCCGACTGGCAAGCAGAATGCCAGCATCTCGGCAAAGTTTACAAGCTAATAATTGGCCGGTTTTCACAATCCGTAATTCGATACCCCAGCGACCGAATTGCTACATTTGGATTATTAGTCTGAGAATTTGGATGGCGTCGGGCATTGAGTGGAACCCTGCATCGTGAAACTTCTACAACAAAATCACATTCATCTACCTCTTGACACCCCCTGATTGATAGGCGTAGATTGCGGCTAATCTCGGTCCCAGCGGCGGTCCTCCTTTCTCAAGTTTTATTTCCCAAGCGTGGTTCAGCATTACTGAATGACGTAAACGGCTGCATTGCAGTAACTGTAGCTCTAAACGGCATGTCCTCCGCGTTAAATCCCAGTTTTGATCACACTGATGAACAACTCCTCGACCTATACTTGAGTTTGCCCGAGGCGCAGCGCCAGGAAAGATTTGTCAGCACACTGCGAGCTGCGAGGTTTGTCGGCCTATCACAAAGGACCATGCAGTTATGGATCGAGTGCGGAACGATTCAGGCAGTAACTGTTGGCCGCAAGTATCTTGTCGATCTCCAGTCCGTTAAAAAAGAACTTAAGGTGCAGATGCTGAAGCGAGTAGCCTAACCTTAATCCTCACACTCTCAACAAAGATTCTTAGCTACAAGAAGCACAAGAAAAAGTGTGTGTCTTTGTGGCGTTAAGCAAGCACTCAGAAGAAAAAACGAATTTCGCGAAATAAGCGGATTAAGCGAAGTTGGCGAAAGACAGGTCGTTTCCGCCTCACTATAGTGCCGTGCCATGTCGCACACTAATCAGGTCGGCAGACGTCACTTTCTGGGCAGCGCCGGAGTGGCGGCACTCGCGACAACCATCTCATCCTCGACCAGGTTGGCCGAAACGACGGTACGTGCGATTGAAAAGTCACCGGAAACAAAGTCCGAAACACGCGTCGACCACGCTTATGAGATGCGTGAGCATGCGGCGCTCTATCAAAAGACCCTGCCCCTTCCTGATCAATCTACAAATGGCGACGACGAACTGTACGCCAATAAGATCGCCGGCTACACCAAGGCATTGCCACACGACGCCGTGGGCGAAGTCGATCGTCAGGAATACGAGGCACTCACCGGCGCCCTGAAGAGCCAGCCCGCCAACATGGAAACGATTCGTCTTGGCGGCGTCGTAAAACTGGCCAATCCGCAGGCGGGACTCGGCTTTGGGTTGGAGGGAGCTGACTCTCATCATCTCGGTATCGCACCTGCGCCTAAGTTCGCGAGCGCCGAACAGGCCGGCGAGATGGCGGAACTCTATTGGCAGGCACTCACGCGTGACGTGCCGTTCTCGCGATATGACACAGATCCACTGGCGAACGCCGCCGTGGCCGACCTATCGCGGCTTTCCGAGTTTCGCGGCCCTCGAATTCGCGGACAGATTCGTGCCGAAACACTGTTCCGAGGCACGACAGACGGCGACCTCACCGGACCATACCTATCACAGTTTCTCTGGCAGGACATACCTTACGGAGCACTCTCGATCTCGCAGCGAATTCGCCCGTCGGTCCCGGGTGTCGATTTCCTAACCAGCTTTGACGAGTGGCTCGCGATTCAGAACGGAGCAATCCCTCGCAAAACAATGCACCTTGATCCGACGACGCGCTATATCCGCAGCGCTCGCGATCTCACAAGGTATGTTCATGAAGACTTCTCCTACCAGGCATTTCTGAATGCGTGCTTAATCCTGCTGGGCCTGAAGGCTCCGTTTGACGCCGAAAATCCTTATCGACGATCCGCGACGCAGGCCGGCTTCAGCACGTTCGGCAGTCCGCATGTGCTCGACCTGTTGGCGAGGGTTGCGAACCATGGTTTGAAAGCTGCCTGGTATCAAAAGTGGTATCTACACCGGCGCCTCAGGCCGGAAGAATTTGGTGGCGCAGTCGATGGTTCGTTCCGGAAGGGACTGGACCATCCCGTTCACGCCGACATCTTGAACTCGGCGGCGCTCGAAATCATTTTCAGTAGAAGCAACACATATTTGTTGTCCCAGGCCTATCCCGAAGGCTGTCCAACTCATCCGTCATATCCGGCTGGTCATGCCGTGGTCGCGGGCGCGTGTGCGACCGTGCTGAAGGCGTTCTTTGATGAATCGTTTGAGATTCAAGCTCCAGTAGAGGCAAGCGCTGATGGCCTTAGTCTGATTCCGTACAAGGGAACAGCACTGACCGTGGGCGGTGAGCTCAACAAACTAGCCGCGAATATTTCTATGGGAAGAAATGCGGCGGGCGTCCATTGGCGCTCTGATGCGAACGCAGGGTTGAGACTGGGCGAGGCTGCGGCGCTTAGCGTCATGAGGGATGAACGAGGATGTTTTAGCGAAAATTTTGCGGGATTCGCATTAACGAAATTCGACGGCTCTAGCCTCGTCGTTTGAGCAAACACGAGTCACGCCACACGCCTACTTTTTTTCTCAACGACGCTTCACAGAGCGCCGCAATGGTACTCGGTTTAAGGAGAATACGTCATGACTCAAACTGCGCGTTCGAGACTTTTATCTGCATCTATACTGCTTCTTGCGACCGCGTCGCTCTTCAGCTACGTCTCGCTTCACTCTCACTCGGGTGCGCAAACACCCGGCCATGCGAAGATGGCACACATGGAATGGAGGGAGCAGGTAGACGCGCCTTATTGGTCTGTCGAGGATGGGTTTGTTTCTACTATCCAGATGAAGAATTACCGGGTGGACAAAACCGTGACGGTAACACCGATCTTATTTCCTCTGCATGGCGCTGAGATCAAGCTGGATCCGGTAACACTCAACCCGTCAGAAACACGCTTGCTCAACATCAATGACGTTCTCGCTGGGTATAAGAAACACTTCACGGTAGGAGCCGCGGAGATCAGAACCAGCCAGGATCCGGAGGGCATCTTTGGCGCGAATCTGTCGGTGCTCGATGCGTCTCGCAGTTTGATCTACGACTTTCAATTCCGGCAGCCGGAAATGTCATCACGCCTGGAAGGACTCTGGTGGTTTTACGATGAACACACAGATGGCTTCGTCGCCGTGCAAAACACGACCGACCACAACGTCGAAGTCGTTCCCACTCTCTACGCTCGCGAGCACCAACATAAGCTGCAAACAATCAAACTTCATCCACACGAGATGAGTTTAATTGCCTTGCGCCAGGAACTTCACAATCTCGGGATGGACGGCGTCAGCCAGGGCGGCATCCAACTGGAAGCTTCAGAACCGAACGCGGTGATTGCCGGCGGCGGTGAAGCCAACCCCAACATCGGCTTCTCCACGCCATTGCGACTGGACGACCCGGAAATGCAGGCAATGCGCGCCAAACGATTGGGACAAACGGTGCATGCCCTGAACGTAGCGATCGGTGCAGACGATCCTATGATGGGTATGGGGTTGCCCAAGACCGCTCGTATGAATCCCATCATGAATCTGCGCAACGCTTCGGAAGGCGCGATCAACGTCACCCCCGTATTCAGATACTCCGACGGCGACGCGGTCAAGTCACTTACGCTCGACCAGCTTCAGTTGAGATCTCAAGAAGTGGAGCGCATCGACTTATTGCCGTACTGGAAGTCTGGGCAAATCCCGGCACGAGTGAGTTCAGGAAGCGTGGAAATCAGTTATAGCGGAAAACCAGGCTCGCTCGTCGCGTCTGTGACCAGCGTCGATCAAACTGGTACTTACGTTTTCGATTCCAAGATCGATAACAAGCTGGCGGCGGGTTTTCAAGGTGAATACTGGAGCACGGAGGGAGAGAACAACACCTCCATCACGATCAAGAACATCACCGACAAGCCGGCGACTGGTTGGGTCACTCTGCAATATGATGGTGGTCGCCACGAATACAACCTGCCGCCGCTAACACTGAAACCCGGCGAAGCGCATATGATCGATTTGAAGATGATTCAGATGGAACACATGCGCGGTGCAAAGGGTGAGCTTCTTCCGGCAACCGCGGCATACGGTGGCATGAAGTTGAAGGAAGAACCAGGTGGCCGTCATTTCCTGATGGACGCGGTTGTCTTCAACCCGAAGACGGCGACTTGCGGTGTCTGCGGTTATGGGTGTTTGTATCCCACGTCAATAAGTATGCCAGGCGGAACTTACATTGTTGCACTCTCGGATGGTGGTGAAGTCATCGCCGTGAACGCACACATGTGCGATGGCTCGAACCAAACGGGCTGGGCTTGTTCCACAGGCTTTTCAAGCGATGACACCGGTATCGCTACGGTGGACGCGTGGTGCCAATCACAGGGGTATGGTATCGGCGTGGGCGGCACGACTTTCCGAGGTACCGCCGCCGATGTGCCCGGACCACACTGTGGCGACCAAACACTGCGTACCTCACGTCCCGCGAATACATGCACCAAGCCAACGGGCGAAACAACGAGTTTCAATGGGTGGGCCACGTCGCAGAGTTTGCCTACTATTGGCAAGTGGACGCAGACACTCTCACCGGCATCGCCTGGCTTTTCCGGCCGCGTCGTTACTGAGCAGGATCCGGGCGGCGGATCCGATGGTTGCTGGTTTTCCGGTTCTTCAATTGCGAAAATCGACAAGATTACCGGCGGAACCTGGACGGTCACATCGAGCAACACCTGGGGCGATGATTACGTCGGTGTCGATACAGGTGTCATCAGCTATTACCGGGGTGCTGGAAGAGCGCCGTGTACCTTCACTGTCCCGCAGCGAATGGTTATCAACTGCTCTACTGGCACGAGCACCTACAGGAATAATACGCTTGGTTACACGATCGGAACGTCCACCGTTTCAAGCATACGAGACGGATCAACGCAGACCCAGAATTGGCCATGAACACTGTGCCGGCTTCATCGTCGCAAACAGTCTTCGCTCTTAATCGAGAGTGTGTGAAATTGATCAGGGCCGCAGTCATTTAAGGAGTAACTAGACATGCGAGTTAATCGAAATATCATCTACACGAGTCTGGCAATCGTGCTCTTAATGGGATTGATCAGTGTTGCCATCATTCCCGGGTTTGCGGCGCGCCATCGCGGCAGCGTTCAGCAGGTCGCAAAGGATATTCAGCCCATGCAGGCCACTCAAGAAACTGAAAAGGCTAGCCTGTCTGTACAGGACCCGCGGCCAGTCGCGAAGGCGCTCGAGGAGTTGGAAGCGAAATACGGGTGGGTAATCACTTACGAAGATCCGCTTTATCTTCATCCAAGTGAGACAGCCGACGTCACAACGCAGGTACGCAAAGATCTTGGGAAGTTCAGGAATGGGGAAGCGCCGCGAGTCCTGATACCGGCGGGCGGCTCGCTCGCGATCACTTACGACGTGATGTCAGACACAAAATTGCCGGTTGATCGCGACGCCGTTGTTCGAAAGGTACTGAACGCGAGCCAAACGGCAGGTGTTTCCCGGTTTCGCCTGGAGCGTGAAAAAGACAACGCGATGCTGCACGCAATTGCCGCCGTAAACAAAAACGCTTCCGGAGCGTTGGTGCCGCACGCTGCGGTGCTCGACGCCGTCATCTCCGTTTCGCAGGGAAATCGTACGAGTTTGCAAACTCTGCAAGCGATTTGTGACGCAGTGAGCCAGGCGACGGGAACACACGTAGAGGTGGGCGCGGTTCCATTAGGCCTGTTCATGAATCATCGTGATAATGAAGTGGTGGTGAGTCAGAAGGCCAGAGACGTGCTGGTGCAGACACTCGAGCGCACCGGGAGCGGCACAAATCTCTCGTGGCAATTGTTATATGACCCGGGCATGAAGACGTACTACCTGAATATTCACATTGTGCCCGCACCCAAAGCAGCGGCCAACGAATAGCGTCGATCGCACTACCCCGCTCAGCAACTCCATCGGACCCGGCAGCGACAACTGCACAGTTGTCGCTGCCTCACGTTGCCTTAACCGGGATTCCTTCCTAAAACAGCTAAAGTCTTTGATTCGTTGGGCTATGTGGTCCAGCGGTCGGAAGAGCTGCTATGGGCCAGTAAGTATCTGATATTCGGTACGGGATTCTTGCTTTTCCTAATCTACGAACTGCGCATTTCGCTAAGTTCCTAAATTAAGAATTGATCCGGTTAGTTCGTCTGACATAGGTTGGAGTTGCTTGGCTTTACGTTAAAGGCTTCTAGTGTTGGTCTGCCACTACCAAACCTGATTCTCTTGAACGTACTCGCGATGACAGCTCGAATGCGCGTTGTGATGGAACCGCTGCTGATAACGGAAGCGATGATCTGGCGAAGGAGGCAATCGTAGCCGCCTACTTAGTAGGACAGACCACCGGCTTGATCTTAGCCTTTGTAACCCAAGTCTGTTTCGGGATTGGCTTGCTTTTAGAGCGCTCTGACGTTCATCTAACAACCCATCGGAATTCGAATTTCCACGAGCCCGACATTAACCCGATGATTACGCACTTTCTTTTGGATGCGCAGATAGATTGAGCTGATACGGCTTTAATATCACTCCAGCCGCCCGTCACGTTTCCATAGTCGTCCAGATTCCAGCCAACGCGGTAATAGCCGTGATTCTCCCCGCCGGGATTATCCACGTGGAAAACGACGAGGTCGGGCCGACCGGTGCGGTTGATGTCAGCGACCGCGATGCCTGCTCCTTGGTTCTCAGAGCCGAACCAGCCGGGCACTGCTTTGATAGCGCTCCAATAAGAACCCACTCGACCGAAGAGAGCCGCTCACCATGCTGATGCCGGAGTATCTGCGTCATCTGCACAAGAAGCGTTGTGATACCAGGTAAGATGTGAGCTTGCTTTGTGGGCTGAAACGCCGCTGGGCCATCGCCTAAGACTTCAAGGTCAGGAGCGCGATCCCTCCCTGATAGTCGAGTTTTCCAAAGCACTTTCATGCTCATTGCGACGCATGCGATGATGCCGTTCGGCCGCGAGAAGAGGGTTTGGACCTGGAGATGGGGCTAAGATGGCGGCGGGACGCGTTGATACTAAACCAGCCGAAGCGATAGTCCCTCATCGTGGGGCTGCTGAAAGCGACGTAACCATTTTCTACCTTCTCATTCCAACAGGCTGACCAGGCCACGCACAAGACCAACTACAGTCGGGACCTTTCGTATAGCTAATAGTGCTCCCTGTATATAGGGAGTGGCGCCAACCCCAGCGTCATGGCGAATTGTTAACCGCTCATCGTCGCCGCCGAATATGACCTCGAGCGATATTGTATAACTTGGTAATCGGATGCTGTGAACCTGGTTACCGTTCAGGTTGGCTCCTCGACTTTCTCTTGGTCCAATAGTTTGCTCGACAGGATACGAAAGCCTGGGACTTCGTATTTGCGCTAAATGGAATGCTAATTCCCGCGCCGTCCCACTTGGTGAATCAGGCTTTGTGTCCGTTGCAAAATCAATTATTTCCCAACTGGAAATGTGCTTCGCTGCCTCACAGGCGAATCGCTCCAGCAACACAGCAGTGACCGCGAAGTTCCCGCCAGCAATGACGCCGACACCGTTTTCAGAAGCAGCTCTGTCGATTTCGGAAAAATCAGATTCGATCAGTCCTGAGGTGCCCAGGACCACATGGACTCCCTGATTTATCGCGGTTAGTACGTGCTCTTTGGCTGCCTCGGGTTGAGTAAAATCAACCAGCACATCTGTTGGCGTTTTCAAAGCTTCGCGGACGGAACTACATACAATTAGACTCAGGGGCGTTGCTTCGAGAACCTCTGAGATTTGTAGCCCGGCGTTGGAACGTGATACAGCCCCGACCAGCTTCAGATCTTCGGTATTCGCAATTGCTTTACAGAGTGGTTTGCCAACCCAGCCGCTAGCTCCTGCTACACATATTTTTAGACTCATGATGTTAGCCTTTATTTAGTCACCGCCCCAGAGATGAAGGACAAAAAGAAATTCAGATGTGTGAACGCGAGTTTTTGGAAGGAGGCACGCAGATCAGAGCAGTCCTATCAGTCTAAAAAGATGCCTCGCTCTTCTGCTGGTCCAAAGTCAAGAAGGTTAGGTTGAGACACCCAATCGATGAGAGAGCTTCAGATAGCAGAGTGATGGCGTGTGCGGCCCTGCCGCGGCTATTCTGCGTAGCCGAGTCAGCAAAGAAAATGGCCTTTTGAGTTCCCGCATCAAGAGACGTACGTGAGCTGTCGCGGTGATTCCATCCCCAACAGATTATTCCCGCACTGTCGGTATACACGACGACTCCGGGTGGGCTCTTGATGGTCTTGTCGTTTCCGAGGGGAGTAAACTCCTCTTCCGCCTTTGCATGACGAATAAGAATATCTCCCTGTGTCTTTTGCAGATCGTAGCCACCCATTGGGGTTAGCTGAATAATGCTGACGTAACAGTAGAGGTTGACGAGCGGCAAGGGTGTTTCAATGATGTCGCCCTTTAATGCTCTCCGGTATAGCTGCTCGATAGATGAATGATACTTGCTCGGCTTCAGGCCAAAACGTTGAAAAGTATTTCGCCATTCCTGGATGGCTGGAGTTTCCACTAAACGTTCCGGCAAAATCTGGCTTTCCCGTACGCTTTCCAGAGCACGAAGTTTCCATGCTACAGAATCCTGTTCGCTGAACTGCCCGACTTGATCGACAACGATTGCGTGAATGCTGGCATCGGGAAATTTTTCGAATACTTTCAGATCACAACGTACTTGCATCAAGTATCCTTTCTTTCTGGACCGGCTGGTCCGGACTGCACCTCAAAAGTGTTTTTGGACTTTCCAGGAGTGTGGTTCGATATTGCCCATCGTTGTACGCGGTATCCAGCGCTAATAGTCGCCGGTGAGTCCAGGCTATTTTCCAGTGAGGGATTTGCGGCAGGAGATGATGAAGCAGGTGATAAGCATCGCCGTGCGGATGAAAAAACCAGCGTTGGAACCTACCGAGATTTGAGAATGTTGCCTCAAACTCCGTCTCGCTATTCTGGTAGCGATGCTCCTCTGCCTCGGCAAGGAATCGATGCACCGGCAGATAGAACACGAACGGCACCCAAAAATATACCAGCCACAGCACCCAGAAGTTTCGGTACCAGACATAGCTGATTAATGAGGCAAGGAGCACGTGTAAGATAACGGACTTAAGAAACTGGCCCCTCTTATTAGAAAACTGTTTCCAATAGCCGAAGATGTAAATCGGCAGCACATGCAGGAGATATCCGAAGACCTGACGGCGCGAGCGGGGGATGTGATCTATGTTGAGCTCTGCAAACCGTACCTTGTCAGGATCCACTTCCGAGCCGAATAAGCCGTGGTGAATACGATGAGACTTCCTGAACATATCCACCGATAATAAGACCCAGTAAGCGCACAACCAGTTAGCCAAACGATCATTCCACTTCGAAGAGTTGCGGCAGAAATTATAATGAGTGGCTTCGTGAGTTAAATTCTCCAGCCCCCGCTGGAATCGGCTACAAAGCGGCCATAACAAAAACACATGGGCGGGCGCTGACCACACGGAATCATAATATTCTGTCAGTAAGGCTCCGACGCACATGCATGCTCCGAAGCACAGCCAATCCGAAAGGATGACTGCACTGCTGATAATGGGTGAGGTACGACATTGCTTCCGCAGTAGCCATTTCACGCTGCTGGGGAAGCAGTACCCTTTTGGAAGTCGCTTCGGAATCCCTGCTCGTTGCTTGCTGATCATGGCCGTTTCCTGAACGTATTACCCCGAAGTGTGGGGCAAAGCGCTCGAACCCTATTTGGAGGTGAATGCTTTGGGGGACTACTGGAGACAGTGATAGCGGAGTGGAGACGACAAAACAGCGCTTCTAGTTAAGCCACGGAAACTTCGCTCAAGGATTCTTCCGTAAGCGCGACCGGGCTATCGTATGCCAGCTTGCCGTAATCCAGTTTGATGATGCGATCTGCAATGTGGTAGTAGCGATCATCATGGCTGATGACCAATACGGTTTTGCCCCGCGCCTTTAACGACGGCAAGAGCTGGTAATAGAAAACTTCCTTGAAGCGCGGGTCCTGGTCTGCCGCCCACTCATCAAAGACATAGAAGGAACGGTCCTCGAGATAGGCCGCGAGTAGAGCGAGTCGCTT
>Ga0126311_10001615_pt1 | contig 11017 bp, 9 predicted proteins | sample Plot61_FD_92539 | JGI IMG/M metagenome (GOLD analysis project Ga0126311, IMG submission 92539) | Serpentine soil microbial communities from UC McLaughlin Reserve, CA, USA - Plot61 | ecosystem: Environmental > Terrestrial > Soil > Grasslands | place: USA: UC McLaughlin Reserve, Lake County... | reverse complement strand
TGATCGTCGCGCTCGCGGTTCGGTAGATGATCGTCCCATTCGCCCCTGTGCTGCTGTTATCCGACCCGATCGGGAAGGGGGCGGTCGTTTGCTCGCCCTGGGAAACCGTGCCGTTGCTCCTCGTCCAGAAGTAGCTCGCGTCGCCGTTGACCTGGGTTGCGGTGAGAGACACGCCGGCCGTGCCGCACGATGAGGTGAGGGTCAGGCCGGAGTCGCTGAAGACGGCCCTGCTGCAGCCCGTATCGCTCGGATCGAGACAGCCTGTTTGGGTGGAGTCGATGCGGAGCGGGACGGTGTTATCCGCGAGGTCCGGACGCTTGACCTGTCCGTTGACGATGTGCCTAGACCGCACCGAGTCGTCAGGAAGGGTGAACGCCACGGCGGTCCCACCGAGGGCGATGAACAAGGCCAAGAGCGCGACGTGGTGTTGGCGGATGTACATCGTGATTTCTGCGATCAAGTGAGTCCCTTCGTGGCGGTGCGTTCCAGCCGGACCCTCTCACCCCGGGGGAAGCGCGTCAAGAATGGATCGCTTTCGATGGCGGCCGGCCCGGCCCGGCCGGCTATTCCCACTCGATGGTGGCGGGGGGCTTCGACGAGACGTCGAGCGCGACGCGGTTGACGCCCTGCACCTCGTTGATGATCCGGCTCGACACCCGCTCCAGCAGGTCGTAGGGCAGCCGCGCCCAGTCGGCGGTCATCGCATCGTCGGAGGTGACCGCCCGGATCACGATCGGATAGGCGTAGGTGCGCCCGTCGCCCTGGACTCCGACCGAGCGGACCACGGGCAGCACGCAGAAGGACTGCCACAGGTCGCGGTAGAGGCCGGCCGCCCTGACCTCCTCCTGAAGGATCGCGTCGGCGTCGCGCAGGATGTCGAGGCGCTCGGCATTGACCTCGCCGCCGACGATCCTGATCGCGAGGCCGGGCCCCGGGAACGGCTGGCGCCAGACGATGCGGTCCGGAAGCCCCAGCTCGGTGGCGACCGCGCGCACCTCGTCCTTGAACAGCATCCGCAGCGGCTCGACGAGCTCGAACCCGAGGTCCTCGGGCAGCCCGCCGACGTTGTGGTGCGACTTGATAGTGGCGGCGGCGCGCCCGTCGCCGCCCGACTCGATCACGTCCGAGTACAGCGTGCCCTGGACCAGGAAGCGCGCGTCGTCGAGCTTCTCGGCCTCCTCCTCGAAGACCCGGATGAACTCCTCGCCGATGATCTTGCGCTTGCGCTCGGGCTCCTCGACCCCCGCGAGTCGCGAGAGGAAGCGTTCCTCGGCGTCGACGTGGACGAGCTGAGCGCCAAGACGCTCGCGGAAGGCCTCGACCACCTGCGACGCCTCGTTCTTTCGCATGAGGCCGTGGTCAACGAGCACGCAGGTGAGCTGGTCGCCAATCGCGCTGTGCACGAGGGCGGCGGCGGTCGCGGAGTCGACTCCGCCCGAAAGGCCGCAGACGACCCGCGCGTCGCCGACCTGGGCGCGGATGCGCTCGATCTGCTCGGTGATCACCGATGCCGGCGACCACCGCTCCTCGCACCCGGCGATCTCGCGCAGGAAGCGCTCGAGGATCTGGGTGCCATAGGGGGTGTGGACGACCTCGGGGTGAAACTGGATGCCGTAGAGCCCGCGCTCGGTGCTCTCGAAGGCGGCCACCGGCGAACCGGGGCTGGCCGCCAGGGCGGCGAATCCCGGCGGCGGCTCGAAGACGGAGTCGCGATGGCTCATCCAGCACTGCTGCTCGGCCGGGAGGCCGGCCAGCAGCTTGCCGCCGCCGTCGGCCAGGGTGAGGTCGGTGCGGCCGAACTCGCCGGACTCGGCGCCCTCGACCCTTCCACCGAGCGTCTGGACCATCGCCTGCATGCCGTAACAGATGCCCAGCACCGGGACGTCGAGCTGGAGCAGCTCTCGGCGCAGCGCCGGCGCCCCCTCCGAGTACACGGACGCGGGGCCCCCGGAGAGCACCAGCGCCGCCGGGCGGCGCTCGCGCAGTCGCTCGAGGGCGATGTCGTGAGGCAGCAGCTCGGCGAAGACGCCGCACTCCCGGATCCGCCGTGCGATCAGCTGCGAGTACTGGCCGCCGAAGTCGAGCACGAGGACCTCCTCGCGGCCCGCGGCGACCTCGCGGTCCTCCGGCGTCAGCTCGCTGACCGAGGGCTCGGCGGGTAGCTCGGGGTCGCCAGGCGCGATCTCGCGCGGCGCCGGCTCTTCCTCCAGCCGCACCTCGCCCTCGGTGTCGCGAGCGGCGAGGTCGGACTCAGTCATCCGAGACAGCGACCCCCGCGGCCACGGCCGCCCGTCCGTTGGAGCCCATGCCCACCGACTGCTCGCGCTGGAGCTTCTTGCCCTCGGTCTGGAGGGCCGGGGCCACCATCACCTCGGCCCGCTGGAAGTCGCGGATGTCCTCGTAGCCACAGGTGGCCATCGAGGTCCGCAGGGCGCCGATGAGGTTGAAGGTGCCGTCGTTCTCGTGGGCGGGGCCGTTGAGGATCTCCTCGAGGGTGCCGTCCTGGACCGTCGCGACCCTGGTGCCCCGAGGCAGCGACGGGTGGAATGTCGCCATCCCCCAGTGGAACCCGCGTCCGGGCGCCTCCTTCGCGCGCGCCAGCGGCGATCCGATCATCACCGCATCGGCGCCGCAGGCGATCGCCTTCGAGAGGTCTCCCCCGGTCCGCATGCCGCCGTCACCGATGACGTTGCAGTACTCGCCCGTCTCGAGCATGTGCTGCGAGCGCGCCTCGGCGACGTCCGCGATCGCAGTCGCCTGGGGCACGCCGATGCCGAGCACGCCGCGGGTGGTGCAGGCGGCACCGGGGCCGACTCCGACCAGCACGCCGGCAGCGCCGGTGCGCATCAGGTGCAGCCCGGTGTTGTACGAGGCGCAGCCGCCGACGATCGTCGGCACCGGGACCTCGGCGATGAACTCCTTGAGGTTGAGGGGCTCGGTTTTGGTCGAGACATGCTCGGCCGAGATCACGGTGCCCTGGATCACGAGGATGTCGAGGCCCGCCTCGAGCGCGACCTCGTAGTAGTCGCGCACGCGCTGCGGCGTGAGCGAGCCGGCCGCGACGGCGCCGGCCTCCTTGATCTCCTCCACGCGCTTGGCGATCAGCTCCGCCTGGACCGGCGCCTCGTAGATCTCCTGCATCACGGCGGTCGCCTTCGCGGGCGGCGCCTTTGCGATGCGATCGAGCTCGGCGTCGGCGTCCTCGTAGCGCGACCAGATGCCCTCGAGGTTGAGCACTGCGAGCCCGCCGGAATGACTTAGCTGGGCGGCCGTGGCGGGGCTCACGACCCCGTCCATGGCGGAGGCCAGCAGCGGCAGCTCGAATCGATACGGACCGAGGGTCCAGGAGATGTCTACGTCGTCAGGGTCGCGCGTGCGCCGCGAAGGCACGATCGCGATGTCGTCGAACCCGAAGGCCCGACGACCCTTCTTGCCGCGGCCGATCTCTACTTCCACTGCCTCACCACCTCCGTGGGGTTGAAGGATCCAGGCTATGCGCGTTCGCGGACGAAAAAGCCCCGCGTTCGCGGGGCTCGAAAGCCGGAAAATGCGGGCTCTTCAGGCGCCATCCCAACGCCCAGGCGATGATAACAGCGGTCAACTCCGCTCCCGGGGCCCTCTCCGGGGCGGCTAGGAGATCGCGGCCGAGGCCTGGAGCTCGCGGACCTCTACCCGCGGGACGAGCTTCTCGACCTCCGCGCGGTCCACTGTCCCGGCGCCGAAGTGCTGCGTCGACTCGGCCCCGCACGCGACGCCGTACGCGAGACAGTCCCGCGGCGAGGCGTTCTCGTAGCGCGCGGCCACGTAGCCGGCGAGGAAGGCGTCGCCCGAGCCGACCGTCGACACCGCCTCGAGCGGCTCGATCTCGACCTCGTAACGGCTCCCCCGCGGGACCTCCCCCGCCCGCCGGCCCAGTGGCGCGCCGTTCTCGCCCTCGCCGACGATCGCGACACAGCCGTTCTCGCGGGTGATGATCGCCTCGCCGGCGCCCATCTCGATCAGCCCGCTGAGGCCGCGGCTGAGGTCGTCGGCGTCGCCGAACTCGTGGCCCACCGCGCCCTCCGCCTCGAGCAGGTTGGGGGCGACGACCGCCGGCTCGGCGCGCAGGCCCCCCCGCATCGGGTCGCCGTCGGCGTCGAGCAGGGTCAGGACGCCGTGCTCGCGAAGGGCACTGACGAGCGTCGCGTAGACGTCGGCGTCGACCGACGGCGGGACGCTGCCGGCGAGCACGCAGATCTCCGCGCCCTCCGCCAGATAGGCCAGCCGCGCGACGAACCGATCGATCTCGTCGGCCGCGACCTCGGGCCCGCGCTCGTTGATCTCGGTCTGCTCACCGGAGGTCGGGTCGATCACGGCGAGGTTGGTGCGCGACTCGCCCTCGATCCGCGTGAAGTCGTTGAGGATCGACTCCTCCGCCAACCGCTCGATGATGCGCGCCCCCGTGGGGCCCCCTGCGAGGCCGGTCGCGATCACGGGCCGGCCCAGCAGCTTCAGCGCGCGCGCGACGTTGACACCCTTGCCGCCGGCGGTCGTCCGCGACTCGACCGCCCGGTGACGGTGACCGAGGCGGAAGTTCGGCACGGCGACGGTGCGGTCGATCGCGGCGTTGAGGGTGACGGTGAGGATCACTCGGTTTGCCTCTCTTTCCCGGCAGCACGATATCCGGGCTGAGGGCTCACCGGGAGGCCCGCCGCTGGCGCAGCCACGCGATCGTCAGCGCGATGACCAGGATGATCGTCAGCACAGAGAGCGCCAGCAGGCCCCAGGCCCCGGCGCGCTCGCCGGGCAGCGCCGAGTCGATCCGGTCGATCAGGTTCGCCTGGTCGACCGAGCGGGTGCTCGCGAGCGGCACCATCGCCACCTCGGCCCCGTCCAGGGTCACTACCGCCTTTCCGAGCCGGTCGCCACGCTCGATCGGCCCCTCGATCTCGGAGGGCACTCCGCGCGACGCCACCTCGACGTCCTGGTCGCGGCGGACCGTGAGGTCCACGGCCCTGGTCGCCGCCAGCGGGACGCTCTCGTCGCGATACTGAACGGACGTCTCGCCGAGGCGCTCGCCGCGGTCGACGACGTCCTCGCGGTGATAGAGCGAGAAGCCGTAGCGCAGCAGCTCGATGCTCGACGCGTCGCGCTCGGACTCCGATGGCGCTCCCATCACCGCCGAGATCAGGCTGATCCCCTTCTGCCGGCCGGACGCCACGAGCACGTAGCCGGCGTCGTCGGTGTAGCCGGTCTTGACCCCGTCGACCCAGGGGACCGTGTGCACCAGGTTGTTGCGGTTGGCGACGCGCCGCGGCTTCTCGCCCTCGATCAGTTCGATCTCGGGGGTGTCGGTGACCTTGCGGAAGACCGCGTCGCGCCGGAGCCTCTCAGTCAGCTCGATCAGGTCGTGAGGGCTCGTGTAATGGCCGGGGGCGTCGAAGCCGATCGGGTCGCGGTACGACGTCTCCTCGAGGCCGAGGCGATCGGCCGTCTTGTTCATGCGGGCGACGAAGGCGCTCTCGGATCCCGAGACCGCCACCGCCAGCGTCTCGGCGGCGTCGTTCCCGCTCGCCAGCAGCAACCCGTAGAGCAGGTCGTGAACGGACACCCGCTCCCCCGGCCTCAGGTTCATCAGCGACTCGGCGGGCCCCGGTTGGTAGGGCGCGGCGGTGACGACGTCGTCGAGGTCGAGCGACCGCAGCGCCAGGTACGCGGTCATCAGCTTGGTGGTGCTGGCCATCGCCCGCTCGGTGTCCGGATCGCGGTCGGCCAGCACCGAGTCGTCGGAGGAGTCGACCAGCAGCCAGGCGTCGGCGTTCAGGGTCGGCGGCTTCGGGGGGTCGTCCGCGCCCGCGGCCGGAGTCGCCCACAACACGGCTGCGGAGAGGGCGAGCGCCGCGATGCGCAGGCGTGGCGCGGCTACTTCAGCTGGAGAGTGGCGCCGGCCGGCAGCGCCTGCGGGTCGACGTCGGGATTGAGGTTCTGGAGATCCTCGACCGAGACGCCCGTCTTCTCCGCGATCCCGGCGAGGGTGTCGTTCTCCTGGACGACGTAGGTCGCCTCCTGCTGCTCCTGCTCGCGCTGCTGGGCGCGACGCTCGGCGCGGTCGCCCCCGCCACCGCCACCGCCGGTCGAGTCGCCGACCACGACGACGATGGCGATCACCGCCGCGGCGATCGCAAGCACCGCCAGGATTCGTACGATCGTTCGACGCAATCTGCCGTTGCTCTGCTCGCCGTCCATCTGCCACCCCGTCGCCTTCCGGCCTGGGATCGGGCGCGCAGATGGTACGCGCTCTCAGGAGCTCGAAAGCTCCCATACCTCGGCTCGCAACGCATCGGCCGCGGCGGCAGGATCGCCGGCGCCCGCGATGGAGCGCGAAGCGGCGACGAGTATCGAGGCCGGGTGCTCGCCGACGGCCGGACCCAGGTCCGCTGGGTTGCCCCCCTGGGCACCGACGCCGGGGATCAGGAACACCGACGTGGGCATCAGCTCACGAAGCCGGCCCAGATGCTGGGGCGCGGTCGCCCCCACCACGGCGCCCATTCCCGAGAGGCCCGACTTGCCGTCCAGCCGCCCGGCGCGAGCGGCGACGAGCGCAGCCAACCGCTCGTGGAGAGGCGCCTCGGGCGCCGGAACGTCGAGGAGGTCAGCGGCGCCGTCATTCGACGTCCGCACCAGCGTGAAGAGCCCGGCGCCGGCGGCCTCGGCCGCCTCGACGAAGGGCTCGATCGAGTCCCCGCCCGCGAGCGGGTTGACGGTCGCGGCGTCCGCGCCCAGCCCGTCGATCTCTCCGAACGGCGACGGCGTCGTGCCGAACAGGGACTGCGCGTAGGCCCGGGCGCTGACGGGGACGTCCCCGCGCTTGCCGTCGGCCACGACGAGCAGGCCGGCCCCCCTGGCGGCAGCGACCGTCTCCGCGAGCGCGCTCCAACCCGCGGCGCCGAGCCGCTCGAAGCAGGCGAGTTGGGGCTTCACGGCGACGCAGTGCGGAGCCGCGGTCTCGATGAGCCCGCGGCAGTGGGCGGCGACGGCGCGCCCGGCGGACTCGGCCGCCGGGCCGTCGCCGGGGGCGACGCCGGGGTTGATCGTCGCCGGGTCGGGGTCGAGCCCCAGGCAAACCTGGCTTCGCCGCTCCTCGACGAGGGCGGCGAGCCGGTCTGCGAAGGGGGAGCTCAGCCCTTGACCCTCTGCTTGAGCCCGGCGCCGGCCGTGAACTTCGGCACGCGGCCGCCGGGGATCGTGATGCGCTCACGGGTCCGCGGGTTCACGCCCTGGCGCGGCCCGCGCTCCGAGACGCTGAACTTGCCGAATCCCGTGAAGCTGATGTCGCCGCCATCGGCCAGCTCGTCGGTGATCCCGTTGAGCACCGTCTCGACGGCGTCGGACGCCGCTTTCTTCGACTCGAAGCTGCCAGCGATCGTGTCGACGAATTCAGCCTTGGTCAATGTGATCCCTCCTCATCGTTTTCGCCTGAGCGGCGGCCAATCTAACAACGACGGTCGGACTCACATCCGCTCGGGTGCGCTGACGCCCAGCAGCGCCAGGGTCCCGGCGATGACCCGCTTCGTCGCGACGCAGACGCCCAGACGCGCCCCCTGCAGGTCTTCTGCGGCGCCGACGACCTGGCAGTCGCGGTAGAAGGAGTGGAAGTCGGCCGCCGTGGCCATCGCGTAGGCGCACAGCCGGTGGGGCGCCCTTCGGTCCGCCGCCAGGGCGACCTCGCCGGGCATCTCCAGCAGTCGGCGCACGAGCGCGCTCTCGGCGGGCTCGGCCGGCGATTCGAGTGCGGGGCCGGAGCCTGCGGCGCCGGCCGCCGCCTCCTCGCTCGCCGCCGCCCCCTCCTCGACGGCCTTGCGGAGGATGCTGCAGATCCGCGCGTGCGCGTACTGGACGTAGTAGACGGGGTTGTCCTGCGACTCCTTTCGGGCCAGGTCGAGGTCGAGGTCGAGAGCGGTGTCGTGGCTGCGCTGGAGGAGGAAGAACCTGGCCGCGTCGGCGCCGATGTCGTCGATCAGCTCGTCGAGCCCCACGAACTCGCCCTTTCGCTTCGACATCCGCGCGCGCTCGCCGCCCTCGATGATCTGGACGAGCTGCATGATCGGCGCCTCGTAGCGGTCGGGGTCGGCCCCGAGGGCCGCCATCCCGGCCTTCATCCGGGGCACGTACCCGTGGTGGTCGGACCCGAGCGGGTCCACCATCCGCTCCCAGCCGCGCTCGATCTTGTCGCGGTGGTAGTCCAGATCGGCGGCGAAGTAGGTCGGCTCGCCCCCGGCACGGATCAGGACCCGGTCCTTGTCGTCGCCCGACTCGGTGGTGCGAAGCCAGACGGCGCCGTCGCGGTCGTAGACGTGTCCGCGCTCGCGCATCTCCGCGACCGTTGCATCGACGGCGCCGGCGTCGTGCAGGGTGCGCTCGGAGAACCAGACGTCGAAGTGCACGCCGAAGCGGTCCAGTGTCGCCGCGATCCGCTCGCGCATCGCCTCGGTCCCGCGCCGGGCCAGCGCGCCCAGGTCGGCCGAGTCGACGCCCGCGTCGGCAAGCTCGGCCGCCAGCTCGGCGATGTACTCGCCCGCGTACCCGTCCTCGGGCGGCTCCTCGCCGCGCATCCGGGCAGCGATCGAGGCCGCGAAGCGGTCGACCTGGCCGCCGACGTCGTTCAGCAGGTACTCCCGGCCGACCTCCTGGGCAGTGGCCTCGAACAGCCTCGCCAGCGAATCGCCGAAGGCCGCGCCCCTCCCGCCCGCCGCGGTCAGGGGGCCGGTGGGGTTCGCGGACACGAACTCGACGAGGACGCGCTCCCGCGTCTCGGCGGGTGCCCGCCCGTACTCGCCGCCCGCCTCGAGGATGCCCGCCACGGCCCGCCGGTGCCAGCCGTCGGTCAGGTGCAGGTTCAGGAACCCGGGACCGGCGACCTCGACCTTGGTGGCCTGGCCGCCGAGCGTCTCGGCGAGCGACTCGCGCAGCGCCTCCGCGACGTCGCGGGGCTTCTCGCCGCGCAGGGGCGCCAGCAGCATCGCCGCGTTGGTCGAGTAGTCGCCCATCTCGGGGCGAGGCGGTCGCTCGAGCGTCGGCTCCTGTGCCGACGCGCCGTCGCCGAGCGCCTCGACGGCGGCATGCAGGGTTGCGCGCAGGTCTGAGAGCGGGTCGGCCACCGGCGCCGAGTCTAAGCTGCCCGCCTGTGAGGGCGATCGTCACGGGGGGGGCCGGCTTCATCGGCTCGCATGTCGTCGATGCGCTGGTCGCGCGCGGTGACGAGGTCGTGGTGCTGGACGACCTGTCCAGCGGCCGGCGTCCCAACCTCGAAGGCGCGATCGCGGCCGGCGCCCGCCTGGTGGAGGCCGACGTCTCGGACCCCGGCGCCGTCGCTCGCGCGTTCGCCGACGCCCGGCCCGAGCAGGTGTTTCACCTCGCCGCCCAGATCGACGTCCGCCGCTCGATCTCCGAGCCCGGGTTCGACCTCGGCGTGAACGTCGGGGGCACGATCAACCTCCTCGAGGCCGCCCGCGAGCACGACGTCGGGCGCTTCGTGTTCGCGTCCACCGGCGGCGCGATCTACGGCGAGGGCAAGGACCTCGACCTGCCCGTCGACGAGTCCACCCCCTGCCGCCCCGACGCCCCCTACGGCCAGTCGAAGTTCGCGGCCGAGGGCTACCTGTCGCTCTACTCCCGCCTCTACGGTCTCTCGACGGTCGCGCTGCGCCTCGGCAACGTCTACGGGCCGCGGCAGGACCCTCATGGCGAGGCAGGGGTCGTCGCCATCTTCTCCGGGGCGCTGCTCGCCGGCGGCACCCCGAAGGTCTTCGGCGACGGCGAGCAGACCCGCGACTACGTGTACGTCGGCGACGTGGTCAGCGCGTTCGTCGTCGCCGCCGACTCGGAGGCCACGGGCGAGTTCAACGTCGGCACCGGAGTCGAGACGAGCGTGCTGACGCTGGGCGGGCGCATCGCCGCCCTGTGCGACGTGCCCTTCGAGCCGCAGATGCAGCCGCCCCGCCCGGGCGAGGTCCAGAGGATCGCCATCGACGGCGCCCGGGCGACCGCCGAGCTCGGCTGGTCGCCGGCGGCGGACCTCGACGGCGGCCTCGACGTGACGGTCGACTCGTTCCGCGGCTGAGTCAGCCCGGCCGGGCGCCCTGCTCGTAGGCGACCGCCGCTCCGATCCGCTCGACGGCGGAGGGGTGGGTGCCGAGCAGGAAGCTCACGAGCCCGGGTGGATCGGGGTCGGAGACGTTGGTCTCGGTCAGCTGGCGCTGGAGGTCGATCAGGGCCCGTGGGTCGTCGGTGGTCTCGAGCGCGAACGTGTCGGCGCTCGCCTCGATCTCGCGCGAGAGCTGGTTGCCGGGGACCGTCAGGAGGATCGACGCCACGGTCAGGCCCACGACGTAGGCGGGCAGGGCCGCGGGCGAGCGAGAGTCCACGCCCGAGCGGTCGGTGAGGCCGTCGGCGACCTCGCGCGCCAGCAGCAGGGCCAGCGGCGCGACGATCGCGATGAACGCGAGGCCGCGGACAATGTCCTCGTGGCGCACGTGTCCGAGCTCGTGGGCCACCACCGATCGCAGCTCGGGCTGACGCGCGCGGTCGAGCAGGGTGTCGTAGAGCACGACCCGCTTGGTGGGGCCCAGCCCGCTGACATAGGCGTTGAGCGCCGTCGAGCGCCGGCTGGCGTCGACGCGGTAGACCTCGCCGATGTCGACGCCGGCGCGCTCGCCCAGCTCCAGCACCTCCGCGCGGGCGCGGCTGCCCTCCGGCAGCGGGTCGAAGCGGTTGAAGAGAGGCGCGAGCACCACCGGCGCAAGCCACGAGAACACGGCCGAGAGCGCTACCACCCCGGCTGCCCCGGGGATCCACCAGCGCCCGCCGAAGCGCCTGACGACCGCCATCAGGATCGCGGCGCCGATCGCCGCCAGCACGGCGCCGATCCCGGTCGACTTCGCCACGTCGCCCAGCCACGAGTCGAGCGATTGCGTCGAGAGGCCGACGTCGACCGACCGCTCGTGGGCCCATACCTGGGCGGGAAGCGCGACCACCGCGA
>Ga0126311_10001614_pt1 | contig 11020 bp, 7 predicted proteins | sample Plot61_FD_92539 | JGI IMG/M metagenome (GOLD analysis project Ga0126311, IMG submission 92539) | Serpentine soil microbial communities from UC McLaughlin Reserve, CA, USA - Plot61 | ecosystem: Environmental > Terrestrial > Soil > Grasslands | place: USA: UC McLaughlin Reserve, Lake County... | reverse complement strand
GGCGGTGGCGGCGGCTTCGGTGGCGGGTCCGGCGGATCGGGGGGCTTCGGCGGCGGGTCCGGCTCCGGCGGCGGCTGGGGTGGCGGCAACCAGGGCGGCGGCCAGCAGGTCGACGACCCCTGGGCCACCGGCCCGTCCGGCGGCCAGCGCGGCGGCGGCATCGGCGGCTCCTCCGGCGGTGGCGGTTCGTCGTACGACGACCCGCCGTTCTGAGCCGCACCAGCACGTTCAGCCAGCACATTCGAGAATCATCCGAACCGACCATCCCGGGCCGACCTCGCACGCGGCCCGGGCTCCACGAAAGGGGAGCTCCACGATGGCAAAGCCTGTTGTGCGCAAGCCGAAGAAGAAGGCCAACCCGCTCAAGGCGGCGAAGGTCGAGTACATCGACTACAAGGACACCGCGCTGCTGCGCAAGTTCATCTCCGACCGGGGCAAGATCCGCGCCCGCCGGGTCACCGGTGTCTCCGTCCAGCAGCAGCGGCAGATCGCCAGCGCGATCAAGAACGCCCGCGAGATGGCGCTGCTGCCGTACTCGAGCTCGGCTCGCTGAGCCGGGGAGGAGACCGACATGAAGCTCATCCTCACCTCCGAGGTCACCGGCCTCGGGGCCCCCGGTGACGTGGTCGACGTCAAGGACGGCTACGCCCGCAACTTCCTGCTGCCCCGCTCGCTGGCCACCCCGTGGACCAAGGGCGGCGAGAAGCAGGTCGAGGCGATCCGCAAGGCCCGGGCGTCCCGCGAGATCGCGACGCTCGAGCAGGCCCAGCAGGTCAAGGCCCGGCTCGAGGGTCGGCCGGTCACGCTGACCGCCCAGGCGGGGGCCAGCGGGCGGCTGTTCGGCGCGATCACCACGGCGGACGTCGCCGCGGCCGTCACCCGCGCCGGTGGCCCGGAGCTAGACCGCCGCAAGATCGAGCTGCGCGCGCCGATCAAGGTTGTCGGCCGCCACGACGTCAGCGTGCGGCTGCACCCCGAGGTCGCCGCGACGGTGGCCGTCGAGGTCGTCGCGGGCTGAGTCCGACACCCCCGAGGGGCCCGCACCGCGTCCGGTGCGGGCCCCTCGTCGTCCTCCCCCTTTGCTCACGGGGAGCGCCGTTCCTCCCGAGCAGCGCCAGCTGGGCGTCTCAGCGGGCGCGGCCCTGGCACTGCTGGGGAGTATCGGCGCGGAGTATCGGCGCGCCGGTGAGCAAGGTCGGTCGGCGAGCAGGACGCCGGCTCAGCGGGCGGCCCCGACGACGGCCCAGGCGTCGCCGCGGGCGCGCCAGGACAGCGCCAGTCCGCGCAGCGCCATGAAGACGGCGAACCCGCACCACAGGACGGCGGCCGTGGCTCCTACGCCACGCACCGCAAGGGCGACGGGCAGGTAGGCGACCAGCAGGAGGATCTGCGCGCCGGCCAGCCACCGGCCGTCCCCGGCGCCGATCAGCACGCCGTCGAGCACGAACACCAGACCGGACAACGGTTGCTGCACCGCGACCACCACGAGGGCGCCGGTGAGCGCCGCCCGCACCGCCGGATCGGTCGTGAAGGCGGCGGGCACGAGCGGTGACGTGACGAGCACCAGCAGGCCCAGCACCACGCCGGCCAGGACGCCCCAGCGCACCATCAGCGAGGTCAGGGCCCGAGCCTCGTCCGCGTCGCCGGCACCCAAGGCGCGCCCGGTGAGGGCCTGGGCAGCGATCGCCAGGGCGTCGAGGGCGAAGGTGAGGAACGTCCACACGGTCGCGGACACCTGGTAGGCCGCCAGCGACACGTCGCCGCCAGCGGCCGCCGCCCAGGTGGTGAGGAGCAGGACGCCCCGCAGGGCCAGCGTCCTGACCAGCAGGGGGAGTCCCAGCCGGGCCGCGGCGAGCACCCGCCACGGATGCGGCCGCAACGGCAGGCCCATCCCGCCGCCGTCCGTCTCCTCGTCGGTGATTCGTCGCACGCCCCGGACCACGACCGTCACCAGCGCCACCGCCATGCCGGTCTGCGCCAGCACCGTCCCCGTCGCCGACCCCGCGATGCCATGGCTCAGGCCCAGGACGAGCAGGACGTTGAGCCCGATGTTCGCCGTGAAACCGACCAGCGCCACGACCAGGGGCGTCCGGGTGTCCTGCAGGCCCCGCAGCACCCCCGTTGCTGCCATCGACACGAGCATGCTGGGCAGGCCGAGGGCACTGATCCGCAGGTACGTCGTGGCGGCGCCGCTGGCTGCGGGTGAGGCGCCGAACGCCGCGGCGACGCGGTCCGCGGACAGCAGCAGCGCGACGCCGGTCACGACCCCCAGCAGCAGCGCCAGCCAGACGCCGTCCAACCCCACCGCCAGGGCGCCGCGCCGATCACCCGCGCCGCTGCGCCTCGCGACCGCGCCGGTGGTCCCGTACGCGAGAAAGACGAACACCCCGGCGGCGGCGGCCAGGGCGGCCGAGGCCACGCCCAGACCGGCCAGTGGCGCGGTCCCGAGCCGGCCCACGATGGCCGCGTCGGCGAGCAGGAAGGCCGGCTCGGCCACCAGTGCCGCGAAGGCTGGTACCGCCAGCCGCAGTACCTCCTGGGCAGCCCCCGGCTGGGTGTGGTCCCCAGGGCTCAAGCTGGGAAAGATCTTCACGATCTTTCTTCCGTCCACAGTCGGTGGAGGACGTCTGCGCAGGTCAGACGTCCTGACATCGTGTTACCCCCAGGTTGGTCCACAGTTGTGCACAGCCTTTTCCTCCGAGCAGCGCGTACGCGTCCACAGCGCCGTCCACAGCTGTGTGCACACGCGGGCTTGGGTTCGGGCGAGGGCGCCCCGTAGCGTTCGCGAGCACCCTCGCACACCTTCGACCGGACGTCGCGGGAGCGCCGGCGGCAGGACCGACCGCGTTGTCGGACCTGGCTGGTGCACTGATCTGCGTCCGCCGTTCGTCGCCGCGCGGACGGGTGCGCCGGCCGGAGGAGGGGATGCAGTGACGATCACCGAGATGGGCGCGCCGGCGTACGGCGCGCCCGATGGTCCCGGTGAGTCGTTCGACCGCACCCCGCCGCAGGACGTCGCGGCCGAGCAGTCCGTGCTCGGCGGGATGATGCTCAGCAAGGACGCGATCGCGGACGTGATCGAGGTCCTGCGGGGCAACGACTTCTACCGTCCGGCGCACGAGCTGGTCTACGAGGCGATCCTCGACCTGTACGGCCGAGGCGAGCCGGCCGACGCGGTCACCGTGTCCGCGTACCTCACCAACCGCGGCGACCTGGCCCGGGTCGGCGGCGCGCCGTACCTGCACACCCTGATCTCCTCGGTGCCGACCGCGGCCAACGCCGGCTACTACGCCCGGATCGTCCGCGAGCGGGCCGTCCTGCGGCGCCTGGTCGAGGCAGGCACCAAGATCGTCCAGCTCGGCTACGCGACCACCGGCGGCGACGTCGACGACATCGTCAACGCCGCCCAGGCGGAGGTGTACGCCGTCACCGAGCGGCGTACGAGCGAGGACTACCTGCCGATCGGCCAGATCATCGAGCCGACGGTGGACGAGATCGAGGCCGCGGGCCACCGGGGCGAGGGCATGATCGGCGTCCCCACCGGCTTCGCCGACCTCGACCGGTTGACCAACGGCCTGCACCCCGGCCAGATGATCGTGCTCGCGGCCCGGCCGGCGATCGGCAAGTCCACCATGGGTCTGGACATCGCCCGGTCCGCCTCGATCCGGCACAAGCTGACGTCGGTGATCTTCAGCCTGGAGATGAGCCGCACCGAGATCACCATGCGGATGCTCAGCGCCGAGGCGAAGATCCCGCTGCAGAAGCTGCGCCAGGGCCGGCTGGAGGAGTCGGACTGGACCAAGATGGCCCGGACGATGGGGGAGCTGAGCGACGCCCCGCTGTTCATCGACGACAGCCCCAACATGTCGCTGATGGAGATCCGGGCCAAGTGCCGGCGGCTCAAGCAGCGGCACGACCTGAAGATCGTGATCATCGACTACCTGCAGCTGATGAGCAGCGGCAAGCGGGTGGAATCCCGCCAGCAGGAGGTCTCCGAGTTCTCCCGAGCGCTGAAGCTGCTCGCCAAGGAGCTCGAGGTGCCGGTCATCGCCATCTCGCAGCTGAACCGTGGTCCCGAGCAGCGCACCGACAAGAAGCCGCAGATGTCCGACCTCCGAGAGTCGGGATGCCTGACCGCGGACACCCGGGTGCTCCGTGCCGACACCGGCGCCGAGGTCAGCCTCGGCGAGCTGTACGCGACCGGGAAGACCAACGTGCCGGTGTGGTCCCTGGACGACTCGCTGCGGTATGTCCGACGCCACCTCACCCATGTCTTCTCCACGGGCGTCAAGCCGGTGTCCCGTATCACCCTGGCGTCCGGCAAGCAGGTGCGGGCCACGACGAACCACCCGTTTCTCACCTACGACGGCTGGCGGCGGGTCGACGAGCTCCGGCCAGGCTCCCGGCTCGGGGTGCCCCGGCACGTCCCCGCTCCAGAGCTCGAGACCTCCTGGACCGACGATGAGGTGGTCCTCCTGGCGCACCTGCTCGGCGACGGTTCCTTCGTGCGGCGCCAGCCGATCCGGTACGCCAGCGTGGACGAGGCAAACCTCAGGGCCGTCAGCCAGGCGGCTGAGCGCTTCGGGGTCACGGCGGTCCGGGACGGTTACCCGGCCGCCCGGGTAACGACGCTGCGGCTCCCGGCGCCACACCACCTGGCCCACGGCCGTCGCAACCCGGTCGCCGCCTGGCTGGACGACCTGGGGCTGTTCGGGCTGCGCAGCCACGAGAAGCACGTGCCGGAGGCCGTGTTCGCACTACCCAAGCGCCAGATTCGGCTCTTCCTGCGGCACATCTGGGCGACCGACGGCTCGATAACGGTGAACCGCGGACGGCGCGGTGGCCGCGTCTACTACGCCTCGACCAGTCGCAGGTTGGTGGATCACCTGTCACGACTGCTGCTCCGCTTCGGCATCTCGGCGCGGATCCACACCACCCACAAGGCCGGCTACCGCGACGGCTACACCCTCGACCTCTCCGGTGCCACCGACCAGAAGTGGTTCCTGGAGCAGATCGGCGTGCATGGGGCCCGGGGGGTTCAGGCGTCGGCGCTGCTCGAGATCCTGCGCCGCATCGACGCCAACCCGAACGTCGACACCGTGCCGGCTCAGGTCTGGGATCGCGTGCGGACGGTGCTGGCCGAGCGCGGGATGTCGCACCGGGCGTTCGCCGCGGCGATGGGCACGGCGTTCGGCGGGTCGGCGTTGTGGAAGTCGTCTCCGTCGCGTGAGCGCCTCGGCCGAGTTGCGGCGCTGCTGGACGACGCGGACCTGGAGATTCTGGCGGTCAACGACCTTTTCTGGGACGAGGTCGTGTCGATCGAGCCGGACGGCGAGGAGCCGGTCTTCGACGCCACGGTGGTGGGCAACCACAACTTCGTCGCCAACGGCATCGCGGCCCACAACTCGATCGAGCAGGACGCCGACATGGTGGTGCTGCTGCACCGCGAGGACGCCTACGAGAAGGAGTCGCCGCGCGCCGGGGAGGCGGACTTCATCGTGGCGAAGCACCGCAATGGCCCGACCGACACCATCACCGTGGCCTTCCAGGGCCACTACTCGCGGTTCGTCGACATGGCGCAGTCGTGATGGATGCGGCGCGGTACTGGCGATCATGTGTACATCGGTCATGCGACACGCCGCCGCGGTGTGCACTGTCGCGCTCCGCCCTCGGGCGACCCTCACCATGCTGTCGACTACACCAATCCCGCTGAGGAGAGCACCGTGGCCAGCCAGAAGCGTCTCCCAACATGACGGCCCAAGCCTTCGACAGCGCCCCACCCCGCTGGGTGGCCGAGCTCAGCGATGAGGAGCTGACCAACCAGCTGGGGCCGGGCACCTTCCAACGCGGACTTGCCTACCACCGCTCCGGAGCAGTCGCGTCGCTGGCGGCGGGTCGGGCGGGGCGTGTGCTGCTGGGCGGCGTCCGGGGCAGTGCAGGGCGCAAGTACCAGACCGTGATCACGGTCGAGGAGGATCTGGGGCTCGACCCCGACCAGCCGCCGGCCTGGGCCGGTCAGTGCACCTGCCCCGTGCAGGTGGACTGCAAGCACGTCGCCGCGGTTCTGCTGACGGCGCGTAGCCGGCTCATCGGCGTCGGACAACCGCCCAGCCACGCCTGGGAGACGGCATTCGCAGACCTGCTTCGCGACCCGCCTGCGCAAGGCGACGTCCCTCCACTGGCTTTGCACGTGGAGGTGGTCATCCCCCCCGCGCGTCGTTACGTCGGGTCGTCGTCGCCCGTGACGCCCGGGCTTCGCCTGCGGCCGCTGACCAGGGGGCGGAACGGCGGGTGGGTCCGCACCGGGGCGTCCTGGAATGAGGTGGAGTACGGCTACGGCGCGGTTCGTCTCGACCCCCTGCAGCGGGAAGCGGTTCTCGCCTTTGTGGCCACGGTCCGCGCTCGGGCCCGTGGGGGCTACTACGCCTCCGAGCCGCACGTCACGACCGAGCAGCTCGGCCCGTCGCTCTGGCGGTTGCTGCGTGAAGCCAGGCAGGCTGGAATCCCTGTCGTGACGGGCGGTAAGGGGCACACCTCGGTGCGGGTCGAGGACGACCCGGCCACCGTCGTCCTCGACGTCCGCTGTAGCGGACCCAGCGGCGATCTCAGCGTGTCGACGCGGCCGCGGATCCCGGGCATCGAGGACACCGAGCCCATAAGCGGCGATCGCCTGGGCTACCTCGGCGTGCCGCCACACGGTGTGTTCGTGCACGGTTCCGACGGACTTGTGCTGGCACGCTTCGACCCGCCTCTCGATCCGAGCATGGGCCGGCTGGTCGCGGGGGGCCAGGCAGTACGCGTTCCGGCACAGGACGTGCCGCGGTTCCTCAGCCGCTACTACCCTGCGCTGCGCCAGCACGCAACCGTCCAGTCGTCGGACGCAAGCGTCGCCTTTCCCGAGATCCAGCCACCGAGGATGGCGCTGTCAGTGTCCTTCGAACCAGCGCACCAGACGCTGCTGCGCTGGTCTTTCTCCTACGCCGTCGACGACCGAGTCGTTGCCGTCCCGATCGCGGGTCCCAGCGACGGACCGGCGCGTGATCGTGCGGCCGAGGCCGCCCTGCTGGCCGGACTCGACGTCCTCGACGCGGTGCCGGGTCTGCGGGTCGAGGTCGGGACGGAGCGCAGACTCGTTCCGGAGCAGCGGCTGCGGGGACTGGAGACGGCCGCGTTCGTGAGCGACGTCCTGCCCGTCCTTCTGGAGCGGGACGACGTCACGGTCACGGTGGAGGGCACGCCGCTGGAGTACGTCGAGGCCGAGGCGGAGCCGTCCATCACCGTCTCTGCCAGCGACCCCAGCGCGACCGGCGACGCGGCTCCCGGCGACTGGTTCGACCTGGGGATCACGGTGACGATCGAGGGTGAGGAGGTGCCCTTCACACCGCTCTTCACGGCGCTTGCACGCGGTGAGAAGCATCTGATCCTGGACAGCGGCACCTGGTTCAGTCTCGACCGGCCGCAGCTGCAGGCCCTGCGGCGGCTGATCGAGGAGGCACGGTCCCTGCAGGACCGAGAGTCCGACGCGCTGCGGGTGACCCGATGGCACGCCGGTCTCTGGGAGGAGCTGGTCAGCCTCGGAGTCGTCGCCCACCAGAGCGAGCGCTGGTCGCGAACGGTCGGCGCGCTGCTGGACCTGGAGTCGATCCCCCAGCCCGCGCCACCGGCCGGGCTCCTGGCCGAGCTGCGCGACTACCAGACGCAGGGCTACTCCTGGCTGTCGCTGCTGTGGGACCACCAGCTCGGCGGCATCCTGGCCGACGACATGGGGCTGGGGAAGACGTTGCAGACGCTCGCCATGGCGGCGAGGGCTCGCGAGCTCGGCACGCTGACGCCGGATCTGCCGCTCCTGATCGTGGCCCCGACCAGTGTGGTGTCAACCTGGGAGCGTGAGGCGGCGCGCTTCTGCCCCGACCTGCGCGTGGCGACCATCACCGAGACCCGCAAGCGGAGCGGAGAGCCCCTCAGCGACGCCATTGCCGGGGCGCACGTCGTGGTCACGTCCTTCGCGCTGCTGCGGCTGGACGAGGACGCCTACCGCGAGGCGGCCTGGAGTGGGCTGGTCCTCGACGAGGCGCAGTTCGCCAAGAACCACCAGGCCAAGACCTACCAGGTGGCGCGTCGGCTGCCGGCCCCCTTCAAGCTGGCGATCACCGGTACCCCGCTGGAGAACTCGCTGATGGACCTCTGGGCGCTGTTGTCGATCGTGGCTCCCGGACTCTTCCCCCACCCGCAGCGCTTCACCGAGCAGTACCGCAAGCCCATCGAGAGCGGGCAGTCGCCGGAGCTGCTGCACACCCTTCGACGTCGGATCCGTCCGCTGATGCTCCGGCGTACCAAGGAGCAGGTGGCACGCGACCTCCCGCCCAAGATCGAGCAGGTTCTGAGCGTGACGCTCAACCCGCAGCAGCAGCGCGTCTACCAGGCTCATCTGCAGCGCGAGCGGCAGCGGGTCCTCGGCATGCTCGACGACGTCGACCGCAACCGCATCGCGATCCTGCGATCACTGACCGTGCTGCGGCAGCTCAGTCTGGACGTCTCGCTGGTCGACAAGGCCTCGCCGAGGAAGATCCGCTCCAGCAAGATCGATGCCCTTCTGGAGCAGGTTCGGGAGCTGGCCGCCGAGGGGCATCGGGCGCTGGTCTTCAGCCAGTTCACCGGCTTCCTGCGACTGGTGCGCCAACGGTTGGACGAGGAGGGCATCCCGTGCGTCTACCTCGACGGGCGCACCAGCGATCGCCCGAGCCGAATCAAGGAGTTCACCGAGGGCAGTGCGCCGGTGTTCCTGATCAGCCTCAAGGCCGGTGGCTCGGGGCTGACCCTGACCGAAGCGGACTACGTGTTCGTCCTGGACCCATGGTGGAACCCCGCCACCGAGGCTCAGGCCGTGGACCGCACCCACCGCATCGGGCAGGACAAGACGGTCATGGTCTACCGGCTCGTCGCTGAGGACACCATCGAGGAGAAGGTCCTGCAGCTTCAGGAGCGCAAGCGCGAGCTGTTCGCCCGCGTGGTGGAGGCGGACGGTCTGATGGGGGCACCACTGAGCGCTGACGACATCCGCGGACTCCTGCAGGGTTGAGACGTGCGTAGTGCTCGCGGACCTCGAAACTGACGGGACTACGGATGAGGTGGTCGCTTGGTGGAGGACGGAAACGAGCAGGCGTCAGGCTCGGCGACCCATCCGGGCGGCGGCGATATGACGGGGTCAGTCCGGAAACAATGGGACCGCCAGGCGGACGCCTTCGACGACGAGCCGGACCACGGTCTGCACGACCCCAACGTCCGCGCGGCCTGGGACGCGCTGCTCTCCCCGCTGCTGCCGCAGGCTCCAGCGACCGTCCTCGACCTGGGCTGCGGCACCGGCTCGCTGTCGGTCCTCCTCGCCGAGCGGGGGTACGACGTCACCGGGGTCGACCTGTCTCCTCGGATGATCGAGCGGGCGCGGGCGAAGGCGGCGGCGCACCAAGTGTCCGTCCGCCTCCTGGTCGGCGACGCAGCCGACCCGCGCGGTGTGGCCAACGCGCACCAAGTGGTCCTGGCGAGACACCTGCTGTGGGCGCTACCCGACCCGGTGGCGGCGCTGGACCGTTGGCGCACCCTGCTGGCGCCGGGCGGCACGCTGGTGCTCGTCGAGGGCCTCTGGGGTACCGGCGCCGGCCTGCCGTCCGCCGACGTCCTGGCTCTGGTCCGGGCACGCTTTCGGGACGCCCGCGTCCGGATGCTGACCGACCCGGCGCTCTGGGGACGGGCGATCACCGACGAGCGCTACCTGGTGACCGCCAGGAGATGACCTGCGCACCCCGGCTCGGGTGGTCGGACCGGGGAGGCGGTGCCAGCCTGGCGACATGGCAGCCCCCCAGCGTCCCGACCGACCCGGTGCCGATGCTTGGGTGCCGCCGGACGCCGACCTCGACGCGCTACGGGCTGCCGCGCCGGCCTGCCGAGGCTGCGAGCTCTGGGAGGCGGCGACGCAGGTGGTCGTGTCCAGCGGCGACGCGTCCGCGCGGGTGGTGCTGGTCGGCGAGCAGCCCGGGGACGTCGAGGACCTCGAGGGCGTCCCCTTCGTCGGACCGGCCGGCAAGCTGTTGATGCGCGCTGTCGAGGAGGCCGGGCTCGACCGGCGCGAGGTCTACCTCACTAACGCGGTCAAGCACTTCCGTTTCACGCCGCGGGGCAAGCGGCGGATCCACCAGAGTCCGGACGTCGGGCACATCACGGCCTGCCGGCCCTGGGTCGAGGCCGAGCTGCGCACCGTCGACCCCGACGTCGTCGTGCCGCTGGGAGCCACCGCGGCGCGCTCGGTGATGGGGCCGGGCGTCAAGGTGAGCCAGCAGCGCGGCCAGCTGGTGGTCCAGCAGACTCCGGACGGCGAGCGCCGGTTCGTCCCCACGGTGCACCCATCCGCCGTCCTGCGGGTGCCGGGCGCGGACCGGCGTGCGGCCTACGACGCCCTGGTGGCCGACCTGCGGGTGGCGGCGGACCTGCTGGAGTGAGCCGGCTACCGCACGAACACGAAGAACAGCAGCAGGGTCAGGGCCAGTGAGATCAGCACCGAACCGAGGCAGCCGAAGCGGTTCGAGAAGAAAAGGAACACCCGACGATCATGGCGGCGGAGCGGCTCGGCCGCCCGTCGGCTCGCAGCTACCGGACCGTTCCGGGCCTCGACTTCCTGGGATCGAGCCGGGGAGGCTCCGAAGGCGGCGAGCGGTCCGGGCCTGGTGAGCCGACTCCCTCGCACCACTCGCGCAGACCTTCTCCCCGCGGTCCGGGTCGCGGTGAGCGTGGTCGGGCCCCTGGTGGTCCTGCGGCTCACCGGCCATCTCGAGGCGTCCCTCTACGCGGCCTTCGGGGCCTTCGCCTCGGTCTACGCCAGGCGCGGCCCGCACCTCGACCGGCTCCTCATGCAAGGGGGAGCCGGGCTGCTCCAGGTCGCCTGTGTGACCGTCGGCACGGCGGTGTCCAGCCTGGACGCCGGGCCGTGGCCGGCCGTGGTGGGTACCGCGGTCGCCGCGGCGGTGGC
>Ga0126311_10001613_pt1 | contig 11022 bp, 6 predicted proteins | sample Plot61_FD_92539 | JGI IMG/M metagenome (GOLD analysis project Ga0126311, IMG submission 92539) | Serpentine soil microbial communities from UC McLaughlin Reserve, CA, USA - Plot61 | ecosystem: Environmental > Terrestrial > Soil > Grasslands | place: USA: UC McLaughlin Reserve, Lake County... | reverse complement strand
TGCTGTTTGATCCACGAGCCTACCTGCTGCTTTTGCTCGACGAGCTTGAACTTGGTGACGGGGTCATAGATGTAATAGCCTGTCGATGTGTCCCTATAAACGGTGTATTCTCGACCGTCGATCGCCGAAACGAAGGTGACGCGAACAGAGCCCTTCTTTGCTCCCCTGCGAAGAAAGTCCTCTTTCTTGTAAGGCAACTGGTCGAAAAGCGCCCAGGAAATGGCCTCAAGGATCGTGGTCTTCCCTGCCCCGTTGGGGCCGCTGATCGCGGTAATGCCCGGCCCGAACTCGAAACAGCCAGACTCATAGCTCTTGATGTCGTCCAGTTCTACTCTGGTTATCAGCATATCCTTCTTAGTCGCCTGTGCTTAAAAATAAACCTAAACCTTCAACCCACCTGAATTCTAACACGCGGCAATATCATAAAATAGCCATCTTCCCTCACCTGGTTTGAGCTTCCGGGTGAGTTACAATAAAGTCTAAGGGAGAGGGAGGTAGATTCATGCTAGAGCTGAAGGCCGTCGAGTCCGTCCAGGCGCGGGAAGCGAGCGTGGACCCGCGAACGAAATATTACCTTCTCCGGGAAGAAGGGGTATCTCTCAAACCGGGAGATGAATTTCTTTTGATGGTGGGCGAGTCGAAAGACTCTGCGCGAGAGCGGTACGGCTTCGCCGTCCGAATCAGCGAAAGGACCGAGCCTGAAGAAGGTGAGATGTTGATACAATACGGCGACGATGTTTTCGTCGCGCAGAAACTCCCCGAGTTCATATAAATGGGGAGCAAATTAAGCAACTACCAACCCATGCTTTTGGTTGATTTATACATCTTTGACGGATACCATACCGCGCGAGAGCCCTCCCTCGCAAACAACCTTGATGGCCCGGATTATCTCCGCTCGTCGCGCCTGATTGAACCATCGAGGTTTGCTCGAATCATTTAGACACTGGAGCATTAATCCGAAATGATCGCTATAATCGTAACTCTCTCGGTCGTCCTCATTGCGGCGCTCGGCTTCCATGCATACAAGCGGGTCTTGCAACTGCGTGAAAAGCGAATGACCGATAACGAATACAATACGGCCGTTACCCTTTGGAAGTACTCGACTCTACTCAGGACCGAGTTGGATCACGCTCTGGGGCAAAGCCAGGGCGTACTGGATTATAGCAAGATCACCCTGCCCCACAGCTCAGGCTATAAGGTCTCTCTTGAGCTAGAGGGATACTCATTCCGCGTTAAAGGGATCCCCGAGCAATACAACATGTCGGGGAGGCTCTCCTTTTATGTCGATAACAGCCTGATCGTGCGAGGTGGCGACCATGAAGGCGACTTCGCGACCCCCATGGATGATGAGTACGCCGGCACAAACCTGGCCCCGACGAAACCCTGACCGGCTTGCTTGCGACTTCAAGGGTCCTTGTGACTCAGCCCACATTATTTATCCTAAGGAACCAGTCACTTTAGGACTCATCTTCACGGATTTTATGACCTCACGTCCGAGAATTTGACCCCGACGATTCCCCTCCCGGATCACCAGGCTCAGGTATTACCCATTCAGGGGAAAAAAGTAATCTCTTTTACACTTATTACTTGACATGTAAAACAGGCTACATATAATGCTAATGTAAAACATGTAAACGATTTATTTCCTCGCAGTCTATCATTCGAGCATACACAAAATGGCCCTGGCATCGGCTCTAGTAAATCATTAAGGCTTTCTGAATTTTTTTCGGCCAAGTGGATGTAGTCGGCTATTCCTCACCATAAGACGAGACGTGTGGTGTGACAAATGAGTCTCACCTTCAGCTTAAAAGCTAAACAATAAGGCAAGACAGCTCCAGGCTTGGTAGGTCGAAGTCTGTCTTGCCTACAACACAACCCTTAGAAGGAGTGTGCCGTATGCTGATTCTACATAATCTTCCCAGCCCTGTGCAATTCCACCATAAACCCTCAGCGCCGCCCGGTATCTGTCGCCCGCATGCGCTCTATCCGCTCTCGACCTGAAGCGAACGAGCATATTCAGGCAGAGCTATTGCAGGAGAGGCAGGCAACGGCAGTATCAGGGAGCTATAGCGAATCGGTGTCGCGGCAATGATCAGGAGAGGCAAGAGACTTCTCCGGAACAGGCGCGGGCATACCGAGTCGCGGCCCTTCTACGCCCGAACTATCTCTTACCTGCAAGTCCCGCCTGCTCACGAAAAATGAGCAGGTAGCGGTGAGTTTTTTTCCTAATCGTTCCGGGCAAATAAAATGACACGAGAGATTTTGAGCAGAGACCTTAGCTGGTACGTGATTCACACGAATCCTCGTCAGGAGGATCGCGCCGACAGTAACCTGAGGGCCTGGGGAGTGGACACATTTTCTCCCGTCATCATGGACAGGCGCTTTAATCCTTATACAGGCAAGCCCACATTTCTGGTGAAGCCTCTCTTTCAGGGCTACATCTTCGCCCGATTTCAGGCGAGCGACTCTCTTCACAAAGTGCGGTTCACAAGGGGAGTCCAAACCGTGATTAGCTCAAGCGGCGAGCCGGTCAGGGTTGATGACGACATAATCGCCACGATCCGGTCGAGGATAAGCGCGGATGGGTTTATCAGATTAGGAGAGGCCCTCAAGCCAGGCGATGAGGTGATCATAAAAGACGGGCCGCTGAAGGACTTCACAGCCATATTCGAGCGAGAGATGAAGGACGCCGATCGCGTAATGATATTGCTGAAGACGGTAAGCTACCAGGCGCATTACGTAATCGCCAGGGAGCTGGTGAAGAAGGCGGGATCGGGCTAGTCTCCCGGGGGTGTACGCCTCTCGTATCGCGCCTCTTTCGGAGACGGACCGCAGCCGCTTCCGGAGCCCATGCAAAAGAGGCGAGGCCCGGGCATTGCCGGGCCTCGCCTCTTTTCATCGACCTCTGATTCTGGTCGACCTCTGACAAGGTCGCAATAACAACCGTGTTGTCAGGATTCTGGCAGGCACCAGGAGAGGACCGCCATCGCGCTGGTGAGCTTATGTTGAGCCTGCCGGAACGCCACGCTATTTGGGCCGTCAAGCACTTCATCGACAACCTCATTTCCTCGAATGGCGGGGAGGTCGTGCAAGAAGATCGTTCCCGCGCGCTTCGAGACTTCGGCCATAAAAGCCGGAGTGACTCTATAGGGCTCGAACTTCTCTCTCCAATTCAAATCCTCCTTTGGCACGCCCATGGTCTGCCACCTTGTGGTGTAGACGACATCCACACTTCTAGGAAGAGAGGTCAGATCGTGGGTCTGGGTAATGACCGTCCCGTTCCGCCTGCCCTGGTCGATCACCCTGTGCATAAAATCATCCGGCAGGCCATAGCCTTGAGGGGTCACCACCGTTAGCTGCATTCCACGGAGCTTGGACATGGCGAGGGCGAGGGCTGAAGTAGTATTGTTTCCCTCGCCGACATATAGGACGTGGATATCATCGAGCCGCCCCATCGCCTCTTTGATCGTGACAAGGTCGGCAATCGCTTGCGTTGGGTGCTCATCTTCGCTCATTGCATTGATGACCGACATCTCGGACTGGTCCGCCAGCGCCTCCATCTCGGCCCGCTCGCCGTTGGATCTGAGCACCAGCGCATCTAGATAGCCGGAGAGCACCTTGCCCGTGTCATGAATAGATTCTCCTGTTACGATCTGGAGATCGTTTGGACCATAGTGCATAGTTTGCGCCCCCAGCTTTAAAGCGCCGACACTGAACGCGGTCCGAGTGCGAGTCGAAGAACACCGGAAGAATATCCCGACTATCTTCCCTTCGAGAGGGCGCGCGGGGCTTCCACTCCTGGCGATAGCTAAAGAATCATCTATCAGGCGTGAAAGGTCTTCCGGCTGAAGGTCGGAGATCGAAAGAAAATGCCTGGCTTTCAAAGTAATCCTCCTCTCGTCGTTATGCCGCCGCGCTCTTCTGGCTCGTCGACTCGAAAGTCTTTCAGGTGCGCCGGCCTATTGCCTCTACTGGAGCGGCCCTGAACATGGCAAAGGCAGGCGCTTACCCCGGCCGGCCCTCAAAGTGTTTTAAGGAAGGCTATCAGGTCGCTGCGCTCTCGCTCTGAGAGCTGAAGGCCGTAAGGGTGGCCTTTCACGGCCCGGTTTTTGACCCCGACGCCTAAGAACCCGGTCGGCACGTAGTCATCCTTCAACCGCTTCGGGTCAAACCAATCCTCCAGCGTCGCTACCGAGCCGTTGTGCTCGAATGGCCCCCTGTACCAGAGCCCCCTCAGAGACGGTACTTTGTAATACCCCGTGCCCCTGCGAGAGCTGAGGGCCAATCTGGGGTCAGTTCCTACGGAGACATTCATTATGTGGAACTTCTTGAAGTGGTCCTCGGGGGGCGTAAAACCGGAGGCCGGGGTCAATTTGTTATTAGTGTAAAGCGGCGGCGTGTGACAGGTAGCGCACCCTGCCCGCTCGAACACTCTCTTACCCCTCCCCGCTTGCTGATCGAACTTGTTAGGGTTTGGCGGCGGCTTCAAGGAATAGAGGTACAGCGCGACGGCGTACAGCTGTTCGTCACTGTAACGCTCTTCGTCCTTCGCATCGGGCAGCTTGCCCTGAAACGGCTCGAAGGGAATGTAGTCCCCGAACCGGGCGTAATTATCTCCCCCCTGCGTGAGGGCCGCATATCGCATCAGGTCGGCAATCGAGCGCTGCCGCACTAGCCCGGTGTGATCAAGGTAGCGCCAGTCTTTAAGGCCGATCAAGTCTGGAATCTGAGGCGGAAAGAACAGGCTCGATCGATGGCGCGCCATCACTCCAGGCGGAATCGCCTCATGCGCCTGGGCAATTTCTTCAATCGACATCCGGCCCAGACGCCCGTTGGGATTGTCCTTGAGCCACGGCGTGTCAAAAAAGGCGAGCATCAATTCGCGGTTTCGCTCAGTGTACCTCTCCTTATTGTTTGCCTTGGAGTAGTGGTCCCTGAAGTTAAATGCCGTCGATCTGTCGAAGGGGAAATTCCCCTGGGCTCCTTTTATGATGGTCCCGTCTGACATGACCCGGGTGTGGCAGGTCGCGCAGGCCACATTTCCTATCTCGATCTCACCCTTCTTCCTGATCACGTAGCGGGCGAAGGGCATGATTCCGTCTCTGGTTAGAGGGACGGCCGTCTTCTTGTACCACTCGGGGTTTCTGACTTCATTCGGGCCCATCGTGCCTTGAAAGACGGGGCCGAAGTCGAAGACACGTTCCCCGGCCTTTACCCAATCTTCCATCGTCTTCAGCTTCGAGGGGTCGAAGATGTTCTCGGGCTCCTGCTGCTTCAGCCAGTCTATATACCCCGGCGGCTCCTTGCCCGGCCCATAGATCGGATAACTTTTGTAAATCTGGACTATCTGACCCAGGCTGTAGTAATAGGCCGAATCTACATGCACAGGCGACATGCCCGCATTCGCCAGGGGCACCTCTATCGTCTGAATCGCCTCGTCATCCCAAAGCCTCGGCATAGGGGGAGGGCTGGCCTCACCTTCCTTCAACGGAAGGCCGGCGCTGATGGAGAAGGTCAGGAATGTGAGAACGAATATGGCTAAGGAAATAACTTTCATAACGCGAATCATCACTACACCTCCTATCGGGTATTGGGTTTAAAGCCCTCTCGGTCGCGAGAACTCTCGACGGTAACGGGCTACGGATCGGGCCTTGGATATGATTGGCGGGCGACAAACCTATATCGAGAAGCTCGTCTCTAAGCAGGCAATGTCGATTTTCTGGTCCAGTAATCTCATCTCTTCTTCGCACAGCATGCTCTGCGCGCTAAGGCGCGCGGCGGGAAATGCTACGATACCTCGAAGCAAGTGGTCGAACCGCCTTGAGATCACGCGTACCTCGTCTTCGTCGAAGAGGTCAGTGCTGTAGTGCCAATGTCCTTTGATTTTCCCGTCTGTCTCCCATAGATCCAATACGAGATCATATTTGGAAGTACCACTGTCGATCTCTATCGAATTGAGGGTCAGGCCGGGAAGTTCCATCTTGCTTTCAGGCGTATTTTGAAGGGTAAAGACTACCTGAAAAATAGGGGCGCGGGAGAGATCACGCTCGGGCTGTATCTCCTCAACGAGCTTTTCAAACGGGAGGTCCTGGTGCGCGTAGGAGTCGAGCGCCCCTTGTCGAACACGTTCGAGCAAACTTTCGAACGTGGGATCACCCGTCAGGTCCGTTCTCATTACCAGAGTGTTGACGAAGAACCCAATAAGGGATTCTACCTCGATCCGGTTTCGGTTGGCGATTGGGACGCCGATGAGCAAATCATCCTTTCCCGTGTAGTGATGAAGGAGCGCGCTAAACGCCGAGAGCAACGTCATAAAGAGCGTGGCTCCATTATCGCGACTCAATCGAAGCAGCGACTGCGTTAACCCATCGCCTATCTCAATCGGGAACTTGTCTCCTCGGTAGCTCTGGACAGCGGGCCTCGGGCGGCGCGTCGAAACCTCCAGCACTAACGGCGCCCCCGAGAGGCGTTCGCGCCAATAAGTGAGCTGTTCGACGAGCACCTCGCCATCGAGCCATCGCCTCTGCCAGTGAGCATAATCCCCATACTGTATTGCGAGGCCCTGGAGCGGAGACGGCCTGCCTTCCTTGAACGCCTGGTAAAGCCGGGCGAATTCGTTCATCAAGACCCATCTCGACCAGACATCCGAAACGATGTGGTGCAAGGTAACGAGCAGCAGATGATCCGACTCTCCCAGGTCGATGAGCGCCGCCCTGACGAGAGGCCCCCGCTCCAAATCAAAAGGCAATCCGGCCTCAAGCCGCGAGAGTCGCGACATTTCCGCCGACCTGCCGGCCTCGGATAGCTCGCGGAGGTCAACAAAGGTGAGAGCGAGAGCCGGATCGGCGCAAATGAACTGCCTCGGCTCTCCATTTACAACGGCGAATGTTGTCCTGAGAGCCTCATGACGCCGGATTATCTCCTTCAGGCTCCTCTCAAGCACGCCGATATCGAGACGGCCGGCGAGCCGGACCGCCGAAGGCACGTTGTATAAAGGGCTGCCCGGCTCCAGTTGGTCCAGGAACCATAACCTTAGCTGAGAAAATGAGAGCGGAAGCCCGGTGTCCCGGGGGACCGGAATCAGCGCGGGAGCCGTTTCGATTGCCGCTCCCCTGCCTCCGGTGCTTAATGCTCCGGAAAGCTTTGCGGCCAGCGCGGCTATTGTCGGGTGCTCGAACAGGTCTCGCAATGGCACCGCGACATCAAGGGCTTCCCGCAAGCGGTGTGTGACCTGTGTGGCCAATAATGAATGGCCCCCCAGGTCGAAAAAATTATCGAAGACGCCTACAATCGGAACCGCCAGGACTTCGGCCCATATGCTTGCAAGCAAGGATTCGACTCGATCGCGAGGCGCAACGTAGTTATGGCTCGGTGGTGAAAGCGCGTGATCGGGATCTGGCAGGGCCTTCCGATCAATCTTTCCGCTCGGCGTGAGCGGGAATTGTGGCAGGGTTGAAATCACCGCCGGGACCATATACTCCGGCAACCGCTCTCTCAGGAATCGGCGCACTTCATCCTGAAGGCCTTCCTGATCTGATCGAGCCACCAGATACCCGATCAGGCTCGTATCGCCCCGGTCATTCTCGCGAGTCACAACAGCACTCTCCCGCACATCGGGGTGGCTATTGAGCATGGCCTCGATCTCTTCGAGCTCGACGCGGAAGCCTCTGATCTTGACCTGGTGATCCTTGCGCCCGACGAATTCAATGCTTCCGTCTTCGAGGTAGCGGACGAGGTCTCCGGTTTTATAGAGCCGAGTTCCCGGCTCTTTACTGAACAGGTCGGGAATAAATTTTTCGGCGGTAAGGTCGGCCGCGTTGATGTATCCGCGCGCGACTCCCTTGCCGCCGATGTAAAGCTCTCCCACCACGCCGACCGGGACCGGTTGCAATGAATCGTCGAGCACGAAGACCTGAGTGTTGGCAAGAGGCCGACCTATGGGAACGATCTCTCGCCGGGCGGTGCGATTCTCGCCTTTCGCATCGAATGTCAAAACGCCAACGGTTGTTTCGGTCGGTCCGTAATGGTTTATCACGCGGCACCCCGGGGCGCGGTCCATTAATCTCTCAACCCAGTCCCACCTCGACGATTCTCCCCCGAGTACCAGAGTCCCCCGGGGCATCAGGTTGCCGGAATGGTGCGAATCCTGGAGAGCTATCATGTGTGACGGGGTAATCTTCAAATAATCCACCTCACTAAGAGCCAGGTATTCACCGAGTTCGTCGCCGGTGAAGGAACTGGCGCGCGGGACGATGTGCAACCGCCCGCCCGCGCAGAGCGCGGGGAAGATCACCGTGTTCCCAAGGTCCGCGGCCACAGCGGAAACCAGAGCGAAACTGCTCCCCGGCATGATCCCGAGCCTTTCCACGATGCCCATCACATAATTACTGACCTGCCGGTGCTCAACGCCGACGCCCTTCGGCTCTCCGGTCGAGCCCGATGTGAAAATCACATACGCGAGGCATTCGGGCGAAACGATCTTGCGAAGGTTCTCTCCGCTTTCATGGGCCAGCGCGTCGCGCTCTTCATCCAGATAGATGGTCCGCAGCGCAGCATCCGCGCTTTTCAATTGCAGGTTCCTGTGGGTCAACAGAATCGGGGCGGCAGACCTGTCCATCAAGAGAGCTATTCTGTCGCCCGGGTTCGTAGGATCGAGCGGTACGTATGCCCCGCCCGCCTTTAATATTCCTAGCATGCCGATTAAGAGGTCCAGAGATCTATCGACGCAGAGGGCCACTCGCACTTCCGGTCCCACTCCAAGGCGGGTCAGGTAATGGGCCAGCTCATTCGCCCTGCGGTTCAACTGGCCGAAGGTGAGCGCTTCATCTTTAAAGACGAGCGCGACAGCACCGGGAGTTCTCGCGGCCTGTTCTTCAAACAATTGGTGGATGCACAGATCCGGAGGAAGCTCGCGTCGGGATTGATTCCATTCGACAAGAAGCCCGCGCTGCTCCGACTCGGCGAGCAGCGGAAGCGTGGATAAAGGGCTGTCCGGATTCGCGAGGCCGCCCCGGAGCAGGTTGAGGAAGTGCGCGACCATTCGCTTTATAGCTACTCTCTCAAACAGGTCCGCGCTAAAGACGAGTGATCCATCCAGCCCCGCGTCCGTCTCGTCTACGTAGAAAGTCAGGTCGAACTTGGCGGCACCCGTCTCGGTCGCCTCGATCGAACAATTCAAGCCCGGCATCTGAATTCGCTGGTTGAGGCCGCTCTGAAATGCGAATAGCGCCTGGAAGATTGGGGTTCGCCCGAGGTTCCTGTCGGGCTGTAGCTCTTCGACCAGCTTTTCGAAAGGCACGTCCTGGTTACTGAAGGCGTCCCAGGTCACCTTCTTGATCCTCTGCGCCAGTTGCCGGAATGTCGGATCGCCCGAGAGGTCAGTCCGCAGAGCCAGAGTGTTTACGAAGATACCTATTAGCGGCTCGGTCTCAAGACGAGTGCGGCCAGCTACGGGAGTTCCGACAATCAGGTCAGTCAGCAAGGTGTAGCGGTGCAAGAGAGCCTCGAAAGCCGCCAGCAGAGTCATAAAGACCGTCACCCCCTCGCGACGGCTGAATGATCTTACCCCCGAATGCAAATTACCCGGGAAAGAAAAAGGCTCTACCGCGCCCTTGTGCGTGCGAGCCACGAGCCCCGGCCTCGCAATGGGTAGTTCCAGAACCGGCAACGAGCCGGCCAATTGCTTGCGCCAGTAGGATAGCTGCCTGTCCAGTAGCTCGCCCTGTAACCACTCTCTCTGCCACCGGGCGAAGTCGGAGTACTGGATCGAAAGCTCGGGCAAAGGAGACACCTTGCCCCGGCAATATGCGTCGTAGATCGTCACCAGCTCGGTGAAAAATATGCCTCTCGACCAACCGTCACTTACGATGTGATGCATGGTGAAAAGACCAAGGTGTTCTTCCGCCCTGATCCGAATCAGGGTCGAGCGCATCAAGGGTCCGAGGGCGAGATCGAAGGGGCGGCTCGCCTCCTCATTGGCCAGCATGGACGCGCGTTTGCGCCGCTCGACGGCGGGCAAGCCCGACAAATCAACCAGAGGCAGGGGGACTGGCCTGAACGGAGCGATCTCCTGCCGCGAGAGTCCGTCCTTCACCGGGAAGGTAGCGCGAAGGACTTCATGCCTTTTCACGACCTCGTTCAAAGCCCTCTCAAGCGCCTCTTCGTCTAGGCGTCCGGCAATTCTCACGGCGGTCGGAATATTGTAGGAAGGATTGCCCTTCTCCAACTGATCGAGGAACCAGAGCCTCTGCTGAGAAAAAGAGAGCGGCATCTCTTCAGCCCTCTCGAAAGGTTCAATGGCCGAGCCCTGCCCTCTGCTCATCATCTTCATTGGCTTGATTTTCTCCTGTCGCAGCCCGCAAGCGCGGGCATCGATGAAATGTTAAACGGAGGTTCGCAGGTGCAGAGTTAAAGTATGAATTCTCGCTGGCCGTATAGACGGTCCGAGGTGATGCCGCGACTCCTGCAATGATCGATCAGCCTGTTGGATTCCGTGATCGGGCGAGATTGTTCAGTGTAGGCGATGGAGGTAACGTAGGTCAGCCACGGCTCCTGGCCCATCGCGTAGATGTAGACCTGGCCCGGGCCGAGCGCCTCGACTATGCGCCTGCCCTTTTCGCAATTCGAGCCGTCCAGCCTTCGGGACTGGTCCATGCTCCTTGGCAGAGGGCGGGTCATTAAAGGGGCATACACCCAGCTCGAAGGCGCGCCGTCGCATTCCATACCCAGAAACATCATATCGATTGTCGGGATCAGCTCCCGGACATGCTCGTACAACTTCGGGTCTATATTGTTCGAGTCAGCCATGCAAAGAAGCGATCTCCCTTTCACCGCGATCAGGTAGGCGGTCTTCGACCGTATGTTCAAATCCCCATGCTCGCCGAGAAACGGGATGGAGGTTATGCCGCCCTGCTCTATCTCGATATTTTCCATCTCGTCGATCTCGGTGACGTTCTTGAATCCGATTCTTTTAAGCATTAATTTGAGCGACGGGTCCGCCAGGCCTCCCCCATTATTCTTAGG
>Ga0126311_10001612_pt1 | contig 11022 bp, 14 predicted proteins | sample Plot61_FD_92539 | JGI IMG/M metagenome (GOLD analysis project Ga0126311, IMG submission 92539) | Serpentine soil microbial communities from UC McLaughlin Reserve, CA, USA - Plot61 | ecosystem: Environmental > Terrestrial > Soil > Grasslands | place: USA: UC McLaughlin Reserve, Lake County... | reverse complement strand
GTACACGGCGACCGTGACGGCGACCGGTGCGACGGGCGAGGCCGCCCAGACGCAGGTGCAGGTCGTGGCCTCCAGCCGCACGCTCACGCTCTCGGCCCCAAAAGTCGGTGACTACGGCGGCAGGGCGTCGCTGGCAGGCTCGCTCCTGCCGGCAGCGAGAGGCGCACGTGTCCGGCTCTACCGCGGCGGCACGTACGTCACCTCGGCACGAGTGGGCGCGAGCGGCCGCTTCCGCGCCCGGATCCTCCTCCGCTCACCCGGCCCGTACCACGCCCGCTTCGGTGCGCTCCGCTCGAGGCCGCGAACGATCTTCCTGCGCCCGACGCTCCGGGCGGCCTTCCCGGCCGTCGCGTCCCTCGGCGGCAGCCTGGCGGTCAGGCCCACCGTCGTTCCTGCGGCCGCCGGCACCGTGCGCGTGCGGGTCTTCCGTGACGGCCGCCTCGTCCAGAGCCGCGCCGGCCGGATCTCCACCGGCACCGCAGGCTCGATCAGAGTTGAGCTGACCACCGCACCTCGTGGCGGATACACCACCGTCCGGCGGACGCTCCGGGCGGAGGTGGTGCTGCCGGCGCTGGGCGCGGGCTCCCGCGGGCCGAGCGTGCTCGCGCTCGAGCAGCGACTCGCGCGGCTCCACTACGCGCTCCGCGGCATCGACGGCGTCTACGACCACGATACGACCGAGGCCGTGCTCGCGTTCCAGAAGGTCAACGGCCTGCCGCGCACCGGTCGGGTGGAGGCCTGGCTGTGGCGGCGGCTCGCGGCTGCCGGGATCCCGCGGCCGCTCCGAGGGGGCGACTACATCGAGGTCGACAAGACGCGGCAGGTCCTCTTCGTGGTCGAGGCCGGAGTCGTCACAAAAGTCCTCCACGTCTCGACCGGTGCGACCGGGAACACGCCGCTGGGCAGCTGGCATGTCTACCGAACAGTGCCCGGCTGGGACTGGGTGCTCTGGTACCCGCTGTACTTCAAGGGCGGCTTCGCGATCCACGGGTACCCGTCCGTCCCCGCCTACCCCGCCTCGCACGGCTGCGTCCGCATCCCGATGTGGATTGCTCCATCCCTCTACGGCGCCCACGGTCGCGGCACCACCGTCGTCGTCCACCTCTGAGATGGCCGGAGCCGAGTCCGAGGACCCGCTGATCAGGCAGTTGCGCGAGCAGCTCTCGGACAACGACGTCGCCATCGTCGAGGCAATCAACACACGCCTGAAGCTCGTCGCGCGGCTGAAGCGCGTGAAGGAGGAGCGTGGCATCGGCTTCCTCGATCCTGCGCGGGAGGAATGGATGCTCCAGTACCTGAGCCGTGCGAACCGCGGCCCCCTCTCGCCCGACGGCCTGCGCGAGATCTACACAGAGCTGCTGGACCTGACGAAGCGCGAGGTCTCGCGCGGCGACGAGAGCTAGCTCTCGTCCGGGTCGGACGCGAACTCGTCCGGCGTGACCTTGTCGAGGAACTCGCGGAACTCGTCCGGGTCGAGCTCGGCGAGCGGGGGCACGCCGGCCGCGGCCGCGATGTCCTCGTCCGTCGCGTCGCCCTCGAATTCCACGCCTGACTCCTCGATCACCTCATCGGCGACGTAGATCTTGGCGCCCGAGCGGACGGCGAGCGCAATCGCATCGGACGGCCGCGAATCGACCTCGATCTCGGAGCCGTTCTGCTGCAGCGTGATCCGCGCGTAGTACGTGTTCTCGCGCATCTCGGTGACTGCGATCGAGACGACCTCGGCATCGAGTTGGCCGACGACATCGTTGAGGAGGTCGTGCGTCATCGGCCTCGTCGGAGCAGCGTTCTGGAGCTTGACAAGAATGGCCGCGGCCTCCGGGTGACCGATCCAGATCGGCAGGAACCGGTTGGCGTCGACCGTCTTCAGGAGCACGATCGGCTGCTTGCCGACCATGTCGAAGCTGACGCCGTAGATGACCATCTCTCGCATCGACAGGGCCTCTCGCTCAGTGTAGCCACCGTCTACGAGGACGAATCACGGGCAGCGGCAAGGTCCGAGAGCGGCGCCCGAACGGTCTCTCCGGTCTCGAGGTCCTCGAGGTCCACGCGGCGGTCGGGCACGCCCATCGGGTCGAGCCCCCGCACGTGTACTGCCTACCCGCGTGGGCGACAAGTCTCCGATTCGCATGTCGGCAAGTCGCGCCGCCACCCTGCGCTCAGTCCTCTTTCGGCCCCCGCCCCGCTGAAGGATGATCCCTGAGTCGGGTGCCGTATCCCTCGGGCGCGCGGTCCCGTTGACTGAATATGGTCGACCTCTGGTTCCACGACATCGAGTCGCTCGAGGCCGTGACGCAGGACGAGCACACGAAGCGGCTCTGCCTGCGCATGGCGGCGATGTCGCAGGCCGGCACCCTCGGTCCGTTCATCGCCAACCTCGATCACGACGACGAGCTCGACGACAGCACGAAGGGCACTATCGCCGAGATTGCCGGCGACTCGAACTTTTTGCTCGCGGTCGAGGACTACGTCCGCCGCACGCAGCTCGTCCACTGAGCGCTGGCTACAATCGCGATCCGCGGGCGATTAGCTCAGTTGGTTAGAGCGCCGCTCTGATAAGGCGGAGGTCCCTGGTTCGAATCCAGGATCGCCCATCTCGCGCTAGAGGCTCTCGAGCACCTCGACGAGCTCTTCGAGCCGAAGCTCTTCGCCGAAATGGATCTCCAGCTTGCCGGCGCTGACGCGTGCGGGGAGACCCGTCAGTCGCTCCGCCGCGCCTCGGGCGCGCTCGGCGAGAGCCGGATCGACTGCAGGCGCCGAGCGTGGCCGTCGCGCGGCGCCGCCCTCCTGCGCGGCTCTCTCTGCAGCACGGACCGACATCCCGTCGCGCACGATCTTCTTCGCGAGCTTCTTCCGCGCGTCGTGGTCGGGGAGCGAGAGGACTGCCCTGGCATGCCCTTCCGTGAGCTCGCTGCGGGCCACCATCCAGAGCACCTCCTCCGGCAGCTCGAGCAGGCGGAGCCGGTTCGAGACCGAGGACTTGGAACGGCCCACGCGGTCGGCGACCTCGCCCAGCGAGAGCTCGAACTCGTCCACGAGCGCCGCATACGCCCGGGCCTCCTCGACGGGGGAGAGCTGCTCGCGCGCGACGTTCTCGACGAGGGCGAGCAGGAGGGTGTCGCGGTCGTCGGCCTCGCGCACGAGCGCGGGCAAGAGCTCGATCCCGGCCTCCCGCGCGGCGCGCCAGCGGCGCTCACCGGCGATCAGCTCGTAGCCGCCGGCCTGGCGCGGCCGCACGACGACCGGCTGCAGCAGGCCCTGCTGCTTGATCGAGGTCGCAAGACCTGTTGTCGCCTCCGGCTCGAAACGCCGGCGCGGCTGGCGCGGATTGGCGTGGATCGCGTCGACCGGGAGCTGCGCCAGCTGGGTGGCGGCGCTGTCGGCGCCGCCGATCAGGACTTCGAAGCCGCGGCCGAGACCGCGTCTAGGAGCGCTCGACAAGCTCCATCGCCACCTTCCAGTACGCCTCCGCCCCCGAGGAGCGTCGGTCGTACGCGATCGCAGGGAGGCCGTGGCTCGGGGCCTCGGCCAGGCGAACCGAGCGCGGCACGGTCTGGGTGAAGACGAGGTCGCCGAAGTGGCGTCGAACCTCCGCCTCGACCTCCGCGGCGAGGCGGGTGCGGCCGTCGACCATCGTCAGCAGAATTCCGGCGAGCCCGAGCCGAGGGTTCAGGCGCGCCTTTACCAGCTCGATCGAGCCGAGCAGCTGGGAGAGGCCTTCGAGCGCGTAGTACTCGGCCTGAACCGGGACGATCACGCGGTCGGCCGCGGCGAGCGCGTTGACGGTCAGCGGCCCGAACGAGGGCGGACAGTCGAGGAAGACGAAGCCGTAGCGATCGCGTGCCGCCGCGAGCGAGCCCTGGAGGTAGCGCTCGCCCTCGGCATGATGCGAGAGCTCGACCGCCGCGGCGGCGAGGTCCGGCTTCGCGGGCACGAGCTCGAGGTTCCCGAACCGCGTCTCCTTCGCAATCTCTGCGACTGGGGCGCCGTCGAGGAGGTCGTAGCTGGAGGTTCCGTTCGGCTTCTCCCCGAGGCCGGAGGTCGCGTTCGCCTGGGGGTCCAGATCGACGAGCAGCGAGCGCTGGCCGGCCTCGGCCAAGCAGGCGGCGAGATTGACCGCGGTCGTCGTCTTGCCGACCCCGCCCTTCTGGTTTGCGATCGCGTAGATGGTGCCGGCCACGCAGCGAGTCTAGAGACGGGGTCGGACTATTCTCGGCCGGTGAGAGAGCCGGCTCCGCCCTACGCGAACGAAGGCCGGCATGCGCTCTGGCACGCGAGCGAGAACCCCACGCTGACGCGGTTCGAACCGCACGTCAGCGCAACTGCAGAGGAGACCGAGCCACTCGTCTGGGCGGTCGACACCCGGCATCTGCCCTTCTACTGGTTCCCCCGCGACTGCCCCCGAGGCACCTTCTGGGCCGACTCCTCGACCAACCCGGTCGACGCCGAGCGCCTGCTCCGTGGCGCGAGCCGCGTCCACATCGCCGAGGAAGGATGGCTCGAGCGGATGCGGACGACCGCGGTGTTCGCCTATCGCCTCGCTGAAGGGACATTCGAGCCGCATCCCGAGGTCGGCGGCTACTGGATCTCGCGAATGCCGGTGGAGCCGCTGGAGCTTGAGTCGCTGGGCGATCTGGTCGAGCTCCATCGGCGAGCTGCGATCGAGCTGCGCGCGCTGCCGAACCTCTGGCCGGTGTGGGACGAGGTCGTGGGCTCGTCGCTCCAGTTCAGCGGCATGCGCCTGCGGAACGCGATCCCTCGGCCCTAGGCGAGCGGACGCTTCTTCGCCATCCCCGGCCGGCGCGGGAAGCCGGCGGGCGTCGGAGCGGTTTTGCGGAGGACCACGAAGCCGGGCAGAGACTCCACGAGTTCGCCGCCGACCTTGCCGGCTGCCGCCGCGATCGCATCCGGCTCGGCCGACGGACCCACCCACAGCACCGCCGTGCCGCCCTCGGCGACAAGGGGGAGGCACCACTCGACCGCGACAGGCGGGTGCGCAAGCGCCTTCGCAACTGCAACACCGAACCGCTCGAGCGGCTGCTCCTCGGCGCGGCCCCAGACGACGCGGAGGTTTGGCAACTCGTCCGCCCAGCGCTCGAGGAACTCCGTCTTGCGGCGCTCGGCCTCGAGCAGCGTCACCTCCCGCTCCGGGAGCGACGCGGCGAGCGGGATCCCCGGCGTTCCGCCGCCGCTGCCCACGTCGACGATCGGTCCCTCGAGGGAACGCACCAGCTCCAGGCCGGCGAGCGCATCGGCGAGAAGCACCCGGTGCGCCTCTGCCGGATCCTCGAGCGCGGTCAGCCCCGGTGTCGCCAGCACAGCGGCGAGCCAGCGGTCGAGGAGGTCAGACGTCGAGGTGGCGCGGGTAGATGACGACGAACCGGTTCGGCTCGGTCCCCTCGCTGGCCGTCTCGATCTCGGGATCGTCCTTCAGCTTCTCGTGCACGATCTTGCGCTCGACCGCGGTCATCGGCTCGAGCTCCACCCGCTGGCCGGTGGCCGAGGCCTGCTCTGCCATCCGCAGCGCGAGCGCGTCGAGCGTCACCTGGCGCCTCTCGCGGTAGCCGGCGGCGTCGACCACCAGCGGCTTCCGCTCCTCGTAGCGGCCCCGGAACACGATCGCATTTGCAAGGTACTGAATCGCGTCGATCGTCTGCCCGTGGCGGCCGATCAGCATTCCGAGGTCGTCCCCCTCGCAGACGACCCGGATCTCCTCATCGGTCTCCTCGATCTCGACGGTGCAGCGGACGCCGATCTCGTACGCGATCCGCTCGACCACTTCGCGGAGCCGCGTCGCGTCGGCACTCTCGCCCTCGCGGGGCTCCGAGACGAGAGGCTCGCGCACCGGAGCAGCGGAACCGTCGACGCTCGCAATCACCCGAGCCGGCTCATAGCCGACGCCGAGCAGCCCGCGCTCCCCCTCGCTGACGACCTGGAAACGGACCGCTTCGCGGTCGACGCCCGGACGCATCCGCTCGAGCTCGCGGAGCGCCGCCCACTTCGCCTCGCCGACGGTCTCGCCGGTCGTCTCGACCACGATCTCGCTCATCGGCGCGAGCCGCCCTTCTTCCGCTTCACCTTGCGTACGCGCGGAGGAGTCGTCGCCGGCTTCTTCTCGGCCGCGGGCTTCGCATTCGTGCCGTCGGCCGCGGCGGTGGCAGCCGCCACCTCGGTCTTCGGCGGCGTACGCGAGCTCTTCTTCGGCGGCGGCTGCCGCTTCGGAGTGAGGCGCCGCGTGATCAGGCCCTGCCCGGTCGTCCAGAGGTTCGTCGTCAGCCAATAGAGCATCAGGCCGGAGGGGAAGTTGAGCACGAAGGGGATGAACGCGATCGGGAGCACGAGCAGCATCACCCGCTGCGCCGGCTGCATGTTCTGCGACATCAGGTACGACGAGGTCAGCTGGCTCGCGCCGTAGAGCGCGATCAGGAGCGGCCCCCAGCCGACCTTGGTGTCCTGCGTGATCGTCACGAGCCCCAGCCAGTCGAGGCCGGAGGCGCCGTGTTGGGTGATCAGGTCCTTCTCGAAGTCCTTGAGGACGAAGAAGAGCGAGATGAAGACCGGGAACTGCGCCACGATCGGCAAGCACGAGGACGCCGGGTTGATCTGGTTCTCCTTGTAGAAGGCCATCATCTCCTGGTTCATCCGCTGCTTGTCGTGCTTGTAGCGCTGCTGGATCGCCTTCATCTCCGGCGCGTGCGCCTGGAGGTTCTGCATCGAGTGGATCTGCCGCACCGTCAGCGGCACGAGCAGCATCCGGACGATGATCGTCAGGGCGACGATCGACCACGACCACGAGCCGAGCAGGTCGTGGAGGTGGATCAGCGCCCACGACATCAGGTCTTCGAGCGGCTGGAGGATGCTGGCGACGATCACGCCGGATCGACCCCGCCGTGGCTCCAGGGGTTACAGCGGAGCAGCCGCCAGACCGCCTTCGCCGAACCTTTCGCGAGCCCGTGCTCGTGGAGCGCGTCGAGGGCGTACTGGGAGCAGCTCGGGTGGTACTTGCAGGTGTTCGCCGGCGTCAGCAGGCCGAACGTGTAGCGCCAGGCATAGACGAGGCCGATCCCGATGTACTTCATCTCGCGGACGTCGAGCCTACGTCGGTCACGCTGCGGCCTTCTCGAGCACCTCGGTCACGCGCTCCGCCAGCCACTCGTGCCCGCGCGTGTCCGCCGGCTCGGCGAGCCCGGGCCGCGCGACGAGGACGTAGTCGTGACCGGGCCGGACCCTGTCCGCGAGCTCGGTCCAGGTCTCGCGGAGCTGCCGCTTGACCCGGTTGCGGACGACCGCGTTCCCGACCGACTTCGGCACTGCCAGACCCAGCCGTGGCTCGTCTGGCCCCTCGGTCTCGGTACGCGGGAACCAGTAGAGGACGAGGAAGCGGGTCGAGGCGGAGCGCCCACTCCGGTAGACGGCGTCGAAGTCCCGCGAGCGGGACAGGCGGTGGCGGCGCTGCACGGTGTCGAGGATAGACCTGTGGCGTCAGGCGGAGAGCCGCTTGCGTCCCTTGGCGCGACGGCGCTTCAGGATCGCCTGGCCGGCACGGGTCGCCATGCGCGCGCGGAAGCCGTGCTTGCGCTTGCGACGGCGTACGTTCGGCTGGTAGGTGCGCTTCAAGAGGGGTGTCTCCCGATCGGAAAGGTCGGCGCCGCGGACGGCGGGGAGCGAAAGTATAGACGAGACCCTTGAAACCCGGTTATCCACAGGCCGAGGGGATCGGGGAAAAGGCCCGCAAACCACCCGCGCGCGCTCCGCTCTCCCACAGGTTTTCCACAGCTGTGGATTGAGGTGTGGACTCAGAAAAATACCTGCAAATTGCGCTGTTTTACCGGGGTCGTGGGTATTGAGAGCGCGTGAAGACGCTGCTATGCTCGCCGCTTCCTAGCCCCCGAAGTGAAGGAGCCGGCCGCCGCGTGGAGCACCAAATCGAGCTGACCGCAGAAACCCTGTGGGAGGAGGTGTCAAGTCGGCTCAGAGGGGCGCTCAACGAGGCCACGTTCACGAGCTGGTTCGGCAGCGTCGGCGGGATCGCACTCAGCGACGACGCGTTCACTCTCTCCGTCCCGAACGACTTCACCCGGGAGTGGATCGAAGGCCACTTCCTCGGGCTGATCCGCGCCGCCGTCAAGGACGCGGCCGGCCACGAACGGAGGATCCACCTGAGCGTGCGCGACGGCGCCGGTGGGGACCAGAACGGCGACGGCCCCCTCGAGCAGCCGGCGCGTCCCCGCGATCCGGAGCCCGCGCCCGGCGGGTCGATGAGCCTCAAGTACACGTTCGACCTGTTCGTGATCGGCTCGTCGAACCGTTTCGCCCACGCTGCGGCGCTCGCAGTCGCAGAGGCGCCGGCCCAGGCCTACAACCCGCTCTTCATCTACGGCGGCACCGGGCTCGGAAAGACGCACCTCCTCCAGGCCGTCGGACAGTACGTCGGCGAGCACGGCAGCGGCCTGACCGCCCGCTACGTCACGAGCGAGACGTTCATGAACGACTTCATCAACTCGCTCCGCGACAAGCGGATCGAGGGGTTCAAGCAGCGCTACCGCACCTACGACGTCCTGCTCGTCGACGACGTCCAGTTCTTCGAGGGCAAGGAGCGGATCCAGGAGGAGTTCTTCCACACCTTCAACTCGCTCTACGAGGCCGGCCGGCAGATCGTGATCTCGTCGGACCGGCCACCCAAGGAGATCGCGACCCTGGAGGAGCGCCTGCGCTCGCGTTTCGAGTGGGGCCTGATCACCGACATCCAGCCACCGGACCTCGAGACGCGGATCGCGATCCTGCGCAAGAAGGAGAAGACGGACCGGATCCACATCCCCGATCCCGAGGTGCTCACCTACGTCGCCGAGCGAGTGACGACGAACATCCGGGAGCTCGAGGGCGCGCTCACCCGCGTCGTCGCCTTCTCCTCCCTCACCGGCCGGCCGATGACCGTCGAGCTCGCCGAGGACGTGCTCAAGGACGTCTTCCCGCAGGGGCAGTCGGTCGAGATCTCGATCCGCCGGATCCAGGAGACCGTCTCCGAGCGCTTCGGGATGACCGTGAACGAGCTCTGCAGCGCCAGGCGCTCGCAGTCGATCGCGTATCCGCGCCAGGTCGCGATGTACCTCTCGCGCGCCCTCACGGACTCGTCGCTGCCGAAGATCGGCAAGGAGTTCGGCGGCCGCGACCACACCACCGTGATGCATGCGAACGCCAAGATCGAAGGGATGATTCGCGAGGACCGCTCTGTGTACAACCTTGTGCAGGAGCTGACCGCAAGGATCAAGCAGGCCGCATGATTTCTGTGGAAACCTCCGCAAAGCCGAAGGAGGATGTTGAAAGCCGCTCGTTCTCCACGGCAGCCGTCCACCGCGCAAAGCGGCACGGCAAGCCGAATCGGTCCGTCTTCCCCCTCGTCCACACTCCCTATGACTTCTACGAGAGGATTTAAAGAACCTATGGAGATAGAGACGGCGGAGCCCGGAATCCAGGAAAATGGGACGATGGCGGCGATGGCAACCGGCACGGGACTGAAGATCAGCGTTGCCCGCGACGAGCTCGTGGCGAAGCTCGGGGTGGTCTCACGCGCCGTTTCGACGAGAGGCACCGTCCAGGTCCTCTCCGGCATCCTCCTCCGCGCAGACGGGGAGACGGTGACGCTCGCCGCCACCGACATGGAGGTGTCGCTGCGGACGACGCTCGAGGCGCAGGTCGAGGGCGACGGCGCAGTCGTCATTCCCGGCAAGCCGCTCGTCGAGCTCGCGCGCCTGCTCCCGGAGCCCGAGGTCGCGATCGAGTATCGCCCGGAGGAGGGGACGGTGCAGATCGTCTCCGGCTCCTACAACTCGCGCCTGCATGTCTTCAACGCCGAGGACTTCCCGCGCCTACCGGCGATCGATGCGCAGCTCCACTCGATCGACCGTGAGGCGTTACTCGAGACGGTAAACCGTGTCGCGCGCTCCGCGTCACGCGACGAGTCGCGCCCGGTACTCACCGGGATCCTCGTTCGGCTCGAGGCCGGCAAGCTCGTCATGGTCGCGACCGACTCCTACCGGCTCTCGGTCAAGGAGACCGAGCTGGGCGAGGCCGCACCGGAGCTCGAGGCGATCATCCCGGCACGCGCGCTCACCGAGCTTTCCCGCCTCGCCGGCGGCGACACCGTCGAGTTGGGCGTGCACGAGAACCACGTCGTCTTCGGCACCAGCACCGGCGACGCCGCGGACGCCTGGCTGACGACGCGACGGATCGACGGCCAGTTCCCCAACTACCGGCAGCTGCTGCCGGAGGCGTTCGAGGTCGAGCTGACGCTGCCGAAGTCCGAGCTCGCCGACGTGGTTCGGCGTGCCTCCGTGTTGGCGCTGCGCAACTCGCCGCTCCGGCTGCGGCTGGCCGAGGGCGAGCTGACCGTCTCGGCGCAGACGCAGGACGTCGGCGAGACGCAGGAGACGATGCCGGCGGCGTACTCGGGCGAGGAGTTCGTGATCGGCTTCAACGCCGAATTCCTTCGCGACGGTGTCGACTCGATCGTCGGAGACGACGTCAAGGTGAAGCTGATCAACCCGCTCCGGCCCGCGATCCTCGAGGACGCCGCCGGTGACTTCACCTACCTGATCATGCCGATCAGGTTGGCCGGGTAGAGACAGCCGAGCCTGGTCATCCGCAGCGTCACGCTCCGCGATTTCCGCAGCTACGAACGGCTCGAGCTCGCGCTGGAGCCGGGGCTCGTGCTCGTGACGGGCGCGAACGGCGCCGGGAAGACGAACCTGCTCGAGTCGTTCCACGTCGGCACGCAGGGCTTCTCCCCGCGCACGCGCGCCGATCAGCACCTCGTGCGCCTGGGCGCGGACGCAGCTCGGGTGGCGCTCGCGGGCGAGCAGGGCACCCGGCGACTCCAGCTCGAGGTGACGCTGCAGCAGCAGGCCGGAAAGCGCGCGCAGCTGAACGGAGCCGCACTGCGCTCTGCCGAGCAGCTTCGACGCGAGGTCTCGACGCTCGTCTTCACCCCCGACCGCCTCGCCGTGGTCAAGGGCGGACCGGCAG
>Ga0126311_10001611_pt1 | contig 11027 bp, 10 predicted proteins | sample Plot61_FD_92539 | JGI IMG/M metagenome (GOLD analysis project Ga0126311, IMG submission 92539) | Serpentine soil microbial communities from UC McLaughlin Reserve, CA, USA - Plot61 | ecosystem: Environmental > Terrestrial > Soil > Grasslands | place: USA: UC McLaughlin Reserve, Lake County... | reverse complement strand
GAGCTCCTCGGGGCGCTGGACCAGGTGCTCCGGCCCGACGCGATCCTGGCGACCAACACCTCCAGCCTGTCTGTCACCGAGCTCGCCGTGGCCACCGGCCGCCCCGGCCGGGTGGTCGGCATGCACTTCTTCAACCCGGCGCCCGTGCAGCGGCTGGTCGAGGTCGTCCGGACGGTCCTCAGCGAGGAGGAGGCGGTCGACGACGTCAGGGCGCTGGCCGAGCGGCTCGGCAAGCTCCCGGTCGTCGTCGGGGACCGCGCCGGCTTCATCGCGAACGCCCTGCTGTTCGGCTACCTCAACCGAGCGGTCGCCATGTACGACGCTCGGTTCGCGAGCCGGGACGACATCGACGCGGCCATGCGCCTGGGCGCCGGCCTGCCGATGGGGCCGCTCGCGCTGCTCGACCTGATCGGGCTCGACACGGCCCTGCAGATCCTGGAGACGATGTACCGGCAGAGCCGCGACCGGCTGCACGCGCCCAGCCCGCTGCTGCGGGAGCTGGTCACGGCCGGGCTGCTCGGACGCAAGTCCGGCCACGGCTTCTACACCTACACCGAGCCGGGATCCGGACAGGTCGTCGCGGAGGCCAGCCCCTCCGGGGACGTCGTCGGCGCGCACGAGCGGGTCCGGACCGTTGAGCGGGCGGCGGTGGTCGGCTCCGGCGCACGCGCGGACGCCGTGGCCGCGCTGCTGGACGCGGGCGGGGGCGCCGTTCTCCGGGTCGACCCCGGCGCATCCGACCCAGCCGGTGACGCCGACCTGGTCGTCGTGGCGGTCGAGGACGCTTCAGCGGGGCAGGCCGCGGGGAACGACGCCCGGGGCGCCGTCCGGCGGCTGTTCACCGAGCTCGACGAGACCTGCCGGCCCGGGGCCATCCTGGCCACCGCGGTGTCCTGGCTGCCCGTGGTGGAGTGCGCCGCCGCCACGAGCCGTCCGCGCGACGTCGTGGGCCTGCACCTGCCCGCCGCGGGGACGCCACTCGTCGAGGTCGTGGCGACCGTCAGCACCTCCGAGGACGTCGTGGCCACCGTCTTCGACCTCTGCCACCGCGCCGACCGACACCCCGTCGGCTGCGGCGACCGCGCCGGGTTCGTGGTGGGCGCGCTGCTGTTCCCCTACCTCAACGACGCGGTCCGGATGGTGGAGGCGGGCTACGCGGACGTCGACGCCGTCGACACGGCGATGACCGCGGGATGCGGCTACCCCGTGGGGCCGTTCGCCCTGCTCGACGAGATCGGGCTCGACGTCGCACTGGCCGGCCAGCGCCGGCTGTACCGGGAGCTCCGCGAGCCGGGACTGGCGCCCGCGCCGCTGCTGGAGCAGCTGGTGACGGCCGGTCGCCTCGGCCGCCGGACCGGGTGCGGGTTCCGCCTGCACCGCTGAGCGAGAATGGGTCGGTGCCCCGAGCCAACCGCCGCCGCCGCGACGACAGCGAGCTGGACGTCGGGCGGGCGCTGGGGGGCGTGCAGCGGCGCGAGAGTCACCCGGACGGCGAGTGGTTCGTCCGGTCGGTCACCGGCGCGGGGGCTACGAAGTCCTACCGGTGTCCCGGCTGCGTGCAGGAGGTGAAAGCCGGGCTGCCGCACGTGGTCGCCTGGCCGGCCGACGGGCCGTGGAGCGACGCCGTGGCCCTCGGCGGTCGGCGGCACTGGCACACGGCCTGCTGGCGTGCGCGCGACCGCCGCCGCTGACCTGTCAGAGAGCAAGCAGAGGAGCGGGAGATGCGGCACGGGTCCAGGGATAACGTGATGGCCCCTGTTGAGGGCGCTTCGCCGCGCCAGCTGGCCCGGATGGCCGGCGCCCTGTACTTGGTCAACATCGTCGGAGGCGCGTTCGCCATCAGCGTGGTTCCCGCCATGTTGGTGGTCCAGGGCGACCCGGCGGCCACGGCACAGAACATCCAGACGCACGAGCTGCTCTACCGCACCGGCCTGGCCGCGCACGTGCTGGTCACCGTGACGAATGTCCCTCTGGCAGTTCTCTTCTACGAGCTGTTCAAGGTCGTGAACCGCAGGATCGCCCTGCTCGACGCCTTCTTCATCCTGGTCGCGACCGCCATCGAGGCCGCCGGCCTGGTCAACCAGTTCGCGACGCTGGCCCTGCTGGGGAACGGACCCTATGTAGGGGCGCTTTCGACGGCGCAGCTTCAGGCGCTGGCATACCTTCCTGGCGACCTGTCGCACATCGGCTACACCATCCACACGGTGTTCTTCGGCTTCGACATCCTCTGCATGGCATACCTGGTGCTCCGGTCCGGGTTGCTTCCCAGAGCGATCGGCGTCCTTCTGGCGGTCGACGGAGCGGCCTATCTGGTCTACAGCTTCAGCGACATCCTGGCACCGGGGTTCGCGACCGACCTGGTCCCCTGGATCCAGCTGCCCGCACTCTTCGGTGAAGGAGCGCTCTGTCTGTGGCTCCTCGTGGTCGGCGTGGACGTTGAGCGATGGAAGCAGTGGGCGGACACCGTTCGACTTCAGCCGGCACCACGCGCTGCTCCCATCTAGGGCGCCGGCCGTCCGGTCGGCGCCCAGCGATTACATGCACGTCCGGTCGGCCGAGCGGTGACCCCCTCAGGACGTCGGCGGCCCGGTGGCGACGTCGTACGCCGACAGGTCCGGGAGCTGCCAGCCGCTGCCGGGCACGTGCTCGACCCGGATCGCCTCGACCACCGCGCTCACCGGCACCACGCCGTACACGTGCGGGTAGGGCCCGTCGTGCACCTCGTGCGGGTTCTCCCAGACCACCGACGCGCCCTCGTGCTCGAGCCGGTCGACGTCGAGGACCAGAAGGTCGACCTCCTCGACGTCGGAGTAGAAGCGGTCGAGGACGCCGGGCAGCTGCGCCGCCGTCGACGCGTGCACGTAGTCGGCCTCCACGATGGACGTGCCCCGCGTCGAGATGTCGTAGCTGCCGTCCTCGCGGGCCTTGGCCCAGTCCCGGGTGAGCGCCGCATGCAGGATCCGCATGCCCAGACCCTACGGTCCCGCCCGGAGACCACAAGGCCGCGCAGCGGGAGATCCACGTAGGCTGGCCGGCGATGAGCCAGGACGCCGCAGACCCGCACACCTACCACGAGGGCATGATCCGCGCGGCCACGGTGCTGCCGTCCCGGCGCGAAGACGTCGAGCTGCACACCGCGGACGGCCTGACCCTGGTCGGCGAGCTGGCGCTGCCGGCCGAGCGCGACCCGGTGGCGACGCTCGTGACGCTGCACCCGCTGCCGACGCACGGCGGGTTCATGGACAGCCACGTGCTGCGCAAGGCGGCGAACCGGCTGCCGGCGCTCGCCGACCTGGCCGTCCTGCGGTTCAACCTGCGTGGGGTGACCAGCCCGCGAGGCACGAGCGAGGGCAGCTTCGACGGTGCGGTCGGTGAGCGCTTCGACGTCGCCGCCGGGATCGAGCTCGCCGAGTTCCGCGGTCTGCCGCAGCCGTGGCTACTGGGCTGGAGCTTCGGCACCGACCTGGCGCTGATGCACGGCTGCGACCCCGCGGTGGTGGGCGCGATCCTGCTCAGCCCGCCGCTGCGGTACGCCGGCCCGGCCGACCTGGAGCGCTGGGCGGAGTCCGGCAAGCCGGTGCTGGCGCTCGTCCCCGAGCACGACGACTACCTGCGTCCGGACGAGGCGCGCAAGCGCTTCGCCGCCATCCCGCAGGCCGAGGTGGTCGGCGTGGACGGAGCCAAGCACCTGTGGGTGGGGGAGCCGGCGGTACGCCGGGTGCTGGACGAGGTGGTCGCCCGAGTCAACCCGCCGCGCTCGCCGCTGCCGACGACCTGGCCCGTCGCCTGACGACGATGCTCCGGCACTGACGACGATCGTCGGGCACGCCCCGCCGCGGCCAGCGCCTCAGGCCTCCTCCTGCCGGGGCACCAGGACCTGCTGGTAGACCAGCAGCAGCCCGGCGGCCACGGGAATGGCCATGAGGGCCCCTAGCACTCCGAGCAGGGTGCCCCCCGCGAGCGCCGCGACTACCGTCACCGCTCCGGGCACGGCGACCGTCCTCTGCATGATCCGCGGCGCGATCACGTAGTTCTCGAGCTGCTGGTAGGCGAGGTAGTAGGCCGCGACGATGAGGGCCGACGTGCCGGAGTTGAAGAGCGCCACGATGGTCACCAGCACGGCGCCGAGAATGGCGCCGATCATCGGGATCAGCCCCAGCACGCCGACCACCACGGCCAGCACCGCGGCGTAGGGAACCCCGACCACCTTCATCATCACGTAGCTGCAGACGCCGTTGATGGTCGCGACGGTGAGCTGTCCCATGAAGTAGCCGCCGACCCGCCGGCTGATCTCCTCGGAGAGCAAGGTGAAGCGCTCGCGCCGGGTCCGCGGGACCAGTCGGTACGCGGACGACTTGACATGCGGCAACGAGATCAGGAAGTAGAGCGTGAGGATCAGCACCGTGAAGGCACTGAAGAAGCCGGACGCCACGGCCTTGCCGGCGCCGAGCACCCCGCCGAACACCGTGGTCCAGAGCCGTCCGCTGGTGAGCCGCGTCTGCAGCTCGCCCTGGACCTTGCTGATGACGCCGTACTGCCGGTCGAGCTGGCGCAGCCGGGAGTTCCGCAGCAGCTCCTGCGCCAGGTCGGGGAAGCGCTGCGCCAGCTGGCTCGCCTCGTTGACGACCGGCGGCACGACGAGCGAGATGATCCCGACGAACAGGAGAACGACCCCCGCCAGGACGGTCAGGACCGCCCACCGGCGATGCATCCCGCGGGCCCGCAGCCACTCGACGATCGGGTCGAGCCCGAGCGCCAGGAACAGCGAGACGGCCAGCAGGGTCAGCAGCGAGGACAACCGGGTCACCAGGTTCACCAGGCCGTACGCGACGAGCACGCCCACGGCGCCGACGAACCCCAGGTAGAACGGCGACTGCCGGTTCAGCGGCCGCCCCGGCGCGCCGAGCCGGCGCCCGACCGCGGTCGCGCCGTGCGGGACGTCGTCTTCCGGAGGGGTTGCGAGGCCCGCGTCCACCTCCGGATCGGCTTCGGGCGGCTCACGGACGTCGTCCGGGGCGCCGGAGCGGGCGCCCGGGGGCGTGGTCGTCATGGAAGTTGAGCGTAGCGACGAGCCCCAGCCGCCGCCCAACGACGGGTGGCCGGCCCCTACCGTGCCGTCCCGCCGGGGGACATGCCCAGCCCCGCCGCGCGTTGGGTCGTTATGACAATCATTGTCCTATAACTACGCTGCGCCAGATCGGCGTCGCGGGTGGGACCTGCTCCGTCACCTGGGGTTTGCAGTGCGAGTCTGTGGGCACCGGACGGACGTGCCCGGACGCCTCCACGTCATCCACGGTGACCTGTCGCTGCTCGACTGCGACGTCGCGCTCGTGCCGACGGACAGCCTGCTGCGCGTCGAGCGGACCTGGAAGGGCCTGGTCACCGAGGAGGAGGCGCGGTCGGGCGCGCCCGCCGGCTGGTCCGGAGGGCCGGGTCACCGCAGCATCGCCCTCGGCCGCCGCGACGGCCACGGACCGCACCGGGTTCTCGTGGAGGTCGCGGCAGCGGGGTCACAGCCGGTGTGCTGGTACGTCGAGGGCGTTCGCGAGGCGGTCGCCGCGGCCCTGGAGCAGTGCGAAGCGCCGCAGGGACGGCGCCGTCCGCTCCTGGCGCTGCCTCTCGTCGGCACTGGGCTCGGTGGCACGGCCGGCCGGCGCGGCGAGCTGATCCCACCGCTGCTCGACCTGCTGGAGGAGGTTGCGCGCCAGGTCGACGTCGTCCTGGTGGCCTACCACCGCTCCGACTACGCCGCCGTGCAGGCGGTCCGGGTTCCCCGAAGCGGACTGCCCGCACCGCTGGAGGAGCACGCCGAACGGCTGGCCGGCCTGGCGGCCGAGGGCGACCTGGTGCCCTTCGTCGGCGCGGGGGTCAGCGCCACGGTCGGGCTGCCCGCGTGGTGGGAGCTGCTCGAGCGCATGGCCGATGCCGCGGAGCTGCTACCGCCCGACGAGCGTGCCGACGGTCCCCGCCAAGAGGCGTTGCGGGACAGCCTGCGCGGCCTCGGCCCGCTGGACGCCGCGGAGCTGCTGCGCACCGTGCTGGGGCGCGAGGCGGTCGAGGCCGTCGTCCGCGAGCTTGACGCCGACCGGCACTCCTTGTCGCACGGTCTGCTCGCCAGCCTGCGGGCGAGCCGCGCCGTGACGACGAACTACGACCGGCTGTACGAGCTCGCCGGCCGGCGGCCGTTCGCGGACCGGGGCGGGCTGGCCGTGCTGCCCTGGGACGCGACCGACCTGGAGCGCCCGTGGCTGGTCAAGATGCACGGCGACGTCGGACGGCCGGACTCCATCGTGCTGTCCAGGGGCGACGTCGTCGGGTACGACGCCACCCGCAAGCCCCTGGCCAGCCTGCTGCAAGCGCAGATGCTGACCGGGCACGTGCTGTTCGTCGGCTCTTCCATCACCGACGAGGCGGTGGTGCGCCTCGCGGCGGAGGTCCGGGAACTGTTCCGGGCCTGGGGCGCGCCGGTTCGGGTCGTCGGCACGGTCCTGGGGCTGCGCGAGGAGCCGCTGCGGGCGCGGTTGTGGCAGGACGTTCTGACCTTCGTTCCGCTGGTCCCCGCGGATGAGCAGGGAACCGACGAGTCGGCCGCCGCGGACCCGGAGGGCGCATTGCCGGCCTTCCTGGACCGGCTGGCCCAGCTCGCCTCGCGGGAGCGGTCGTTCCTGCTCGACCCGCGCTACCAGGGCCTGGTCGCCGAGCCGCTGCGCGGCCTGCGGGACGCGCTGGAGACGGTCGGCAAGGCGGTGGACGGGCTGCCGCGCGTGGCCGACCCGGCGCTGCTGGACCAGCTCGCGAGCCTGCTGCGGGCCTTCGGCTGGGACCGCGCCGCCGACGGCCGATGACCCCCGGTCGGGTCAGCCGGTGGCCTCTTCCTCCGCAGCGGCGCTGGAACCGACGTACACCACCTCGTCCCCGCGCCAGACGTGCCGACCGCGGGGGTGGCAAGGTCGAGCAGGCGGCCCGCCGTCTCCGAGGACACCACGACCGAGGAGCGGTGCCTTACGGCGCCTCCTGGGCGACGGCCGGCCTGTCCTCTTGCGCCGGGCCGTCATCGGCGGATAGTGGTGTGCCATGGGCGACACGTCCCCGAGCGGGTCACCGAAGCGGCTGCCGCTGCGCTTCGAGAACCCGGCGGTGCACCGGATCGGCTGGCACCGCGAGTCCCTCATCTCCCTCGCCGTGGTCGCCCTGGGTTACCTGATCGGCCTGGTCGGGCCGGCCCTCGTCGTGCCGCCAGGTACCCGCACGGCGCCGGACAACGAGATCCGAGTGGCCTTCGGCATCACGGTGCTCGGCGTGGCGATCGCGGTGGTGACGGCGATCCTCGCCTACCGGCGCCGGCGCAACTGGTCCTGGCTCGTGATCGGCAGCGTGCCGGCGATCGCGCTGCTGCTCGGTGGTGCCATCCTGGCCGCGACCAAGGCGGGCGGCAGCTGATCCTGCCGCCGTACGGTCACGCGCCGGTGGCGGGCTGCACCAGCTCGACCAGCACGCCCCCCGCGTCCTTGGGGTGGACGAAGTTGACCCGGCTGCCGGCGGTACCACGCCGCGGCTCGTCGTACAGCAGCCGCAGGCCCCGCTTCCGGAGCGTGGCGCTGACCGCCTCGACGTCACGCACCCGGTAGGCCACCTGCTGCAGCCCGGGCCCGTTGCGGTCCAAGAAGCGCGCGATGGTGGACGTCGGGGACAGCGGCGCCAGCAGCTGCACGCAGGAGCCCGAGTCGCCCACGGCCATCATGGCCTCCCGGACGCCCTGCTCCTCGTTGACCTCCTCGTGCGCCAGCCGCATGCCGAGCGTGTCACGGTAGAAGGCGATGGCGCGGTCCAGGTCGGCCACGGCGACGCCGACGTGGTCGATCGTCTCGAACAGGTCGGCGTCGATGGCGGAGTCGCTCATGGGAGCGACCCTACGACCCTCGTTAGGCTGGGAGCCGCGCGCACACCGCCGTCGCGCCCGTCCACCCTGGAGGCAGACCGTGCCCAGCCAGCAGTCCGCATCGTCCGTTCTCGTCGCGGGGGCCCGCACTCCGATGGGCCGCCTGCAGGGCTCCCTCGCCGGCTTCAGCGGCGCCGACCTCGGCGCGGTGGCGATCCGGGGCGCCCTGGCGAAGGCAGGTGTCGCCCCGGAGCAGGTGCAGTACGTGATCATGGGGCAGGTGCTGACGGGGGGCGCCGGCCAGATCCCGGCCCGCCAGGCGGCGGCCAAGGCCGGCATCCCGATGACCGTCCCGGCGCTGACCATCAACAAGGTCTGCCTGTCCGGCATCGACGCCATCGCGCTCGCCGACCAGCTGATCCGGGCCGGGGAGTTCGACGTCGTGGTGGCCGGCGGCCAGGAGTCGATGAGCCAGGCGCCGCACCTGCTGAAGGGATCGCGTGCCGGCTTCAAGTACGGCGACGTGACGATGCAGGACTCGATGGCCTACGACGGCCTCTGGGACGCCTTCACCGACCAGGCCATGGGGAACCTCACGGAGCAGGCCAACTCCGGCAGCCAGGAGTTCGGCCGCGAGGAGCAGGACGCCTTCGCCGCGCGCAGCCACCAGCTCGCCGCCCGGGCCTGGAAGGACGGGCTGTTCGAGGACGAGGTCGTGCCGGTCGAGATCCCGCAGCGGAAGGGCGACCCGGTGCTCTTCAAGGACGACGAGGGCGTGCGCGCCGACACGACGGTGGAGTCGCTGTCGCGGCTGCGCCCGGCCTTCCGCAAGGACGGCACCATCACGGCCGGGTCGGCGTCGCAGATCTCGGACGGCGCGGCCGCGGTCGTCGTCATGCGCCGGTCGCTCGCCGAGGACCTGGGGCTGGCCTGGCTCGCCGAGATCGGCGCCCACGGCGTCGTGGCCGGTCCGGACTCCACGCTGCAGCAGCAGCCGTCGCGGGCGATCGCCGCCGCGTGCGCCAAGGAGGGCATCGCGCCGACCGACCTCGACCTGGTCGAGATCAACGAGGCGTTCGCGGCGGTCGGCCTGGCCTCGACCCGCGAGCTCGGCATCGACCCGGAGCGGGTCAATGTCAACGGCGGGGCGATCGCCCTCGGTCACCCGATCGGCATGTCCGGCGCCCGCATCACGCTGCACCTCGCGCTCGAGCTGCGGCGCCGTGGCGGGGGCGTCGGGGCGGCGTCGCTCTGCGGCGGCGGCGGCCAGGGGGACGCCCTGATCGTGCGCGTGCCGAAGGCCTGACGCGCGCGTGCCCCGCGTCGTCGACGTCCCCGCCCTGGTCGAGCAGGCCCGGCAGGGACGTCCCCGGGCCGTCGCCCGGCTGGTGTCGCTCGTCGAGGACGCGTCCCCGGCGCTGCGCGAGGTGATGGCGGCGCTCGCGCCGCACGCCGGCCGGGCGTACGTGGTGGGCCTCACCGGCAGCCCCGGGGTCGGCAAGTCGACGACGACGTCGGCCCTGGTCACCGCGCTGCGCGAGCGCGGGCTGCGGGTCGGCGTCCTGGCGGTGGACCCGTCGTCGCCGTTCTCCGGCGGCGCGCTGCTCGGCGACCGCGTGCGGATGCAGGACCACGCCGTTGACCCGGGCGTCTACATCCGGTCCATGGCCACCCGGGGGCACCTGGGTGGGCTGTCCTGGGCCACCCCGCAGGCGCTGCGGGTGCTGGACGGCGCCGGGTGCGACGTCGTCCTCGTCGAGACCGTGGGCGTCGGGCAGAGCGAGGTCGAGGTCGCGGCGATGGCCGACACCACCCTGGTGCTGCTGGCGCCCGGCATGGGCGACGGCATCCAGGCGGCCAAGGCCGGCATCCTCGAGATCGGCGACGTCTTCGTCGTCAACAAGGCGGACCGGGACGGCGCCCAGGCGACGGTGCGCGACCTGCGAAACATGCTCGGGCTGGGGGAGGCCCGGCAGCCGGGGGACTGGCGGCCGCCCGTGCTCACCACCGTGGCGTCGCGGCGTGAGGGCCTGGACGAGCTGCTGGCGGCGCTCGACAAGCACCGCGCGTGGCTGGAGGAGGGCGGGCGGCTGCGGGCGCGGCGGGTGCGCCGGGCGGCGGACGAGGTGGAGGCGATCGCGCTCGCCGCGCTGCGCTCGCGGATCGGCGACCTGCGGTCGGGGGACGCGCTGGAACGCGCCGCGGCGGAGGTGGTCGACGGTCGAACGGACCCGTACTCGGCCGCCGACCGGTTGGTGGCGGCGGTCACCTCCGGCTGACCGAGGGCCGTTCCTCCGCCTTGGCGTGAGGGCGGACGCGGGTGCCTCTCCGGCGTAGCGTGGAAGCGACCGGACGGCGACAGCTCCAGCCGCGGAGCTGCCTGTCTGCCGGCGACCGTGAGGAGGTCCCATGACGACCGTTGTCGCGGTCATAGCCGGTGTTCTCGTGCTCGTCCTGCTGCTGCTGAGCGTCCGCCAGGTCCAGCAGTACGAGCGGGGGGTCGTGTTCCGGTTCGGGCGGTTGCTGCCGGACGTCCGCGGTCCCGGTCTGCGGTTCATCCTGCCGGCCATCGACCAGATGACCAAGGTGACGATGCAGACGGTGGTGCTGGACGTCCCGGCGCAGGGGGCGATAACCCGCGACAACGTCACCGTGACCGTGGACGCGGTGGTCTACTTCCGGGTCATCGACCCGGTGAAGGCGCTCGTCAACGTCAAGGACTACCCATACGCCGTCTCCCAGGTGGCCCAGACCTCGCTGCGCACCGTCATTGGGGACGCCGACCTCGACACGCTGCTCTCGGACCGAAAGCGGATCAACGCCCAGCTGAAGGTCGTGATCGACGAGCCGACCGAGGGACCGTGGGGCCTGCTGATCGAGCGGGTGGAGGTCAAGGACATCGCTCTCCCCGAGGGCATGAAGCGGTCGATGTCGCGCCAGGCCGAGGCCGAGCGCGAACGCAGGGCGCGGGTCATCGCGGCGGACGGCGAGTTCCAGGCGTCCCGGCGGCTGTCCGACGCCGCGCGGGCGATGGCCGCCACACCGGGTGCCCTGCAGCTGCGGCTGCTTCATATGGTTGTCGACGCCGCCTCCGAGAGGAACAGCACGCTGGTGATGCCGTTCCCGGTCGAGCTGCTGCGGTTCTTCG
>Ga0126311_10001610_pt1 | contig 11027 bp, 10 predicted proteins | sample Plot61_FD_92539 | JGI IMG/M metagenome (GOLD analysis project Ga0126311, IMG submission 92539) | Serpentine soil microbial communities from UC McLaughlin Reserve, CA, USA - Plot61 | ecosystem: Environmental > Terrestrial > Soil > Grasslands | place: USA: UC McLaughlin Reserve, Lake County... | reverse complement strand
TCGGCAGCACCTCGAAGATCCAGGCGGTGAGCAGCTGCTCGATGGCACCGTAGAAGCACATGGCCGCGAACTCGGACGGGATCCCCGACTTGAACGAGCCGTCCTCGCGCGCTGACTCGACGATCGCGCCGATGCCCTCGTAGGCCTCGCGGATCTTGTCGAGGTGGATCGCGCCGAACGAGTTCGCGGCGCGCGTGACCTCGACGATGATCACCTTCATCAGGTCGGGGTCGTGGCGGTAGGAGTCGATGATGAAGGAGGCGACGGCGTGCAGCTTCTCGCGGCCGGACACCTCGCGCGCGTCGATCTCGGCGATGGCGTCGAGCATGATCTGCCAGCGCTCGAGGAAGAGCGTGTTGAGGATCTCCTCCTTGGAGCGGAAGTAGTGGTAGACGAGGCCGTAGGCCACGCCCGCCTCGTCGGCCACGTCGGAGACGCGGCAGTGGTGGAAGCCGCGCTTGGCGAACACGCGCACGCCCGCGTCGAGGATGAGGCGGCGCTTGTCGACCGCGCCCTGCTTCGCCGCGGTGGCCATCAGACCCGGGCCTCCTCGGGCCAGTGGTACGCGCCCGCGACGCGGTTGGCGAGGCTGGGCAGCTTGGCCCTGATCTCGTCCTGGCGCGCGAGGTCGAGGTCGGCGGCGACGAACGTCTCCTCGGTGCCGCTCGCACGTGCGAGGACCTCGCCCCAGGGGTCGACGATCATCGAGTTGCCATAGCTGTCGCCCTCGGCCCCGGGACCGCGCGCCTGACCGGGAGCGATCACGAAGACCTGGTCCTCGATCGCCCGCGCGCGCAGGAGGACCTCCCAGTGGGCCTCCCCTGTGACCCTGGTGAAGTTCGCCGGCACAGTGACGATCAACGCGCCTCGCAGGGCGAGGATGCGGTACAGCTCGGGAAAGCGCAGGTCGTAGCAGACGGTGAGGCCGAGCTTCGCGCCGGCGGCGGTCTCCGACAGCACGATCTCGTCGGCGGGCTCGGAGTGCTCGGATTCCCGGTACTCCACGCCCCCGACCTCGACGTCGAACATGTGGATCTTGCGGTAGACGGCCTTGACCTCGCCGTCGGGGCCGACGTGCACGGAGGTGTTCGCGACGCGCTCCCGACCCTCGCGCCGCTCGGCGATCGAGCCCGCGACGAGGTCGATGCCCAGCTCGCGAGCCGTTTCGGTGGCCCAGGCGACGGGACCGCCCGCTTCGAGCGTCTCGGCGCCGGCCGCGTAGTCGGCGGCGGTGCCGCGGAGGTCGAGGCGCTCGGGCAGCACGACGAGGTCGGCGCCGTCGGCGGCGGCGGCCCGTGTCAGGCGATCCGCGGCCGCGAGGTTGCGGTCCCTGTCGTTCGTCGATTGCAGTTGCACGGCGGCTGCGCGCACTGTGGTCACCTCCTCCCCGGCTGGCCCCGCGCTCGCGAGGCGCCCGCGAGGCATTGACTGACTAGTCAATCTGGAGTGTACTGCGCCCGATGGCGTCGCTGCCAATCCGGGGGGACGCGGTGCGCGAAGTCAACCTGCCCCTGCCGCCCGGCCGCATGCCGGCGTGGCGTCGCCTGCGCCCACTCAAGCGCTGGCGCTACGTGGCCGTGTATTCGCCGGAGCTGATGCTGTGCGTCGGCGACGCGCGGATCGCAGGCGTGCCGCAGCGCTGGTGGGCGGTGGCGCTTCCCGACGGGCGCCTGTTCGAAGGGTCGCGCGACGCGCCGATCGAGCTCCGCCTCGACGAGGGCCCCGGGGTCGAGGTCGTCTCGCCGCATGGCGGCTCGTACATCTGGACGCGCAAGCAGGCCGGGATCGGTGTCTCTGGATCGGTGCGGTTGCCACACGCGAACTACAGCATCGAGGGCGAGTTCGGCTTCGTGGACGAGTCCGCCGGCTATCACGCCCGGCATACCGTCTGGCGATGGTCGGCGGGGATCGGCCGCTCGCGCGACGGCCGGGCGGTGGCCTGGAACCTGGTCGACGGCGTACACGACGCGCCCCGGGCCAGCGAGCGGACGGTGTGGGTCGACGGCGAGCCGCACGAGGTGGGCCCGGTGGAGTTCGCCGAGGACCTGTCTGCCGTCGGGGGCCTGAGCTTCACCGAGTGGTCCGCGCGCGAGGACCACACCAACCGACTGGTGATGCGCAGCGACTACCGGCAGCCGTTCGGCTCGTTCGCGGGCGAGCTACCGGGGGGATTGGAGCTCGAGTCGGGCTACGGTGTGATGGAGTGGCACGACGTGCGCTGGTAGCAGCGATAACCGCCGCCCTCCTTCTGGCGGCGTGCGGCGGGGGCGACTCTGCCGATGACGACAAGGGCCCCGCGCGGCCGCAGCCGCTGCTCGGCGTGACGAGCGGAGCGGTGCTGAATGAGGGCGCGCCGGTTGCGTCGGAGGTGCGGGCGATGGCGGCGAGCGGCGTGACGACCCTGCGCGCGCCCTTCTACTGGTGGAACGCGCAGCCGACCGACGCGAAATCGACGACGTTCGCGACCACGGACCCGCTGGTGGCGGCCACCGCACGGGCGCGGATCGAGCTGCTGCCAGTGGTGGTTGGTACGCCGTCGTGGGCGGCTCGGCACCCGAAGCTGCGCAACTCGGCGCCGGCGGGGACCGCCACATACGCGGCGTTCCTGAAGGCGCTGATCGGGCGCTACGGACCGGACGGCTCGTTCTGGGCCGAGCACCCGAAGCTGCCAAAGCAGCCGATCGAGGCGTGGCAGCTCTGGAACGAGCCGGATCACCTGCACTACTGGTCCGACCAACCGTTCGCGAGCGACTACGTGAAGCTCGCCCGCGCCGGGCGGAAGGCGATCAAGGAGGCAGACCCGGACGCGACCGTGGTGATGGCGGGCTTCGCCGATCGCTCCTGGGACTCGATCGAGACGGTCTACCGCGCGGGCGGCAAGGGCGTGTTCGACGTCGTGGCGATCCACCCGTACACCTACGAGGTGCGCAACGTGCTGCGGATCGTGCGCTACGCGCGCCGGGCGCTGGATCGGGCCGGGGACGGGGACCGGCCGCTGTGGCTGACCGAGGTGACCTGGTCGTCGGGCAAGCGCCCCGGCCATACACCGGCGCCGTTCGAGACGACGCCGGCCGACCAGGCAGCGCGGTTGGCGCAGGCACTCCCGCTGTTGATCCGCGAACGCGAGCAGCTCGGCGTCGAGCGCATCTTCTGGGAGAACTGGATCTCGAACGACAAGAACCACGCGAACCCGTTCGACTTCTCCGGGCTGCGAGTGCTGCACCCCGACGGCAGCGTGACCGAGAAGCCGGCGTTCGCGGAGTTCAAGCGAATCGCGCTGGCGCAGCGCTAGCGCTGAGGAGGGCGCGAACATCAGCTTCCAGGGCATCGGGCTCGGTTCGTAGCGCTCTGTCCGTGATCCTGATCGGCCACCAGCCGGCCGCGTGGAGACGCCGGTCGCGCCTGCGGTCGCGCTCGAAAGCGGCGGTCGTCTGGTGGTAGGCGCGGCTGTCGAGCTCGACGATGACGCGCTGATCTCGCCAAAGACAATCGACCTCGATCCACTCGTCCGCGATCTTCAGCCAGACGTTGGTCTCGGGCCGGGGCAGCCGGGCCTTGTCGACGAACGTGAGGAAGCGCCGCTCGAGCTCACTCTTGGTGATCGCCGGTCGCAGCCCTTCGCTCATCGCCGCGCTTAGGTTCGCGGTCCCCGGACGCCCCTGATGGCGCTCCATCAGGGCAACCAAGGGAGTCATATCGGAAAGTCGCAGGGCCTCGGCCCGCTCCAGCGCCCGCTTGAACTCGTGAAGGTCGAGAAGGGCGGCGAGGTCGAGCAGGGTCCGGGCGACCGTGGTGACCGGGATACCGGCCTCGACGGTGCGCTCGTCGGGGGCAAGGGTGGCTTGGTGCGGCCGAATGCCCGGTCGGCCCCTGAGATCGCGCGCGACAGTCACGTCCACGATCGTCGGCCAGCCCTCGAGGATCCCCCACAGGGCCGCCGCGCAGCGATGACTCAACACCGCGCCCGGCCCACAAGCGAGCACCCCGGCTGTCCACCGGCCCAGCCGCGAGACTCGTCGATGGCCCACCGCATAGACCCCGTGATGGATGCGATGCAGGCGCTTCTTCCTGACCCATTCGGCGATCGCTCCCCGTCCGAGCCCCGCCGCCACGAGCTGCCGCCGAGCGACCACGCCGTGTTGCCGGGTCGCGAGTTCCGCCACCGCCTCCTCGACCTCGGTGCCCCTTCGTCGCCGAACCGGTCTTTTTGCATGCATGCCATGCATTTCTCTCGGTGCGCCGGGCATGGCCCGATCGTGGCGGCTGCCGTGTGACGTGTGGGCCGCCGGGCGTAACGTTCCTGCGACATGATCGGTGCGCTCGTAGCGCTGGGGCTTCTGTGGGCGCCTGGGGCCGGCGCGGAGCGGGTTGAGTTCACCGTGGCCGCCAGCGGCGATCTGCTCGTCCACGAGCCCGTGGCCGCCCGGGCCCTCGCGAACGGCGGCGGGCGCCGTTACGACTTCAGGCCGATGTTCCGCTCGGTCCGGGCCCGGATCGCCGGCGCGGATCTCGCCCTCTGCCACATGGAGACGCCGCTCGTCCCCGGCCCGGTGCGTGGCTACCCGAGCTTCCGCACGCCGCCGGGCCTCGCGCGGTCCGTGCGCGCCGTCGGCTGGGACGTCTGCAGCACGGCCTCGAATCACTCCCTCGATGCCGGGCAGTTCGGCGTCGACACGACCCTAAGGGCACTCGACCGAGCGGAGCTCCGCCACGCCGGCACAGCGCGGTCAGCGAGGGAAGCGCGACGATCGACCATCCTCGAGGCCAAGGGCGTCAAGGTGGCCTTCCTCTCCTTCACCGCCGTCTCCAACGGCCAAAGCGTCCCCCACCCATGGAGCTTCAACTGGGCGGATCCGCGCCGGATCCTCAACGCCGCGAGGACGGCGAGGAAGCGCGGAGCGCAGGCGGTGATCGTCAACCTCCACTGGGGCACCGAGTACAGCCACGCCATCTCGCCGGCGCAGGCGACGCTCGCGCGCCGGCTCACCCGCTCGCCGGCGATCACCGCGATCGTCGGCCAGCACGTGCACGTCGTGCAGCCGATTCGGCGCGTGAACGGCAAGCCGGTCGTCTTCGGCGAGGGCAACCTGATCTCGAACCAGACCGCCGCCTGCTGCCCGGCAGAGGCGCAGGACGGCCTGATCGCGCTGATCGACTTCGTCGCGACGGGCGGCCGCGTCAAGGCGAAGCGCGTCCGCTACATCCCGACCTGGGTGCGACATCCCGACTACCGGGTCCTGCCGGCCGGCCCCGGGTCACTCTCCTGGAAGCGCACGGTGGCCGCGGCCGGCCGCCGGCCCGGGATCGCGCCGGTCCGCTGAGTTAGGGTCCGCCGACCATGAAGATCCGCGCCGCCGTTCTCGAGGAGTTCGCCCAGCCGCTCGTGGTCCAGGACGTGGAGCTCGACGGACCCGGCCGCGGTGAGGTGCTGGTGCGGCTCGCGGCGTGCGGCGTCTGCCATACCGACCTCTACACCGCCAGCGGCGCGGACCCCTCCGGCTACGCGCCCACCGTGCTCGGGCACGAGGGCGCCGGCGTGGTCGAGGCGATCGGCGAAGGCGTGACCAGCTTGGCGCCGGGTGACCACGTCGTCACCCTCTTCTCGCCCCAGTGCCGCGAGTGCATCCACTGCCAGTCGCCCAAGACCAACCTCTGCCTCGCGATCCGCGAGCAGCAGAACCTCGGCTACCTGCCCGACGGCACCACCCGCCTCAACCGCGACGGCGAGCGCATCCGCCACTTCATGGGCACGAGCACGTTCGCCGAGGCGACGGTGATGCCGGAGATCGCGCTCGCGAAGGTCAATCCCGAGGCCCCGCTGGACGTCGTCTGCACGCTCGCCTGCGGTGCCACGACCGGGATCGGCGCCGCGCTCTACATCGCCAAGGTCGAGCCGGGCTCGACCTGCGTCGTCTTCGGCGCCGGGCTGGTCGGCCTCGGCGCCGTGGCCGGTTGCCGCCTGGCGGGCGCCGAGCGGATCATCGCGATCGACCTCTCCGAGGACCGGCTCGAGCACGCCCGCGCCCAGGGCGCGACCGACACGCTGGTCGGCGGGCCGGAGTCGGTCGAGCGGGTCCTCGAGATGACCGGTGGCTTCGGCGCCGACTACACCTTCGAGGCGACCGGCAATGTTGCGGTCATGCGCCAGGCGGTCGAGGCGGCCCGCATGGGATGGGGTTTCTGCACCATCGCCGGCGTGGCCGGGAAGGGCGAGGTGCTCGAGGTGATCCCGCGCTTCCTGATCACCGGCCGCCGCGTGGCAGGGGCGTCGTTCGGCGGCGCGAAGGGCCGCGACCAGGTCCCGGACCTGGTCGACCGCTACCTGAGCGGAAACCTCGACCTCGAGTCGCTCGTGACCAACCGGGTGAAGCTCGACGAGGTCAACGACGCGTTCGAGGCGATGGAGCGCCAGGAAGGCATCCGCACGGTCATCACTTTCTGAGCGCCGCTAGCCGCGCGCCGCGCGCTGCCGGCGCAGCTCCGCCACCAGCGACTTCTGGTGCAGCGCCGCGATCAGGTCGTTCAGGGGTTCCACTCCGGCGGCGATCAGGTCGGCCGCGCGGTCTGGGTCGAGCTCGCCGGCGAGGCGGTCCATCAGCACCTGGACCTCCTCCTTGACCAGCTCCTCCAGCGCGCGCTTGTAGCGCAGCGTGTCGTAGACCGTGAAGCCGATCCGCTCGTCGTACCCGCCCGCCCGGAAGCGGCTGATCGCCTCGACGATCTCCACGTCGCGCTCCCCATAGCCGCGCGAGGTGGGGGTGAGGACCTCGAGCTCCGCCAGCCGCTGAAGCACCTCCCCCGGGATCTCGTAACGGCGCCGCAGCTCGGCCGCCGACACCCGCTTGCGCTCCCCCGCGAGCGCGCGCTCCAGGATCCGGTCTTCCAGCTCCACCAGCGCCGCGGCCCGCTCGGGGTCCTCGTCCAGCATCGACTTGATCACCGACAGCGGCATGAAACGCTCCTCTTGGAGCTGCTTGATCAGCCGGATCCGCTCGACGAACTCAGGCGGGTAGTACGCCATGTTGCGCGAGGTCTTGACCACCTCGTCCCCGTCGCCGAGCAGCCCCTCGCGCAGGTAGTGCTTGATCGTGCCCGAGCTGACCCCGCTCGCCTCGGCCAGCTCCTTCATCTTGAGCAGGCCGTTCTGCGTCACGCCAGAAAGCTCCCGCGCGCGCCGGTCGCCGGCCCGGCCGCGGCGCCCGACTCGAACATCGACTCGATCTCCTCCTGCGTGTACCCGACCCCGAGCAGCACCTCCTGGGTGTGCTCGCCGAGCCCGGGTCCCGGCCCGGCCGGCGCCCCCGGCGTCCGCGACAGCTTGACCGGCACGCCAAGCAGCCGCACGCCGTCGGTGCCCGGCTGGTCGATCTGCACCACCATCTCGCGCGCGCGCACCAGCTCCGAGTCGAGCGCCTCGTCGAGGTCGAGCACCGGCTCGAGGCAGCAATCGTGGTCGGAGGCGAACGCCTGCCACTCGTCGCGTGTGCGCTCGGCGAAGACGCGCTCGACCTCGCCGTGCGCCTCGGATCCCGGCTGCTCGAACTGCTTCTCGATCAGGTCCTCGCGGCCCACCCCGCGACACCACGCCTGCCAGAACTTGGGCTCGAGCGCGCCCAGCGTCACCCAGCCGTCCTTGCACTCATAGGGCCGGTAACAGATCAAGCTGCCCGCCAGCTCCAACTCGCCCCGGCGCGGCGTCACGCCCTCCGCCAGGTAGCGGGCGGCCACCATCGCCAGCCAGGCCAGCGAGCCGTCGAACATGGAGACGTCGACGACCTGCCCCTCGCCGCTGCGCTCGCGCTCGCGCAGCGCCGCGAGGATCCCGAACGCCGCCATCAGCGCGCCGCCGCCCAGGTCGGCGATCTGGCCGGCGGCCTGCACCGGCGGCCCACCGGCGTCGCCGGACAGGCCCAGGAGCCCGCTCAGCCCGAGGTAGTTCATGTCGTGCCCCGAGCGCGCCGTGTAGGGACCGTCCTGGCCGTAGCCGCTGATCGCGCAGTACACGAGCCCGGGGTTCGCCTCACGCAGGCGCTCGTAGCCCACGCCGAGCCGCTCCATCACACCGGGGCGAAACGACTCCAAGAGAACGTCGTGCGAGGCCGCCAGCCGCAGCAGCGCCTCGCGGCCGGCCTCCTCCTTCAGGTTGAGCCGGATCGACCGCTTGCCGCGGTTCAAGGACAGGAACAACGCCGACTTCGCCGAGTCCTCGGCCCCCTCGTAGTAGGGCGGCGACAAGCGGATGTAGTCGCCCATCCCGGTGTCCTCGACCTTGAGCACGTCGGCGCCGAAATCGGCCAGCAGGAGCGAGCAGAAACCGCCCGGCAGCAGCCGCGAGAGGTCGAGCACCTTGATGTCAGACAGCGCGCTCACGATCGCCGCGGCGTCCCGAGCAGCTCGCGCGCCTCGGCGACGGTCGCCACCCGCCGCCCCACGTCCTCGAGGATTCGCCGCGCCCGCGCGATCAGGTCCCCGTTCGACCGCGCCATCTCGCCGTCGGGGAGGTAGAAGTTGTCCTCCAGCCCGACCCGCACGTTGCCGCCCAGGGCCGCCGCCGCGGCGACCAGGCGCCACTGGTCGCGGCTGATCCCGATCACGCCCCAGTTGTTGGGACCCTCGGCACCGCCGGGGATCTGGTCGGCCATGTGGGCGAGGTTGCGCGGCGTGGGCCGGATGCCCCCGGTCACCCCCATGACGCAGTCGATCTGCAGCGGCTCGGAGAGCAGCCCCATGTCGATCAGCGGGTCGAGGTTGGCCACGTGACCGGAGTCGAAGCACTCGTGCTCGGGCCTGATGCCGAGCTCGTTCATGACCGTCAGGAACTCGACGATCGTGTCGAACGAGTTCTCGAAGACGGCCTTGAACACGAACTCCTTGCGCCGCTCGGAGTACTTCGCGTAGTTCATCGAGCTCATGTTCAGAGCCGCCACGTCGGGCCGCAGCTCGCGCAGGTACGCGACGCGCTTCTCGATCGGCACCCCGATCGCGCCGGTCGAGTAGTTGACGATCACGTCGTCCACCGCGGCTTTGATCGCCTCGGTGATCGCCCGGAAGTCCTCGACCTCGTACGACGGCACGCCCTCGGGCGTGCGCGCGTGGATGTGGATCATCGAGGCGCCCTCGTCCACCGCCCGCTTGGCCTCGGCCGCGTATTCCTCGGGCGTGTAGGGAATCGCAGGGCACTGCTCGCGGCTGGCGACGGCGCCCGAGATCGAGCAGACGACGATCGCCGGATCCTCGAACCTGCTCATGTCGTCCCCCGAGCGGCTAGTCGGGTCGGTCCGGTCATCGCGCCAGCGGCGGCACGTTGCGCCCCTCCGCCGAGCAGTCGATCAGCTGTTGCAGCCGCCGCAGCCGCGTCTCCTCTCGCTTCGCGCTGATCACCCAGTGAGTGGCGGTCTTGCGGTAGCCGGGCGGGCGCGCCGAGAACCACTCCCACGCGGCGGCGTTGCGCCGCAGGCGCTGCTCGAATTCCGACGGCAGCACCGCCGGCTCGCGGCGCTCGGATGAGTACACGCCCGTGCGGTCCTCCCTGCGCGCCTCGTACGCCCGCAGCCCCGCCGGAGCCATCAGGCCACGCCGCTTGAGCTCCTCGACCTTGGCGACGTTGATCAGGCTCCAGTTGCTCGTCGGCTTGCGCGGCGTGAAGCGGTTCGTGTAGCTCTCGTCGTCGAGGCTGCGGCGCACACCGTCGATCCACCCGAAACGCAGGGCCTGCTCCACCGCCTCCGGCCAGGTGATGCTGGGCTTGCCCGACGCCTTCTTGTAGAAGCCGACCACCACCTCGGTCTCGGTCTCGTGGTGCTCCTCCAGCCACGCCCCGAACTCCTCGGGTGTCGCGAAGAAGACCGGCTTCACCGCCGCAGCGCCTTCAGCACTTCGCGCGCGGCCACCTCGCCGGAGCGCACCGCCCCGTCCATGTAGCCGCTCCAGTATGTCGCCACCTCGGTGCCGGCCCAGTGCACGTGCCCGAACGGCTTGCGCAGGTAGGGCCCGAAGCGGTGCAGCACGTTTGTTCCGGTGTGACCGACCGGGCACCCCTTCGTCCACGGCTCCTGCGCCCAGTCCATCTCGAACGACGCACTGGGGTTGGCCGCCTCGGCGCCGTAGTAGGCGACGAAGTTGTCGAGCACCGCCTTGCGCCGGGCGGAGCGGGACAGCTTGGCGAACCTGCGGGCCTGGTCGCCGCCCACGAATCCGAACAGGATGCCCGGGCTGCCCGAGGGCGGCGTGTTGTCGAAGGTCGTGTTCGCCGGACCCACCTCGGAGACCGCCTGGCCGCTGAGGCCCGCGTCGCGCCAGAAGGGCCGGTCATAGACGGCCTCCCACTTGATCAGCTTGCCCGGCGTGATGCCCTTGAGCAGCTTGAGGTGCGCCTGCGGCAGCTTCGGCCCGAAGTGGATCTGCGCGGCGAGCGCCGGGGGCACCGCCACGATCACCTCGCGCGCCTCGACGACGATCCCGTCGGCGTGCACGGTGACCCGGCCGTGGCCCTGCACGATGCGGCGCACCGGCGCCTTCAGGACCACCTGCGCGCCGAGCTTCTTGGCCACCAGCTGCGGGATCCGCTGCGATCCGCCGACGAAACGGCTCTCCTGGGCGCCACCCGGCGTGGCCACCAACAACCCGAAGTTCCCGGGCGTCTTCTCGTTGCCCGCCGTGGCCGTGTACGCGAGGTTGTAGAGGAGCGTGATCTCGCGTGGCTCGGCGCCGTAGAGCGCCTCGCAGGCGAGGTCGAACAGCGCGTGCGAGCCCGTCACGGTGAGGTTCTGCTGCTTCCACGTCTCGAGCGACGTCTTGTCCCACTCCGCCGCCTTGGGGGCCTTCCACGGAGCGTCGACCGGGACCTCCGCGGCCATCGAGTTGAACTGGCCGATCGAGGTCAGGATCGCGTCCTGGAAGGCGGGATCAGGCGACAGGCCCGGCGTGGCCGGATAGCGCGACAGCGCTCCGTTCAGAAGCAGGACGTTGTCGCCGTCGTTGTAGGTCGGGAAGATGTCCACGCCCACCGCCTTGGCGAGCGCCAGCAC
>Ga0126311_10001609_pt1 | contig 11028 bp, 11 predicted proteins | sample Plot61_FD_92539 | JGI IMG/M metagenome (GOLD analysis project Ga0126311, IMG submission 92539) | Serpentine soil microbial communities from UC McLaughlin Reserve, CA, USA - Plot61 | ecosystem: Environmental > Terrestrial > Soil > Grasslands | place: USA: UC McLaughlin Reserve, Lake County... | reverse complement strand
TTGGGACGACCCTGCCGTCGATCCCGATCCTAAAAAGGAATCGTCATGCTATGAGAACCCGGCAGGAGTGTCAAGGCCGCAAAAAGAGAAGAGTCGCCACAAAAAGCACGAAAGACACAAAATAACTTTTTGTGCATTTTGTGCCTCTTCGCGGCTTGTTATATTCTTTCCACGAGAGCCCATCCAGTTTTGTCGCTATGCAATTAATTACTAAGCTTTGTCGTCGTTTGCCCGGCTCAATCGTCCTTTTAATGTCGGTGTGTGTGGCTGCGCAGCAGATCACGCAACAACCGGCACAGCGACCGCGGCGGGTCACTGGCTCTGAACAGACAGCGGAACCGAAGAAAGCTCCACCGGCGTCGTCCAATGAGGTCGATGAAGGCGATGTCGTCAGAGTTGATACGCAGCTCGTCTCTGTTCCGGCAGTCGTCACGGACAGCTCAGGGCGTCCATTGTCCGGTCTGAAGCCTGAAAACTTCCGCATCATCGAAGACGGTCAGCCGCAGGCTATCGCCAACTTCGGCACAACCGACACGCCTTTCGAAATCGCGTTACTACTCGATACGTCGGGATCGACACGCGACGACGTGGCGCTGATACGTGCAGCCGCAAACAGTTTCATTGAAGCGTTGCGGCCGGGAGATCGCGTCGGCGTGGTCGCGTTCAATCAGGCGCGAACTGTGTCGTCTCCGATCGCGACTGTGGAAGTGTTGACGCCACTGACAAACGATCGTGAAGCACTGCGAATGGCGATCGAAAATCTCGGCGCGAGCCAGGGCACGCCATACTACGACGGGCTCCAAAGAGTTGTGGACGGCATCTTCCGCGAGCCGGCTAAGGACGATGTGCGTGGCCGTCGTGCTATTGTCGCTCTGACGGACGGCGTTGATTCGTCGAGTAACTCCGATTTCGCCACCGCGAAAATGAAGCTGTCGCGCTCCGGCATTGCGTGTTATTTCATCCAGGTGAACACGGAAGACTTCGTCGAAGATCGTCTGATGAAGGACTGCCAGGACGACGGGCAGCTCGCGCTTTCGCAAAGACAAATACAACGTTACCGAGAGCTGTTTTTCCCGAAGGCAAAGGCAGAGAATTTCGACAGCTTCTGCCAGATGGGACCGTTTGAGCGAATGTCGATCAGCCGCGCGCTCTACAATCTGGCGCGACGCGAGATGAACGACCTCGCGCGCGCGTCGGGTGGGCGAAGTTTCGAAGCCGCGACGCTCGCCGATGCGCGTGCTGCGTTCGCACGCGTGGCGGCAGACATCGGCACGCTTTACAGTCTCGGTTATTATCCAACCAACAAAGCTCGCGATGGAAAGTTTCGTTCGATCAAACTCGAAGTGCGCGGCTTGAAAGACAAAGCACAGGTCCGCGCACGCGATGGATACTACGCGCCGAAACAATGAACAATTGATGCCTACTTCGTTCCCCTTCAATCGCGTCCTGCTAATCGTTCTCGACGGCGCAGGTATTGGTGCAATGCCTGACGCGCCGCAGTGGGGCGATGCCGGTGCGGACACGTTCGGCCACATTCTCGAATCGCGTCCTGTCCGACTTCCCAACCTGCAACGATACGGGCTCGGCAACATCCGCCCGCTGCAATCAGTGCCGCCGTTGGACCAGCTTAGGGGCTCGTATGGCCGTTGTGCTCTGCGCTCAAACGGCAAAGACACGACCACCGGTCACTGGGAGATGGCCGGCATCATCCTCGACCATGCCTTCCCAACTTATCCGGATGGTTTTCCGTCGTCGGTGATCGATAAGTTCGTTAGCGAGACGTCTGTGCCAGGTATCCTGGGCAACGTTCCCGCGTCGGGAACAGAGATCATCAAGCAGCTAGGGAACGAGCACGTCGAAACAGGCAAGCCCATCGTCTACACTTCCGCCGACTCGGTGTTTCAGATAGCCGCGCACGAGGAAGTTATCCCGCTCGAGAGACTGTACGAGATTTGCGAGATCGCACGTCGCATACTCGACGGCGAGCACAAAGTAGGACGGGTGATCGCGCGGCCGTTCCTGGGCCAACCAGGCTCGTTTTATCGCACTGAGAATCGACATGACTATGCTGTGCCGCCGCCGCGCGAGAACCTGCTGCCGGCGCTGAAGGACGAGGACCTGGATGTGGTATGCATCGGAAAGATCGCGTCGATTTACGACTCGATGGGCGTCACTCAGGAGTTGACAGCGAAGAACAATGAGCAGTCGATCGACCAGACGATTAAAGCACTGAACGATCCGACGCGCGGACTGATCTTCTCAAATCTCGTCGACTTCGACATGTTGTATGGTCACCGCCGCGACACCGAAGGCTATGCGAAGGCGCTGGAGCACTTCGACTCGCGTTTGCCGGAGATGGAGTCGGCGATGCGTGACGACGACGTGATGATGATCACTGCGGATCATGGAAACGATCCGACATTTCGCGGCTCCGATCACACGCGCGAATACGCGCCGTTGCTCGTTTATGGAAAGAATGCGCGACCGGGAGTTGATTTAGGGACGAGGGAATCGCTAGCGGATATCGGCCAGACTATTGCTGATAACTTCCAAATTAAATTAAGTCACGGTAAAAGCTTTTTAGAACCGATCAAGGAGTAGTCTCTGCGACTGGCTTCATTCATTTCTTCGCGGTGAGGCTCCTGTAGATCGTTTCCACCCAAAGGTCGGTCTTGATAAATCCGGTTCCCCACGGGGCCCACTCGGCCGGTAGCCCTTCGCTCTTCATCTGGTCCAACGTCTTGCCCGCGGTGATCTTCTGCCGCACGATCTCGGTGGTTTGCTGGAGCATGCGGTGATATGTCTTTAAATCATCGATCGTGGAGAGGGGACCATGTCCGGGAATCAGTTTCGCGCCTGCCGGGATCTTTTCGATGATTTCGCCGATGTTCCTGATCAATCCCTCGACGCTTCCGCCACTCTCCAAATCCACAAACGGGAATCGACCGGCGAAGAAATCATCACCCAGGTGAACGACATTCGACGACGTGAAGAAGATGACGCTGTCGCCGTCCGTATGACCCTGCGGAAAATGAATCGCGCGAATCTCTTCACCGTTAAAGTGCACAGTCAGAGACTGGTTGAAAGTGATGATCGGCAGCGCTTCTTTCGGAGACGGCGGCGTCGTGCTATTGAAGACTTTTGACCGCTGTTCCGTTGACATCCGCTTGCGCACATTGTCGTGTGCGATAACCGGCGCTTCTGGTCCAAAAACCGCGTTACCGCCGGTGTGATCGCCGTGCCAGTGAGTATTCAGAATGAAGCGCAGCTTCTTGTCAGCAATCCCTTTCAGCGCGGCCTTGATCTTGTCGGCGAGCGGCGCATACTGATCGTCGACAATCAAAATACCATCGTCGCCGACAGAAACGCCGATGTTGCCGCCCGCACCCTGGAGCATGTAGACGTTGCCGGCAACTTTGGTGGCTTTGACTTCGACCTTCGAAAAGTCAGTTTGCGCGTGCGCCGAGATGGCAAAGAGCAGCGAAACAGTTAGCAACAGAAACTTCTTCACGGTGTTTTCTCCTACGCTTCTGGATTCTTCAGGACTGCTATGAACGGCAGGTTGCGGTATCGTTCGGCAAAGTCCAAACCATAGCCAACCACAAACTCATCGGGAATCTGAAAACCAAGATAATCGATCTTCACTTCTCGCTGGCGTCGCTCGTGCTTGTCGAGCAGTGCCGCGAGTTTCACGCTCGCCGCGCCGCGCGCATGGAGGTTCGCGAGCAGGTACGAGAGCGTCAGTCCGGTATCGACAATGTCTTCGACGACGAGGATGTGGCGGCCTTCGATTGGCACATCCAAATCCTTCATGATGCGAACTTCACCTGACGTGCGCGTCGAAGATCCATAACTCGAGATAGCCATGAACTCGATACTCAGCCGCGTGTCGATCGCCCGCAGAAGGTCACTCAGAACAAAGCAGGCGCCTTTCAGCACGCCGATCAGCAACGGATTGAGCCCCGCGTAGTCGCGCGTGATCTGTGCCCCGAGCTCTTTGATGCGCGCCTGGATCTTTTCTTCGGAAAGAAGGATGTCGAGGTTGGGATTACTAAACTCCGAGTCAAACTGGGCTGATGAAGTCGCCAACTTGTTTCTCCTCTTATTTGCCTATGTGCTGCGTGGTGCGACATACTATGCAAGCTCTTCCTTCAGGTCAAATGACTAACACGTACATTAAGACGCTCCTTTGCGCTGTTGCCCTGATAGTTCTGGCTGTTCCTGCGTGTGGGCAGGCGACAGCGATCGTACCTTGTCAGGACCTGCCAAAGGTTGGCCCGCGCGCGCGTTTGTTGCCGGTCGACGAAAGCGTGCCGGCGGATCCGGACGTCGAGAAAATGCTCGCGCCGTACAGCGACAAAGTTCGTGAGCTGACGAAAGTGATCGGCCGTCTTGAAGGCGGACTCACCAAAAAGGGTGTCGGCGCAGGCTCGCTCGGAAACTTCGTTACCGACGGTATTAGAGCGGAGGCGCAAAAGCGACTCGGAAAGCCTATTGTGCTCGCTATCATGAACGCGGGCGGCTTGCGTAAGAACGAGATCGCTGCCGGCGATCTGCGCGCCAGCGACATCTTCGAGTTATTACCGTTCGAAAACGCCCTCGTTGCGCTGGATGTCACCGGCGTTCAACTCGTGAAGCTGCTTGATAATGCGACTCGTGATGCGCAGGCCGGCGCACGCATCCAGTTCAAGTACAACGATCGCGATCGTCCTGAATTCATCAGCGGCAAGCTGGTTGACGAGAATGGAAAAGATCAGGAGATCGATCCGGACAAGATCTACACAATCGTCACTATCGATTATCTTTTGCGACTCAACAGCGGCGCTTACGCCATTCTTCAGGAAGCGAAGCGCAGCACACCGCTGAACATCACGCTGCGCGACGCGATCATGAGTTATGTCCGGTCTGAGACTGCCGCCGGACGCGCCATCCGTGGCGCTGTTGACAATCGTTTTGTTCAGGTTGGACCAGGACCAAAGTCGACCGAAACTCCTCGATGATCAATCGACGAACATTTCTGACCACTTCTGCAGCCTTCGGCGCGACGCTCGTGGGTTTCCCTCGAGAACTAGTCACGGCGAGCGCAGCCGATACAGTGATCACGATCCTGCACACGAACGACACGCATTCGCAGATCGATCCATTGCCTGCCAACGATGCGAACGCAGGGAAGGGAGGCGTCGCACGTCGCGCGACACTCGTGAAGCGAGTCAGAAGAGGGAATCCCAATACCTTGCTGGTAGACGCGGGCGACGTGCTACAGGGCACGCCTTACTTCAACTTCTACAAAGGCGAGGTCGAGTACAAAGCAATGTCTGCGATCGGTTACGACGTGGGCACACTCGGCAATCACGAGTTCGATAATGGAGTCGAAGCGCTTGCGGCTGCGTTGAAGTTTGCGAACTTCGATATCGTCTCGGCGAATTACGACGTTAGAGGGACTGTGCTGGAGTCGCGCGTTAAACGTTACGTTGTGAAAACGGTGGGTGGCATTCGAGTCGGCTTATTTGGTTTAGGTGTCAGTCCGGTCGCCTTGATCACTCCCGACAATTTCAAGGGCGTGACTTACATCGACCCCGTAGTTGCGGCTCGTGACGTCGTGAAGAAACTGCGCGAAGAAGAGCGTTGCGCTTTCGTGGTCTGCATGTCGCACATGGGCTATTACGAAAGCGGTGACCGCGGCGACTCGTTCGTTGCGTCGCAGGTCGATGGCATTGACTTCATCGCAAGCGGCCACACGCACACTTTTATGAAAGAGCCTGTCGCGGTGACGCAGCCGTGCGGCGCGAAGACGTGGCTCTTCCAGGTCGGAAAGAGCGGTATCTATGTCGGGCGCATTGACTTCACCTTCCGAGCGGGAAAACTAGCTGACACGAGGGCGCAGTTGTTGGATCTGAGGAATGTTTGATGGCTGACGATTCCGCCCGTGATCGAGTTCGTGCACTCGTGCGTGAGGTGTTGGCGAAAGCCGCACCTGAAAGCGCTGAAGATAAACCTGAGCCTCAGTCTCGCCCTCCGTCTCGCTTCGTAAACACAGTTCCGGAAAGCAGCAGCAGCCAGGATGCGATGACGCGTGATGAGTCTGCGAAGAGCGTCATCACTGAGGACGACGTGCGTGGTTTGGAGCCGGGTGCAGTTCTCAGGATTGGTGAAGATGCCCGGTTGACGCCGCTTGCGCAAGACGTCGTCAACGATAGAAAGATCGAGATTGTGCGTCGCGCGTCGCGGCGTGGATCGAAGGCGTCGAAGCTGATCGCAGTCGGCGCCGATCATGGCGGGTTCAGGCTGAAAGAGGAGCTCAAGGGGTTGCTGTCTGAGCTGGGCCATCGAGTGCAGGACTTCGGTGTGTACTCGGAAGAGGCTGTTGACTATCCTGACTTCGCACACGCCGTCGCGCGTGCGGTGGCTGACGGAAGCTCGGATCTCGGAATCGTGATTGACGGAGCGGGTGTTGGCAGTGCGATGACGGCGAACAAGGTTCCGGGTGTGCGTGCGGCCGCGTGTTATACGGTTGAAGTTGCACGAAACTCGCGCGAGCACAACGACGCGAACGTCTTGACGCTCGGCAGCAAGACAATCAGCAGCAAGCAGATGCGCGACATCGTGATGACCTGGCTCTCGACCGAGATCACAGAAGAGCGACACCGCAAGCGCGTCGCGAAGATCGACGCGATTCAGCGCCAATACCAAAGGTAACTCCTCTGTTGGATTGCCGTACCTATGTTTAGGTCTTATACGAGTTGTTAGTCTAAAATGCTTCCCGATGGCCTTCTCCACAAATGGCGATTACGAATCACTGATTGAGCAGATCACCGACGTGATCGTTGCTCGTCTGAACGGCGACGGTGGCGAGCAGGCTGCGATGTGCGGCTGCACGTCCGAGTGCTTTCATCGCTGCCCGGAGCGGATGCACCGGATCATTGACGCGGGCGCCGCGCGCATCGGTCTCGTGCTGGGCCAAACCGGATCCGCCAAAGAATGGGCCGGCCTCATTGATCACACGCTTCTCAAACCCGAAGCCACCGACGAAGACATCAAGAAGCTCTGCCAGGAAGCTGCGAGTTATCGCTTCGCATCCGTTTGCGTCAACCCAACCTGGGTGCGCGTCGCTGCCTGCAATTTGACCGGCAGCGGCATTCCCGTTTGCACCGTGATCGGCTTTCCCCTGGGCGCCACACTGCCCGACGTCAAAGCCTACGAAGCACGTCGCGCGATCTTCGACGGGGCAAGGGAAGTGGACATGGTGATCAATGTTGGTGCTTTGAAGAGCGGCGACGATTGTCTCGTCGAACACGACATCCGTTCGGTCGCGCAAGTCGCACACGAGTACGACGCGATCTGCAAAGTGATAATTGAGACCGCATTGTTGACTGACGACGAGAAGGTGCGCGCATGCGAGGCAGCGAAGCGAGCCGGCGCTGACTTCGTTAAAACTTCGACAGGCTTTTCGAAAGGCGGCGCAACAGTGGCTGACGTAGCATTGATGCGACGCACAGTCGGATCTGAGCTCGGCGTGAAAGCTTCAGGCGGCGTGAAGGGGCTCGAAGACGCGCGCAAGATGGTTGAAGCCGGAGCCACACGCATCGGCGCGAGTGTCGGCGTGAAGATCGCACAGGAAGCAGCCGGCAAAACCCCAACTCCAGCGAGGGCGTCCGCTTACTAGGACGGTGATCACGAATGCCTGCAAATACGAAACTGTTGGCAGTCATTCTCGGCGGAGGCGCCGGTAATCGTCTATTTCCGCTCACGCAACAGCGATCCAAACCAGCGGTGCCACTCGGCGGCAAATATCGCCTCGTCGATATCGCGCTTTCAAACTGCATCAACTCCGACGTCCTGCGCACTTTCGTGCTGACGCAATACAACTCGGCGTCACTCAACCGTCACGTCGCCCAAACATACCGCTTTTCACAATTCTCGGATGGCTTTGTCGAGATACTCGCAGCCGAGCAAAGACCTGATAGTCCCGAGTGGTTTCAAGGCACTGCCGACGCAGTGAGACAAGTGTTGCCGCACATCAGAGACTGGGGCATCGACACGTTGTTGATTCTCTCCGGCGATCATCTGTATCGCATGGACTATCGACAGTTTCTCGAGCGTCATCATGAAACGAACGCGGACGTGACCGTCTCGGTAATTCCGTCTGAGGCCCGTTTGGCGAGCGAGTTTGGTTTGTTGAAGACTGACGAGACAGGACGCATCGTCGAGTTTAAAGAAAAACCTAAAGGCGACGATCTGCTTTCAATGCAGGTCGACACCACGCAGCTCGGACTCGATGCGAACGAAGCAAAGCGGCGCCCATATCTGGCGTCGATGGGCATCTACGTTTTCAAGTACGACAAGCTGGAAGAAATGCTGGCAGAAGATCGCGCCTGGATGGATTTCGGGAAGCACGTTATTCCCGCTGCCATTAAGTCGCGCCACGTGCAGGCGTTTATGTTTGACGGTTACTGGGAAGACATCGGAACGATCGGTGCTTTCTACCGTGCCAATCTCGACCTGACGAGCAAGATTCCGAAGTTCAATCTGTTTGATGCTGGAGCACCGGTGTTCACACGCGCGCGCTACCTGCCGCCGTCGAAGATCGAAGAGACGGAGATCAACGATTCGATCATCAGCGACGGCTGCATCATCAACGGTGCAAAGGTGATGAACTCCGTGGTGGGATTGCGCAGCAGGATTTCCAAAGGCGCGCAGATCGACTCGTCGTTCATAATGGGCGCTGACTACTACCAGACGTTTGAAGAGATGCGTGGGGATGTGATTAAAGGCATGCCGCGCCTCGGGATAGGTGAGGGGACTGTCGTCAAGCGCGCCATCATCGACAAGAATGCGCGCATCGGGAAGAACGCGCGGCTGTTGAATGAAGGTGGCGTGATTGAGAGTGATGGACCCGGTGGAGCGTACTTCATTCGCGACAGCATCATCATCGTCCCGAAGAACGCGGTGATTAATGATGGGACGGTAATTTAACCGCGGATTAAACGGATGTTCTCAGGATCTACGTCTAAGGTTTTACTTTAACTAGATGCCCTTTCAATTCCCGACGCGTGACTATCACCCCGCCGTAGTCGAACGAACTTCAAAACGTCGCCGCCAGTCGTCAATCCCGCAGATCAAGCTCCCGAAAGACAAGAACACTCTCGACGTCGAGATCGGCGACAAGCTGGTGAGGCTCACGAACCTCAACAAGCTCTTCTGGCCGAAGCTCGGCGTTACGAAGCGAGACCTGATCCAGTACTACCTCGACGTCGCACCGGTGCTCCTCCCTCACGTCACAGAGCGCGCAATGGTGATGAAGCGTTATCCGCACGGCGCGGCCGGAGAGTTCTTCTTCATGAAGCGTGCGCCGTCGCCGCGACCTGAGTGGATTGAGATCTGCAACATCGAGCACGAGTCTGGGAACATCATCAACTTTCCGATGATCCAGGATGTCGCAGCCTTGATGTGGGTAATTAATCTCGGCTGCATCGATCTTAACCAGTGGTATGCGCGCTGTGATGACGTCGATCGCCCTGATTACGTGCATTTCGATCTCGATCCAGTGCCGAATGCGACGTTTGAAAAAGTCTGTGAGGCAGCGTTGTTTCTCAAGCTCGGGTTGGATTCGCTCAAGCTTCCGAGCTTCGTGAAGACGACGGGCTCGAAAGGGATTCATATCTACATTCCTATCAAGCGCGGGCCAACTCAAAAACAAGTGTGGACGTTTGCGAAAGAGTTTGCGTATGCGGTCGCATCGCAGGCGCCGAAGCTGCTGACTGCGGTCTACCAGATTTCAAAACGGCCGAAGGGAAGAGTGCTGGTTGATTACAACCAGAACGCGTGGGGACGCACGCTCGCATCGGTCTATTCTGTCAGGCCAAACAAGCTGCCGAGCGTCTCGACGCCCGTTGCGTGGAAAGAACTCGAGCGTGGGATCGCGATTGAAGACTTCCGCCTCGACAACGTGCCGGCGCGTGTGCGCAAGCTTGGAGACTTGTGGAAGCCTCTTAACGAAGCTAAAGGGCGCTTTCGACTTGATGCGTATCTTTAAGGGTCGGCGGGCCTACAGTTAACGTTTATGGTTAGCCGCAAAAAGGCACAAAAGGAATTACGTACGGTTTGGACTGTCGGACATTCGACGCGTGGTGGGGAAGAGTTTGTGCAGATCCTCAAGGCGCATGAAGTTGAAGTGCTGGTTGATGTGCGCAGCTTTCCGGGGTCGCGTCGTTACCCGCAGTTTAATCGCGCTGCGTTGAGCGAGTCGTTAGCGAAGGATGGGATTGAGTACAGGCATGAGCCGAGGCTTGGAGGACGGAGAAAGCCGCGCGCCGATTCACACAACACTGCGTGGCGCAATCCGCAGTTTCGTGGTTATGCGGATCACATGGAGAGCGAAGAATTCCGCAATGGAGTTGAAGAGTTACTTGAGCTCCCAAGTGAGGCTCGCGTGGCGGTGATGTGTGCTGAAGCAGTGTGGTGGCGTTGTCATCGCAGCCTGCTCGCCGATTACTTAAAAGCAAACGGCCATACCGTCATTCACATCCTCGATGAAAAGAAGACCGAAGAACATCCTTACACCCCCGCCGCCCGCCTCGTCGACGGACAACTCTCCTACCGCGGCCTGTTGGACTGAGAAATACAAGTTAAATGACTAGACAGGCCAGGATAGATAGAGCTACTGGGAATAGAACAAGTCAGGAAGGGGGCTTGCCCCCGCTGTAAAAGAATTCAGCAGCGGGGGCAAGCCCCCTTCCTGACTTGTTCTATGTTCAGTGGCCTTATTTCTCTACGCGATTAGCTGGCCCGGTTGCTATGCCACACCTTTGCTTTTGAGCCTTTCTTGCGGCGCTTCACGCCGGTGCGTTTCGGGATCTTCTTCGGATCGCCAGTCGCCGCCTTCGTAACCTCGCCGCCTTCATCTTCCGCGATCTCAGCGAGTGAACGCCGCGTGAGGATCGAAACAGGCGCGAGCTCGGTCACTTCTTCTTCAGTCGTGTAGTAGTCACGATGCTTGATCAGCAACCACTGTCGATTGCGGGTGCGCAC
>Ga0126311_10001608_pt1 | contig 11029 bp, 14 predicted proteins | sample Plot61_FD_92539 | JGI IMG/M metagenome (GOLD analysis project Ga0126311, IMG submission 92539) | Serpentine soil microbial communities from UC McLaughlin Reserve, CA, USA - Plot61 | ecosystem: Environmental > Terrestrial > Soil > Grasslands | place: USA: UC McLaughlin Reserve, Lake County... | reverse complement strand
CTCCCCCCTCGCCCGCTTGGCGCGGTTGCGGGCGCTCTCGCTCGGCGTCCCGGCCCTCTCCAGCCGGTCGACCTTCTCCCTCAGGCGCTCCGCCCGCTCGAAGAGCGTGGCGTGGACGTCGGCGTACTGCCGGATAACCGAGGCCGCCCGCGAGCGCAGCGCGGGGTCGTCCGGCACCCCGGCTTCCTCCCCGCGGTGCCGCGGGCGCCCGAAGAGTCTGTTCAGGGCGCGCCTCAGGGCCCCCGGGAAGGAGCGCAGCGTAAGGTCCGCGAAAGACGGTAAACTTTCCTCATTCATGGCACACATGATAAACCGTCGCGCGCTTCTCGTAGTGATCCTGTTCTCCGCCTTCCTCGGGGGATGTTCGGGTGTCCTCCAGGAGGACCCCCGTGAGCGGGCCAACGAGGCCATCGTCGACGCCAACGAGTCGATAGCCGAGAACAACAAGCTCTTCGAGAAGGCCCGCAACACCTACGCGGACGTCAAGAAACAGATAGAAGCTGGGGAAGACCCCTCGGGAGAGCGAGACCGCATCACCGAGGCCAAGAACACCCTCGAGGAGGCGCGCGGCAACCTCGACGACGCCAAGGAGTCGCTCGGGGCCATACAAGACCTGGAGGTGGACCGGGACATAAAGCGCTACGCGAGCCTTCTCTCGGAGGCGATGGACGCCCAGCTCGCCGCCGAGGCCAAGGAGATAGAGTTCTACGATCTTCTGGAAGAGGACCCCGCCCTCGATAACAACCGAGAGCGGGCCCTCGACCTCCTCTCGGAGATCGGGGCCGGCTACGAGAAGGCCGAGAGGGCCTACGGGGAGGCCCAGGACCTCGCCGACTCCAACCCGAACGTTATCGAGGCGGCCCCCGAAGGGGGCGGGAACGCCGACGACGGCTAAATCAGCCGGTCAGCGCGCCGCCTTGAGAAGGCGGCTCGTCAGCTTCTCAGCAAGCGGTAGGAAGCTGATAAGCTGAAAAATGCTGGCCACCTGAAATGCTAAGCGGGCTGGCAGGAGGGGCAGGAGTACGTACCCCGGCCGGCTACGCGCCACTTCAGTATCTCCGCGCCGCACCTGGGACACGGCTCGCCCGCGCGGGTGAAGACACGCAGCTGGTGCTGGTACTTGCCGCTCTCACCGAAGGCGTCGTGGTAGGAGTCGAAGGTCGTCCCCCGCAGCTCGATCGCCCGCCCCAGGATGGCGCGTGTCGCGGTGTGGATCGCGCGTATCTCCTCCGGGCCGAGGGTATCGGCCTTACGCGCGGGGTGAACGCCGGCGGCGAAGAGCACCTCGTCCACGTAGATGTTGCCGAGGCCGGCGACCACAGACTGGTCGAGTAGGAGCCCCTTGACCGAGGCCTTTCTGCTCAAGGTCTTCGCGAGGTACTCGGGGGTGAAGTCATCCGAGAACGGGTCGGGGCCGAGGCGTGAGATCAAGGGGTGCTCGCCCACCTTCTCCGGCTCGTAGAGGTGGAAGTAGCCGAGCCAGAGCCGGGTAAAGGCCAAGACGAAGCCGCCCTCGAACTCCAGGACGGCGGTGTTGATCTTGTCCGGCTCCGTCCACGCGGGCAGGCGCAGCACCCGCCCAGAGATGACGAGGTGGACAACCCCCACCACGTCCCCGAAGTCCAGAAGCGTGATCTTCCCGCGCCTCCCCGTCCCCCGCAGCGTCCTCCCCGCCAGCCTGCTCGGGAACTCCTCCGCCTCCACGTTGGTCACGTCCGGCCTGAAGACCCCGGCCCGCAAGACCTTGCGTCCGCCGGCTAGAGACCTTATGTCCTCTGAGATGACCGTTACCTCCGGTAGCTCCGGCACTTAAAGACCTCCCAAGTACTTCTCCAGGTACAGGGCGACCCCGTCCTCGTACACCGGCGGCGCCACGGCGTCCGCGGCCTCGCGCACCTCGGCCGTCATCCCTCCCACCGCGACGCCGTGCCCGACGAAGCGGAGCATATCCACGTCGTTGTCCGCATCGCCGAAGGCGATGGTGCGGGCGGGGTCTATCCCCCAGTGCTCGCAGAGGAATCGTAGGGCCTTCGACTTCGTGCCCTCGAGGCCCCCGACCTCGACGTAGTGCGGCAAGCTGCGGGTGACGAAGAGCCAACCGCGGAACGCGTCCTGCGCCTCCCTGAGCCAGCCCTCCACGTCGTCGGGGTGGTCCACGAGCACGAGCTTGGTCGGCTCCTCCCCGTCGCTCCGGAGCCAGTCGGCCGGGTCCTCCACTACGGAGAGCCCCGGCTCCTCGTAGGTGCGTAGGTGCTTGAGGGCGGCCGGGGTATCCGGGGAGGTGATGACGCGCCCGTCCACGAAGACGCGGGCGTGCAGGTCCCTCTCCGCCGCCCACTCCAGAACCTCGATGCCAAGGTCTTTGGGCAGCGTGCGGTGCAGGAGCGTCTCGCCGTTCATCCGCCGGACCATCGAGCCGCCGTAGCAGATAACGGGATCTTCGCCGGCGAAGCCGAGTCTCCCCGCGTGCTCGCACGCCCCCTCGAAGCGCCGACCCGTCGCCACGACGAGGCGTATTCCTCTGTCTCGGAGTCCGTCGAGGGCGGCCATGGTCCGGCCCGTAATCTTCAGGTCCCGCCGCAAAACGGTACCGTCCAGATCGAATGCGCCCAGCTCGAAGGGCAGACCGTCGTTTTCGCCGTCGTTCGTCACCATCGAAGATCCTACCTTAGACGGGTTGGGGCTTCCGAACGCCCGGTTTTCGAGCCGGAAACACGGAGATGGTATCGCAACCACCGAGATACACCTATGACCGTGAGGCGCATACGGAGGTAGGTCACACAAACTGACTCATCAGGCCCCGATGAACCACGAACTGCCCGTAGGTCTGGTCTTCGGGAGCTCGCCAAGAAGCTGTATCCTCTCGCAGGACATCGAGAGCGTTACCATGTGCTCGGATCAGCCGGGCGCCGGCCCGCCGGCGCTCGCGGCGGATCGGCGCCCGAGCTCCTTGCGGACGGTGTGGGCGACTTCGTTTCCGAAGAGCTCGATCGCCCGCATGACCTTGGCGTGTGGCATCGTGCCGACGCTGATCTGCGCCATAAAGCGCTCGTGGCCGAAGAGCTCGTGCTCGAAGAGGATCTTCTCCACGACCTCCTCCGGGCTGCCGACGACGAGCGCGCCGCGCGGCGATCGTCCCGCCTCGAACTGCCCGCGGCTCATCGGTGCCCAGCCGCGCTCCCGGCCGATCCGGTTCATCATAGCGGCGTAGGTGGGGAAGTACTCGTCGCTCGCCTGCCGGGAGGTCTCGGCCACGTAGGTGTGCGAGTTGATGCTGATTGGCAGCCGCCCCGGGTCGTGTCCGACCCCTCTCGCGGCCTCGCGGTAGAGCCGGGCGAGCGGCGCGAAGCGCTCGGGCTGGCCGCCGATGATCGCGATCGCCAGCGGCAGGCCGAGCAGCGCGGCACGGACGACCGACTGCGGTGTACCGCCGACGGCGATCCAGACCGGCAGCGGGTCCTGGACCGGGCGCGGGTAGACGCCGGCGTCTTCGAGTGGTGCGCGGTGCTCGCCCGACCACGTGACGCGCTCTGACTCGCGCAGCTCCAGCAGCAGCTCGAGCTTCTCGGCGAACAGCTCGTCGTAGTCGCCGAGATCGTAACCGAACAGCGGGAACGACTCGATGAACGAGCCGCGGCCGGCCATGATCTCGGCGCGCCCACCCGACAACAGGTCGAGCGTGGCGAAGTCCTGGAAGACGCGGACCGGATCGTCAGAGCTCAGAACCGTGACCGCGCTCGTCAGGCGAATGTTTTTCGTGCGCTCTGCGGCCGCGGCGAGCACGACGGCCGGCGCGGAGACAGCGTAGTCCGGGCGGTGATGCTCGCCGACGCCGAAAACGTCGAGGCCGACCTGGTCGGCCAGCTCGATCTCCTCGAGGAGGTTGCGCAGCCGCCGTGCCGGGTAGGTCTCGGGACCGACGTCGGCGAAGGTATAGAGGCCAAGTTCCATCGCAGGTTCCTTTCGGGTCGAGCCCGTCACACACGGCCATCTGGGGACGTGTCAAGGCTTGAAACACGAAATCCAGGGGGTGAATGTTGCACGTGTTGAACTACACTCACTTCGATGCGGCTCGACGTAGCTTCTATGCGACGCAAAACGGTCAGGTGCTGTGATCAGTTGGTCCGCGGTCTCCTGCCGGGCCGCCGGTTGTCGGGCTTGGCGGGGCTTGACCTGTACGAAGGTACATGCTGAAAACCGTACTCCCGTTTGGCGCGAAGGACTCCTGTCCGTGCGACCATACCACCGAAGCTATCGGCGGAGAGGATCAGAATGGATCCGGCCCGATCTGGGACGCTGCTGAGTTCTCACGAGAAATAGGAGCGGAATGAGCGATGAACTACTGACGATGGTCGAGCGCGAGGTGCTCTTGCAGCCCATAGTTTCCGTGTCTGATCTCGCCAAGACCTACGCTTCCGGCTTGCAGGCGCTCAAGAACATCAACCTGGACATCCGCCGGGGAGAGATCTTCGCCCTGCTGGGTCCGAACGGCGCCGGAAAGACGACGCTCATCAACATCATCTGCGGGATCGTCAACTCGACCCAGGGCGTCGTCTTGGCCGATGGGCACGACATCGTCTCCGAATACCGTGAGGCTCGATCCCTGATCGGCCTCGTCCCGCAAGAGCTCACGACCGACGCGTTCGAAACCGTCTGGGCCACCGTCAGCTTCAGCCGGGGCCTCTTCGGCAAACCGGCGAACCCCGGCTACATCGAGAAAGTGCTCAAAGACCTCTCACTCTGGGACAAGAAGGACAGCAAGATCATGACGCTCTCCGGCGGCATGAAGCGCCGGGTCATGATCGCCAAAGCCCTGTCGCACGAGCCGCAGATCCTCTTTCTCGACGAGCCGACGGCAGGCGTCGACGTCGAACTGAGACGGGAGATGTGGGAGATGGTGCGCTCGCTGCGCGCGACCGGCGTGACCATCATCCTCACCACCCACTACATAGTAGAGGCCGAAGAGATGGCCGACCGGATCGGGGTGATCAGCAACGGCGAGATCGTCCTGGTCGAAGAGAAAGCCGAACTCATGCGCAAGCTCGGTAAAAAGCAGTTGATGCTACAGCTGCAAAGCACGCTCGACGAGGTACCGGATGAGCTTGCCGGCTATGGACTGGAACTTGCGGCAGACGGCACCGAATTACTCTACACCTACGACACGCAAACCGAGCGCACCGGCATCACCACCCTGCTCGCAGACCTCAGCGAGGCCGGCATCAAGTTTAGTGACCTGCAAACGAGACAGAGCTCGCTCGAAGAGATCTTCGTCGATCTCGTGAAGGAGAGACGGTGAACTTTCACGCGATCCGCGCGATCTACACCTTCGAGATGGCGAGGACCTTCCGTACGCTGCTGCAGAGCATCGTCTCGCCCGTTATCTCGACGTCATTGTATTTCGTCGTCTTCGGCGCGGCGATCGGTTCGCGCATCACCGATATCGAGGGGGTCAGCTACGGCGCTTTCATCGTGCCAGGGTTGATCATGCTGTCGCTGTTGACGCAGAGCATCTCCAACGCGTCGTTCGGTATCTTCTTCCCCAAGTTCACGGGGACTATCTACGAGCTCCTGTCGGCTCCCGTTTCCTACATCGAGATCGTTATCAGCTACGTCGGCGCGGCTGCGACCAAGTCGATCATACTGGGCCTGATCATCCTGGCCACGTCAGGCCTGTTCGTACCGCTCGAGATCGCGCACCCGTTGTGGATGCTCGCGTTCCTCATTCTCACGTCCGTGAGCTTCAGCCTCTTCGGCTTTATCCTCGGCATCTGGGCCGACGGTTTCGAGAAGCTACAACTCGTGCCGTTTCTTATCATCACGCCGTTGATCTTCCTCGGGGGTAGCTTCTACTCCGTCGATATGTTGCCACCGTTCTGGCAAACGGCCACCCTCTTCAACCCGGTCGTCTATCTGATCAGCGGCTTCCGCTGGAGCTTCTACGGGATCGCCGACGTGAGCGTGGGCGTGAGCCTGGCCATGACGGTCTGCTTCCTAGCCTTATGCCTAACGTCGGTGTGGTGGATCTTCAAAACAGGGTACCGACTCAAAACGTAGACCCTCTCGAGAGACCCTACTACTCAGGCTTGCCTTCGACCACCACGTCGAGGCCCTCTTTGAGGGTGTTGCATCCGGTTGTGAGGACGCAGTGAGGGTTCTGGCCGAGGTTCCTGGCTTTGCGCTCGTGCGGTCCGGTGCAGAAGTACAACGCGCCGTCCAGCCAGACGGCCACCAAGGGCGTGACGTGTGGCCGCCCGTCGGGACGCATCGTCGAGCGCCAATACACCTCTGCCTCCTCCAGGTGCTCGAGTGCCTCGGCCCACGGTGTCGGGGTCGCGTCATCGCTATTGAACTGCGGTTCTAGCTCCGTCACCGGCTCCGTACCAGCCATTCCTTCTCTCCTTTGTTCCGGGGGCCCAGGGGTGTGTGCACCTACGCCGCCTCGTCGGCGAAGTCGAAGGTCAGCCAGCGGTCCGGACGAATCGTGAACAGTACGAGCTCGCTTCTGGGGTGCTCGAGCTCTGCTTCGACGAACCCCCGGGACGCCTCCTCGGGGAGGTACCGGCGGGCGACGGCGAGCATCTGCTCGGCGGACGGCGGACGGTCGGCCCCGACGACGGTGCCCTCGACGGTTACGTACCTGTACGGGAACTCCTCGCGTTGGACCAAGAGGCTCAGCACGCCCGCCTTCTCGATGAGCCGCGTCTTTCGGGCCTTCCTGCCCTGCGTCCCAGTGAAGAAGGTGACGTTTCCACCAGGCTCGTAACCGTACCAGATCGGCACGGTCAGGGGCGGCCGGACGCTGTCGCTGCCGGCGCTGATTACCCCGACGTGCGGTTCGGCGAGGAACTCCTGGCGCTCTTGCTCGGTCATCCGTCTGGGCATGCGTTCTCCTCCTGGAAACGGTCGGGGGCACTGGCTGGTCAGCGCGTCGACGGTCATCTAGACATAGAGAAGCCGCCGCGTCCCGTTTGCGTCTATTCCTCTGCTTCCTCTACCGCCGGCCTGTAGTAGAGGACGGCGACTCCCGAGCCGAACGTCTTCGTCTCTATGAGCCTCAGAATCCTCTTTTCGATGTCGTCCCCAAAGAGACGTTTCCCGCTACCCACGACGACGGGAAAGACCATGAGCCGGTACTCGTCGATGAGGTCGTGGTGCATCAGCGTGTTCACGAGATCGCGGCTGCCGAAGACCAAGATGTCCTTGCCGGGCTGCTGCTTGAGCCTGGACACTTCCTCCGCGACGTTCCCCTCGATCAACGTCGAGTTGTTCCACTCGAGGGGCTCTTCCAGGGTCCTCGAGACGACGAACTTGGGATAGCCGTTCATCATGTCAGCGTATTGCCCGAGTTCTGCTCGGCGAAGACCACTGTATTGCTCCATCATATTGGGCCAGGCAGCAGCGAAACCATCGTAGGTAACCCGCCCCAGCAGAAGGGCGTCGCTCGCAGCAAGTTCGTCGAACTTGAACTTCTCCTGTTCTTCACTCGTGAACCGGAATGTCCAGCTCGGACCTTCGATTATGCCGTCCAGCGACACGAACTCCGATACGATTACTTTTCTCACGTCAATCCTCCATTGGAGGTTGAAGCCAGGTAGGCTTTGTCTGCCCTACGTGTCTCCCTAGACTTAGCAGCTTACTCGGCTTCCGGCAGGGGCGCGTCGAGGAACGGCGTGACGGCGGATGCCAAGGCGGGGGAGGAGAAGATGTTGTAGTGCGTCGTGGCGGGCAGGATGGCGAGCCGGGCGATGGACATCCCGGATCCATCCCACCCGGCGTCGGCCTTGCCGCCGCCGAACAGCTCGAAGAACTCCACGGCGTGCGCGGTGCGGACGCTGTCGGCGTCCCCAACCACGATCATCGCCGCCACCTCTTCCGACCAGTCGTAGTCCTGCCCAAGCAGCCGACCCAACTTGGTGAGCAGCACCGGCCAGTTTTCCGGCCTCGGCGCGACGCCGGCGTAGAGTTGGAACATGGGTGTCTGCTGTGTCTGCTTCATCGGCTCCGCGGCCTCGGGACCCATCTGCCCCATCCCCGCGAGGATCTCAGGGTACCAACCATCGCGCTTGAAGGGGGTCGAGACGAGCACCACCTTGAGCACAACCTCGGGGTGCCGGATGGCGGTCTGCAGAGCAACGCCGCCGCCCAGAGAGTAGCCCATGACGTCGACTTTTCCGAGGCCGAGATGCCCGATCAGGGCGGCGACGTCCTCGGCCATCATCTCGTAGGAGAGGGGCGGTCGATGTCGGCCGTGCGCCCGTGGGCCTGCAGATCGGCTGCGACGACCTGTCGGCCTTCGGCGAGCACCGGCAGGACCTCGCCGAACATCTCGATCGCGCCGACGCCACCGTGCAGCAGGATCAGCGATTCGCCGCTGCCGTGGATCTCGTAGTATATGTTGAGGCCGTTCACCTCGGCGTAGTTGCCCGCTCCCAGGACGTGTGAGTCGCCGTTGGTCATGGTTGGTTGCTGCTCCCTTGGTGGTCGGCATCACCAGGTTGGAGCATACGGAGATGGTCCTAAAATACAACCAGCAAATCTTGCAAAACTAATGGATGAAGCCGGATCAGGACTTCCGGTGATAGAATATTGTTGTGGTTACCATGCGCACCTACGACGACGGCTGCGCCGCAGCCCACGCCCTTGACCTCGTAGGCGAGAGGTGGGCGCTACTGGTCGTCCGCGAGCTGCTGCTGGGGCCGAAACGTTTCACAGACCTGCGGGCCGGCCTGCCCCACGCGAGTCCCAACGTCCTCTCCCAGCGCCTGCGCGAGCTGGAGGGGGCAGGGGTGGTGCGCAGGAGGAAACTTCCGCCGCCGGCGGCCTCCCGGGTCTACGAGCTGACCGAGTGGGGGACGGAGCTTGAGCCAGTCGTCATCTCGCTGGGGCGCTGGGGCGCCCGCTCCCCGTCGAGGTCCCGCGACTGCGGGCTGGGCGTCGATTCCCTGATCCTCTCCCTCCGGACGATGTTCGACCCGCGCGCCGCCGAAGGAATCGAGGCGAGCTACGAGCTCAGGCTCGGGGAGGATGTCTTCCGCGCCGAGATCGCCGACGGCCTCTTCGAGATCTCCCGAGGGTCCGCGGAGCAGCCCGACGCGGCCATCGAGGCCGACCCTGCCACGCTGGCTGCCCTGGTCTACGAGGGCAGCCCGCTCGACGAGGCGTTGCGCTCCGGGAAGGTGGAGATCGAAGGAGACGAGGCGGCAGTGGAGCGCTTCTTTACGCTCTTCGCCCTGCCAGAGCCGGCCTCGCCCGCTGCCGGGGCGTAGCGTCGCTCGCCCGGCCGGTTGCGGGGCCGCCCAAGATCGCTCTGGCAGCCGTCTCGTCTCCGATCGGATCGTATAATAAGCGTAACTATCGCCGCTGAGTGACACCACTCACAGCATGGCGGAGGCACCCAGCTCGCGGTCGCAGGCCGAGCCGCGCCGTAGCTCAGGCCGAAAACTCTTCCTCGTTCCCGTTTCTAGCTGCTCCATCAGCATCAGCAGCATGTCATTAGAACCTTCCAGTAGATGGTCTCTACTATCTGCTACAGTGGAAGCGTTCGTCGTAGTGGCGACCGCCGCGACAGGCAGGCTGGCAGGACCGTCGCACGTACTGCGGGTGCCCCCAACCCGCCACTGCAGGAGAGCGGGGGCATAATCTATTGGCGCGGCGCCGAAGTAGATTATTGAGGCCGAAAAAGAAAGGAACCACTTCCATGCTTGCCATGAATTATCGGGGGCCGCGGCGAGTCCGCATCGACCATAAACCCATGCCGGAGATACTGCATCCTCAGGACGCCATCGTCCGGGTCACGCGCTCGTGTATCTGCGGATCCGATCTGCATTTATACAATGGGTCCGTGCCGGATACCCGGGTGGGAATGACGTTTGGCCATGAGTTCACCGGCGTGGTGGAGCAGCTCGGCGAGGAGGTGGAGAAACTGAAGATCGGCGACCACGTTCTGGTGCCGTTCAATATCGCCTGCGGAACGTGTGTCTTCTGCCAGCAAGGACTGTATGGGAATTGTCATGAATCCAATTCCCAAGCCACCGCGGTAGGTGGCATCTTCGGCTATTCGCATACCGCGGGCGGCTACGATGGCGGGCAAGCGGAATATGTCCGCGTCCCGTATGCCGATGTGAGTCCTACGGTCATTCCGGAAGGCATGGACCTGGACGACGCAGTGCTGCTCACCGACGTGGTACCAACTGGACATCAGGCGGCTGAAATGGGCGGTATTCAACCCGGTGATACCGTTGTGGTTTTCGGAGCCGGACCGGTGGGCATCATGGCGGCCAGATGCGCTTGGCTCTTCGGGGCAGGACGAGTCATCGTGATTGATTATGTGGATTACCGTCTCGAATTCGCGAGAAACTATGCTCCCTGCGAGGCTTATGACTTCAGGTCACTGCAAGACCCGGTGGTATTCATAAAACGGATTACCGAGTCCTTGGGGGCCGACGTGTGTATCGATGCCGTGGGAGCTGAAGCTGCTGGCAGTGCGATGCAGACGATCCTCGGCAGAAAATTGCTGATGCAGGGAGGGGCGGCCACCGCGCTGCATTGGGCGATCAACTCTGTAAAAAAGGGCGGGATTGTCTCCATCGTTGGCGTGTATGGCCCGATCGACACCCTCGTCCCAATTGGAAATGTGGTGAATAAAGGCATTACCATCCGGGCGAACCAGGCATCGGTGAAGCGGCTGTTGCCGCGGCTGATTGAGCAGGTGCAGAATGGCATCCTCGATCCGAAAGCACTGATTACCCACCACATCCCTTTGGAGGATGTGTCGGATGCCTACCGGATTTTTTCAGCGAAGCTCGACGGCTGCATCAAGCCGGTGCTGATGCCACCGTCGGCCAGAACGTAGAGAGGAACCGCTATGGAACATACAGCAAAAGACCCCTCGCAGAACAAGGGGTGGGGCGTGGATGCCGATCCAAGAAACGACCCGACCTACCCGATGAAGAATCGCAACAATGGCGAACACGCGGGCTACAGCTGGGAGCGTCCGCCGCAGCAGCCGATCACTATTGAGGTCCTGCAT
>Ga0126311_10001607_pt1 | contig 11030 bp, 7 predicted proteins | sample Plot61_FD_92539 | JGI IMG/M metagenome (GOLD analysis project Ga0126311, IMG submission 92539) | Serpentine soil microbial communities from UC McLaughlin Reserve, CA, USA - Plot61 | ecosystem: Environmental > Terrestrial > Soil > Grasslands | place: USA: UC McLaughlin Reserve, Lake County... | reverse complement strand
CCATCTGCGAGAGCTGGAAGGGATCCAGCCCTGAGACGGCACCGGCGGTCAGGATCGGGATGCCGAACCCCCCGAAGGCGACCGGTGCGGTGTTCGCCAAGAGCGCGAGCGACGCGGCGTAGATCGGCTCGAAGCCCAGCCCCGCCATGAGCGAGCCAGTGATCGCTACCGGCGTCCCAAAGCCAGCCGTCGCCTCAAGGAGCGCCCCGAAGACGAAGGCGATCAGGACGACCTGTATCCTCCTGTCGTTACTCAACCCCGCCAGCGAGTCCCTGATGGTGTCGAAGTGGCCGGTGTCCACGATCACGTTGTAGACGAAGATGGCATTGATCACAATCCAAACGATCGGGAACATCCCGAACGCCGCTCCGAAAAGGGCCGAGTTCAGCGCCAGCCCTACGGGCATCCCGTAGACCAAAACCGCGATGACGAGCGCCACAACCAGGGTGATCAGGGCCGCCCACTGCGCTGCCATCCGGATACCCGCAAGCAGTACGAACAGCACCACTATCGGGATCAGGGCCACAAGCGCCGAGAGCACCAGGTTGTTCGCGACCGGCTGGTATACCTGCTCGTACACTTGACCCTACCTCCCCCTAGATATGTCCGACACTTACACCGCTTCTTCTACCCAGAAGCCGCCACGTTTCACTTGCACCACAAACATCACCGACAATATGGCATCCTGCACAAGGCGGCGCAAGCCCCCGAGCGAAGGGCGGCGCGGCTCAGGTTGTGTTCGAATGTGTTTCTCGCATCGCCAAGGAATGTATTTTTTCGACCTCTCTCGTCCCCATGACACTCTCGAACAAGGGTCCCCGCTCTGCTTACCGAGGAGGGCATCGAGCAGTTAGAATGAACCTGAACCTAAGAAAGGAGGCGCGGCGCGGGCCCTACATCCTCCAATGGCGCGGCCCGCGCCACAGCTCATGGGGAGTGTACCAGAGAAGCCAAACGAAGCCCCGGCCCGCAAGTTCAAAGTTCCAGAAGACGTGCACGCGAGGTGGGTCCTGCTGCAGGCCTTTCTGGGCGCCCAGGTCGAATTCGAAACGAGGTTCCCCGCGGCCCACGATGTGCTGTTCCCAGACGCGAAGCGCCCTGAACGCAGTGGGCTGCTGCTACCCTCTTTCGGGATCCGGGTTATGCGATGGGAACCTCTTCCTCATATCGGACACGCTAAAGGACCCTCTGAAGAAGGCGACGCGTATTCGGCAACCTACCTACATCGGGAGATAGGACCAAGTTCGGTTGATCAGGGCTTTGAGCCTATAGACCCAACCTACTTGAGAGGGCTACTCTTGGCGATTCTCGGCAGAGAGGAATACGCAGAGCGCGTGTTGAATCCCCTCGAGGGACTGCAGGATTTCGACAGATCACCTGTGCGCATCACGGACTTGCGCTTGGCCATGAACCTGAGACCGGGTACGCTGACGCAGGGTTTGCACCCGATACTGGAGCTGCTGCCTCGCCCGATCACCACAGATGGCGTCGTCCTGTGGAAACGCCGAATGCTGGGGGAGCCCTTCGAAGCCGAAGCGGTGCAGAATCACTTCGAGAATGACAACATTCGGGTAGCAGCGGTATCCTTTGCGGCAGCCGCACTGTTTCTGTTCTTGGATTTCGATATGCCCGGCCTCGAAAGGGCGACGTCTTATCGTTTAACGGAGCAGATCGAAGGGTTAGCAGAGATCATTGGTAAGCTCAGGACTAACCTCAAACGCTCGGCCGGTAAGCTGGAACACCTGCTGGCGAATCGATCGGCTGGCAACCAGCCACACAAGGAGTATCGCTACTATCTCGCGCTGAAGGCCTATCGCCTCGGAGAAGATGAGAAGACAATAGCCCAATGGTACGGGATCAACCCACGTGATAAGGACACGCTGCGTGGGACCAGCAGTTGGAAGAAGAAGTTACGGGAAGAGGTTATAGCACGAGGCGTTGAGGTAGAGAAAGAACGCTTCCCACGTGCCGCCGCTATCTTCGCTAACAAGGATGACCCCCACGTAGAGCGTAAAGCCCGAGAAGCCTACCGAGCCTATTCGCAGTATCCGAGGCCAAGAGACTATGACCAAGCGCATCCCGCGACGAGGCACCTTATGGACCAAGGGCTCTACATCGTGGTGGGCAAAGCCATACGCGTGAACTATCAAAGCGAGCGAGGGCTCGAGGTTATTGAAGCCTACATGCAGCTGGGTTCTTGTCTGGTTAAGGGGATCTCGCCCTTTCCGTAGAACGGCTGCGCGCGTTCTCTGCAAATCATTTCTTGAGGAGGTTTGTAGAGACTTCGGTCAGGAAGGTTGTAAGTTAAGTTTTGCGCATGCTCCGGAAGCAGCGCACATACACAATCTCCGAGGCCGCTGAAGAGCTGGCCGTTACTCCGAGCTGGCTGCGGATCGCTGAAAGGCTGGGATCCGTCCCGCGGGCCCGGCGTGCCCCGAACGGCTGGCGTTACTACACCTTCGAAGATCTCGAGCACCTGCGCCGACTAGGCGTCGGGGAGCACAAGAGGCGCCTGGCAGAGAACGGTGAATAGGCCTCGCCTCACCTACACCCCGCACCCCGACGCCACGTCAGAGAGTGAGCCACATGCACTCGCTTGCGTCTATCGCTTTGTGCTTGAGCGGCATGCCGCCAGGGCAGCTGCTGCCGGAGGTTTCCTTAGATTGGAAGGAGGTATCGATGGACCCTTGACGAAAGAGCCAGACGAAGATGCTGATAGTTCGCCAATGAAAGAACCCTAGTTTAGAGGTTCTCGCGTGCCTAGTAAGGAGGTCTCCAGTTCATGAGTTTTCACATGGACGTACGCGTTGATCGAGTCTTCGAAGAAGGGTCCTATCGAGCCATCCTCGAGAACGTCGAGGAGAAGGACACCAAGTTTGGCGAGCGCCTGATGTGGACCTTCCGCTTCCCCGAGGAGAATGCCGAGGTCGTCGGCTTCACCAGTATGTCCCCGTCCACCAAAGCCAACGCCTACCGGTGGGCCGAGGCCATCATGGGACACATAGACCCGAAGAAGGGCTGGGGACCCGAGGACGTCATCGGTGGCGAGTGCATCGTGGTCCTCGAGATCACCGAGGATGCCCAGGGCGTCCAGAAGAACAAGGTCGTCAAGGTTAAGCCCGCCGAGTAGGGATAGAAGCTGACGAAGAAGACCCCGACGAATACCGTCGCAGGGCAGCTTCGGGTGGGGGCGCTAAATGCCCCCACCACCGTTCGAGGGAACTTACACAAAGGTGGAGGGATCTGGAAAATGGCACTTTCAACACCAGAAGACCACATTGACCAAGCTGAACAGCTCACCCTGTTGAGTCCGGAGGAGTTGACGAAGTTGCGGCGCTCCGTATCGTCTCGGCCTCCTACAAGGAAGACAGCGCCCTCTGAGGTCAGAGGAGCCCGTAAGCTGCGTCGTCCGAAGGACAGTCCTGTTCAGGGTGAGCTGCCGTTTCCGTAGGCAGAGGTAATCAACCGTGGGTAGCGATCGCCCTATCGACCATATTCTTGGCGCTCTCAAAGGTGTCGAGCGGCACGACGGTTACTTCAAAGCGCTTTGCCCCGGCCACCCAGATCAAAACACACCTAGCCTCTCGGTCACGGAGAAAGAGGACGGCGCGGTGCTGGTCCACTGCTTCGTCTGCAAGGATCAGGAAAAGGTGTTGCGGGGGTTGGAGGAGAGAGGTATACGCAGATCCGACCTCTTCTACGAGAACGGCAAAAGACCTGACCGTAACGGCCGCAAGAAGGCCAAAAGGCGCATGTGCCTCACCAAGGCATACGACTACAAGACGCCGGACGCAAGATTCATCAAGCACCACACGCTCAGGTTCATGGCACCGCCCGAAGGTGAGATGCACCACCCCGACTGCCTAGGCGACCACTTCAACAGCAGCAGGAAGGACAAGGATTTTCTGCAGGCCCGACCGGACGACCATGGCGGCCACGTCTTCGGTCTCGACGGCGTCCAGACCATCCTCTACAACCTGGCAGACGTTATGCAGGCGGCCTTGCGCGGCGAGATGGTCGTCTGGGTCGAGGGCGAGAAAGATGCCGACAACGGCATGGAGCGCCTCGGGCTGACCACGACGACCTGCCCGATGGGGGCCAAGCACTGGAAGTCCTATTACGCCGGCTACTTGACGGGCGCCCACGTGGTCATCGTGGCCGACAACGACGGACCCGGAGGCGAGCACGCCGAAATGGTAGCGACCGAGCTCCTTCCCTTCGCCGCCAACGTCAAAGTCCTGAAGCTGCCCGGCCTACCCGAGAAGGGAGACCTCTCCGACTGGATCGATGCAGGCGGGACTCGCGAAGAGTTCGACCGCCTGATCTCAGAAGCCCCCCGATTCTTTCTCCCCACTATAGAGTCGGGGTTTGGGGAGAAAGAATTATTGCCGGTCAAGTCGCTGCGGGAGGTAGTCGCCGAGGCCGAAGAGGCCCCCGAGTTCATCGTCAAGGACCTGCTCAAAAAGGGTGAGCTTACCGATCTCTCGGGGCTAGCCAAGTACTCAGGTAAGACGACCTTGGTGATGCACATGCTAAAGGCCGTGCGCACCCGGGACCTATTCTTGGGCGAGCCCACCAAAGAGGCCCGCATCCTCTACCTCACCGAGCAGGGCAACAACTTCAAGGAGGCCATAGAGAACGCCGCCCTCGACCTCGACGACGACGGATTCGTGGTCGTCCAGCACCGCGACGTTCGGGGTGAGGAATGGGCAAAGCTCATAGAGAAGGCCGTGAAGCTCTGCGAGAAGGATGGCCGCGACGTCCTCGTGGTGGACACCTTCGCGGCGTTCACGAAGCTCGTCGGCTCCGAAGAGAACAACGCCGGTGACATCCGCGAAAGGATGGAGCCGCTAAAGAAGGCCGGGCAGAGCCACGACCTCGCGGTCTTGGTGGTCCGCCACGCCGGCAAGGACGGCAAGGGGCGCGGCTCCTCTCAGTTCGAGGCCGAGGTCGACATCGTGGCCTCCTTAAAGCGTCCGGAGGGCAACCATGCCGATACCGTGCGGCAGCTGGAGACCATAGGCCGCTACGGAGCGACGAAGCTGAATATAGAGCTTTCCGAAGAGGGTTACGTGCCCCTGGGTTCCGACGAGAAGGTCGCCTTCTCCAAGGCTGTGAGGACGATAAAGGGCGTCCTGCCGCGCCGGAGAGAGAATGCCGTCACCGAGGATGCCCTCGCGGAGAAGGTCAAGGGGGAAGTCTCCAAAGGGACCTTGATTCGGGCTTTGCGGTGGCTCGTGGACCAAGAGACCGTCGTGCGTGAGGGGTCGGGCAAGAGGGGGTCTCCCTACACCTACTGGCTACCCCCTAGAGACCCAGACCCCTCCAACTCTTTCTCCCCAAACCCCCATCCCATAGGTGGGGAGAAAGAAACGGACGAAAAAACGGAGGGGGGTACAGGTTCCGAGGGCTCATATGAACTCGTCACCGATCCCGACCGTCTCGTAGAAGTCGCGGACTATCTCGAGGGCGTCGTCGAGGCTGCCATCGACCTCGAGACCACCGGCCTTTCCCCCATAGAGGACAAAATCAGGTTGCTATCCGTGCACGCGGGTGAGGAGACCTTCCTGATAGACGCCTTCGAGGTGGACCCCTCGTCGGTCTTAAAGGCCCTCAAGGATAAGGTGCTCTACGTGCACGGCGCGGAGTTCGATCTCCCGTTCCTCTTCCACCACTACGGATTCGAGCCTCCCGTGAGCTTGATCGACACCCTGCACCTCTCACAGGTAGCGCGTGCTGGGGAGTGGGAAGGGAAGGAGAACGGCGGGTGGCAACGGAAGAGGCATTCCTTGAAGGACGCCCTTGAGCGCGAACTAGAGGTCGTGTTGGGAGATAAGATGAAGTTCCAGCGCGGGAAGGCCTGGACCGGGGACCTCGCAGACGAGCACCTCGAGTACGCCGGCGGCGACGTTGTGCACCTTAAGGACCTCGCCGATAAGCTCCTCGCCTTGATAAAGGATCGCGGTCTTACAGAAGTGTGGGAGCTCGAGCGGAGGGCGAAACCCTTGTTCCTCGACATGTGCACCAGGGGAATTCCCTTGGATAAGAAGCGTTGGGAGAGATTAACCGGCGAGCTTGAGGAGAGGGTCGCTTCCCTCAAGAAGAAGGCAGATGATCTCGCCCCGCCACACCCCGAAGGGCTTCAGTGGAACTGGAACAGCCCGCCGCAGGCCAAAGAGGCCTTCTCGGTTGTCGGGCTAAAGATCTCAGACCTACAACGCGAGACCCTCTCCAAGTATGAACACCCCCTGGTCGAAGCCGTCGCCGAGTATCGCAACACCCAGAGCCTGCTCTCCCGGGTACGCAGCTGGGCTGCGGGCCGGTACCGGGAAGGCAGGGTCTATCCGCAGTGGAACCCCGCCGGGGCTGCGACGGGGAGGGCGTCGTGCACGTCACCTAACGTGCAGAGCTTACCTAAAGGAGGAGACTTCCGGGGCTGCGTCCGACCCCAAGAGGGGCGTGTCCTCGTCAAGGCGGATCTCTCGCAGATAGAACTCAGGGTGCTTGCCGCGATCACCGAGGACGAGAATATGCTTGAGATCTTCGGCAGGGGAGGTGACCTCCACCTCAACACGGCGGAGGTTTTGGCCGGGCGTAAGGTCAAAAAGGGAGACGCCGAGCGCCAGAAAGCGAAGGCCGTCAACTTCGGCTTGAGCTTCGGCATGGGCGCGAAGAGGTTCAAGGAGATGGCCGAGAGGGACTACGGGATCCGCATGACCTTGTCCGAGGCCCGAGACGCCAAGCAGAAGCTGCTCGCGGCCTACCCCGCGATAGGGGGTTGGCACAAGCAAGAGAGCGCGCGGAGCGAAGCGGGCGACTTCGAGACCTTCACCCTGCTGGGGCGCCGACGGGTGGTAGAGCCTGACTACGCAGGGAAGCCTTCTTTCACGGAGCGCCTCAACGCCCCGGTGCAGGGAACCGCTGCGGACATCCTCAAGCTGGCCCTCGCCGAGCTTTGGGAAAACCGCGAAGCTTATCCACATGCCTTCCCAGTCCTCACCGTGCACGACGAGGTCGTCATCGAATGTGACGAGAAGGACGCCCAAGGGGCCGCCGCCTGGCTCAGCGAGACCTTGAGACGAGCCGTAGACCTTGTCCTTGGCCTCCAGGAACTCGCCGGGGATGACGCCGTGGAGGTAACAATAGCCCCATCTTGGGAGGACTAATGGTTCGGCCGTGCTTGGAAGACAGCCAAGATCTCTGGTGATACGGAGATGCCCTCCGCCTACGCCGAAGGCCGCGACCTCCACACTCTCACAGCACGGAACCTCACCAGCTGCGAAGACGTAAGCAAGGACGAGCGCAAGCTGGCCAAGGCGGTCAACTTCGGGCTGCTTTACGGGATGGGAGCACAAGGGCTTCGGTCTTACGTCCTGAGGAATTATGGGATAAAGATGAGTCTGGGGGAAGCCGCCCTCTACCGCAGGCGCTTCTTCCAAACATACCCCGGTCTAAAAGAGTGGCACGATAACCAAAGGCGAGTCTGGCATCGCGGTGAAACCGAAACCCGGACGCTAACCGGCAGGCGTCGCATGGGCGTCGAGAGGCTGACTGACCGTCTAAACGCGCCTGTTCAAGGTACCGCAGCCGATGGCCTGAAGCTGGCCCTGGCCCTCCTGTGGGAGCGCAGTGACTAGTGTCCGGAGGCCGGGCCGGTCCTCGTCTGCCACGACGAGGTGGTCGTCGAGTGCGACGCAGAGCAGGCAGCCGCCGCAAAGGCTTGGTTGGAACGGGCGATGATCGAAGGAATGAACACGGTCGTGAACGGCATGGATGAGGGACACGTACTAATAGAGGTCGAGGGTCGTATAGTTCGAAGTTGGGCAGAAGGAGGTTAGCCCCATGTTCAGAGGCAGGGCCTTGAGGAGTGGAGCCGCTCGCGTAGTGGCCGGTGGACCTCGGAGTACAGCCGTTCGTAGACGGCTTGATCGCCTGCTGGCCTATGCGTGTATGGTTCGTACTCAGGCCCGGGTACGGAGTAGTAGTCTTCGAAGATGCCCGCACCGATACCGGCCAGCATGGCCGCGCCCCGGGCTACGCACTCCGGTTCGGAGACGACGCGCACGGGTTTCCCCGACACATCGGCCTTCAGTTGCCGCCACAAGGCGTTTCTCGCGCCGCCTCCCAACACCGTGATGCTGGATAGCTTGACCTCCACAGCCTGCTCGACGCGTTTGAGGGCGGCGTCTATCTCCAGGATCAGCCCTTCGAGCATAGCCCTCAAGAGGTGCGCGGGACGGCTCTCCTTACCGAGCGCGTAGAACGCGACCCCGTCGTCTTCTCCGTGCATGAGCGGTAAGAATACACCTCCTTCTCCTGGAGCCAGCGCGCCGGCTTCGTCGGTCCAGCGGGCGAGGTCCTCCTCGTTTCCTTCCAAAAGACGCAGCAGCCAGCCCACAGCGCCTCCCGCCTCCGGGAGCCCGGCGCCCAGGTAAAAGCTCTCCGGCAGCACATGCCGTCCCATCATGAGGCCCAAGTTGTAGCCGGTCTTGTTCAGTAGCGGCTCGCGAAGGGTGATCAATGCAGCCTCAGCCGTGCCAATCGAATCCACTACCTCTCCGGGCTCAACTACTCCAGCGCCGAAGGCCCCGCATACGTGATCATGGCCGCATACCACGACCGGGATGTCCGACGGGACCGGCATACCTGCCGCCACAGAGGACAGAAGCCTGCCGGGTCCGGCGCCAGCTTCGTAGAGTGGAGGGAGCAGGTCCAGCGGGACTCCCGCGAGAGCGCACAGCTTCTCATCCCACTCCCCACGTTCGATGCCGAACAGCATCGTGCGGCTGGCCAGCGATGGGTCGATGCTCTTCTCACCAGTCATACGAAAGACCAGGTACTCGGCCATGCCGAGCCAGTTATCGGCCTTCGACCAAGCCGCAGGCGTGTTGTCCTTGTACCACTCGAGCTTACAAGCCGAGCACCGCGGCGCTAGATGAAGTCCAGTCCTGGAGAAGAGTTCTAGGGGATCCAGGCGCTCTTTCCAGCGCGCGGCCTGAGGCGCCGTGCGCCCGTCGAACCAGGCGACCGCCGGGACGAGCGGTTCTCCGGAGTCGTCGACCAAGAAACCAGACTCGGCCATGCTGGCTACCCCGATCGCCCGCGGCGCCCCAAACCGCTCCGCGACCTGCCGGATAACCTCCAAGGCGGTGCGCTCCACCGCGCGGGCCTCGTACTCGGCCCCGCCTCCCCGAAGCCGTATCGTGGGAGTGCCACGGTGGGAAGCCCCGAGGAAGCTGCCATCTTCGTCGTAAGCGCACGCTTTCACGTGAGTCGTGCCGATGTCCACACCCAACAGCGTCAAGTCGCCGTGATCCTCCATTCCGTCTTCAGCACCCGAAGTCCTCGTCCGATCGATACGTCCGCGCCCAGGGAAATGCCTCATTTACGGCGATTGCTCGCCCGAGCAGAGTATCCTCTTGCGCCGGTTGGTGATCGCCGCCCGGGCCGCATCCCAGCGAGCGGGGCAAGCTAGGTCTGCGGCAGTTCTCATCCGGACGTCCCACCGGACTTCACTGGTAGAGTTCCGGGCGCTGGGGACTCTTAAAGTGCTCCTTTGTGCCGGAGTGCAGAGAGGCGATACAGCTCTCCACCGCCAGAAGCGACGTGTAACCATCCCACGCGTCCGGACCGGTAAGTCGTCCACCGCGGAGATTCTCTATCCACCGTTGCATCTCGAGCACGTAGGCAGCCGGGAACCTTTCGAGCCAATCGCCTTCGACGGGATGTCCGGCATACTTCTGCTTACGCAGTACGGGAGCGTTGGCAGGGGCGATGTGAAGGGTGCCCTCGTCCCCGACGACCTCCAGATCGACCTCGTAGCCGTAGCCAGCATTTACGTAGACCTCGATGTTGGCGAGACACCCTCCGCCCAGTTTAAGTTGGATCACCTGCAGGTCCAGAACCTCCTCGTCCGAAGCCGCCGGGGTATTCGTTCCGTGTACGTATACTTCTTCGATCTCCTGACCTAGCATCCACCTCGCAGCATCGAGGTCGTGTACGGCGGAGTTGACCAGAATCGACTCCGAGCTCGTACCTGGAAGAGCCACGGCGTTTCGGTGCGTCCCTTTGAACAGGACGGGGTTGCCGATGGCTCCGGAGTCGATGGCGTTTTTTACGTCGAGGTGCTGGGGATCATACCGCCTCATGAACCCGACCTGGACCACTTTTCTGTCCAGTTCGACCTCGGCGTCGACGATCCTGCGCGCATCCTCGACGGTGGTGGCCAGCGGCTTCTCGCAAAAAACCGGCTTCTGATGTTGTAGGCACTCCATAATCAACCCGGCGTGGGTCTCGTCCGGCGTCGTGATGACGACGACGTCTATGTCGTCGTCCCGGATCAGGTCTTGCTCGTTCTCGAAAACCATGACGTCCGAACCACAGTTAGCGGCCAGCTTCTCGGCCCGCGAGCGGTCCAGGTCCATTATCCCCCCCACCCTGGCGCCAGAGACCGTGGCGCTCAGGGTCCCGGCGTGGCGGGCGCCCATGCCGCCCGACCCGATCACGCCAACCGAGATTGTCTCAGAATAGACGTTCATCTCAGATCACCTCCACCTTAGTCGTAATGAGGCCAGAACCTCCTGTCCCCCGGCCCGCTCTGCGGTTGCGCCCTCTCACGAGAGGTCAGCCGGCTCGTCTTCTATCTCCGCCACCCGCACAGGCCTACCCTCCTTGCGGGAGACCTCGCAGGCGACCGCGACCCTGAGAGCCTCCATCGCCGATGCGGGGGGACTCGGGTTCTCTCGTTCGCCCTTCATCACTTCGATAAACGCAATGGTCTCCTGCCTTAGGCTTTCCCCGAACCTCTCGATAAAGTCCCGGTACGGGCCCTTGGTCGGCAAGGGGGTTTCCGGCTCCACGGAGCGGGGTTGGCTCAGGCTGTTGTCTCCCACGGAGAGGCTGTCTTGCGAGCCGAATACTTCCATCCGGAAGTCGTGGCCCCGCGGGTTGTGCCGGGTGCCCGTGATGATTACCGGCAGGCCGTCGGACATGTTCATCAGGATGGCCGTGTTGTCCACGTCGTCGTATTT
>Ga0126311_10001606_pt1 | contig 11031 bp, 6 predicted proteins | sample Plot61_FD_92539 | JGI IMG/M metagenome (GOLD analysis project Ga0126311, IMG submission 92539) | Serpentine soil microbial communities from UC McLaughlin Reserve, CA, USA - Plot61 | ecosystem: Environmental > Terrestrial > Soil > Grasslands | place: USA: UC McLaughlin Reserve, Lake County... | reverse complement strand
TATTGGATTTTCTTAAACAGAAAACGCCCCTTCCTCGCGAGTATGAAGCCGCATGGAAAGGGCCCGCCACCCCCCCGTGGCTGGCGGCCCGCCGCATCGCCTGGTAAAGTTCGCTTACTGCCCCGCGACGAGGAATACGTCCCAAGCCCAGCGGCCTACTTGCGCGCCCCGCGCGTCCCTGACCTTGGCGCGGAACCTGAATTCGTTGCCGTATTGGTCTACGCGCTTCGATGTCTTGTAGTCGAGGTCGAGGCGGGCCACCCCGAGCGAGGGCAGCGAGTGCAACTCGCCCGGCCCGGAGAAGCCGTCGTGGTTCACGTCCTGCCACAGCCGCAGGGAGGAGAAGACCGCGTCGCGGCTGTCGATAACCCCGTCGCCGTTGCCGCCATTAGAGGGCTCATCGTAGACGGCTAACGCCAGGAACCCGTTCCTTTCTTGCCCCTCAGGGGGGGCGGGTTGGGGAGTGAAATTCCCGAACATCTCCGTGCCGTCGTCAACGATGGCGTTGCTGTTACGGTCGTAAACCAGCCAGGCGTCATCGCCGCCCGGGGCCGTCCACGCCAGCCTCTCCGTTACGCGGTCGCCGTTAAGGTCGAAGTAGACGCCCCCGCCAGCGTCGGTGAGGCTAAAACCGTCCCCACTTACGTCCACGGCTATCGGCGAGTTCCAGCAGTTCCAGGAACAGGTGCTGGTAATGAACTGACAGTTCCCGTAGTACTGCGGCGGGGCCGTGGGCGTGCAATTCGCCGGCATGCCGCCCGACGGTATGTAGACGCTCACCGTCCAAACGCGCGTGCCCTGCAACAGATTGTTCGGGTCGCTTAGAACCAGCGGTATCTGGTCGGACACCAAAGCCTTCAGTTCGTAGTTGCCCGGACTCATGCTGCTCGTGTTGAGGGTGAAGGTTACGGTGGTGGTGGTGGCGTTTTGAGTCGTGGTGGTGGCGTTCTGCTGGAGTTGAGAATTGACGTACCAGAAGACCGCGACCGGCCCCGTGGGGAACGTCACGGAAAACTGCTTGGACTGCCCCTGCGCCAAACCCACGTTGCTGTCGGTCGGTAGCGCTGAGTCCGGCAGCTTGACGCCGACTTCGTATATCCGCTTGATGAGCTGCTCTGTATTTATATGGTCGTACGGTTTGCCAAGCACCCTCATCTTAGATTCGTACGTGGGGCGGTACACACCGGTGGCGCAGTAATACGCCCCTTCGTATAACCCCGGCGTGCTCGGCGTTGTCGATGTCGTCGGGATTTGAGTGCCGGCACCGATCTAGTAAAACCAGGGTATCGAGAGGTAGGCTGTATTCTTGGTCACATTCACTGCGTTGGTCGGCACGATAGAAAGGTTGCACGTCCCGTTGGGATACTCGTCCCGCAGCAAACCGAGGGTATGCCCGGTTTCATGCATAAGGGCCTCGTACCAAGTGTCGGGGTTGGGCGTCGAATAAGTTGCCGCTACCGCGTATCGCCCCCCCCCGCCCCCGTACCTAGTATCGTTTACGATGACTACTCGTAAATCTCCCTGATTCGCCGCGACACTCGCCGCGACGATGTTGTTCGCCGCTGATTCGTTTATGCATATAAGCTGAAACTTACCGTCGCAGTTGTATGTCGCGCTCAGCGCAGTATTCTTTACAATCGGCGTTGGCTGGGCGTCGGGTTTGTTGGCCCCCGACTCGGCACTCACCACGTCAATCCGGTGGACGTTGATGTAGTTCTTATAGGTCGAAAACGGCATCTGGGCAAAGAAATAATCGACGAACGATTGGGCGTCGCTTCTATACTTACCCATCTCGGCCGAAGTGTAGCCGTCGCCCAGTATGACGATGTCGAGCCTGTTCGCCGAGTCGCCGTTGTTAGTTATGGTAGTGTACGGCTCGGCCCTTACGGCCTGCGGCATAAGGGCGCACGTGAAAAAGACAAGTATGCATACAACAATGGTCTTAGCATTGTTCATAATTCGGCCCTCTTTTCGCGCCTTCGTGCGGCTTCAGTTGACGGGAATGGTGTTAACTAGTTCTAGGACAGGCCCGGCGTCTGCCTGCTTGAACTCATAGAATCGCAGCTCTTTAATCTGAGGGTTGTCAGGGAAGTTGACTTCGAAGGTCGGGCTCGACGCGTGGAGGAGTTGGCCGGACATGTGGCCGTCCGAATCCGCGGATTCCGCGCGGAATATGCGGGGGTCAGCAATTTCAGTCCACCATATAAGTTTTTGACCGCCGTTGACGGCGGCGACGAAGAGTAATTCACCATCTACGTTTACGCCCCGCGGCTGAGGTACCCCCCCGGCGCGTTTCTCCTTCACCTTGACGTTTAGCTTGCGGCCGTGGCGAAAGCTCTGGTCGGAGGGCTTCACGAACGTGGGCGCGTTCTCGTAGGCTTCCCAGCTGACCTCCATCCTCTGGTGGGACTCCGACTTCGAATGGTCAACCAATGTTGATTTGCTAACTCTGATGCCGACCGGCGTTAGTAGTGAAGTGAGATCTTCAAGAAGTATCTCATCAGAACTCTTGTTAATATTTTGCGGGTTCAACCTCTGCATGGTCTTCACCGAATCGCTCTGCTCCTGGGCGACGGCCGCGTGGGTTAAAGATGAGACGGCGAGCAGGGTTACAAGAATTGTTTTTAGCGATTGCATGAGAGACCTCAAAGGGCTTAGGTTCGGGCGACGGAGTAGTTGAGGACTTCACCGCGTGGTAAAGCGACTTGTTTCTTCGAGGCGACCCTTTATACGCTTCGCAATTTTTTAAGTCAATGTGTTTTTCCGCTGACCGCTACGCAGCCAGAAAAGCTTTGTGACACTACTGCCCGACGAACGTCGCGGCCTTGAGGTCTTCGCCGTCGGTCGAGACGGTGACGGTGCCGCGCTCGCCCGTGGTGAGAGTGAGCGCGCCGGAGTCGCGCCAGCGCCGTAGGACTTCCGCGTGCGGGTGGCCGTGGGGCGAGTCCTGGCCGACGGAGATGATTGCGAGCGCGGGGCGCGCGGCGTTGACGAAGGGTTGCGTTGACGACGTGCGGCTGCCGTGGTGCGCGACTTTGAGAACGTCGCAAGCTAAAGGGTCGCCCGCGCGGACGAGCGAGGCTTCGGCGGGCGCTTCGGCGTCGCCCGTGAGAAGAAAAGTTCTACGCCCGAGACGTAGGCGCAGGACGATTGAGTCGTTATTCGTAGAGGGCGCGTCGGCGTCCGCTTCGGCGGCGGGCGGCCAGAGGACTTCGAGCGCGGCCGCGCCGAAGCGCAGGCGGTCGCCGCGCCCGACGAGGTAGACGGGCACGCCCGCGTCGCGCGCGGCGGCGGCGAAGCGCAGGAACTCGGCGTCGTCGGAGGGGGCGCGCGCGACGAGCGCGGCGCGGACGTTGAAGGAGCGAAGCACGTCGCTCAGGCCGTCGATGTGATCCGCGTCGGCGTGCGTCGCGAGGACGTAGTCTATGCGCGAGAGCCCTCGGTGCCAGAGGTATTCGGAGACGACCGATTCGCCTATGCCGCGCGTGTCGCGCTCGAACTCTTCGGCGTCTCCGTCGTCGGCGCGTCGAAAGTCCGGGCGACCGCCGCCGTCTATGAGAAGCGTCGAGCCGTCGGGCATCGTGACGAGCGCCGAGTCGCCCTGTCCTACGTCGAGGAAGTCTACGCGAAGTCTTCCGTCGTGCAGGCCCGCGCTCAAGGGGTGCGCGACGATGACGAAGAGCATGAAGGCGAGCGCGGCGGAAGCGAGTTTGAGCGACGCGGGCTTAAGCAACGCGGAGACGGGCGCGACGTTTCCGCCGGCGTCGCCTTCATCATTCTTTTTGTCGGCGACGCCTTCCGTCTCCTTCGCGCGCGGCGGCGAGCCGAGCGGACGCCAGCGCAGGAGCGCGGCGGCGAGTAGAAGCAGCGGGACGAAGTAGAGCGCGTACACGGACGCGGGCCAGCCCGTGTATTCGGGCAGGCGCACGCTCGCGAGGTGCGCGCGCGCGAAGGGGTCTACGCCGTGCGTCATGAGCGCGGCCGCCCACTCCGCCACGCGCGCGAGCGGCGCGGCCAGCGTCGTGCTCAACTGCGCGAACGCCAGCGCGGCGAGTCCCGAGAAAGCGAGCAAGACCATCAGCGCGCCGACGAAGATGTTGAGCAGAACGGACGCGGGCGAGAGCCTGTGAAAGTGGAGTACGAGCAGCGGCACCATCGAGACCTGCACTACGAGCGAGACGACTGCGGCCGCGAAGGCGTGGCGCAGCAGCCCTTGAACGCGCGCGCGTTCGAGTCGCGCGGCCCAGGGCGTCTTAAAGAGTTCGTAAGAGTGCGTCGAGCGCTCAAGCTCTTTTCGCCAGCGTCGCTCGCGCCAGTGGAGGGCTTCGGCGAGTGTCCGGAACCAGCGAGGGCAAGCGGGCGGGTAGGGCGTCGCGCGGGCGGGCCGCCACTCGCCAACGTCCTTGAGCGCGGAGAGCAGCGGGAGCGCGACCGCGACTATCGCGGCGACGGAGAGGAACGTGAGTTGGAACGAAGGGTCGAACAGGTTCGAAGGGCGCTGTACGAGCAGCGCGAGGGCAGCGCCGCCCGTTGCGTTGACCGGGCCCGAACGCCGGCCGAGCGCGGGCGCGAGGGCCGCGAGCGTGAACATCAAAGACGCGCGCACCACGGATGCTTCCGCGCCGACGGCCGCCGCGTACGCCCACACGAAAGCGACCGACGCGGCCCACTGCCACGCGCGCCTTCGCGTGAGCCTGCGCGCGAAGGCCCACGCGAGAGCGCCCACGAAGGTTATGTGTAGGCCGCTTATGACGAGCACGTGGAACGTGCCGCCCTCCCGGAAGCGCCCGGCCGTCTCGCGCGAGAGCCCGAGGCGGTTGCCGAAGACCGCGGCCTTTATGACGCCCGAAGTCTCCACCGAGAAAGCCTCGTCCGAGAGTCGCACGAGCCGCGCGCGCCAGGCGTCGAGCAGCGCGAGCGGGAGGAAGACGCGTTCGTCGTCGAGTCGTTCGACGAGCAGAGGGCTCTTGATTGTCGCCCGCGCGTCGAGGTCGCGGCGCGAGAGGAACTCGTCGGACGGGGTGACGCCGGGGTTTCTGAAACTCTCGGCGCGCGTGAGCAAAGACATGACGCGCACGCGCGCCCCGCGCCTGAGTTCGAGCGAGTCGTAGAGGGCCGCCGCCCTCGCGTCCGCGACGGGCGCGAAGAACTCTACGCGACCGGCGCACGCGCGCTCCGCGCCGCGCGAGCGCACGCGCCCGGCGCGCACGTCGAAGAGCAGCCCGCCCGGCGCGTACTCGGGCGCGCGCTCTAACGTGCCCGTCACTTCGGCGGGCTCGTCCGGCTCAATCACGCCGCGCTCGTAGAGCGTTCGCAGGCGCGACTCGGCGCGCGCCTCGCGCGCCTCAAGCGACGCGAGCGAAGCGCCGGCGAAGACGAACGCGAAGAGGATGAAGTAGGACGTGTACGTGCTTCGCTTCGGCGTCGAGACGAGTGCGGCGAGGGAGGCGAGCGCGGCGAGTGTGAGACAGAGGTTGAGGCGAGCGTCCGTGAGGCTTGAAAGCAAGACCCCCGCGGCGAGCGACGCGGCGAGCCACGCGAGCGGGTACTCGCCGTAGTTCCGCCTGTGAAGCAGCGTTGACATAGCCTCTCGGTGTCAGACGCTCGGAGTTAAGGCAAGGACGCTGGCGGGATTCGCGCCTCTGCCGTCGGAGTCAGGTCAGTACCACACGCTGTAGCCGGTGGTACTGACCTGACTTGCCGTGCGTTGGAATGCTCTCACCTGCCTTGCAGCAGCGCGGCGGCGCGGTCTATCTCCGCCGCGGCGCGCGTGACGGCTGCGGCCGCGACTGTCATCTGCTCCGCGGCCTCCTTCCAGTCGTGCTGCTCCACGGCCTCGCGCACGCCGGGGATGGTCTTGACGCCGTAGCCCGTGTAGAAGCCCGGCGCGTAAATCTGGTGCTTGAACCAGGGGCGGCGCGGCAGCCCCTCGTCCCGCGTCATCGAGCGCTCGACGCCCATCAGCACGCGGTCGAGCGCGGCCTGCGTCTCCGTCGAGCGAAGCCGCTCCTGTGCGGGCGCGTTGCCGAGCGCCGCTCGATAATTCTTCGCGCTCTCCTGAAGACGCGCGAGCGCGGACTGTAGCGGCGCGAAGTCGAGCGCGGGCGGCGCGGCCTCCGCGCGCGGCGCGACGTAAGTCTCGGTCGGGTCGAAGACGGCCGCGTAGGTTCCGTCCGAGACGCGCCGGTTCTTCTCTGCTATCTCCTCGCGCGCGTCTTCGGCGAGCTTCGTCAACTCTTTGACGTAGCGCGCGACCGTCTCGGCGAAGTTGTCGAACGAGAGCGGGAGCGTGTCCGCGTTTGCGAAGCGCAGCGTAACGCGGCCCGCGGTCTGCGCGAGCGCGACGCCGTAGTCGCCCGTCGGGTCGCCGAAGCGCGTGTAGTGGTCGAGCGAGTCGTAGACCGAGTGATAAGAGCCGCCGCCGTCTTCGCCGCCGTAGCCGAGGTTGAGCGAAGCGACGCCGAGGTGTTGAAGGAACGGCGTGTAGTCGGAGCCGGAGCCGAGCGCGCCTATGCGAAGGTCTGCGCGCTCGCGCGCCTCCTTCCTCTCTTCCGCGGAGCCGTCGAGTATGCGTCGCGCCCGCGCGCGCTCGCGCACGGGCATCTTCTTCTCCGGGTCTGTAACGTCGCGCGCGACCTCGTTCATGAACTTCTCCAACGTGTGCGAGCCCGCGGCTTCGAGGAAGCCGCGGCCGTTCGAGTCGGAGTTGACGTAGACGACCGCGTGCCCCTTAAGCTCTTCCGCGTGCGTCTCGGCCCACTCGGTCGAGCCCAGAAGCCCCGGCTCCTCGCCGTCCCACGCGCAGTAGATGATCGTGCGCTTCGGCTTCCAACCCGTCCTGGCCAACTCGCCGACGGCGCGCGCTTCCTCTAACAACGTGACCATGCCGCTCGTCGGGTCTTCCGCGCCGTTGACCCAGGCGTCGTGGTGGTTGCCGCGCACGACCCACTCGTCCGGCCGTTCGGAGCCCTTCATGCGCGCGATCACGTCGAAGATGGGCTTGATGTCCCAGTTGAACTCCAGCTTGAGGTGAACCGCGGCCGGGCCGGGGCCGATGTGGTACGTGACGGGCAGCGCGCCGCGCCAGGCTTGCGGGGCGACGGGGCCGCCGAGCGCGCGCAGGAGCGGGAGCGCGTCGCCGTACGAGATGGGGAGCACTGGAATCTTCGTCAGGGTCGGCGCGCTCTTAACGTCGAGCCGCTTCGCGCCCGCCGTCGAGCCGACGCCGGGAGTCAGGGGGTCGCCGGGGAAGAGCGGCATGTCCGCGACCGAGCCGCGCTGCGCGCCCCACTCGTTTCGCCATGCGCCCTTCGGGTAAACGTCGCCGTTGAAGTAGCCGTCGTCTCGCGGGTCTGAGTAGATGACGCAGCCGACCGCGCCGCGCTCGGCCGCGACCTTCGGCTTGATGCCGCGCCACGAGCCGCCGTAACGCGCGATGACTATCTTCCCCTTCACGTCCACGCCGCGACGCTCAAGCTCTTCGTAATCGCGCGGCACTCCGTAGTTGACGTAGACGAGCGGCGCGGTCACGTCGCCGTCCTTCGAGTAGGCGTTGTAGACGGGGAGCTGTTCGTCGGTCTGGCCCGAAGTCTTATCCGCGTCGAGCTTCGGCTCTAATAGCCGCGCCGTGTAACGCTCGGGCGCGGTCAGCTCAAGCACGCGCGTCTTCGGCGTCGGGAAGAGAACGTCGAAGCGCTCCACCGCCGCGTCGTAGCCCCAGGAGCGGAAGAGGCCCGCCATGAACTCCGCGTTCTCTTTGTCGTACGCCGAGCCGACGTGGTGCGGCCGCGCCGACAGCCGGCGCATCCACTCGCGCATGTTCTCCTTCTTCAGAAGCGCGTCGAAGCGCGCCTCTAACGCGCGCTGGCGTTCGGCCGACTCGGCGCCGAAGCCCGTCAGAGTCTTATCCTCCGGCGCGGGCGCGGCCTGCGTCGAGAGTATCGAACAGAGCAGAATCAAGACGACGAGCGGACGATAACGGCGAAGACGTATCAAGCGAGACCTCCGGCGAAAATTTAAGCGAGATGTTAAGGCGTGGCCTTCGGACTTTATTACAGACGGCCCTTCGTATCAAGAAGGATTCGGCCGGGAGGCGCGGAAAGAAGCCCTCGCGGCAGCCCGCAATCGGGTGCGGGTGCGGGCAGGCCGGTGCCGCAAATGCGGATTGATTGACACTCGGGCCTTCGCGAATATATACAGTCAAGTCCGACGACGAGATGAAGACTCCCGAGCCTCTCAGCACGCACGCCGAGCACTCCCACCGAAGCCGCATGGCGCTCGCGGGCTACCTTCTCGCGTTCGTGTCGGGGGCGGCGGCGCTGGTGTATGAGGTGCTGTGGGTGCGCCGGTTCGTGTCTCTGTTCGGGGCGACCGCGCCCGCGGCGTCGGCCACTCTGTCGGCGATGTTTCTGGGGCTGGCGGCGGGGAGCCTTGTGGTCGGCAGGCGCTCGGCGCGCTGGCGCAGGCCGTTGCGCGCGTACGGGATTCTGGAAGTGTGCATGGCAACGGGCGCGCTCACCGTCATACCCGCGCTCGGGCTGTACGAGAGAGTCTACCCGGCAATCTATAACGGCTCGTTCAATCACCCGCTCGTGTTCGTCGCGGTCAAGACGGCGCTCGCGACGGCGGCGCTCTTCGTCCCGGCGTTCCTGATGGGGGGGACGCTCCCTCTGCTCGCGCACGCGTTCGTCGCATCGCGCGAGGAGTTCGGGAAGACCGGGAGCGTGATCTACGCCGCGAACACTTTCGGCGCGGTGCTCGGCGCGCTGGCAGTCCCCTTCATTCTCCTGCCGACGCTCGGCGCTGAGAGAAGTTACTTCGCGGCGGTGGCCGCGAACTTGTGCGTCGGTGTTCTGGCAATCCTTCTAGACAGGTCGTACCACGGCGCGCATGAACCGTCGGCGGATGAGACGCGGCGTGTCGAGACGCGGCGAGGAAAGGGTCGAAAACGCGGAGAGGTTCGGGAGGCGCGCACGAAGCCTTCGAAGCCTTCGGGGTCGAAGCCCGCGTGGCTCCTCTCCCTCGCGGCGTTCCTCTCGGGCGCGCTCGTGCTCGCGCTCGAAGTCTTGTGGGCGCGCATGCTCGCGCAGGTTCACGAGAACTCAATCTACTCCTTCGCAATCGTCCTCGCGATATTCCTCGCGGGCCTCGCGGCCGGGGCCGCGCTCGCGCGCGCTATGCTCGCGAGGGGGTGGAACGTCTACAGGGCGCTCGGGCTCGCGTGGGTCTGCGCGGGCGTGCTGGTCTTCGCCACGCCGCCGCTCTTCTACTCGCTGACCGGCGGCCTGAGATACATCAACGAGTTCGGCTCGGACGCGAATCTTCTGACGCTCGCGTTCGCGGCCTCGACGATGCTCGCGCCGACGCTCCTCGCGGGGATGATTCTGCCGCTCCTGATGGAAGTCACCGCGGACGCACACTCCGACTCGGCGGGGCCGATGCTCGGGCGGCTGCTCGCCTTCAACACGGCGGGCGCGGTCGTCGGCCCGCTCGTGGCGACGTACGCAGTCCTTCCCCGGCTCGGCCTCTGGGCGGGGGTCGCGCTCGCGGGACTTTTGATGGTCGCGTCGGGCGAGGTGTGGCTGGGCGGTCTCTTCGGGGGAAGGCCGACGGCGTTGAGGCGCGCGGCGGTCTCCGCGCTGCTCGTCGCGCTCCTGGTCGGCGCGAACCCGCTCACGCTCCCCCGCGCGCGAGTCCGTAGGGACGGCGACGAGAAGTTAATCCACCTCGACGAGGGCAGCCACGCAATCGTCTCCGTGCTCGAAAGCACGGACGACCGATGGATGCTCCTCAACAACTTCTACACGCTCGGCGGCACGGCCTCCGCGACGGAAGAGCGGCAGCAGGCGCGCATACCTCTCCTGCTCCACCCCTCGCCGCGCCGCGTGGCCTTCCTCGGCATGGGCACGGGGATAACCGCGGGCGGCGCGCTCCTGCCGAACGTCGAAAGGGTCGTCGCGCTGGAACTCGTGCCGGAGGTCGTGAAGACCGCGGGCGACTACTTCGCCGAATCGAACCTCGGCCTGCTCAAAGACGAAAGGGTCGAGGTCGTTAACGAAGACGCGCGGGTCTACCTGAAGGCGAGCGGGCAGTCCTTCGACGTGATAGTCGGCGACCTCGTCGTCCCCTGGCGCGGCGGCGAGTCCTCGCTATTCACGCGCGAGCACTTCACCGCCGCGCGCGCGGCGCTCGCGCCCGGCGGGCTCTTCTGCCAGTGGCTCCCGATGCACCAACTGACCGAGGAGCAGTTCAGGATAATCGCCGCGACCTTCCTCGACGTGTTCCCGCGCGCGACCCTCTGGCGCGGCGACTTCTTCCCCGACGCGCCCGCGCTCGCGCTCGTCGGCCACACCGGCGGCGGGGCGTTTGACCCGAACGCCGTGGACGTGACGGCGCAACGACTCAAACCCTCGACCGCGGCGACCACGCCCGTCCTGTCCGCGCAGGGCGGACTCTGGCTCTTCCTCGTCGGCCCGCTCGACCCCGCGGACACGCAGTTCGCCTCCGCGCGCCGCAACACAGAGAGCGAGCCGTGGATAGAACTGCTGAGCCCCTCGAACGACCTCAACTCGAAAGGCCAACCCTCGTCCCCGTTCGTCGGCGAAGCGCTGCTACGCTTCATGGAGAAGGTCAGGGCCGCCCCGGTCGATAACTCACCGCTCAAAAATCTCACGCCCGAACACCTACGCTTCAGAGAGTCCGGCGCGATACTCTGGGAAGCCTCCCTCCTACTCAACCGGGGCCGCGACGCGCAGGCCGACGCGCTCGCCGCCGACGCCCTGGCCGCGCTCCCACCCGAACTCCGCGACATCATCGGCGGCCCCGCGCGTCCCGATTAAGTGACGCGGCTGGCGAACATTCTGAACAGCGAGTTGACAAGTACTATGGCGGCGTGCGGATGAATGCGACTCTTAAAGCCGGGAGCGCGGGCATCCCTGCCCGCATTGAGCGCGTAGCGCGAATAAGAAGAAGCGCCGACACTCAAGTGTTGAGTCTCGGCGCTTCTCAGTCTTCGCGCTTTAGCGCTCAATG
>Ga0126311_10001604_pt1 | contig 11034 bp, 12 predicted proteins | sample Plot61_FD_92539 | JGI IMG/M metagenome (GOLD analysis project Ga0126311, IMG submission 92539) | Serpentine soil microbial communities from UC McLaughlin Reserve, CA, USA - Plot61 | ecosystem: Environmental > Terrestrial > Soil > Grasslands | place: USA: UC McLaughlin Reserve, Lake County... | reverse complement strand
GGTGGTGCCGAGAAACTCTCGGACGTTGCTGCTCGTGAAGGAAAGAAGATCAAGGAGTTTGGTTACGTCGACAGTTCAGAAGCGAAGCCGTTGATCCGGCTTGCCTGCCAGGCGCAGGCGCAAGGCGCCATTTCAATCGTGATTCCGCCGTGGAATGGAGTGTTTGGGAAGTACCTGCGCAGACTGAAGGATTCGTAGACCGCACTATGCCCCTTCTTTACGTGTTGGCTGCGGCCATTCTTTGGAGCACGGGCGGTCTGTTTATCAAGTGGGTGGGGCTTTCCGGGCTCTCACTTTCCTGTTGGCGTTCCTTCTTCGCGATCCTCATCGTCGCGTTTTTCACGAGACATGAAGGTTTTCGGCTGAATTCAGTCAGCGTAGTCGCGTCGCTGCTTTATGCGGTGCTGCTGATTCTTTTTGTGCTTGCCACCAAAGAGACGACGGCTGCGAACGCGATCTTTTTGCAGTACACCGCTCCTGTTTATCTCCTGGTTCTTGAACCCGTGGTCTACAAAGAGAAGTTTCGTTCACGCGATCTGATCACGGTGCTGATTTGTCTTGGCGGGATGGCGTTGTTCTTCGTGGGCCAACTGCGACCGCAGGACGTTGCCGGAAATTTGATGGCGCTCGCGTCGGGTCTTTGCTTTGCGATCTATTTTCTACTGCTGCGCCATCCGCGGTCGCGTGAAGTCAATCGTGCTTCGTCAGTGATCTATGGGAATGCGCTGGCCGTGCTCATAACAGCGCCGTGGGGTTTAGCAACACTCGGCAGTATCACGCGATACGATCTCGCAGGCGTGCTGTATCTCGGCGTGGTCCAACTCGGCGTCTCTTACTTACTTTTCACAAGCGGAATGGCGCGCGGCGTGAGGTCGCTGGATGCAGGCATTGTTTGTTACGTCGAGCCGCTGCTGAATCCCGTCTGGGTCTTCCTCGTCCTCGGCGAGCGCCCCTCGAGCTGGGCCCTCCTCGGCGGCGTCATCATCATCGCCGCTGTTGTTTGTCACATGCTACTGGATGCGCGAGGAAAGAGGCGAACAAACGCCCTTGAAGCCGTAGGCTAAGTTCCAAACACGTCGCCAACCCTGAAATCGAGGCCCTTGAGCACCGTTGATTTGAGCTGATCGTCTCGTTCGAGGACGACGCTAGCACCGTATCTGTCGCCATCGAGAGTACGCACCTCAATGATCCCCGAGGCCTCGTCAACTAGCCACAACTCCTTCACACCGAGTGCAGCGTAAGTGTCGGCTTTAGTGTTGCGGTCGTAAATCGCGGAACTCGGCGAGATTATCTCGATCACCAGATCCGCTGTAGTCAGGTATTGAGGATAGTTGGGATCACGATAAGCGTTTGTTTCTGCAGCCACATAAAACAAGTCAGGTTCCAGCCAGCTATTCGGTCCCCGCATAACTCCGGTACGCGGAAAATAGATTTTCCCTTTGTCTCCCGACGTTACTTTGTGTTCATAGAGGATTTCGCCTAGTCGACTTGCGGCATTGTTGTGCAAATACCCAGGAGGGGGTGTCATATAGAGGACTCCTGCGATTAGTTCAAGTTTTGAATGGTCTGGAGGCTCAGGAAGCTCCCAAAACTCCTCGAGCGTATAAGTCTTAATTAATGGTGATGTGCTTACCCAGGCCATTGAGTTTCTCCGATGAGGATTTGGTGCGCAGGATTATAGCATCCAGGTCAAGCGACTGTCGTAGTAACTTGGCGAACGATCCGGAAAGCGTTTCCTGTATCTACGATAACGATCGAGCAACGCCTCGTAACGTTTGTCAGAAGAGTGTATCGGCTTATGCGGCATGGCGCGGAGGTGGTCTTCGATCTTGAGCATCTTGCGGAAGGAGAAGCGCCAGTCGTAGTTACCTAAGTCATAGAGATTCGCGAGGCCGTATCCTTTCAGACGGCCGGTGAAGTCGACAAACGGATCGAAATAACTCCACGCCAGATCCCTGAGCGAGCGATAGACAGGCTTACGACCGTGCAACCCGATGTCGCGCGAACGCGCAATCGATCCCCAACGCCCTTTCTCCTTAAAAACAAAGATGACGTGGTCCAACAGGTCCTGCGACTCCAGGTCGAGCAACAACGGCGGGTAACCATGCTGTTCGAGAATAACCGCGGCGCCAACCGCAGCTTCAAGACAATGAGCTTCGTTCCGTTTGATCAGCTCACGGAACGATCGCAGTGTGCTACCGTTGACCTCGCGATTGTACGCCAGCGCACTAAAGTAGCGCTGCACTTTGGCGGGAGTGTTGAGCCGTTGAATGAGTTTCCATTCGGTCGCTGTGAAAGCTTTTTTGTCGGGGATCATCTCGCAATTCGTCGACTTTGTTCGTTCAGGCGACAAAAGCCGTAACCTGCACTTGCCTGAATCAATCGCAAATGTCAGACTAAACCTGTCGCGTCTCAACGCTTCGATAAAAGCAGTTGAGTTTAGCTCAAAATAAAAACTTCTTCTTTACCGATAGAAACTATTTCCAGCAATGAACCAGCAGGCTACAGCTTCACAAAAATCCCGCGCCGAACAAGAAACCGAAAATGAGGCAAACCGTTTGAGAGAACAGATCGACGCAGCTTTGGCTGCGGTTGCGGTACGTTCACCTGACGAAGTCGAGTCGCTGCAATCAGCGGCCGACCGTGTCGAACGAGCCGCACGCGATCTCTCCGATGCCTTGCGTCAACTCGCTCAACAACGCAAGGTGCCGGAAATCTAACAGACTGCTCGTTTACATCGCTGTTTTGAACTTCTTCGCCTTTGATTGGAGACTCTTTTGATGGCTTCGATTCGCACTGCCAGCACGACTGAACACCTGGGACGAAAAAATACTTCATACGAATTAGACAACTACGGTATCAAAGAACCAGCTCGCGTTTACTGGAACCTCAACACACCAGAACTGTATGAAGAGATCGCACGCCGCAGCGAAGGCGTACTCTCAAACTACGGCGCCATCCTCGTAGATACCGGCGAACACACCGGCCGCGCCGCGAAGGACAAAGCGATCGTGCGCGAATCAGGCAGTGAAGATAAGGTTTTCTGGGGCGACGTAAACAAAGATTTTTCGCAGGAGAAGTTTAATGCACTGAAAGAGCGAATGATGGCCCACGCAAAAGGCCGCGAACTTTTCGTGCAGGACACGTTTGTCGGTGCCGATCCCAAGTATCGTTTGGCGGTACGAGTTGTCAGTGAATTATCGTGGCACTCACTCTTCGCGCGCACGATGTTCATCAGTGCCACTGATGCCACTGGACCACACAAGCCCGAATTCACCATCATCAACTTCCCGAGCTTCCAGGCTGATCCGCAACGCGACGGCACCAGATCGCCAACGTTCATTCTGATGGACTTCAGCCAGCGACTCGTCTTGATCGGCGGCACGTCTTACGCCGGCGAAACGAAGAAGAGCGCGTTCACGATCATGAACTATCTGCTGCCGCAACGTAACGTGATGAGCATGCACTGCTCGGCGAACGTCGGCGCTGAAGGCGACGTCGCGATCTTCTTTGGTCTATCGGGAACGGGTAAGACAACTCTCTCCGCGGATCCGGAACGACGACTGATCGGCGACGACGAGCACGGCTGGTCCGACGATGGCGTTTTCAACTTCGAAGGTGGCTGTTATGCGAAGGTGATCAAGTTGTCGGCGGAAGCTGAGCCCGATATCTATCGTACGACGAAAATGTTTGGCACGATCCTCGAGAACGTCGTCTACGATCAAACGACACGACAGATCGATCTCGACGACGCTCGCAAGACTGAGAACACACGCGCGTCGTATCCGTTAACCAGCATCAACAACATCGTTCCCGAAGGACGCGCTGGTCATCCGCGCAATATCATCATGCTGACGGCTGATGCGTTTGGCGTTTTGCCGCCAGTCGCACGCCTCTCACCGGAACAGGCGATGTATCACTTCCTCTCCGGCTACACCGCGAAAGTCGCGGGTACTGAAAAAGGCATCAAGGAACCTGAAGCGACTTTCTCGACCTGCTTTGGTGCGCCGTTCATGGTCCTGCATCCCGGTGTTTACGCGGATTTGCTCGGCAAGCATATGGCGGAGCACAACGCAGCGTGCTGGTTAGTCAACACTGGTTGGAGTGGTGGTCCATACGGCGTCGGACAGCGAATGAAGATCAGTTACACGCGAGCGATGATTCGCGCGATCCTCAACGGCTCGCTGGCGCAAACCGCAACCACGCCCGATCCGATTTTCGGAGTCAACGTTCCGGTTTCATGTCCAGACGTGCCGGAAGAAGTGCTGCAACCACGCAACACTTGGGAAGACAAGGACGCCTACGACGCCTCGGCTAAGGATCTCGCGCGCAGATTCAACGAAAATTTCAAGAAATACGAAGCAGGTGTATCGGAAGCGGTGAGGACTGTCGCACCAAAGCTCTAACCTGGCGGCCAGTTCATCGGGCGGCCGCCGAGTACGTGGACGTGCAGGTGAAAAACTGACTGCCCGGCACCCTCACCCGTATTGATTACCGTCCGATATCCACTCTCTTCGTGGCCCAGGTCATTAGCGACGCGTGCGCCAACGCGCAGCAAGTGACCAAGCACAGCTTCATCTCTCTGTCCCGCATCGTTCAACGACTCAATGTGTTCGCGCGGAATCACGAGCACGTGCGTCGGCGCTTGCGGATTGATATCACGAATCACCACGCAACGATCGTCCTGATGGACTAACTCGCCCGGAATCTCTCCCGAGACGATCTTACAAAACAGACAATTCCCGTCTGACATTACCGTCCTCCTGCTGACTAAACTGGCTCCAGAATTGACGCCGTCACTACTGGCGAGATGATCCGCTCAATCTCAACACCAACTGCCCGCAACTTCGCTTCGATCCTCTCGTAACCTCGATCGATATGGTAAACGCGATCGATCACTGTCTCACCGTTGGCAATCAATCCCGCCAACACGAGCGACGCGGACGCGCGAAGATCCGAAGCGATCACGCGCGCGCCGGTAAGCCCGGTTGGGCCATCAACGATCGCGGAGCGCCCGTCAATGTATATCTGCGCTCCCATGCGCTGGAGCTCAGACGCGTGCATAAAACGATTCTCAAAAACAGTCTCGACAATCTCCGATCGCCCGCGTGCCTGCGTCATCAGCACCATGTACTGCGCCTGCATGTCAGTGGGAAACTGCGGATACGGTTCGGTGGTTACATTGCCGGCGTTCAGACCATCGGGACACGAAACTTCGAGTGTCGTCGGATTTACTTCCTTGATAACCACGCCGGTGGCTCTCACTTTTTCGATCACACTCGTCAGATGATCCGGGCGACAATCTTTGATTTCGAGTTGTCCCTGCGTTAGTCCGGCCGCGACGATAAACGTTCCCGTTTCGATGCGATCCGGAATGATTGTGTGTTCCGCGCCACCAAGTGATTCGACTCCTTCGATCTGAATCGTGTCGGTGCCGGCGCCGTTGACGCGCGCGCCCATCTTGTTCAGCAAGTCAGCGAGATCGACGATCTCCGGCTCGCGTGCGGCGTTGTGCAACGTAGTAACGCCACGAGCGAGCGTCGCAGCCATCATCAGGTTTTCGGTGCCGGTGACAGTGACTTTTGGAAAACTAATATCCGCGCTGCGCAACCGGCCGTCGCTCGGCGCACGCGCAACGACATTGCCCGACTCGAGTTTTACCTCCGCGCCAAACTTCTCAAATCCCGCGAGGTGCAGGTCGATGGGCCGCGTGCCGATCGCGCAGCCGCCGGGCAGTGACACCTTCGCCTTGCCGAAACGTGTCAGCAGTGGACCAAGCGCCAGCACGGAAGCGCGCATCGTTTTCACGAGCTCGTAAGGAGCTTCGAAAAGTTCGACATGCGCGGCGGTGATTTTGTGTGTTCGGAGTTCGGGAGTTAAGACTGTTGCGCCGATATCTTCGAGCAGTCGTCGCTGCGTGATGATGTCGCGAACGTAAGGAATATTGTGCAGTGTGACGGTTTCGGGCGTGAGCAGCGCTGCCGCCATACACGGCAGCGCCGAATTTTTTGCACCACTAATTGAGACTCTGCCGTGAAGTGGGCGGCCTCCCGAGATACGAAACTTGTCCACGATGCCGGACAGAGTAACACAGCTTACTCGTTCGCGTTGAGGCGCTTGAGATGAACACCGCCGTTCGTGGTCATGGCTTTAACCATTGCGCCACCCGAGCCGAGGTCGAATGCAACTTGTTTTTTAAGCTTGCCATCGACGTTCACCGGAAAATCAACATTGACACTTCCATTCACCGTTCCGGTTTGCAGATGCGCCGAGTAGTTTTCGGGCACTGACATGATGACGCCACCATTGGTCGTGCTGACGTCGAGACTCTCGCCGTCCCATCGATCGCCTGCCAGCTCGATAACCAAACCACCATTAGTCGTCGAGCCGCGCACTGCGCCGCCGACTCGCTTGAGCACTACACCGCCATTCAACGCAGTGAAATCGATGCGGCCATTCACATCGGCGATCACGATACCGCCATTCTGCGTCTCGACGGAAAGATCTGCGCGTCGCGGCACGAACACTTCGTAACTCACGTCCCAGTGATAATCTCTGCGGCTTTCAGGACCACTCGCGAAGATCTTCGCGCCGCTCGTTTCGATTCTTATCTGCCCGGCCAGACTCTTCGCTTCTTCCGCGGTCGGCGCTCCGGTTTGCACGCGCGCTCGCACAAGCACCTGATTCTGGTCCCAGCCTTTCACCGAGACGCCTCCGTTCTGGCGGCCATCGATGGCGATCGTGCCGCCACTCGGCGCCAGCGTCTGCTCTCGGATCTCGCAGTTACCAACTAGCCTGTCGTTGTACCAACTGTTCTCGTTACAAGTTAACGATTTATCTTTGGCGTTTTCCTTTTGAGCCAAAACAGCGACGCCCGTGAAAATCACGAGGGCTGCGATCAGCACACTTCGGCCTAAAAACCTGTACATAACTTCGGTCTCCTTAAATGTCTGGGGTTGTTGTTCTACGCTTTTTCGCGGTTCTGAATGCTAAACACCGCGCGGGTGAGCCTTGTGACAGCTATTTATCTCTTTTGCAGCAGGACGATGCGCGGAATGCCCTGCAAATCAGGCCGGATTTCGAGCAATTCCCAGATGTTCGTGTTGATAAGGCTGCGCACAGCTTCACCCTGACCGAAGCCGATTTCCATGATCAGATGGCCGTTCTGCTTAAGAAATTTTGGGGATTCCTGAATCAGACGGTGAATGATGCTGAGTCCGTCGAGGCCCGGAGAAAGTGCAATCAAAGGCTCATGATCGCGCACCTCGCGTTGTAGTCCCTCAAGCACACTGGCCGATACATACGGCGGATTAGAGACGATTAGATCAAACTCGAGCAGGTCCAGCGAGTCGAAGCAGTCGGAGACGACAAACTCTGCGCGGTCCGCGACGGCAAGTTGTTGCGCGTTGAACTTCGCGATCTCAAGCGCCGCAGGCGACTTGTCGAGGACGAGGGCGCGGGCGTGATGGAGTTCGCATAGCAGAGTCACTGCGATGCAACCTGATCCCGTGCCAACGTCGCAAATCAGGCTTGCTGTTTTATTTACTTCGAGCGCCACTTCGACGAGCAATTCAGTTTCGGGACGTGGGATCAGCACGTCGTGCGTAACGCGAAACTCACGACCGAAAAAATCCTGAGTGCCTGTGATGTATTGCAGCGGTTCACCCGCAGCGCGGCGTTCGAGAAGTTCGCGAAATCGATCATCATTCACTTCGTCTTCCGCGTGCGCGATCAGAAACGTCCGGTCCTTGCCGGTGACAAACGAAAGCAACGATCCAGCTTCGCGACGTGCTTCAGGCACACCCGCGTTTTCCAACGTCTGCGTTGCTTCTTTGAGAATCTCAGCAATCGACTTCATTTTGGACACGGATTTCGCGGATGAATACCGATTGAATTCTTTCAGGAAGAGACGCTAAATTCAACCTATACTCTTAGCATAAGAACGAGCTCGTTCCTCCCGTGACGTCAGGAACCCCCGCCGCCAACCGGCTCCGGGGGTTTCGGCGTAATAGGACCGGAGTTTAACAACGTTTGCCAAGAGGTGCCCCGTGGGTAAGCTGTCCAAAAGTTGTCTCTTGTTCACTCTGAACTGGCTTGATGCCCAACTCACAATTCTTTGGGTTCGCATGAACGTCGCCTCCGAAGGAAACGCACTCATGGCGCGCGTCCTCGACCACGGCGAACTGAGTTTCCTCGGCGCCAAGCTCGCAATCGGTGCTGTTGCTGCTTATATCCTTTATCGCTGCTCTCATTTGCCGCTCGCCAGGCATGGTCTAACCGCCGTGCTCACGGTCTATGCCTGCTTAATGCTCGTCCACGCCGCGACCGGCTGCGTCGCACTCGGCTGGCAGGCACCCCTGACCCTCCTGAGCTATCTCGGAATTAAATAGCAAATCCGCGAAACGAAACTCGCCTGCCGCCTTCTGCGTTGATACAATCGTCGCAACGAGTAGCGTTTGAAAAGCATCCAAAAACTGATGTTGGTAATTTACCGGGTATCGATTTTTTCATAGAGAAAGAAGAGTTTTATGTACAGACTTTCTGCACGCCAAATCTTATTGATCGCTCTTATCTCAGGGTTATTCGCCGCCGGCGCAGTTGTGTTTGTGGACCACATCTACAACCGCTTTCAACCGTCGGGTATCGCATTTTCTGAAGCGCCTCCGGCGGGAATCACTGATCCCGCAAATTCAACTGACGAACAAAACAATATCGAGGTTTATCGCACTCTGAGTCCGGGCGTTGTGTTCATTCATTCAACTTCCTACGCACGCGACTTTTTCGGTTTTGTCGAACCACAGGAAGGTTCAGGTTCGGGCTCGATCCTGGACCAGCAGGGAAATATTCTGACGAACTATCACGTCATTGAAGGCGCGCAAAAACTTTCCGTCAGTATGGGTGGTAAGAAAGATTATCCGGCGGTCGTCGTGGGTGGTGATCCTGACACCGATCTCGCCGTTATTCGTTTGACTGAAAAGCCGGCTGGTCCATTGACCCTGGTGCCGCTCGGTGATTCTGACAGGCTCGTAGTCGGTCAGAAGGTTCTTGCCATCGGCAATCCGTTTGGTTTGGACCGCACGCTCACGACCGGCGTGATCAGCGGCTTGCAACGACCCATTCGCGCGCGCAACAATCGCCTTATTGAAGGTGCAATCCAAACAGATGCTTCGATCAATCCCGGTAACTCGGGTGGTCCATTGCTCGATTCGCACGGGCGTATGATCGGAATCAACTCTCAGATCCTGTCGCCGTCGGGTAGTTCAGCAGGTGTGGGATTTGCAGTGCCGGTGAGTATCGCAAAACGAATCGTGCCGCAGATATTGCAGAACGGGCGCGTACGTCGTCCCAAGCTCGGCATCAACACGCGCGACATTGCGCAGTTAAGCAATCAAATTGATCTGCCTGTTTCTGAGGGCGTGCTCATCGTCAATGTGGCTCGCGGTAGTGGCGCGGCCAGCGCTGGTTTGCGTGGTATCCAGCGAACCGAAATGGGCGACATCGAACTGGGTGACATCATTATAGGCATCGACAAGGACACGGTGGGAAATTCAGACGATCTGTTCCGAGTACTCGATAAGCATCAGATTGGCGAAACGGTTCAGGTTCAGATTTGGCGTGACGGCAAGCGAATGTCAGTGCCGGTGCGCCTGACGGAATCACCTGACGCGCGGCGCTGACCTGATGCCACTCAGGTCTTATGCACCAGACGACCCATTTCTTCAATTTGGGTTATGGCTGGCTCTGCAAACACTGCAGCGCGGAGGACGCCGAGCGCAAACATCACAATCGCAGCGCGCAAAAGCCACAGGGACCGGCTTTTGCGCGCTGGGTTGATCAGGAAGAATTTCGCGGCCTCATCTGCTCCCGCTGTAATATTTCAGAAAATCTAAGTCACAGAATTCCCGGATAACATCCCTGTTATCCGCGGCCAAACTCACTCTCATAATCTCTGAGACTGCGCGTGATCACGTCCATCGCTTCGGTTCGATCATAGACGTCGACGATCTCGACCTTCTTCTCCTGGTCACTTGGCAGTTGTTTGTAACTGAGAAAATAGTGTTTCAACCGATCGACCAGGCCCTGCGGTACATCGCGCACTTCCATCATCTGGCTATACGCCAGATCATTTTCGAGTACCGCGATAATCTTGTCGTCAGCTTGATTACCATCAATCATTCGTAGTCCACCGATCGGCCGCGCATGCAGAAAGAACCCGCCATTTGCAAACGTCTTCTCGGTCAACACACAAATGTCCATCGGATCCTTGTCACCTTCGATACCGCTGCGCCCGGTGCGTAACTCGCACAACTCTCCGACTTCGCGCCCGCAGTAAGTCTGCGGTATGAAGCCGTAAAGCGTGGGCGACATCGACGAGAAACGCTGCGGGCGATCCACGCGCAAGTGACCCGACCATTTATCAAGTTCGTATTTAACGGCGTCGGTGGGAACGATTTCGATGTAGGCGTTAACCAGCTCGGGCGTGCGCGGTCCCGAGGTCACGCCGTGCCACGGATGCGCCTGGAAGAGTTGTTTGTTCATCGGCCGATGATAAAATGCAGGCAGTCCGAAACCAAAATCCGCAATGGCTGCCAGCGCTGAAATCATCACCAAACCGATCGCGAGCGCGATCTCGCTGCGTTGGATTATCAGTGCGCGCGACGACGCGATCTGGTTTATCGGTTCGGTCGTCTCGAGCTACGTGTTGCTGTTTCTTTACGTGTGGGGAATCGTGCCGTTAATTCCGATGGTTGCGTTTTGGGCGATCTTAATCGACGCGCCGCACGTGTTCGGCACTTTCTCACGCACTTATTTCGATCGCACCGAGAGGCATAATCGCGCGCGCCTGCTGTGGGGCTCGCTGCTGTTCTTCGCGATTGGGCCGGTGTTCGTGCTAGCCGGGTTTGGTTTTGTGTTTTTGTTTGTGGCAGCGTTGTGGGCTTACTACCACCTTGTCAAACAGCACTACGGATTCATGGTGCTTTACAAGAAGAAGAATGGTGATCTCGCGCGTGTTGACAATGTGCTCGATCGCTT
>Ga0126311_10001603_pt1 | contig 11040 bp, 6 predicted proteins | sample Plot61_FD_92539 | JGI IMG/M metagenome (GOLD analysis project Ga0126311, IMG submission 92539) | Serpentine soil microbial communities from UC McLaughlin Reserve, CA, USA - Plot61 | ecosystem: Environmental > Terrestrial > Soil > Grasslands | place: USA: UC McLaughlin Reserve, Lake County... | reverse complement strand
CGCGCCCGCGCCGATGCCGTGGACGAAGAGGACGGGCGGCGCGCCCTCTTCACCCGCGTGCCTGTAAAAAATCTGCCCGTGCTTCCACTGGTACGTCCCCGCCTCGCCGCCGACCGCGCCCGTCTCCGGCTCGGGCGCGTCGCGCGCGACCGTCGCGTTGACGGCCGCCAACGCCGCCACGCCCGCGGCCCCGCCCGCCAGGAGGCCCTTCAGATATTTGCCGAGCTTTCCCATCTTAAAACCGAGACGAGTGGCGAGTGACGAGTTAAAGCCCACGCCTTAGCCCGTCACTCGCCACTCGTCACTCGTCACTTACCTAAATGAACGCGAAGTCGAACTGCTCTTGGTGCACGTGCTCGTCGCTCGTGACATCGACCGCGCCGAGGTAGGCTTCGATCTCCTGAAGCACGTCGCGCTCGGTCGTGCGGAGCGTGCGCGCGACCTCGGGGTTGACTCGCAGCGTCGTCTGCTTGAAGCGCTCGCCGTCGTTGGAGCGCGCGAGGCGTCGCGCCTCTTCGAGCACTTCGTAGCAGACCGTCTGCGGCGACTTGACGAGCCCCGCGCCCTGACAGTAAGGACACGGCGCGCAGAGCGTGCGCTCTAACGACTGCTTGACCCGCTTGCGCGTCATGATGACGAGGCCGAAGTCGTTAAACGAGAGAACCTTCGTCGGCGACTTGTCCTGCCTGAGCGCGTCCTGCAAAGCCTGCATCACGCGCGCGCGGTTGCGGCGCTCCTCCATGTCAATGAGGTCTAGGACGAGTATGCCGCCGAGGTCGCGCAGGCGAATCTGGCGCGCTATCTCGTCCACCGCCTCCATGTTGGTGCGCGTGATCGTGTCTTCGAGCCGCGTGCCGCCGCGGCCGACGAACTTGCCCGTGTTCACGTCAATCGCGACGAGCGCCTCGGTCTGGTTGATGACGAGGTAGCCGCCCGACTTGAGCCACACGCGCGGCTTGATGGCCTTGTCTATCTCGGCCTGCACGCCGTACGCCTCTAAGATGGGCTCGTCGCGCGTGTGGAGCTTGACGCGGTTGACGAGTCGCGGCTGTATGCGGTTGACGAACTCGACTACGTCGAGGTACTCCTCCTCGCTGTCAACGCGTATCGCGGTGAAGTCTTCGGAGAGCTGGTCGCGCAGGAGTCGCTGCACGAGGTCTAGGTCTTTGTGCGCGATGGCGGGTGCCTTGGCGCGCTCGGCGCTCTTGCGTATGTCGCGCCACGTGCGAATTAAGTATCGCGCGTCGTCGCGCAAGTCCTGCTCGCTGATTCCGACGCCCGCGGTGCGGACGATGAAGCCGCCCGAGGGCACGTCCTCTTCCTTGACTATCGACTGGATGAGCTTGCGGAGGCGCGAGCGCTCCTGGTCCGACTCTATCTTGCGCGAGACGCCGACGTGCTCGATGGTCGGCATGTAGACGAGGAAGCGGCCGGGCAGCGCGATGTGCGAAGTGATGCGCGCGCCCTTCGCGGCGATGGGCTCCTTCGCGATTTGAACGATGATTTCCTGACCCTCGCGCAGGAGGTCTGTAATCATCGGCTGACGCTCGCGACGGCCGCGACTGCCGCCGCCGCCGCCGCTCTCGCGCGGGGCGCGACCGCCCTCACGACTACCTTCACGACTACTTTCACGACTACCTTCACGGCCGCCTTCGCGTCCGCCCTCTCTCCCGCCTTCGCGGCCGCCCTCTCTTCCGGCGTCACGACCGCCTTCGCGTCCGCCTTCACGACTACTGCGCGGGCGGCCTGCGTCGCCGCCCGCGCCGCGCGAGTCGCGCGACGAAGAGGGGCGTGATGCGGACTCACGCGAGTCGCGCCCGCCGCGCTCGCGGGCGCGCCCGCCGCGTTCTCCGCGCTCGCGCCGTTCGGGGCGTTCGGCGCGTTCGGCGCGCGGGGCAGGGGCGGGCTGTTGAACCTGGGCGGGCTCCGGCTCGGGCTCGGGCGCGGCCTCGAACTCCACGGCCGGGGCGTCGTCTTGGACGACTTCGGCCTTGCCGTTCTCGCCGTTGTGGTCGTCGCCTTCGCCTTCGCCTTGCTCGCCCGCGGGCCCGGAGCCGGGCTTGCGACGGCGGCGACCGCCGCGACGCGCGAACTCGCCGCGCTCGGGGCGCTGCGTGACGCTCGCCTCCGCGTCCTCGCCTTCCGAAGCTTCGCCCGCGGCCTTCTTAGAGCCGCGCTTCGAAGCGGACTTCGGAGCAGACTTCGACGAAGACTTCGCCGCGCCCTTCTTCGAAGAAGCCTTCTTCGCCGCGCCCTTCTTCGAAGCGGCCGCAACCTCTTCGTTTTCTGACGCGGCGCCCTTCTTCGAAGAAGCCTTCTTCGAAGCGGACTTCGCCGCGCCCTTCGAAGCCTTCTTCGATGAGCGCTGCGCGGGGGCGGCCTCGTCGTCGCTTACGCGCTCGAACTCCTGCGGCGCCGCGAACGCGTCGCTCGCCTCGACATCGCCGACGAACCCTGCGACCGACGCGGCGACCTCGCGCTGTACGGAGTGTAGGCGCGCGTGCGTCACGTCCGCGCCGTCGTCGTCATCGGCGATGCGCTCGAAGCCGCCGGACGACGAAGAGTCGCCGAGCAGCGAGCCGACCTCCGCGGTCGTCGTCGGCTCCATGTCGAACTCGACGGCGCGCGTCTGGTCTGTCAGGCGCTCCTGAAGGCGCGCGTCCTTGAACGTCGAGCCGAACTCCGCGGCCGACTCCTCCTCGTCCACGATTCGCTCGAACGAGTCGGCGCCCGCGACGAAAGGCGTCGAGATGTCTTCGCCCGCGAACGCGCCCTCGCGCCCTTCGGAGGCGGGGAAGGAGACGCCGGGCGGCACTTCGCCCGCGGCTGCTGCGGGGACTTCGGCGTCCTCGCGCCCGCCGCGCCTGCGGCGCCCGCGCTCGCGACGACCGCCGCGCTCTTCCTGCGCGGGCCGCTCGGGCCGCTCGGGCGGCGGCGCGACCGAAGCCGCCGCTTCTTCTTCGTCTTCTTCGACCGACGGGGCTTCGGCGCGCAGCTCGGGCTCCTGCTCTTCGTCCTCTTCGTCCGTCTCGGCGACGGCCTCCTCCTGCGCCTGCTCGACGCGGCGCTCGCGCTCGACGCGCGCTCGCTCGATGCGCTCGGCCGCCGCGCGCTGCGCCGACTCGTCGTCAGCGCCCTCGGTCTTCTTCTTGTCTACGACGATTCGCTCGAACTCCTCCTCCTCGTCGAAGAAGTCCGAGACGTAGAGGAAGGCGTCGCGCTCAAGCCCGATGTCTACGAAGGCCGACTGCATGCCGGGCAGCACGCGCATGACGCGCCCCTTGTAGATGTTCCCGACTATCCCCTGCGTGCTTTCGCCGCGCTCTATGTAGAACTCTGTTACGCGCCCGTTCTCGATGATCGCGATCTTCTTCTCGCGACCGTTGACGCTGACAATCATCTCTTTCGGCATCTGTGTGAAACCGTCTCCTGGGTGTTCTGGAAGCCGCGCGGCCGTCCGCGCGCGGGTACGCGCTCGGGGCCTGCGGCTAAACTGTTCGGGTGGGAGCACGCGCGCGTACGGCGTTTGAGAGTCGCCGGACTGTCGGCGTGCTTCGTAGGGCGCGGCCCGGTTGGCCTGCGCCGTTGGGTTGGACGGTGTTCGTGCGAAGAAGTCTCGCGAGGCAACGGCAGTGACGCCGCCGAAACCGACGCGTGAGTGTGTGCGCGTAGGGGCGAGGCTTTGAACCCCGCCGCCGCCGCGCGTGCTGCTCGCGCCTTGGGGCCTGTACCCCGCGCGCGCCGCAAGCGCTCGGAACTGTTCACCGGAAACTCCGTCCGACCGGGCCGCAGCCTCGGGGCGCGTCGGGCTCTCGCGCGCGGTGACGCGCGCGGCCTTCGCAGCCCGCACGGCCGGCGCGCCTGGGGCGTGTGCCCGGTGACGAGCGACGCCTGACGACTCCGGCCTTGCAGCGGCCTTCGGAAAAAAAACTTTCAACTCGGAAGGGGGACTCGCGCGCGACCCGACGGGCGCTCGCGGGGCATCCCCTCTAAAAACCTTGCGCTGTCGCTGTTAGAGGTGCGCGCTCGCGTCCTTGGCCGGAGCCTATCGCGCGACGCGCGCCGTGCCGGAAGGTTTTATGTTCAGGCAGCCTGGACAGGCACGCTCAGTATAGCGGAGCGCGCGCCGAAAAGGCGAGCGAAGACGGTTGGCAGAAACTCTAAAGCAGTTTTCACTTGGGTGCGACTACCCGCCGGGAGCGCGGGCATCCCTGCCCGCCATGGCCCGCTCCAAATACTCACTCAAAATATGTTGTGCGCTCATTCGGCCTCGATTTCAGTTGACGAAGCGGCGCAGGCGTATGCTGATGGCGAAGCCGATGGCGACGGAGGTCGAGAGAATCGCGGAGAGGCCCGCGCTCATCAGGGGGAGCGGCACGCCTATGACGGGCAGCATGCCGAGCGCCATGCCCGCGTTTACGAATATCTGGAAGGCGAGCCCGCCGACAATCGCCATGATGACGAGCATCCCCGTGCGGTCGGGCGCGCGCCGCGCGCCGTGTATGAGTTTGGTCAAGAGCACCGCGTAGGCCAGCAGCAGGAGTATGCAGCCGGCGAAGCCCGTGTTCTCGGCGACGACGGCGAAGATGAAGTCCGTCTGCGGCTCGGGGAGGAACTTGAGCTGGCTCTGCGAGGCGGCGCCCTTCGTGTCCGAGCCCCACAGGCCGCCCTTCCCGACGGTGAGTATGGACTGCCAGGTGTGGTAGCCGTAGCCGCGCCTGTCCGCGTTCTCCGGGTCGAGTATGACCTTGACGCGCTCCTGCTGGTAAGACTTTATCTTGCCGGTCTTCACGCCCGCGTACCAGCCCGCGGGCACGAGCACGAAGCTCAGGGCGAGCGCCGCGACGACCATCCACATGCGTATGGCCGAGAGGAAGAGTATGACCGCGAGCAGGGGGAAGTAGGTGAGCGCCTGACCGGGGTCCGGCTCTAAGAGTATGAGCGCGACGGGGAGGGCGAGTATGCCCCCGCCGACGAGCATCTCGCGGAACGTGAGGACGGAGCCCCGGTGCCTCCCGAAGTAGCGCGCGAGCATCAGCACCGTCGGAATCTTCACGAACTCGGAGGGCTGGAACTGACCCAAACCGGGTACGCCTATCCAGCAGCGCTGGCCGTTTATCTTCAGCCCGATGCCGGGTATGAGCACGATGACGAGCAGGAACAGGCCGAAGGCGTAGAAGGCCGGGGCGATGTGTATGATCTTCCTGTAATCCGTGAACGCGACGGCGAGCATCACGACCGTGGAGACCCCGATCCCTATCAACTGCTTCTTCCAGTAGGGCGCGTCGGGCACCGCGTTCCAGATCATCCACGTCCCGAACAGGGATATCGCCAGCGCCAGCAGCGTCAGCAGCCAGTCGAAGTCGCGTAGCTTTCGCTTCTCTAGTCTCGCTACCACAGTTCAACGTTCCGGGTTCCGGGTTCCGGGTTCCGGGGTTCAAGTTAAGAGATTGTCGTCCGACTTGAAACCTGAGACTCGGGGCCCGGAACTATCTTTTCGCCACTTCCGTGCTCGCCCCCGGCGCGGCCTTCGGCGCGAGTTCGGGGTGCGCTTTCGAGAGGTACGTGTTGTAGATGTTGTGTACGGCGGGGGCGGCGAACCTGCCGCCGAAGCCTACGTTCTCGATGAGCGCGATCATCGCTATCTCGGGCTTCCATGCGGGCGCGTAGGAGACGAACCAGGAGTGATCCTTGTTCTTGCCCGTGTCCTTACCCAACCCGACGACCTGCGCCGTGCCCGTCTTGCCCGCGATGTCGAAGCCCTCTATGCGCGCCGCGCCGCCCGTGCCGCCCGGCTCGTTGACGACGCCCCACATGCCGCCGACGACTAGCTGGTGCTGGTCGGCCGGGATGTCTAAGAGCTTCGGGTCGGGGCGGTCGAAGGTCTGGCGCGGGCGCTCGGGGAACGGGCCGACGCCCTTCACGGGCCTCGCCTCCTTCAGGAGGTGCGGGACGTAGAGGCGTCCGCCGTTCGCGACGGCCGCCTGCGCGCGCAGCATCGCGAGCGGCGTGACGAAGTCGTAGACCTGCCCGAAGGAGGCGTAGACCGTGTCTATGTCCTTCCACGTCGGGTCGCCGTTCTTCGGCGTAAACCTCGCCTTGAACTCGCGCGAGGGTGTCCAGCTAACTAACTCGTGCGGGAGGTCAACGCCCGTGCGCTTATTCAAGTCGAACTCGTCAACCATCTTCATGATGCCGTCGAGCCCCATCTTGAGGCCGAGGCGGTAGAAGTAGCCGTCGCACGAGTGGCGTATCGCGACGTGGAGGTCGGGGCTGCCGTGGCTGCCCATGCAGCGCGTGAACTTGTTGCCGACCTGTATGCCGCCGCCGCAGGCGAGGTGCGAGTTCTTAAGAGTTATCGCGCCCTGTTGCAGGCCCGCGACGGCCATCGGAATCTTCCACGTCGAGCCGGGCGGGTAGCGGCCGCGTATCGCCCGGTTGAACATCGGCGTCGTCGGGTCGCGCAGCAGCGCGTTCGCCTCCTTGCGGCCTTCGGGCGTCCCGATGCGCTGCGAGAAGAGGTTCGGGTCGAAGGTCGGGTAACTCGCCATTACGAGTATCTCGCCGCTCTGCGGTTCCATGACGACGATGACGCCGCGCTTGTTGGGCGAGTTGCGGAGCTGCTCCTCGGCCGTGAGCTGCAAGTCAAGATCAATCGTCGTGACGATGTCCTGACCGGGCTGCGGCGGCGCGACCGAAAGCTCGCGCTGTATGCGCCCGCGGCTGTCCACCTCGACCTCTCTGTAGCCGTCTTGGCCGCGGAGGTATCGGTCGTAGGTTGACTCAAGTCCCTCCTGCCCGACGATGTCGCCCGAGCGGTAGGGGTTCTCCGTGTTCTCCTTGAACTTCGGCTGCTTCAACTGCTCGGGGCTTATCTCGCCGACGTAGCCGAGCACGTGCGCGAGCGTGCCTTTCTCGGGGTAGCGGCGCTGCGGCTGCTCGCGTATGAGCAGCATGGGAAGCTCAAGCGTGTGAGCCTCGACCCAGGCGATGTCGGCGTTTGTCGCGCCCTCCTTGACGGTCAGCTCCTCGAACGCGGCCTGACGCCCGGCCTGCTCGAAGCGCTCGCGCAGGATGTCGGGCGCAACGTCGAGCCCCTCGGAGAGCGGCGCGACAAAGTCGCTGAGGTCTTTGCCCTTCATGTCCTCGCCCGCGAGGATGATGTTGTAGGTCGAGCGCGAGTCTACGAGGATGGTCTTGCCGTCGCTCGCGAATATCGCGCCGCGCGGCGCGGGTATGCGCAGGCGGCGCACGCGCTGGTTCTCGGCGCGCTCCGAGTAGTAGTCGCCGTTGATGACCTGAAGGAAGTAGAGCCGCGCGCCGAGCACTGCGAGTATGGCGATGACCAGCCCGTGGATGATTACCATCCGCACCTTAAGGTTCTGTGTGTCGTCCTCGAATTTCATGGCGGTCAGTTTTCAGTTTTCAGTTTCCGGTTTTCAGTTTGATGTCAGGGCGGCGGGAAAGGTTCAACGGCGACGGTTTAGAGCCGGGGCCGCCGAAGACTGAAAACCGGAAACTGAAAACTGCCTTTCAATACTTTCTCCGCGTCAGCCCGCGGCGCGCGATGCGTCGGCGGAAGGCGAAGTGGCGGCGGCGCAGACGCGAAGTCTCGTTGAAGAGCGTGTCGAGCCCGAAGGCTATGACCGTCCCCGCGACGGTCGTCCAGATGATTCTGTAGGCGAATGTCTCGGCGATAGTCCCGCCGAGGGGCGTGCCCGGCGGCTGGCCGAGCAGTTGGTGCAGGAGGAAGTAGACGACGGTGTCGAAGGCCGCCGCGCCCGCCATCACGGGTATGCGCAGGAGAGGGTTGTCTATCATCACGCGCGTGACGAGCGCGGCGAGGAGGTAGGCCGTCAGCGTCAGAGAGAACCCGTTCGCGCCGAGCAGCCCGCTCGAAAGGAGGTCTGTGCCGAGCCCCGCGACCGTCCCCACGAAGACGGCCAGCACCGCGTCGCGCCGCAGCGCGAAGTAGACGACCACGATGAGCGGCAGGTCGGCGTAGACCAGCGGCCGCCAGAGGGCCGCCAGGGTCGATTGCAGCACTACGGCCAGCGCCACGCAGACCGCGAGTTTCCACTTCATAAGAACAGTGACGAGTGACGAGTGACGAGTGATAAGTTAAGAGAGCCGCCCGCGCCGTATTTTCTCATCACTTATCACTCGCCGCTCGTCACTTCGTCTTCCCCTTGTCAACGTTCGGCAGCGTCTTCTCGGGCGCGGTGCGCTGCGGCGGGCGGTACGTGAGCACGGCGACCTCCTGCAAAGAGTCGAGCCGCGCGCCCGGCTTCACGCGTATCGTGTGCGGCGTCGTGGCCGAGCCCTGCTGGATTTCTACCACGGTTCCGACGCTCAGGCCCGGTGGGTAGATGCGGTCTTGACCCGTGGTAACCACATAGTCGCCGGTGTTCACCGTCTCCATGCCCGACACGTAGCGCATCTCAAGCAGCCCGTTCTTGCCGTAGCCGCGCACCGAGCCTATCGCGTTCGACTGTCCCAACTGCCCGACGACGGCGCCCGCCGCCGAGCGCTCGTCTGTCAAAAGCATCACCTGCGCGGAGACGGGCCCGACGCCGACGATGCGCCCGACTATCCCTTCGGGCGTGACGACGGGCATGTCCAGGTCTACGCCGCTCGTCGTGCCGCGGTTGATTACGAGCGAGTTGAACCAGACCGAGGGGTCGCGCGCGATGACGCGCGCGGGGACTGGCCGGTAGGAGATGTCTTTGTCGAAGTCGAGGAGCCGCTTTAGACGCTCGTTCTCGTCGAGCGCCTGCCGCCCCTCGCGCAGTTGGTTCTCCGCGTCGGCGAGGCGCTGGCGCAGGATTTGATTCTCGGCCTGCGCGCCGCGCATCTCGGCGAAGGTTCTGAAGAAGCCCATCCCGGCGCCGCCCACGCCCGTCGTCGCGCGCCCGAAGGGGGAGATGGCCGACTGCGCCCACCCCTTCACGACGGGCTGACCCGACGCGTCCCTCGCGTGCCAGCTCATCAGCCCGAAGTTGAGCGCGAGCAGAACCAGCAGCCAGAGCGGCGCGCGCTGCCTTATCTCCTTCTGCGTGCTCCGAGCCATTTCTTTAGGGTGACAAGTGATGAGTGATAAGTGATGAGAGAGAGCTTTTTCTTATCACTTATCACTCATCACCTGTCACTAGTCTGTTACATCCCGCCCGTCAGGTTGTTGTCCCACTTGACGCGCTTGAGCAGGTCGAAGTCCGAGAGCATCTTGCCCGCGCCGAGCACCACGGAGGAGAGCGGGTCGTCGGCGATTGAGACGGGCAGGCCGGTCTCGATGGAGAGTCGCTTGTCGAGATTCTTGAGGAGCGCGCCGCCGCCCGTCAGCACGATGCCGCGCTCGACGATGTCGGCGGAAAGCTCGGGCGGCGTGCGTTCGAGCGCGACGCGGACGGCGTTGACGATGGTCGCGACCGAGTCGGCCAGGGCCTCGCGCACCTCCTCGTCCGAGATGGTGATGGTCTTCGGGATGCCCTCGATCAGGTTTCGGCCGCGCACGTCCATCGACAGGGGCTCGTCGAGCGGGAAGCCCGAGCCGAGCTGAATCTTGATGGCCTCGGCCGTGCGCTCGCCTATGAGCAGGTTGTACTTGCGCTTGATGTACTGCGTGATGGCCTCGTCCATCTCGTTCCCGGCGACGCGTACGGCGCGCGAGTAGACGATGCCGGACAGGGATATGACGGCGATGTCCGTGGTGCCGCCGCCGATGTCCACGATCATGTTGCCGTGCGGCTCGGTGATGGGGAGGCCCGCGCCTATGGCCGCGCACATAGCCTCTTCGACGAGGTAGACTTCGCTCGCCTTCGCGCGGTAGGCCGAGTCTTCGACGGCGCGGCGCTCGACCTGCGTTATCTCAGAGGGGATGCCTATGACGACGCGGGGGCTGACCCACGTCTTGCCGTTGTGCGCCTTGCGTATGAAGTGCTGGAGCATCTTCTCCGTCACTTCGAAGTTGGCGATGACACCGTCCTTCATGGGCCGTATGGCGACGATGTTGCCGGGCGTGCGGCCCAGCATCTCCTTCGCCTCCTTGCCGACGGCCTCGGGGGTGTTGGTGACCTTGTTGATGGCGACGATGGAAGGCTCCGAGACGACGATGCCGCGCCCCTTCGCGAAGACGAGCGTGTTGGCCGTGCCGAGGTCTATTGCGAGGTCGCTTGAGAAAAGGCTGAAGAGTGACTTGAATGCCATTCGCTGCTGTTTTTCGCACCTCTGACTTCTGTTGATTCGCCGGGGCTCAGTCCGAGTTCGCGCCCTTAAAAGCGCCCGCCGGATGCAGTCCGGCCCCGCTGCTCCCCTAGTCTTCGCCCCGCGAAGTGGGACGAAACTACAAAGATACAACGAACGGCGCGAGAACGCTAACCGCGAAAACGCTCTGCTTGGCCCTGGAAGAGCTTGGACTTCTGAACTGAAATGTCCTTCGAGCGGGGGGGTATTGCTTTCGGGCTAGTACGAAATATGCTTTACAGCAAGCGCGGGCGTTTGTCTACAACTTTTTTAACTACGCGGCCTCGGCGGGCGGGTGTGGGGCTTCCGATGGGGTCTCAAGCGCGCCCGCAGGCGTCCGGGCGATGCCTCGGCGGGTCTACTTTGGACGCTCTGACTTGAACTCCTCAAAGCGCTCTCCGAGGTCTTCGTACCTCTGCTGAAGCAGCGTAAGGTCGCCAGTCCATACGTCGAACTTACGCCTGAGCATGAAAACCTCGTCCTCGACCTTCTTGACACGAGTCCCGAGCTTTATAAGTTCCTCCTCGACTACAGTCAGCCGCCCCTCGATGGCTGTCAGCCGGGTTAAGACCTGCTCCCAGATAGGCCGCGTCTCTTGTAGGCGACGGTCAACCTTGTCTCCCAGCGCCGTCAGGCGTGAGTCCATCGAATCAAGGCGCGAGTTCATCGAATCAAGTCGCGAGTCCATAGAGTCGAGGCGTGCGAGTATAAGCCTCACTCCGTCATCGGGAAGCCGTTGCGTCGTATCCTCGCTCATCGAATCTATGGACTCGCGACTTGATTCGATGAACTCGCGCCTTG